>Ga0208748_1000027_pt1 | contig 68668 bp, 59 predicted proteins | sample Knorr_S7_td_Bott_FD_185599 | JGI IMG/M metagenome (GOLD analysis project Ga0208748, IMG submission 185599) | Marine microbial communities from Southern Atlantic Ocean transect - Knorr_S7_td_Bottom_ad_4513_LV_A (SPAdes) (version 2) | ecosystem: Environmental > Aquatic > Marine > Oceanic | place... | reverse complement strand
AGGTGGCTGTCTCCGTAAACGGTAGGACCGCAAACATAGAGTGAGACTTGACCTTCACAAATCGGTTTAAAAGTTTCTTTTTGGCCGGAAAGAGTATTGTAAATTTGAAGAGGCATATTTCCTAATTCATCACTCACCTACATTCCAAACCAGAAATTTTGACAATCCGGAACTTTCTGCTTCGTCCTCTGCAAAGCGTGGTTCCTGAGATTTAACCAGTTCGATGTAGTGGTTGATGCTGACTTCGATGCGCTCCAGGAAAGGTTGAGGATAGACGCCAAGGAAAATAGTCCAGAAGACAAGAGGAACAAGGACGACCACTTCGCGAAATGAAAAATCTTGAAGATTTTTTACCAAGTCTTTGGTAAGAGGACCGAAGATCACACGCTGCACCATCCAAAGCATATAAATCGCGGCAATAACAACACCGGCTGCCGCAATAATTCCATACCAAATGTTGACTTTGGCCGCGCCGATCATCGCTAAAATTTCACCAACAAAACCATTCAGTCCCGGAAGACCAACTGAAGCCATTGAAAAGAAAACGAGGAAAACCGCAAATCTCGGCATGGTGTGCGCGACTCCTCCATATTCAGAAATTTCCTGTGTATGAGTACGTTCGTAAATCATCCCAACCGTGAGGAACAGCGCGCCGGTGACAATCGCGTGATTTATCATTTGAATCCAACTTCCGGAAAGTCCCTGGATATTGAGGGCAAATAATCCGAGTACTATGTAACCCATGTGGGCCACTGAAGAGTAGGCAATCAGACGTTTAATTTGTGTCTGCACCATGGCCACCAGTCCACCGTAAATAATTCCGATTAAGGCCAGCACCATGAAAATTGGTGCGAGATCATAAACTGCTGCCGGAAAAACGGGCATGGCAAAACGTAAAAAACCATAAGGTCCAAATTTCAACATCACCGCGGCCAGTTGTACAGATCCTGCTGTAGGAGCTTCATAGTGCGCATCCGGAAGCCACGTATGCAGAGGGAATAGCGGAATTTTTACCGCAAAGGCGACCGCAAAGCCGAGGAACAACCAGAACTGAGTTTCTGCGGGAATGTCCATGCCGTACCAGTCGAGTACATTAAAGGACCATTCGCCATGCAAATCCTGATAAATGTTTGCGGTGAAAAGTAGAGACACAAGCATCAGCAGAGAACCGAGCATTGTGTAGATGAAAAATTTGATTGTGGCATAAAGCCGGTTTGTTCCGCCCCAAATGCCAATCAGCAAATACATTGGAACAAGCATTACTTCAAAAAATACATAAAACAGCACCACATCCATTGCCGCAAAACAACCAAGCATCCCGATTTGCAGCAACAGCATTTGAATTTGAAACTGCCAGTTACGTTTCCCAACATTCCATGATCCGAGCAAAGTCAGCGGAGTGATGAAAGTTATCAGTAGAAAAAAGAAAAGATTAAGTCCATCTAATCCCAGAAAATATTCTATGTTGAATTGAGAAATCCAGGGAATCTTTTCCACCATTTGCAAGTCCGCGGTGCTGGAATCAAAATTAAACCAGAGGTGTAGACTCAGTAAAAATGAAATACAACTACTAATGAGTGCCGCTACTTTGGCGGGAACACCGTTTCCTTCGTCCCGGAACATTGCGACAAAGGCAATGCCCAAAATTGGTGAAAAGATAATAATTGAAAGAATCGGAAGTGCTGAAATGTCCATCAGAATCGGTTGGTATAGATTGAGGTGCAGGTGTTAAAAATAGCAAGTGTTTGGCAAAACTTCACGGATACGTTCTTCTTGCTGAGATTGCGAGCCCCTAAGAATCCTGTGCAACAAAATAATTCTACATATAAAACTAAGAGAATTAGCGACTTAAAGCAAGATCAATTTGAGCTATCCAAACATTTGTCTGAGACAAAAGATTAAACCACAACCCCTAAACGAGGCAACAAAGGTTTCATCAACTCACCCACTGTTTTATTTTCTGCAAAACTCCATTCAAAACCCAGCAACAAATCCAGTGGATGAACGGCCACTTCAGTCTCATCCACACAACGTCCACTGGTAAGAGCACAGATGTTTACAGTACGAACAACTTCTTGCTCCAGAAAATCCAGTTTTAACCATCTGCGTCTAAATTCCGCAAGATATTCTACTTGTTCAAAACTTCCAAAACAAATCATTCCGTTGATAAAACTCAATGTCGTGAACACTAGAAACAAACCCGGACAAAGTCTGCCTGTTTCCAGTTCCCGCACAATATTTTCCTGTGTAAGTTCGAGCTGAAAATTCTGAATGTTTAGCATCTCACCTTGAATAACGACAGATTCCTGCCGAATTTTGTTTTTGTGTAAAACTTCGACAGTGAAAATAGGCGTTTGTGAAGGAAATTCTTCAAACACTGTTTCACGAATTTTTCGGTTAAACAACAAGCGATGAAGAGGGTGTGCTGAATCATGCAAAACCGTTTTCAGATAATTCCGGATAACCTCGTTCAGATCAAAAAATTGCAGTGATTTATCCGGAATTATTTTTCGCAATTGATTTGCACAAAACTGTGAAGCCCAGACCGTGAAATCTTCTCCGCTGCTTACAAACGGTGAAACATTGCGAATTGGCTCTGCAAAGTAAGGCCGAAGATTTGCCAGCTTTTCCGAAACCTTGCTTTGAAAAACAGAAGCATCCCTCATATTTCCCGGAATGAGCGAAATCCGACGTTCCGCAGAATCACGGGAGCGGTCTGAATCGGAACGTTTTAATGCCGAAAATCCAGGAGCTTGTGAAGCAATGACGTCTTCCAATTCAAAACGATTACTAAAATTCAAACATCCTGACCAGGCGGAATTGGCAAAAGGAACTCCGGAATACGCTCCTACGAAATAAGTTTCCTGCGGAGGCATACCCAACAGTGCCAAATGATGTAGAGCCAGAAAAGTTGGACCTTCGGATGCGGTCAGATGTGTTGCCGTTTGTATCACACGGGTTTTTTCCAATCTTTCGCAAAAGACCTGTGCTTGCTCTTTACTAAGTCCTGTTCTGCAAAACTCTGTTTCAAAAGCATCCCGCAAGGCTTTTTCCATAGTCGGAGCAGAAACCGGATTTTCCCAGAGATGGTTGGCATATTCAACCAATGGCATTTCCCAGAACTTTCCCAATATTTCTGCCAAAACAGGACGCTTGGCGTTTTGGAGCAATGTTTGGATTTGTTTTGTGTCAGGTATCATTCGTCAAAGCTTGAAATTTTTCTGTTGAATTCATAAACTCTTTTGCATCAAGTTTCAAAGTAAAAAAAGCACTAAGGCATAAGCTTAGGTTGGATAAGCGAAGAACATCCACCAAAGAAGTACCTGAGTTTCAAAGTTTCAAAATTTCACACGGTAGCCCCCGCACACTGTTGTGGGGGAAAGGTAAAAAGTATTTTGGATTCTACACCACTTTTAAAAATTTGTTGTCACTATGACGGTATGTCAGTTCCCAAACGGGGACATGAAACAGATGCCGGCATTGATTTGACGGCAATGGCAGTTGAACAAAAAAAGCCGGACATTTTCTTTTTTGATACCGGAATTTCTATTCATTTAAGTACAGGATATTATGCCGAAATAGTGCCTCGTTCGAGCATCATTAAAACTGATTTTTTTTTAGCAAATAGTGTCGGTATCATTGATCCTGACTATCGTGGGCGCATCTTCGTGCCTTTCCGCTATATTGGTACGGATGACGGCGCTCAAGCCGCAGAAGAACTTTTGCGGCAACGAATTGCACAAATGCTGATCCGTAAACTAGAACCATGCCGGATTGAAGTCGTCGACTCCCTTGAAGATACCGTGCGCGGAACAGGCGGTTTTGGAAGCACCGGTCTCTAAGCTGTGAACGACCTTAATCATCTACTTCGCCTATTGGTTTGACTTCAACCTCCAGCACTTCCCAGCCACGTGGATTATTCCTGAAAATCAAAGAAACAGTAACCTGCTTTCCGCTCTTTTCGTCACCAACACGGGCCCGTACCAGCGATGGTTTTTCAGTATTTTCGCGTAAATCCAAATGCATTTCCGGTTCCTCAATTTCCGGAGCCTGTTCCAACAACAGTTGCAATGTTGGGTGTGAGCGAATCGCTTTTTCCGCAGTTTGAAAAGCAGCTGTTTTTTCAATGCTGGAACGTTGAAATAAAATTGCAACAGAAAAAAATCCAAACAAAATGATGTTTCCAAGCAAAATGCGTAAGATCACCCGTAGCGCCTTTTGGTCATCAAGTACAATTGTACCCCACCATTTATCCGCCAAACGTCTGGCGTAATCATCGCGCAAAAGCACCACGCCTTCCACCGGAAAAAGCAGCAGTAGCAGATTCCTTTTTAAAAGTACAACCAGCGGAGGCCGTTCTGAAAAATTTCCAATATTCCGAACTGTCATGCCCAGCAATAGTTTTCCGGGACTGCGTCCAAAAATATCTTTAAAAAGTAACACTAAAACGATGCTTCCATAAAAGGGAAGCAAGTCCGACAAATCACTGGACTGCATAACTAAATCCCAATGCTCTTTTCGGAAAACCTGGACAAAAGTATTTGCAATCAGCAGTGCGAAAATAAAATCCAGCAGCAAGGCAAACAAACGCTTTCCTGAGGAAGAGACTTGCAGACGGCTGTCAACAAACAACTCCTTTTTTTCGGTTTCCGGTTTTGATTCAGAACTCATGGTTTCAAAAATATTTCATTCAGAAAATTTCGAATCACCTTTGCTACAGCTTCCGGATTATCAAGATGCAAATGGTGATCTCCCGTAACAACGTGATGCTGTAAATTTTTTACGTAAGGAATTCGTTTTAGCAATAGTTTTTTCCATTGATCCTGCTTGGCGTTTTCTGCTTCAATCAGCAAAACAGGCGCCGTTATTTTCTGCAGAAAAGCACAGGCTTGTTCTTCAGTCAGATAGTGACGGGATTTTATTTTTAGACGCGGATCACTACGCCAAGTGAACCCTCCCTCTACAGGCCGCAAACCACGTGCGACCAAAGTCCTGACAGACGATTCCTTGATTCCGCCGACATGATGACGTACTTTCACTGCGGTTTCCACATCAGGATAAAGCGGAAGTTTTTTATCAGCCAGCTGTTGCCATTGTTCAGCAGATTCACGTAAAATTTCAGGCATTTTTTCTGCTTTCTGAGCCAATGAACCTAAGCCTTCAATTAAGACCACAGAGCTGATTTTTTCCGGAATTGTGCCCGCAAGATATGAAGCAACTCCTGCGCCCATCGAGTGTCCGAGCAGTGAAAAGCGATTCCAACCCAAAACATTCAGCACTTCCAGCACATCCACGATTATGTCGCTGAAATGATAAGACGAACCGGCGGAACGATGATCAGAAAGACCATGTCCAGGCAAGTCTAGTGACACCAGCCGAAACTCCTTTAAAAACGGTGCCAAATGATCAAAAGTCGCGGCGTTGTCCAGCCAGCCATGAAAAGCGAGTATGGGTACTCCATCAGGATTTCCCCAGCATTTTGCGGATAAACGCAAGGTTGAAGTCTGGATTTCCAATTCTTCCGGAGCAGCGGCATGAGGCAAGTAAATGTTGTTGTTCATCTTTTTCAGATTAAATTATTATACTGCAAAAATTTGTTTACAGTTTTTTGGAAAGCATTGGGCTGTTCCACATGGAGCCAGTGTCCGCAATTTTTTAGCATAGTAATTCTGCTCTCCGGAAAAAATTTTCTAACCAGCGAATGATACTCAAACTTAAGATAAGCGGAGTTTTCTCCACCTATGAATTGTACTGGCCCATTAAAAACACTTTTTAGCTCAGGATAGTTCAACAGTTCCGGCATCCCCGCAGCAATCTGCTCCAAACCGATACGCCACCGAAAATGTCCATTATGATGACTTAAATTAGTCATCAAAAAAGAAACAAGTCGTTGTTCAGGAATTTTTCGTGCCAGTTTTTTTTCAATTTCGCTGCGTGACCTTTCCTCCGGCAAGCGGAGTTCCTGCATTGCCTCTATGAGATTTAGCTGTTTATGCTGATGATCATACCAGACAGGCGCGATGTCCACCACAATCAACGCCGCAACCCTGTTTGGAAACCGGAAAGCAAGCTGCATAGCGGTTTTTCCACCCATGCTGTAGCCGAGAAGAATGACGTTTTCCAATTCGTTTTTGTCTAAAAAAAGGACAACATCTTCAACCATCTCCTGATAACTCATTGAATCCGCATGAGCTGATTCACCATGATTACGTGCGTCCAGAGTCCAAATCCGAAGATTGTTCTTGAATGAACGGGCGAAACCGCGCCAGTTTTTTCCTGAACCAAATAAGCCGTGGAGCACAACCAAATCAGCACCTTTTTCTCCAAACTTCTGAAAGTACAACTCTATGGCTTCCGGAGAGGATGAACGTTTAAGTTTGCTTGGCGAATTCATTTACAAAAGTTCAGTTGCGGAGAGTCGTTTAATTCCGACACTATCAGATCATAATATGAAAGATTGCTCAATTCAATCCGTGAATTGAATGTTAAGGATGTTGAAACTTTTTTACACATAGTTTTATGTAAATTTCGAAAATACCACTAACAGCTAAACAGTAGCATAGTTCCTCAATTTCAGTTAAAATGCAGGCAGCAAACCTCAAAGCCGATGCTAATTTTGAAGCCTGAATATTTTGCAAAACTGATAGTAGGAGCCATTTATTCTGATCCACACTGGCTGGAACAAGCCAAAACAGAAATGTGTGAACTGAACTGGAACATCCAGCGGCAGTCTGAAGAATTTGCTTTTGACCAGACTGAATATTATGCCGCGGAAATGGGCAGTAATTTGAAGCGCTGTTTTTTGAGTGTGGAGGGTCTGATGACGCTGGAATCTGCTTTTAACTGGAAACTCAAATTGGTTGAAATCGAAAAACGCTTGAGCAAATCCGGCAAAAGAAGAATCAACCTTGATCCAGGTTATCTTGATTTACACCGTGTGGTTTTGCTTTCAGGAAAAGAAGGTGCGCAAAAAATATATCTACGCAACGGTGTCTGGGCAGATCTTGTTTTGCTGAAAGACAAGGGAGGATATCGGGATTTACCCTGGACATTTCCTGATTTACGGAACGGTCGTTACAATGATTTTTTTATGCAAGTTCGTGCCGAATTAAAAGCAGAAAAAAATCTTTCAAATAGTACAATGAACACAAAGTAGTTTTGTCAAAGAATCTCAGCTTAAATTTTCTCTCTGCATGAATGAAAAGAATTATTGATCAATGTAAATTTTTCCGGGGTGTGGTTGTGGCCGGACCAACAGCAAGCGGCAAGAGCGATTTGGCGCTTCGCTTGGCACAGGAATTTGACGGAGAATTGATTTGCACTGATTCGATGCAGGTTTATCGGCAGTTTGATATTGGCACAGCTAAACCAACCTTGACTGAACAAAAACTGGTTCAGCATCATCAAATAAATTTAATTGATGCTGACGAAAATTATTCTGCAGGAAAATATGAACGCGAAACTTCCCGAATTATTGAGCAAATTCAGGAACGAGGGCGCCTCCCGATTTTGGTCGGTGGGGCAGGACTATATTACCGTGCATTGATGTATGGAATCAGTCATATCCCTGATATTCCGGAAAATATTCACCAAGAGGTGATTTGCCTTCAAAAAAAACACGGTACTCACTATTGCTGGGAGAAGTTGCAAAAACATGATCCTCATGCTGCCAAAGGTCTGCATCCAAATGACACCGCTCGAATATTACGCAGCCTCGAAGTAGTGCTGTCCACCGGATCCGGCATTGCCACGTTTCAGCAACAGCAACCGTTTGCGGAAGAGCGCTATCCATTTCTGGCGGTTGCGCCTGAATGGGAACGGAGCGTGCTTTATGAACGTATAAATCAGCGCACCATCAAGATGCTGGAATCTGGCTGGATTGCGGAAGTCGAAATGCTTTTGACCCGTTATTCTCCGGAACTAAAACCACTACAAGCAATAGGTTATCGTGAGATTGTTCAGCATCTTCAGGAAAAGCTGGAATGGAAACAAATGGTACAGAAAATTCAACAACGTACCCGTCAATATGCAAAAAGGCAAATGACTTGGTTCCGGAAAGAAGCAAAAATCGAATGGCATCAACCCGATGATGAGGCAGCAATCTTAGCCAAAATCAAAGTTTACCTTGAAAAATAGGTGCTTTATGGGAGAAAATGAAATAGTTAATTTCGCCTACGATTTCAAAAAAACAATAAAGGAGACTTCGTGAGACAATATTCGGTTGATCATCAGAATTACCACATTTTCAAAACAGAGACCGGTGATAAAAACCAATTTGTTCATTTTCAGTGGGGAAAATTTGATTTCCGCATGACCTTTGTCGCCGGCTCAAAAGATGCTCTTAAGAAGAATCCTAAAAAGGCGTTTTCAGCAGCAAACGGCAAACCATTTTTGGCAGAACATTTTGAGGTTCTCTACCTGAGTGAATGGTTCCAATTCGTCAAACCCACAGCCCATGGGATGCAGTTGGAGGAAACTCTTTGGTCTCGTGACGGACAGGATTATTATGTGGAATTTCCTAAAAATCTCCGGAGCGTTGCCCAAGTTATTTGCGTAGAGGAACTTGGAATGTTACCGCTGGAAGCCGTCTCTGCATAATTACATCATCCGTTAGGGCAAAAAAGACGTAAAACATTTTCAACTTAAATTAATACCGAAATTTTCTAAACCGGTTCATAGTCAGACCAATGATGAAAGAGAATCCTGAAAACGCGGAGACTGCGAAGAAAGTCCACATTCAGACTTATGGTTGTCAGATGAACGAATATGACACCGATAAAATGCTGGAAGTACTGCGGCATGAAAATTACATCCAAACGGATTCCAGGGACGATGCTGATTTAATTATTCTCAACACTTGCTCTATCCGTGAAAAAGCGGAAAACAAGGTCTATAGTGAATTGGGACGTCTCCGGAAACTCAAAGCAGAAAAACCGGAGTTGAAAATCGGTGTAGGTGGTTGTGTGGCGCAACAGGAAGGAAAGGCTATTTTACGTCGTGCGGCATACGTTGATTTTGTTTTTGGAACGGACAATTTGTTTGAGCTTCCGGAGATGTTGGAAAATGTCAGCAAAGGCCGGAAAATATCCCAAACTGAACGCCACGCCCGGCAAAAAGTGCGCAACTTTATTCCGGATTATACATTTCAAAAATCACAAAATTTCGGTGTCAAAGCACATTTAGCAATTACAAAAGGCTGTAACAATCATTGCTCTTTTTGTGTAGTCCCATTCACACGAGGAGTGGAAGTCAGTCGTGAACCGGAACATATTATTGCGGAGGCAAAGCGTCTCATTTCTGCTGGAACAAAGGAAATATGTTTACTGGGCCAAAATGTAAATTCATATAAAGCTAACGGAACAGATTTTGTGGAACTTTTAAAGAGTCTGGACAAGCTTGAGAATTTGGAGCGCCTGCGTTTTATTTCGCCTCATCCGAAAGATTTTCATGAAGAGCTGGCAGACGCATTTGTAACTTTGCCCTCACTTTGTGAGCAAATGCACTTACCTTTGCAATCCGGATCAAACCGAATTTTGCGTAGAATGAGGCGCTGGTACACGATGGAAACCTTTTATGAAAAGGTCGCACTTTTGCGTGATCGACTTCCTGAAGCCACACTATCGACAGATTTGATTGTGGGCTTTCCCGGAGAAACAGAGGAAGAATTCGAAATGACAATGGAAGCAGTCCGGAATGTGCGTTTCGATTTGATTTATTCATTCAAATATTCCCCGCGTCCCGGAACTCGTGCCGCTGAATATCCTGATCACTTAACAGAAAATGTTAAATCCGAGCGGCTGAAAATTCTGCTTGAAACACAAGAAAAAATTGTTCGGGAAAAAAATGAAGCATTGGTTGGTACCAGCCATGAAGTACTGATTGAAGGAAAACATCACCGCAAAGAAAACTCCGCAACCGGACGTACACGCGGGAACCATTCTGTGTCGATTAAAAACTGGGAAGCAAAAGCAGGTGAGCTTTTAACTGTTCGTATCACCGGCGCAAATCCAAATTCTCTGGTAGCAGAACCTCTTTCCACAAGCCCTGTTTCAGGCTGACCTCCTCAAATGCAGTCCGCTTTTCATTACAAGATTTTATGCGGGAGAGCACGCTTAATCCTTTTCGGTTTTAGAGCGTGTCTGCGGATTTGGCGCAATACGCGGTGACAATTTACGTCCGCACAAATCATGATCACTGTAATTTATTACCCTGCGTAATGGTGGATCTTCAGATATTTGAATGCAACTGTCTCCGTGATTTTTCCAAACAGTTTCTGTGCAGCTAACTAATATAAAAGCTGTTGTCGTCAAAATAAGTGCATGAAGAAAAAATCTGCGTCTAAGTATTTTTTTATTTAAGCCTGAAAATTTATATGGTTTTAACATGGGTTGCACTCGCAGTGTGAGGAATCTTGCGGTTTCCATTGGCTTAAGGCAAACTTTTGTTTGAGATTTAATTCTACTAATAATTGTAATCCGTTTTGGACAGACTTGGGTTTTATCTAGAAGAGCAATCCGGGTGCCACATTTTTTTAATCTGCTATTTGTGAATGGTTGTGAACCGTGTTGGCGTAGGAGTGTCAAAAGAAACTGATCCGGAAGTCGCTATAGCTGAAGTAATCAATTCCGCAGTCAAACAGGCAAAGCTTCCAGAAGTACATTGGGTGTTAGTTTTTTTTACTTTGGAGCATTTTGTTCATGCAGGACGTTTACATGAATTGATCCTCGAACAAACACGTTGCAAGTGTATCACCGGTTGTAGCGGAATGGGAGTTCTTTCGCGGGAAGGTGAAATCACAGATGGTCCGGGTTTGGTTTTAATGGCTGGATATACTCCGGAGTTGCGTCCGCTGGCCTTGGCAAAATATCAGGAATTGGAGCACAGTGCCGGAGTTGCACAACAACTCCGTGAGACACTGGAAAATTTCGTTGAGGAAAGTCCGCTCTTTTTTTTCTTTCCAGATGTTTTTCAGCATCAGCCTCATAATTTCATCAATATGTTTAATTTCCTTAAAAACCGTCCGTCTGTTTTTGGGGCAGGCTCTTGTAATGACGGTAGTCAGCAAACTTCAATTCAGTTTGGGCCAGACATTGTCACTCTCAATGGCGCGGGAGGATTGGCCTTTGCGGGAGTTCCTGAGTTTCGTGCAGGTGTGACACAGTCCTGTACCACCTTCGATGAACCGATGTTTGTCACAGAAGTGAAAGACGATCTCATTCTGTCACTTGATGGCAAACCAGCTTTGGAAGTTTTTACTGAAGTTGCAACAGCGTTGGGAATAAACGATCTGGAGCAAGCAACTCAGCAATTATTGCTTAGTTTTCCGCTAGACCCGGAACAGCCTGTTTTCACCGGAGAAGGCGCAATGGTGCGGCATGTTACCGGGGTTAACATTGCTTCTCAAGGCATCTCTACTGCAGAAATAGTACACGAGGGCGGAGTGGTTTCTTTTGCTTATCGCAGCCATAAAACTGCCGAAGATGACTTGCGGGAAATGCTCCAGCGTTTGAAAATACAAAATGAGAACACGCCAACTTTTGGAATTTATTTCAATTGTGCCTCTCGCGGAGAAGCGCTTTATGGAAGACCAAATGTGGATACACAATTAATTCAGGAAACACTGGGAGAGTTTCCTTTGATCGGTTTTTTTGGCGGTTACGAAATCGCGCAGATGCAGCAGGGACTGCAGTTATACACTTACACAGGAGTTCTTGTTTTGGTTTATCTCTAAAATAAATTTCCAGATGCTAAACAAATACTCCAAAAATCTTGAATACTCTTCCATAAATTATAAAATGGAAACTCGCGAAAAAACATTGACTAACATGAAGGCTATTCAATAATTTTTCACCTAAAAGAACATTTTTTTCACAGGTTTATTTTGCAAAATCCTAAAACAAATACAGCAGAGCTTCAGGCTCAAAAGGGAGTTTTGTTTTTGCGTTATTTTTTGGGAATAACACTGGTGCTGTCACTAACCGGATGTGGTTATGTAATTGAAGGTAGTAATCCGGTATTGCCAAATGAAGCACAAACCCTCGCAATTCTGCCAATACAAAATCAGACCTTCAAAGCAGGACTCGAAACCGATTTGTCTGAGCAGCTCAATCGCTTGATGCGTACCAACAGTTCAGTGAAAATGGTTCATTCCGGTATTGCTGACCTTCAGTTGAGAATTACTCTACTAAACTTGAAAACGAATTCTTCAGGTTTAAGCAAAGAACAGCTTGCAACTGGAGTAAAAGCGATCATTCAGGGTCAAGCGATTTTGGAAGACAGTCGGACAGGCAATAATGTTTGGGAAGAAACAATGCTCGAAGTAAAACTGAATGAGTCCGGTGAAAATGAAACGAACACTGTATCCAATTTTTCACTTTCTGGAAGCATCCGTGAATTGATCAAGCGTTTCGCAACAAAAATATATGACCGCATCTTTACTGCTTTTTAAAATTTACTGAGACATTTTCCAAGAAAAAACCTTTCTTTTACTTATATAATAAGATAGAATATAAGGTTTATATCACAATTGTTTATTAATAAAAGCGTTCTTCCAGGAGGAATTTAGAATGCAAGAAACTCAACTAGAACAGATCAAAGTCCGTTTGGAAGAAATGCAGACGGAAATTCTTGGCGAATCCGAAGAAACTGTACACGGGATGCAGGAAGAGAGTACACTTTATCCTGACCCTAATGATCGGGCATCGCTGGAGACAGAGCACATCAATAATTTACGTATTCGTGATCGTGAACGAAAACTGCTTGGTAAGGTTGAAGAAGCCTTAGAGCGGGTAGAGAACAAAACATTTGGATACTGCGAAGAATGCGGTAATGAAATTGGTAAAGAACGCTTGCTTATCCGGCCTGTAACTACTTTTTGTGTTAGCTGCAAAGAGTCTTTGGAAGCAGTTGAAAGTCAACCGTGATGCGAATCAAATCTCCCTAATTTAGCACCCCCCCTTCCAAAAAAATAAGTTAAAAAACAAAAAAGGCGAGCCAGCTCACAGAGCCGACTCGCCTTTTTTTATTCAGTTAGGATTCTGAACGGAAATTACATCATTCCGCCCATGCCTCCTCCCATGCCTCCCATTCCGCCCATGTCAGGTGCACCCGGCATTCCACCAGATTTTTCCTCAGGAGCGTCATGAATTCCTGCTTCTGTAGTTAACAACAATCCGGCGACGGATGCTGCATTTTCCAGTGCAGTACGAACAACTTTAGTCGGATCAATAATACCGGCTGCAATCATGTCGGTGTAAGTTTCTTCAGCAGCGTCAAAACCTACGTTTGTGCTGCTTGCTTTTACTTTATCGACAATCAACGCGCCTTCGAGTCCGGCATTTGCCACAATCTGACGCAAAGGAGTTTCAAGTGCCTTAAGCACAATTTCAGCACCAACTTTTTGATCGTGCTGTTTAATGGATTTTACTGTTTTTGCGACTGCATCAATGGCACGAACTAAAGCTACTCCGCCACCAGGAACAATACCTTCTTCAACAGCTGCGCGTGTTGCGTGCAATGCATCTTCAACTCGAGCCTTTTTCTCTTTCATCTCGATTTCGGTCGCTGCACCAACGTTAATCACAGCTACACCTCCAGCCAATTTAGCCAAGCGCTCCTGCAACTTTTCACGATCATAATCAGAAGATGTATCTTCGATTTGAGCACGAATTTGACTGATACGGGATTTGATTGTCTCTTTATCACCACCACCGTCAATAACTGTAGTATTGTCTTTATCAATGACGACAGACTTGGCTTGTCCAAGTTTAGCAAGTGTCAGGTCTTCGAGTTTCATTCCCATATCTTCGGAAACAACTGCGCCACCGGTAAGGATTGCGAGATCTTCCAACATGGCTTTACGACGATCTCCAAAGCCCGGAGCTTTAACAGCCGCACACTTCAGAGTTCCACGTAGTTTGTTGACAACGAGGGTTGCCAAAGCTTCACCTTCAATGTCTTCAGCAACGATCAAGAAAGGATTTCCTGTCTTGGCGATTTGCTCAATTGCAGGAAGAATGTCCTTCATGTTACTGACTTTCTTTTCCACCAGGATGATGTATGGATCTTCGAGGGAAACTTCCATACGCTCTGAATCAGTTACGAAATACGGTGAAAGATAACCACGGTCAAACTGCATTCCTTCTACAACTTCCAAACTGGTTTCAGCCGTCTTTGCTTCTTCAATGGTGATCACACCGTCCTTACCTACTTTCTCCATGGATTCAGCAATAATGTCACCAATTGTGGTATCATTGTTTGCTGAAACAGTGCCCACCTGAGCGATTTCTTTGGATTCGGAAACTGACTTGGAAATACTATGTAAATGCTCAATTGCAGCCTTAACAGCTTGGTCAATTCCACGCTTGAGATCCATTGGATTCGCACCTGCTGCCAAGTTACGATGACCTTCGGTCACAATCGCTTGTGCTAACACAGTTGCAGTGGTGGTTCCATCACCGGCAACGTCAGATGTTTTGGAAGCAACTTCTTTGACCATCTGCGCACCCATGTTTTCCAACTTGTCTTCCAATTCAATTTCTTTCGCAACTGTCACTCCATCTTTAGTGACCAGTGGCGCACCAAAAGATTTATCTATTAAAACATTGCGGCCTTTCGGACCCAATGTCACCTTGACTGCATTTGACAAGGCATTTACGCCTCTAAGCAGTTTTTCGCGGTTTTCTGCCGCAAAAATAACTTGTTTTGCCATACTATACTCTAAGTTAATTTGTTAATGGTTGATTAGATTAAAATTAAGCCAAAACGCCGAGGATGTCATCCTCACGCATGATGATATAATCTTCGTCATCGACTTTTACCTCGGTGCCGCCATACTTGCTGAACAAAATTTTATCACCTTTTTTTACTCCCATTTCTTGAATGGAACCATTGTCAAGGCGTTTGCCTGGGCCAACTGCGACCACTTCACCTTCTTGAGGCTTTTCTTTGGCTGTATCCGGGATAATAATTCCGGACGATGTCATTTCATCGGCTTCGACGCGCTTCACAAGCACGCGGTCCTGTAAGGGACGAATCATAGTTCTCCTTTTAGGATTATAATTAATTAAATTGAGCTTCAACAACAAAAAGCGTATGCTGAGCCGTTCAAGTGAATCAGAAATTTTGAAAAATCTTCCAAATTCATTTCGATCATTAAGGATAACGTAATCAGCAATACAACGCAAGTAAATAATAGCACTCACTGATGAGTAGTGCTAATTTTATATTAACAAGTTCTACAAAGGTAGAGTAGTACCGTTTATAGGGTGATGCTTTCTACTCAAACATTTTAAGGAAACAGTTAAATTTCTTCGTAGCACGATAACTTTTAAATGGACATCAAAGTTGATCAACAACATATCCGGCTGGAGAAGCTGGAAAAAATTCGTGAATTAGGCACAGAACCTTACCCATATTCATTTAAACGGAGTCACACTGTTCCGGAAGTAATTGAACAAGCAGAACAATTACTGGATGAGCAAAAAACTATTACAATCGCTGGCCGCTTGCTCGCAGTACGTGGAAAGGGGAAGGCAAGTTTTGGTAACATTCAGGCTCAGCACACACGTTTACAAATTTATGTGCGGCTTGACGCAGTTGGAGAAACGACATTCAAAATGTTCAAGTTGTGTGACATCGGTGATCACCTCGGTATTTCCGGTACATTGATGTATACCAAAACCGGAGAACTAACTTTACGGGCCAGCTCTGTTGAAATGCTTTCAAAAGCCATTCGCCCAATGCCTATGCCTAAAGTTGAGGAAAAAGACGGCGAACGCATTGTGCATGATGAAGTTACAGACAAAGAATTACGTTACCGCCAGCGTTATCTGGATTTGATTTTGAATCCGCAAGTTGCGGAAGTTTTTCAAAAACGGACACTAATTTTCCAGACCATACGTAATTATTTATGTGAAGAAGGATTTCTGGAAGTAGAAACACCGACACTCCAGGCAGTTTACGGAGGCGCAAACGCGACACCTTTTGTGACTCATCACAAGGCACTGGACCAGAAATTTTATTTACGGATCTCCAATGAATTGTACTTGAAACGTCTAATTGTAGGAGGCTTTGACGCAGTCTTTGAATTTGTCAAAGATTTCCGTAATGAAGGCATTGACCGCACCCACAATCCGGAATTTTCCGCACTGGAATTTTATCAGGCTTATGTTGATTACAACGAGATAATGCGTCACACCGAAAATATTTGTGAACGCTGTGCAGTTGCGGTAAATGGAACTACAGAAATAGAATATGAAGGTCAGACTATAGACCTGAAAGCCCCGTGGCCGCGTTTAAGCATGTTGGATGCAATTCAAACATTGGGCGGAATTTCGTTTGAAAATATGAGTGACACAGAAGTGCAAAACCTGCTCAAGGAAAATGGCTGGGAACTTGACGGTGATTACAATCGAGGATTGGCAACCCAGCTTGTCTTTGAAGAAACGTGTGAAACTCAACTAATTCAGCCTACTTTTATCACCGATCATCCGAAAGAAACAAGTCCGCTTTGTAAACAAAATCGAGAAAATCCGGAATTGCTGGAGCGTTTTGAGGCCTACATCAACGGCTGGGAAATTGCTAATGCCTATTCAGAATTGAACGACCCTGTGATTCAGCGCCGTTTGATGGAGGAACAGGTTGAACGCGGAAGAGGAGGAGAAAAAGAAACTCAGCCCTTGGACGAGGATTTTTTACGCGCAATGGAATACGGAATGCCGCCGATGGGTGGAGTTGGTTTAGGGATCGACCGGATTGTAATGCTGCTTACCGGACAATCTACAATTCGTGATGTTATCCTTTTTCCAACTATGCGTCCGGAAGCTTAAGGTGAGCAAATGGCAAAAACGGAAACGGAAACGGAAATGGCAGAAGTGACTAAAAGCAAACTTTCTGTTGAGGATTTAGATTTTGAAAAACAAGGCGGTTTGTTGCCGGTGATCGCACAAGATGCAGTTTCCGGTGCAGTTTTGATGCTGGCTTATGCAAATCCGGATGCCGTCAAAAGAACGCAAGAAAGTGGATTTGCTCACTACTGGTCACGCTCACGGAATGCCATCTGGAAAAAAGGAGAGAGTTCCGGACATTTGCAAAAAATTGTGGAAGTGCTGGTGGACTGTGATGAAGACACTTTGCTTTACAAAGTACATCAAACCGGAGCTGCCTGCCATACAGGCGCACCGACTTGCTTTTTCCGGGAATTGACAACCAAAACAAGAGCTAAATAAAAATGAACTGGGATATTCAACTGAATGAAGAAGTGGACATGCTGCGGGAAACGGTGAGGCAATTTGCCGAAAAACGGATTGCGCCGATTGCCGAAGACGTGGACCGTGACAACGAATTCCCACAACATTTGTGGAAAGAACTCGGGGATTTGGGATTATTAGGAATGACGGTTTCGGAAGAATATGGAGGCTCCGAAATGTCATATCTAGCCCATCTGGTTGCAGTCGAGGAAATTTCCAGAGCATCTGCTTCGGTCGGATTATCTTATGGTGCGCACTCAAATTTGTGTGTCAATCAACTCCAGATCAATGGCAGTTCTGCGCAAAAAGAAAAGTATCTGCCGAAACTTTGTTCAGGAGAACATGTTGGTGCTTTGGCAATGTCGGAACCGGGAGCAGGCTCAGATGTGGTCGGATCGATGGCTTGCCATGCGGAAAAACACGGAGACCGTTGGGTTGCAAACGGTTCCAAAATGTGGATCACAAACGGCCCAGAGGCAAACGTCTTAATCGTTTACATGCGAACCGCTGCCAAAGATCAGGGTTCGAAAGCAATGACCGCCTTCATCGTTGAAAAAGGAATGAAAGGTTTTTCAACTGCGCAGAAACTGGACAAACTCGGAATGCGTGGATCTAATACTTGCGAACTGGTTTTTGAGGACTGTGAAATTCCAGATGAAAATGTGGTGCTTGAAGCAAATCAAGGTGTAAAAGTTTTAATGAGTGGATTGAATTTGGAACGGGTTGTACTTTCCGGGGGGCCTCTCGGAATCATGCAGGCCGCACTGGACGTGACATTGCCCTACATTCATGAGCGCTGGCAGTTTGACCGACCGATCGGCACTTTTGAATTGATGCAGGGCAAGATTGCGGACATGTACACCGCCCTGCAATCTTCACGTGCTTTTTGTTATCGTGTCGCCGAAAATTGCGCCAAAAAACAGGTCTCCCGCAGAGACACCGCAGCCTGTCTGCTACTTGCTTCCGAGAATGCAGTCAAAGTCTCTCTGGAGGCAATTCAGTCTTTAGGCGGAAACGGTTACATCAACGATTATCCAACAGGACGTCTGTTGCGAGACGCCAAGCTTTATGATATTGGCGCTGGCACAAACGAAATTCGGCGGATGCTGATTGGCCGTGAACTTTTTGACGAGACAACAGTTTAGCAATATTATGCCGCGGCAATTTGCCGGTTGAACTCCACAATCAATTCATCAATTTGTGGAGCAAGTGAAAATATGTCTTTCCAGTAAGAATCGTGATTGTACCATTGGTCATTCAGCTCCGACAACTCCCGTCCCTGCTGTTCAATCCAGGTGAAATATTTGAGATTATGAATCCGTTTCTTTTCGTAATACGTTAATTCGAGCACATTATCAATTCCGGAATCCATCAGCAACTGCATATCTTTGTGTGCATCAATGTTTGTGTATTGACCTCGTTCTGCAGCAAGTTCTTCAATTCGTGATCCATAGAGTTCCATCGAGTCAGTCAAAATTGTCACCACGTAATCATCCTCAGTCAGTTCATAATATTTTGCGAATTTGATGGCCGCAATGATGTTTCCAATTCCGGAAATACCAAGCAAATCCAATTGATTCGAAAATTCAGCATCAACTCCATAATGCGAGAGACAATCTCTTCCGGATGTTTCATTGAAAAGTCTCAACAAACGGACTGCCGCTTCATCATCAACGCCAATTACCATGTCCGTGTTTTTACAATCATGAATCCACGGCACATGTTTGTCACCGATTCCTTCGATGCGGTGATCTCCAAAACCATTGTTCAGCAAAGTAGGACATTGCAGTGCTTCCGCAACAGCTAATTTTGATTCCGGAAATTTTTCCTTCAGATAATATCCAAAGGCCATTGATCCTGCAGAACCGGAAGATGAAATTGCTCCCGCAACTCTGCTGTTCGGCCCCATTTCCTGCAGGAGTGCTTCCTCCGCGGCTTTTCCTGTTACCATATAATGCCAGAGCGGATTGCCAAATTCTTCGAATTGATTGAAGATTTGAATATCGTTACGAGTGTTTTTCAGTTCCCAGCATTTGTCAAAGATTTCCTTTACGTTGCTTTCACAACCTGGAGTTTTGATAACTTCTCCTGCCACTTTTTCCAGCCATTCAAAACGTTCGCGGGACATATTTTCCGGTAAAATTGCAATCGAATCACAGCCCAGCAGCGAAGAAACATAAGCTCCGCCTCTACAGTAATTTCCGGTTGAAGGCCAAACTGCTTTTGTTTCACCTGGACAGAATTGTCCTGTGGTTAGAGCTGGCGCAAGACAACCATAGGTTGCTCCAACTTTGTGCGCACCTGTAGGAAACCATTTGCCAACGAGCGCAATTATTTTTGCTTTCACTCCGGAAATTTCGGGTGGAATAACGATATAATTTACTCCGCCGAAACCACCGCCTTGCGCGACCGGTTCATTTTTCCAAGTTATGCGAAACAAATTGGCAGGATGTGTTTCCCACAAACTGATTTTTTTCAGTTCGTCTTTGATTTCATCCGCAATTGTTTCCGGATTCTGCATCTGCCCAAAAGTAGGCAGCTTGATTTTATGTAACTTGCAGTGCTTCGCATTTTGCTGAATTTTTGCTTCGTTTATTTTCAAATCAATCATATTTTTTACTCAGTTAAGATAAAGTTAATGGTCGAGAATCCACTAAAAAGAGCCGCAGATCTTCGCGGATAAAAACGGATATTTTTTTCTGTTCTAATCCGTGTGAATCTGCGGCTAAAATATTTTGCATTTGAAACTGTCACGAAATTTCATCAAGAGAATTGATGGTATTTTCAGGAATTACAATTTTTTTAGTTGCAGAATTTATATCTTTGAGTCCATTTCCAGTCAGCAGAACAACGCAAGTTTCTCCGGAATCCAAGGTTGCTTTCTGTTTCAAAAACCCTGCATACGCAGCTGCTGCCGCCGGTTCAGAAAAAAGTCCGCAAGCAGAAGACAGTTCTTTTTGCGCGGATAAAATTTCTTCGTCCGTAACAGTCACACAGCGCCCGCCGTAAGTTTTTAAATTTTTCAGCGCAAGGTGACCATTGCTTGGTGTATCGACAGAAATCGAGTCCGCAACCGTTTTTGCCGCTCGCACCGGACGTTCCGGCTGTCCGTCAAAAGTTCCGGATTCCATTGCACGGTAAATCGCAGTACTTCCGGAAGCCTGAATTGCGTGTACAACCGGAATTTTGTCTATACGTCCGAGTTGCAACAAATCCCTGAAACCTTTGTAAACTCCGGACATTATCACCCCATCTCCCACACTTACAAAAACATGATCCGGCGCTTTTTTGAGCTGATAAAAAATTTCGATGGAAACCGTTTTTTTACCTTCAATCGTCATCGGATTGTAAGCCGTATTTCGGTTCATTCCGCCTCGAGTATTTGAGTACTCAAGTGAAAGTGCAAAAGCCTGGTCATAATTTTTTTCCGCCAAAACTAAATCCGCGCCGTATTGCAAGGCCTGAATCATTTTTGCCGGAGGTGCGGTTTTTGGCAAAAAGAGCTTAACTTTAAGTCCTGCCGCCGCACCGACTCCCGCCATTGAAGACCCCGCGTTTCCGGTAGATGCGACTACAACTTCCCGAATACCGTGTTTGCGGGCAAAAGCCGCCACCAAAAAAGAAGCTCTGTCTTTCAGGGATCCTGTTGGATTAACTCCATCATCTTTCAAATACAATTCCGGAAAACCGTATTTTTTAACCAGATTTTCGGGATGCCACAAAGGAGTATTGCCTACAGGAATTGCTGGTAAAAATTCTTGTTCTACTGGTAAAAAATTTAAAGGATCATTGCTCTCCAAAGTTCCACTCAGTTCCACCTCCAAAACTCCGTTCAGCGGCTGTCCGGGTTTATGTGTAGCAGAACATTCCGGACATAACATCAATTCCGGACTGATTTCATAGGTTGCGGCGCATTGACTGCATTTGTAGTTAAAATTCAACAATCGTAACTCTTTCTATTTGGTTTGTTAATCCCTCATATTCAGTACCTTCAACTGCTTAAGCATACTAAAAATAAGCTCAAAAAACGAGAAATTATTCAGAAAGTCAATGGTCTTTACTTTGCGATGCATAGCTGAACTCCAAAGTCTGGAGGGGCAGAAATTCTTCCAGTTCTTCAATCAAAGCAGAAGTAATACTAATCCGCTCTTCCGGAGTGATGGTAACAAAAGTTGCGTCTGGGGCTTGAATTGAAAAAGTAAAAGGTTTGTCTCCGGTATATTTTTGCAATGTGCTGCGGAGTAAACTTATGGTTTCCAGTAAAAGAGTATCTGAGCCAATTTTGATTAACATGCTTTTTGCTTCTGTTTCCCTTATTTCACTCAAGCGTCGGATACTGTCCACAAAAATGCCCACTTCTTCATCTCGATAATTCACCCGTCCAGAAATCAGTAACGGCTCATCACTTTCGAGCAATTCTCCATCCTTTTCATAAACCGAGGCAAAGACGGGAAATTCAAGGGTGCCACGTGTATCTTCCAGAGTAGCAATGGCAAACTTCGCATTGCTCTGGTTGAGGCGGACGGTATTATTGACGATAATTCCGATGAGTGAAACTTTGTTTTTTTCTGCGTGCGCACCATCTTTCAATTTGACCGTCGTAGTGGCCAGCAGTTTCATTTCAGATGAATAACTGTCCAGCGGATGCCCTGAAACATAAAACCCCAGCGCCGCTTTTTCCTGCTTGAGACGTTCACGTTTTGGCCAATTCCTTACTTCCGGAAATTCAAGTTTAGTTTCTGTTGCCTTCGCGTCACCTTCATCCATCAAAGAAAAGAATGAATCCTGCGAGGGTTCTTCCGCACGCTGAAATTCCTGGGCTAAATGAAATGCTCCATCAAGCGCAGCAAATAATTGAGCCCGATTTTCATGCAGAGAATCGAAAGCACCGCATTTGACAAGGGTTTCCAACATTCGCCGATTAACTTCATTCAGGTTCACTTTCTTCATGAATTCCATATAATCAGTTAATTGTCCATGTTCACTCCTGACTTTCAATATCGCGTCAACTGCTTTTCCACCTACATTTTTAACAGCGTTCAAGCCAAAACGAATCACTTCAACTCTAGCTTCTCTGCGCAACCATGAGGCAAAAGAGGAGCTTGAATTTAATATAAATTCTTGTGTGAGTCCACTTTCTGTTTCCGAGTTTTGTTTAATTATTTTCAGGAATTCAGTTTCATCTTTGAAATCCTGATTTTTTAATTTTTTCAAAGAATTCCGGAGTGGCTCCAGCCAGTCTTGCGGAAGTGAATCATTTTGCGGATTGCTGCCCGCAAAATCTCGTTCAAAATGCGCAAGGGTTATGGCTGTAATTCTGAACTCAGCCGGTGCAACCGTAAAAGTTTTTGCGCTGTGATTCACATCAGGAGGCAAAACTTTTACTCCCATCGCCTTACATTCACTGATGTAATTGATGATGTTGTCCTGGTTGTTGATGGAACCGTTGAATAACGCCGCCATCAACTGCACCGGATAATGTGCCTTGAGAAAGGCCGTTTGATATGAGATCAAACCATAGGCAACACTGTGCGACTTGTTAAATCCGTATCCGGAAAAATAATTAATTGTGTCAAAAATCTCATTCGCTTTTTCTTCCGGAGTACTTACCTGTGGACATTGCTCCAGAAACTCTGAGTTTTTCAAACAGCCCTCTACAAATTGTAAGCGCTGTTCAGCCAATATCTCAACCGTCTTTTTTCCAATCGCACGTCGTAATAGATCGGCCTGCCCCAGTGAAAATCCAGCCAGAACCTGTACGCTTTTAATAATTTGTTCCTGGTAAACCAGCACTCCATAGGTTTCCCTCAAAATGTCCGCCATCAGCGGATGCGGAAAAACAACTCGCTTCCGCTTATGCTTGCACTGCACATAATCTTCAACCATGCCAGAACCTAATGGACCCGGACGATACAGTGCCAAAATCGCAACGATGTCTTCAAACGCTGAGGGCTGCATACTGGAGACCAATCGTTTCATGCCTGACGATTCAAGCTGAAAAACTCCAATTGTATCCGCGCGGCACAATAAATCAAAGGTTAAAGGATCGTCCATCGCAATGCGGGTGATATCCACCTTTGCTGAGTCCGGACGGCTTTTACTGATCAAGTCCAGTGTATTGTCAATAGTGGAAAGGTTTTGCAAACCAAGAAAATCAAATTTTACCGCGCCTTGATCCTCTGCGTATTTCATCGGATACATCGACTGCAGTGTCCCTTCCTTTCCGGTGCATACAGGCATCACTTCACGGATATCCTGATTCATGATAATCACACCGGCTGCATGTGTTCCCAGATGAGTGTTCAAATCTTCCAACTGGCGACTGAACTTAATCAAACGCTGTTCATTCTCACTTCCTTCACTAGCCAGGACTGCCAATTCAGGTTCCTTTTCAAGTGCCTGATCGAGGGTGATATTCAGATCATTTGGCACCAGTTTTGCGATTTTATCTGCTTCTGAGTACGGAAAGTCCAACACGCGCGCTACACCGCGCACTACCGCTTTTGCTTTGAGTGAACCAAAGGTGGAAATTTGACAGACATTTTTTTCACCATATTTTTCTCGCACATGCTCAATGACTTTTTCTCGGCCCTCTACATCAAAATCAATATCAAAATCAGGTAGGCTGACTCGATATGGATTCAGGAAACGTTCAAAGAGCAGCCCGTAATGCAGAGGATCAACATCAGTGATGAGTAATGCATAGGCGACCAGTGAACCTGCTCCGGAACCTCTGCCGGGTCCTACTGAAACTCCGTTATCTTTTGCCCATTTTATAAATTCGGAAACAATTAAAAAATAGCCCGGATATTCCATTTGGACGATAACCTCCAGTTCAAAACTTAAACGCTCCGTATAGGGCAGTTGAAATTCTTCAAAAGATACTTCTGGCTCATATAGTTCGTAAAGTTTTGCAATTCTTTTTTCCAAACCTATTTTTGCATCATCACACAATTTTGAATCAACCGTTTCATCCTCTCTTGTGGAAATTTGCGGTAGAAAGATTTTATTATTTTCAAGGGACAATTCACATTGCTCCGCGATTTTACTTGTATTTTCCAGTGCAATCAGCGGAAGTTCTTTAAAAGCCGTCAGCATTTCTTCTGCGCTTTTTAAGTAACGCTGATTTCCTGACTGAAGAGGAACCCCCTCATCCGTAACTCTGCGTTGCAAGCCCATCAACCAGAGGATGTATTGCGCCTCCGCTTCTTCGGGCGTGAGATAAAGGCACTCGTTTGTGGCAACGAGTGGAATTCCCAGCTCGTGTCCTAACCGAACTAACTGTTTGTTTAATCCCAATTGCTCTGGAAGTCCGGTATTTTGTAACTCAATGTAGTAACGGTCCGCAAAAACATCTCGGTACCACATCGCAACTCGACGTGCGTCATCCGGACGCCCCTCAAGAAAATGACGGTTAATTTCTCCATTCATTCCACCACTCAGCGCGATCAGTCCTGAGTGATATTTTTCCAGTAGTTGATGATTGATACATGGCACCCCATTGACTTTTCCTTCTGTATAACTGAGGCTCACCAAATATCCGAGATTGCGATAGCCATGACGATTTTGACAAAGAAATTGTGTCTGACATGGTGAGTTTGTGTTACGTACAGAATTGGCGGAAGCCTCCGTATAATCACCTTCAATGACTGATGCGCCGACACCGATAATCGGCTTCAAATCTGCATCTTTCAAGGCATGATAAAACTCAACCGCGCCAAACATGTTGCCATGATCAGTAATCGCGCAGGACTCAAAACCTTTGCTTTTAAGCGCGGGAACCAATTCTTTTATGCGGATTGCGCCCTCAAGCAAAGAGTATTGTGTGTGAAGATGAAGGTGGGTGAACATTTTTTTATGGATTGTTTTTGGTAGAGAAATCAATAAGCATATTACATGAAATACTTTTTGCGGGCAAGGTTCTTATCTGTTTATGCTATGGAAATTAATCCTGAAAAATATTTTTGTTTATTACCGACAGAATTTCAAAAAAACATAGGCTGTTTAAATTTCGCTTTTGCTTCTTTAAGGTTGTCATTGAAGCTCTCTTGAGGTAGTCTTTGACGAAACACAACCTTCAAATAAATTGCTCAAATAGAATTCCCCGCCTTTTTCTTTCTAACCATAATATTACAGATGTTTCCATACTTTAGACCTGATAACCTTGAAGACGCTCTTGCAGCGTTAGATGAACATCCCAGGATTATGCTCGCGGGAGGAACAGATTTTTTTCCTGCACGTGTTGGCAAGTCGATCACGGATAATGTGCTCGATTTAACCGGTATCCCGCAACTCCGCGCAATTCAGCAAACAGTTGAGGGTTTCCAGCTTGGGGCCTTAACAACCTGGACTGATATTGTTGAGGCAAAACTTCCGCCTGCTTTTGATGGTTTAAAACAAGCCGCGAAAACAATCGGTGGAGTCCAGACTCAAAACGCCGGAACACTTTGCGGTAATATCTGCAATGCGTCTCCTGCTGCGGACAGTGTGCCAAATTTGCTGGCACTGGAAGCTGAAGTTCAGCTGCAGTCCGTGCGTGAAACAAGAGTGCTGCCCTTAGAAGAATTCATTCTCGGCAACAGGAAAACTGCTAAAAAAGAGGACGAACTCATCAGCGGAATTTTCATTCCTCATCCTGCGGAAAAGGCACTTGGTAATTTTGAAAAATTGGGAACCAGAGCCTATCTAGTCATTTCAATCGTGATGGTTGGAGTAGTCGCTGAGTTGAATGGACTGGATGAAATTTTGAACTTAAAAATCGCGATAGGCGCATGTTCTCCTGTAGCACAACGGCTACGATTGCTGGAACAGGAAGCTGTTGGACAAAAATTAAATTCAATTGAAATTCTACCAAAGCACCTTGAATTGTTGGAACCGATTGATGATATTCGCGCATCGGCGGATTACAGAAAAAAAGTGGTTCCTGAATTAATCCAACGTGCAATCAAGGGAGTCCTTAAATCATGAGTACATCCGAAAAAACCATCGTTTCATTCATTTTGAATGACGCCCCGCAAACCATTTCTGTCAATCCACTACGGCGCTTTTCGGATGTACTCCGAGAAGATTTAGGCTTAACCGGAACCAAAGTTGGCTGTGATGCAGGAGATTGCGGAGCTTGTACTATCCTGATTGACGGCGAACAGCGTTATGCCTGTTTGACAGCAGTCGGTCAGTTGGAAGGACACAACGCCCGTACGGTGGAAGGACTTGCTGAGAGCAGCAACTTGACAACACTTCAACAGGCGTTCCTTGATGAAGGTGCGGCGCAGTGCGGAATCTGCACACCTGGAATGTTGATGGCAGCACAGTCTTTGCTGGATCAAACTGCGAATCCCACTGAATCGCAGGTTCTTGATGCAATCGGTGGGGTGTTGTGTCGTTGTACCGGATACACGAAAATTGTTCAAGCCGTACTCAAAGCCGGACAAACTTCTTCTACAGAACAAACTCCACCATCGGGATCAGCTGTCGGTTCCCGCATGGTGAAAGTTGATGGAAGGAAGAAGCTCACCGGCGAAGAAATTTTCTCTGCTGATCATGCTCCGGAAGACTCTCTCTGGCTGCGTGCCATTCGTTCTCCACATCCGCGCGCAAAATTCACCATCGCGCATCCCGAAAAAGTTTTGCAAAAATATCCCGGCATGGTCAAGGTCTTGACTGCGGATGATGTTACAGGAAACAACGGTTTCGGAATCTTTCCTCATATCAAAGATCAACCTGTTTTAGCTAAAGATCATGTGCGTTTCCGCGGAGAAGCAGTGGTTGCACTGGTAGGTGAGCGTGAAAGTGTGGAATCAGTGAGCGAAGAAGATTTGGGATTGACGTGGGAACCACTTGAAGCCATACGTGGATGGGACGCGTCTCTTAGCGGAAATTTGGAACCGGTACAAGCTGAAATTCCAGACAATATCCTTGCCAAAGGTTTTCTGAAAAAGAATGATGTGGAAAAGGGTTTTTCGGAATCATTTGTTGTAGCAGAAGGAAGTTGGACAACTTCCGCAGTCGAGCATGGATACATTGAACCGGAAGCAGGTTATGCCCGCAAGGTTGGGCAGCGACTGGAAATCTTTGTCTGCACACAAGCGCCTTACTTGGATCAAACAGAAGTAGCCCAGGTTTTGGGACTTGCAGCGGAGCAAATTCGAATTATCCCGTCTGCGGTTGGCGGTGCTTTCGGAGGAAAACTGGACATTTCGGTTCAGCCTCTGGTGGCTTTGGCAGCCTGGATTTTGGATCGACCTGTGCGTTGCATTTACACACGTCCGGAATCATTGGCTTCCACCACTAAAAGACATCCTGCTCGCATGAACGCTAAAGCCGGTTGCAGCAGAGACGGCAAGTTAACCGCCTTCGAATTTCATGGAGATTTCAATACCGGAGCCTATGCTTCATGGGGCCCGACGGTTGCAGATCGTGTTCCGATTCACTGTACCGGACCATATTTTGTGCCAAATGTACTTTCACAAACCAAAGCCCTGCTCACCAACGAAACACCTTCCGGTGCTTTCCGCGGATTCGGTACGCCTCAAGCCGCAATTGCTTGTGAAGCACTCATGGATGAACTTGCAGAAAAAATTGGAATGGACGCGCTTGATTTCCGGATCAAGAACGCACTGCGGAAAGGAGACAGAACCTCTACCAATCAGTTGCTTGAAAATAGCGTGGGACAAGTGGAGTGTCTAGAATCTCTCAAAAGTCGCTGGCAAAAATGGCGCAAAGAGGCCGCTGTTTTCAATCAAAAAGCTACTCACATCAAACGAGGAGTCGGCTGCGGAAGTGCTTGGTACGGCTGCGGAAATACTTCACTCTCGAATCCATCGACGATACGAGTCGGCATCAATGGCAAAGGCAAAGTAACTTTGTATAATGGAGCAATGGATATCGGCCAAGGTTCCAATACTATTATGGTTCAAATTTGCGCAGATGCACTGGGGCTTCCGGCTTCTCAATTTGAGTATGTAATGGGTGACACAGACTTGACCGCGGATGCCGGAAAAACTTCTGCTTCACGGCAGGCTTTTGTTTCAGGAAAAGCGACTCAACTTTCCGGAGAACATTTACGAGCGCAAATCATTCACCTTGCTGAAGCAACGGAACCGGCGACTCTCCGCATTGAGCAAACAGAAATGTCCGCAACGGAAAAACTCATTGTGGAAGATGAGAATGGCGAACATGTTATTATTCTTGCAGACATCCTGCCTCAGCCAAATGGTGATGTCCTCACCGGAGAAGGTACATTTGATCCGCCGACAACTACGCTTGATGAAAATCGACAGGGCAGTCCATACGCGACTTACGGATTTGCTGCGCATCTTGCTGAAGTTGAAGTCGATACTTTGTTAGGAACAACTAAAGTCCTGAGAATCGCTGCCGCTCATGATGTAGGAAAAACTATCAATCCAACTCAGGTTGAAGGACAGGTCCATGGCGGAATCGCACAAGGCTTGGGAATGGCTTTGATGGAAGAATACATCCAAGCCGTCAGTGAAAATTTGCACGATTATCTGATGCCGACTGTGGGAGATATGCCGGAAATCGAAGTAATCCTGATTGAAGATCCGGAACCTTTGGGACCATACGGAGCAAAAGGAATTGGCGAACATGCTTTAATTCCAACTGCTCCTGCCATTCTAGGTGCAATCAAACATGCAACCGGGGTTTCAATCCATCATGTTCCGGCAACTCCGGATCGGGTTTTTACCGCACTCCGGGAAGCGGAAAAATAATTATGAGTAATTCTTTGGAAAATAATTTATCCGCGGAAAAAGTCAATTGCGATGCTTGTCCGATTTTATGCAGGATCAGTCCAGGAAAAACAGGTTCCTGTGACCGTTACGGCAACATCAACGGGAAACTCAAACGGATGGATCCTGTTATTCTGACGCAAAAGGCCGTCGATCAGAATCAGGCACTTGTTCCGTTTGGTGACCAAACTCAGGAATGGAACGGTTCTCTGCTTGCTCAGGGAGTTCCGCTGAATCCGGAAAACATTTTTCCGACTGCTGTAGGTGCAGGAACCACTTATCCGGATTACAAGCCCGCTCCTTTTATCATTGCCAGCAAACACAATGACGTAGATATGGTGACGGTCGTAACAGAAGGTATTTTCAGTTACTGCAGTTATAAAATCAAAATCGACACCGACCGCTATGTCGGTCCGGAACAGGCTACTGTCTGCTGTCAAGGAGAGCAAGTGGGGCATGTTATGACTGCCGAATATGGCTCGCAAATGCTCTCTCTCGGTGGAGTACATCATTTAACCGGCGGCAGCAAAAGTGAAGGACGTGTCACATGTCAAATGATGATGGATTTAGGTAATCGAAAAGCAGTGGAGCTTGAGGTGGAAGGGGGTTCCAAATTGATCATTCAGGCAGGAGTCGCTCCGATCATCGACGGCAATCAGGAAGAAAGAATGCGCGTGGGCTGCGGTTCTGCGACTATCGGGATTTTTGCGCAGCAGTGGTATGGAAATGTGGATGAAGTAATTGTGGTGGACGAGCACATTACCGGAATGCTTTCTGAGCATCAGGCAGGCCGCTTTTTAGGTATGGAACCTTCCGGAATACGTGTACGTGGAAGGCGTTCTACTCCGGGTAGATATTTTCAGGTTGCAAATCCGGGTCACGGCTGGGGCGGAACAGACGTTGCTGATCCACTTGAAATTATTGACCGTATAAAAACTGGTGTCGCCTATCCCGGATTGAGACTCCTCATGGTCAGCACAACCGGTGAGGATGCTGCCTACTTTGTGCTCGACGAAAATTTGAAACCCTGCGCGCAAACCATTCCGCAAGTACTCCAGAAAGTGGTGGATCGGATTGGCGAAAACTGCGAACCGGCATTAACCAGCGTCCTTTTTATGGCCGGTGCAGGAGGAAGTTTGAGAGCTGGGGTTACCGAAAACCCTGTGCGCCTGACCCGGTCCGTTCGAAGTATGCTGACGAGAACGACCTGCGGCGGCGCACCCGCGTATGTCTGGCCGGGCGGCGGAATCACGGTCATGGTTGACGTAACAAAAATGCCCGAAAATTCTTTCGGCAGCGTCCCTACTCCAGCTATTGTCGCACCGATAGAATTCACTATGAAACTCAAAGATTATGAAATCCTGGGTGGACACATGGCTCAGGTGCGCCGTCTTGAGGACATGACACATGAGCGCGAAGCCATAATCTCAAACTGGAATGAGGACAATCCCTGGCCATACTCTTAAAACCTATCAAAGATTTTTTTGAGAGTGTTAAGTTCTAGATCGATTTAAAGATTTCAGAATAAGAAAAGAAACTTAATTTAAACAGAACATTACTTAATTATTTTTGGAGTTATTATGAATCTCACAGCAAAGACAATGAACTACATACAAATCGAAAAACACGGCGATCCGGAAGTTTTAAAACTGGATTCGATGCCGGTTCCGGAACCAGGACCAGGTGAAGTATTGATTCGTGTCGCTGCGGCCGGAGTTAACCGTCCTGACATCATGCAGCGCAAAGGTCTTTATCCTCCTCCTCCAGGCGCGACTGCTGTGCCAGGTTTGGAAATTTCAGGAACAGTTGTTGGAGTTGGAAAAAATGTAAGCGAACCGGCACTTGGTTCCGAAGTTTGCGCACTTGTGGTTTGCGGTGGTTATGCGGAATATTGTTTGGCAGCAGCTTCCATCTGTTTACCGATTCCGGGAAAAGTTTCGCTCATGGATGCCGCTGGACTTCCGGAAACATTTTTCACAGTCTGGACGAATGTCTTTGATCGTGGACAACTCAAATCCGGAGAAAGTTTTTTGGTTCATGGAGGCAGCAGCGGCATCGGGACTACTGCAATTCAACTCGCAAAAGCATTTGGAGCCTCCGTTTACACCACCGCCGGAACTCCGGAAAAATGTGAATTTTGCGAAAACCTCGGTGCAGATGCGGCCATCAATTACCGCGAAATGGATTTCTCAGCAGAAATAAAAAGTCTGACTGAAGGAAGGGGCGTCGATGTGATTCTCGACATGGTTGGCGGACCTTACTTTCCAAAAAACATCCGTTTGCTGGCCGACGAAGGTAGATTGGTTCAAATCGCTCTGATGCAAGGAAGCAAAGCAGAAGTTGATTTTCGTTCTTTGCTGCTTAAGCGCGTAACCTTGACCGGTTCCACCTTGCGTCCCCGCAGCGTTGAGCAAAAAACTGAAATCGCACAATCCCTGCGTAAAAATGTATGGCCCTTGCTGGACGCTGGAACTGTCCGTCCGATCATCCACCAAACCTTCCCGCTCGAACAAGCTGCGGATGCGCACCGTCTGATGGAAAGCAGCACTCACATTGGCAAGATATTGCTCAAAACTTGACAAGACCAACTCATGTCTGAAAGACTGCTATCTCCATTTCCTCAAATTTTCTTTTTTTAAGCTTTTATTCTTATGACGATTGAAGTCCGGAACGTCTGCAAATCCTTCAAAGACGTAGACGCGGTTCGGAACGTCAGTTTACGGGTTGAATCAGGAGAAGCGTTGGCGTTGCTTGGCCCGAACGGTGCGGGCAAAACAACTTTGGTGGAAATGATTGAAGGCGTTCAAATTCCTGATTCCGGTGAAATAAAAATCCTGGAAAAAACTTGGGCAAAAGACGAACATTTTTTGCGAAAGGAAATCGGTCTTGCCCTGCAGGAAACACGCTTTCAGGATCGTTTGACAGTAGAGGAAACGCTTGGACTTTTCGCCGGTTTTTACGGACTGAATCAGGTGCGTACAAGAGAGGTTCTTGAGATCATTCAACTTGAAAGCAAACGCGACACATGGGTTGTCCAACTCTCCGGAGGCCAACGCCAGCGGCTTGCGCTCGGAATCGCGATTCTGCCTCGGCCTCAAATTCTCATTCTCGACGAGCCCACAACAGGACTTGATCCCAACGCCCGGCGTGACCTCTGGAAAATCCTTGAAGACTTCAAATCAACCGGAACAACATTGATCCTCACCACGCACTACATGGAAGAAGCAGAATTTCTCTGTGAACGGATTGTGATGATGGATCAAGGCGAAATCCTCGCAGATGGAACTTTAGCTCAATTGCTGGACAAATTCGGCGAAGGCGATTTGATCGAATATGTGATCGATGGCTCAAATCCCACTGATGAAACAAACTTGCTCGGCGGAGTTCTTAGCTGTCGCTGGGATAGCGAAACAGGACAAGGAAACTTGACCGTAAACAGTATTTCAGAAACTTTACCAAAATTTCTGGATTTGATAAAAAATTCGGAAGTTTCATTAACTTCACTTGAATGCCGCAGACGCACTCTTGATGATTTATTTCTTGCCATGAGCGGGAGGCATTTAGATGAATAGCATACTGTTTCAACTCGTAATTTCTCAATTCAAACTGTTCTTCCGTGAGCCGGGAGTTGTTTTTTGGTCATTTGGATTTCCGGTTGTGATGGCTTGGATTTTGGGAATTGCCTTTGCGAACAAAGGCGAAATACTGAGAAACGTGGCCATTGTTACAGAAAATCCGGCCGTGGTTTCCGCATTGCCAAAATGGTTACACGAAAAATCCGGAACTGTAGACAATCAACTTTCAGGGGAAGCGGAACTTGAATGGGAAGTTGGGATGAATGCGGGAGATCAAGCACGTTTTCGTTTCCGGGCCATGTCCGAAGAAGAGGCTGTGCTGGCGCTCAAACGTGGACAAATTTCCTTGTGGATTGAAGGCAGTCCGGAAACAAATTTGAGTTATCGTTTTGATCCGGACAATGCCGACGCGCGTTTGACATATTTACTTTTGGAGACCGCTTTCCGAGAGAAAATATCCAGCGAAATAAAAGCGGAAATACGACCACTGACTATGGTTGGAATTCGTTATGTCGATTTTTTGATTCCCGGTTTGATGGCCATGTCAATCATGAATGCCTGCCTTTGGGGAATCGGCTGGAATCTGATTGAGTTGCGGATCAAGAAGTTACTGCGCCGCATAGTTGCAACTCCGCTGAGAAAATCCATTTTCCTTATCTCACACGGTTTGAACCGGATGATCCTCAGCGCTGCCGAAATGCTTTTACTTTATATCTTTGCCTACTTTTATTTTGACATCAGAATACAAGGAAGTCTACTTGCACTGGCACTGGTTTTTTTGAGTGGATATTGCGCCTTTGCCGGAATTGCCATTCTCATTTCATCCCGTGTACAAAACACACAAAGCGGAAATGGAATGATTAACATTGTGACAATGCCGATGTTTATTCTTTCCGGAATATTTTTCAGTTATCACAACTTTCCAGACTGGCTGATTCCTTATGTTGAAGTCCTGCCGTTAACGATGCTGACCAACTCTTTGCGCGGAATCATCACGGAAGGGATCGGCCTCGCGCAAGTCATTCAACCATCCCTTGGCTTATTCGGAATCGGCGCAGTTTGTTTTGCGCTCGGACTGAAATTGTACCTTTGGCACTGAACAGACTTGAGTTTCCTTCAACTCTCTTTAGAATCCCTTTCGACAAGCTCAGGGCGACAGCTTTGTTCCATGAGCGGAACTGTATCAGCTTCAAATATTTTGCAGAGAAATACCAAATTTATGACGAATCATGCGCGGTAGAATACGGTCGTTTTCTAAACCGGCAAATCGTATTTCGGATCTGATTTTTTCTCTGATCATCACCAAATCCTGTTCTGTTCTGCTTAACTCTATTTCGCTACTCAAATTGAGCTGCATCAACGTGGCCAGCACATCACGCCGCAAACGATTTTTTAGACGCAACAGTTGCTGACCGGTTATCCCGGTAAGTATCCCCTCAATTTCTGACTGGTTGTGCCCCATCATAGAAAGCTTCAACCAGACGGAATACATATTGTCCCGGTTGTCTGCCGGAGGCTGCTGACCGAGTCCGGGAGGAACTCCAATCAATAATGCCACCAAAAGGACCACCAGAACCACTTTGGTTTTGAATGCCATTTTTACCCTTTTATGTTGATTAAGATTTGCGGATTGTAGGACAGAACCCAATCCGCCACCTAAGACGGAGCCCGCCAAACGCAAACCTGTCAATTGGACAAACGTCGCCACCACAAACAGAAGTGCACCGCAATTCTGTGCGCACCGCTCCACTGGAGCTTTTTCACAAAAACGGAAGAACCCGCTGCATTTGTTTTGACAACAATTCGTCTAAAATTTACAAGAACTTCAATCAGGATTACACTGTGGACAAACCACGCCCCAGCAGAATTTTGCAGATAGAATTCATGACGGAACTATCCACGCCATCTTGAAGAGAAGGCAATCCAAATCTCATAGTTCGTTATCGACAATTCAGCAGGAAACTTTAGCTGAATAAAAAGGGATGAAGGTAATTAGTGGAGGAATTTTACCCACGGGCGTTGCAGAAAACGACGCCCGGAGATGATGCTAAAAAATTAGCGGTTACTCTTGAGGATTGTAACAAGTCCGCCGTTTGGTCCGGGAACGGCACCTTTGACGAGTACGATTGCTTCATCAGCAAGAATCCTGACAATCTTTGAGCCAAGTTGAGTTACCTTGCTGTTACCGTGACGACCATGCATTTTCTTACCTTTGAAAACACGGGAAGGAGTGGCACATTGTCCAATACTTCCTGTTCCGCGGTGTCCGCGGTGACCATGACTCGCAGGTTGACCATGGAATCCATGTCGCTTCATAACTCCGGTGAAACCCTTGCCTTTTGAGTTTCCGGAAACAGCAATGCTTTCACCTTCTTCAAATAAACTAACATCAAATACTTGGCCTACTTCCACTTCATCAATGTTCTCTACTTCAAATTCGCGTAAAAAACGTGTAGGCGCTTGTGCCTTAAAATGGCCTTTGAGCGGTTTGTTTACTTTACGTTCCGGAATTGCTTCAAAGCCGACCTGCACATGGTTGCAGCCGTCTTTTTCCAAAGTCTTTTTTTGTACAACAGTCATTGGTCCGGACTGTAAAACTGTTACAGGAAGTACCGTTCCATCTTCTTCAAAAATCTGTGTCATGCCGATCTTGCGGGCCAAAAGTCCATTCAACATGGAATCCTCAATTTGTAAAATCTTAGTTAATTTAAACGTTCCATCAGTTTTGGAACAAAAAAATATGTTTAGTAAACAGAAGATTCTAAATTATTTATCAAAGGATTACAAGTTTAATTTTTAAAATGAGTGTCAAATTCATAAAATCTGCAGAAAATGTTTTGCGGCAAAAATTTATCCTGCTTAAATGAACAGCAATTCCAGCAAAATATATTTCCTTTAGTTTCCACCTGTTGCGTTCTTTTACGTCTGCCGATATAATCAGGGGTTACTGTTAAAATCTCAATGTTCTAAAACGAATTCTATGAAGTTGTTTATTCATAACAACTGGAAACGTCTCCTGGCCGGTGTGCTCATCATTGGAGCAACAGGAATGCTCGGAGTGGCTGGTTATATTTACAATATTTATCATAACCCCATCAGGAGCAATGATGCGGAAAACAGCACAATTATCCTGATTCCGCGTGGCTCCACATTTGACAGTGTGACTGCGGATTTAAGAAGCAAAGGGATGCTGCCCCACCCACGGCTCTATGGCTATCTGGCCAAGCAGTTAAACGTACATTCCCGTGTTCAATCCGGCGAGTTTGAAATACAGCACCGCTGGAATACATATGAACTTTTGCAGTTCCTGATTTACGGGAAAAGTATCCGGTACCGCATCACAATTCCGGAAGGAAATAATTTTGCTGATATTGCCGAGCGTTTGTCTCAAGCGGAGTTAGTCAACAAAGAACTTCTATTTTCCTTGAAGCATGATCCGGAATTGCTCCTCAAAACAGGAGTTCCGGAAGCTACTTCTCTGGAAGGATTTTTATTTCCGGAAACCTATTTTTTCTCCCGTGCAGAAACGGAAAAACAAATTCTAACGGCTATGATCGCGCAATACCGAAAAGTTTTTAACGCCGATTTTAAACAGCGTGCTAAAGAAATAGGGATGGGCGAATATGAAGTACTCACACTTGCTTCCATTGTGGAAAAGGAAACCGGAATTGATTCGGACCGTCCAATGATTTCCTCAGTTTTTCATAATCGACTTAAACGCCGGATGCGTCTTGATAGCGACCCTACCGTCATTTACGGTCTGAAAGATTTTAACGGAAATTTAACTCGAAAACATTTACGCGCGCGTACCCCATATAACACCTACAGACGATATGGTTTGCCGCCGACGCCTATCTCAAATCCAGGCCGTGCGTCCCTGCAAAGTGTGCTCTATCCTGCGGAAAATAAATTCCTTTATTTTGTCGCACGCGGTGACGGCAGCAGCAAATTTTCAAAAACACTGCGTGAACACAACAAGGCAGTTTCGTATTTTCAGAAAAACCGCAAGAACCGACAGGCAATGAGTCGTAAACGTAAACAAGCATCCTCGGCGAAATTATAATCCCATGTCTTCAGCCCAGACAATTCAACTCAGTGATTCCTCATTTATTCCGTTACTGAAAACACCGCCAAAAACCGGCAGTAAATTCGATCTGCTCGTTTACTATATCCGGCAGCACTGGCTTTCATATTCAATCGGAATCCTTGCCGTTTTGGCCACAAACTGGATTGCGGTGAGTATTCCGGAATATGTCCGTTTAAGTATTGATTTACTGAATAATAATTTGGAATCAAGGCAGGATTTTTTATGGGAATATCTGCTGATAATGCTCGGACTTGCACTGATAATGATTGTGGTGCGAACATCCTCGCGGATTCTTTTTTTCAATCCGGGACGTGCCATTGAGTGTCAGATTAAAAATGACATGTTCAAAAAACTGATGGCTCTGCAAAAAAATTATTATGATAAGAACCCATCCGGAAACATCATTTCGCGCATCAATAATGACATCACCGGTGTACGGATGATTTGCGGTTTTGGTCTCCTGCAGGCATTCAATATCACAACTGCGCTTTCGATGACACCCTATAAAATGTGGCAGCTCTCGCCGAACCTCACACTTTACTGCATCATTCCGATCATAATTGTTTTTACCGTGGTACGTTTGGGGATGCGTGTACTGGTGCAAAATATGCGGGCACGAATGGAAAGTCTTCAGCGTCTTTCTGGCTTTACCGTTTCGTCACTCTCTGCGATTGACCTGATTAAAAGCAAAACTATGCGTGAATGGAGCACACAACGTTTCGAGAAAGAGAATCAGGACATGCTGCGCCGTTCAATGAAAATAGCCTGGACCCGCTCTTTTGTGATGCCGATGTTGAGCAATTTGGAGCATTTTCTAAAACTGCTGGTTTTGCTGATTGGCGGAATGATGGTCATTCAGGAAAATTTCACCATTGGCCAACTGACTGCTTTCATCGCTTATTCCGCATTATTGACTTTTCCGCTGATGGGGTTGGGTTGGGTAACGACCATGTTTCAGCAGGGCATGATAGGACTCACAAGTATTCAAACGGTTTTGCAGCAGGATTTGCCGCGCTCAAAACTACTTTCACTTCCGGAAGAAAAACGTGAAAAACTTTTTGAAGAAAGCGGTTTAACTGTCAAAAATCTGAATTTTCGCTATCCGAGCGGTACCAAAGATGTTCTCAGAAATATCAATTTTACGATTCGTCCCGGACAAATCATTGGAGTTTTGGGACGCATCGGTTCCGGCAAATCAACACTTGTCAACGGCCTGAACCGCTATCTGGATATGGGACATGGCTCCATTTTTTTGGGTGACCAGGACCTTGCTGAACTAAGCGATAATGACGTCCGATCGTCCATCAGAACAGTTACTCAAGAGCCATTTTTGTTTTCTGACACAGTTGAAAACAATGTCACTTTTGCTGAAGCAGATTTCGATTCCGTTGATACGGAGCATTTTCGGAACATCCTGCATTCTGCCGCACTGGAAAGTGAAGTGGCACGATTTCCAAAACAGGAAAAAACAATGGTTGGAGAAAAAGGAATCATGCTTTCCGGAGGACAAAAACAGAGAATTAGTCTCGCAAGAGCCATGCTAAAACCCTGTGATCTGTTAATATTGGATAATGTGCTTTCTGCAGTTGACTATGAAACAGAGCGCCATTTGTTGCGGGAAATTTACAAACTGCTTATACCTGAAAATAATAACCCACCACAGGCTAAAAGTATTCTCATCGTGTCACATCGTGTCACATCGATGGGACAGGCAGATTGGATTTTGGTTCTGGATGAAGGACAAATTGTGGATCAGGGCCGACATACGGAACTGATTAAACGTCCGGGTTATTATCAGCAAATGTGGGAACTGCAAAACGACCATAGTTCTTGAACCGCCTCGGGTGCGTTTGCACTCACAAACCAAAACCATAATTCAAAACTCCTCTTTGCTTTCTCTCACAAAAGTCTCAAACCGTCTCTGGGACAAACCGATTCTCAAAAACATTTCGTGGTCGACAGAGTTCGGACAGAGCTGGGCGATTCTTGGGCCAAACGGCGCGGGTAAATCAACCTTGATCAAAGTCATTCTGGGTCAACTTCCTTATTGCGGAACTATCAAACGGGATCCGCAAATTGCTGTTTCGAAAGCAATTGCTCATGTTTCGCTTGAGCAACAAAAAATGATGGTTGCACGAGAAGAAAAAAAAGACCGTTACGAAGAATATAGCGGAAACGAGGAACATTTTTTGACCGGACGTGAAGTCATTGATCCGGAAGGAAAACATCCCGAGCAACTTCAAACAATTGCCGAACAGCTTGGGCTTTCCGCTCTGCTGGAAAAACCTTTGCGGCACTTTTCAAATGGTGAAACACGCAAAACTTTGATCGCAAAAGCTCTGCTTGCTGATCCAAAACTGCTGATTCTTGATGAACCATTTGAAGGACTTGACACGGCATCCGTAAACTGGCTGGCGCAAACAATTTCAAAACTGATTCAAAACGGCTTGACGGTTTGGCTGGTTAGTCACCGCTTTGAGAAACTTGTTCCGGAAATAAAGAATGTGCTTTGTTTGAAGTCCGGAGAAGTTTTTGCGCAAGGTTTGCGCTCGAAAGTGCTGATTCCGGAAAAAATGGAAGCGCTTTATAGTGAAAATGAAAGCGGAAAATTTCGACGAGGAAACACAGCGAGAGTAGAGGAAAAATATGAAAAACTAATTCCGCAAAATGTCTCTGATTCCACGGAAAATCTGCTCAAGACTTCCTGCATTATTCGGATGCGAAACGTAAATGTTAGCTATGGCGAAAATGTCGTGCTGAAACAGTTTAACTGGAAAGTGCGTCAGGGAGAAAATTGGAAAATTGTTGGGCCAAACGGTGCGGGAAAAAGTACCTTACTCAGTTTAATTTCCGGAGATAATTTGCAGGCCTACTCAAATGAAATTTATCTTTTTGGTCGTCGGCGTGGAACAGGCGAAAGTGTCTGGGACATTAAACATCGAATCGGCCTGGTCTCTTCCGAATTTCAGGTACGTTACCGCGAATCTGTTTCCGTATTAAAAGTAGTGCTTTCCGGATTTTTTGATTCGATTGGCTATTATCAGCCGGCCTCAGAAACGCAAAGAAAAACTGCCTTAAACTGGATGCAGTTTCTCGAAATTAAACAGTTTGCTGAACAGGACTTCATGCGACTTTCATACGGTCAACAAAGGCTAATTTTGCTGGCCAGAGCACTGGTAAAATCCCCGCCTTTGCTCATTCTGGACGAGCCTTGTCAGGGTTTAGATCGTACAAACCGGAATCGTGTTTTGGCGCTTATTGACCACATCGGCCTAAATTCTGCGACACAAATTCTCTATGTCACACACGCCGCCGAAGATCAGCTTAACTGTCTGCATCATGAACTGCGTTTTGAAGCGGCGAATGATGGCGCTTTTCAGCCAATTGTTATTTGAGATTAAGTTTCAGGATTCACGGACATCCTGAATCAAAGGAGAGCCGCAATGGCAAATCCTCCCGCGAATGTGCCGATTGCGCTGCCTATATTCGCAAACATCACAACCAGCAAAATGCGCGTGATGTTGTTTTGCCAAAAACCGCGCAGATGAGTGATATCGTCCGCAAGGTTTTCGAAGTCACGTACTTGTGGTTTTCGTAACAATGCTTCAACTAATCCTGCCACCCAGCCTGCCGCGACTGCTGGGTTGAGTGAAGTGAAAGGGGCGGCCACAAATGCGGTAGCAATTGTAATTGGATGGCCAAACGCGAGTGCGGTGCCGATTGCGGAAAGTGTACCGTTGATTAGAAACCAGCGCTGTATCATTTCGATGCTAACATCCGTATCAACTGCGAAAAATCCGTAACCGATCAAACCGATTATCAACGCGGGGATTCCCCACTTGAGCCATTTTCCCAACTTGCCCGTTGGAGGAACTGTCTCCAATTCAGCCAAATTATGGTCTCGTTCCAGTTCTGCGGTAAGTCCCTTAACATGACCTGCACCAACAACTGCGACAATCCGCTTCCCCGGCGACTGCCGAATTTTCTCTGCCATAAACTGATCCCGCTCATCAATCAAAATGCGCTTCATTTCCGGAGATTGATCTGCCAGCATCTCCATTGCTTCAGAAAGCGCGTCACTTTCTTTCAGTTTTTCAATTTCCTCTTTGCTGATTTCTTCACGGATAAACAAACTGGCCAGAAGTTGACTCATCACTTTCATCCGTCCCCAGAACGGCATTCCGCGCCACGTACGCTGAAGTGTTATTTTGACATCCCTGTCTGCCAGCACCAGTTCGGCATTCACTCTCTCAGAAGCTTGTGCCGCTGCCAGCATTTCCGCGCCAGGCTTTACTCCAAGCTGTGAACCCAAACGTTTCTGGAAGGCAGTCATGATCAAATTCGCAAACAGCAAAAATGATTTTCCTTCACGTACCACCTTGAAAATGTCCATGTTTTTCCATTGATCTTTATCCATCATCGCCTGATAGCGGGAAGCACAAAGCTCAATACAAACCGTGTCCGGCTTTTCCTGCTCGATTACATGGTTCACTTCATCTACACTTGATTGTGAAATGTGTGCGGTACCGATGAGTAGGATTTGCTTTTCTTCAAGCACAATCTCATGTACATTGCCGGAGTAGGCCATTTATTATTCGAGTAAGAGGTTTAAGAAAATATTTTTTAACCTTTAATTGTAGTTGATGCATAACAAAGGCGCAAAATATTTTTGTCGTTTCTACGGATGATATCCGTATCCGCTGGTTTTACTTTAATTTCCAGAGAACTGAAACAAACTTTGGAGTGAGCTTAACCCAAAAACATTTGATCTGAGTTGAGCTGAAGTGGTTCATAATGAAAGAGAAAGAGAAATAAAAAGGCAAAGTGATGAATTTCATAAAATATTTTAAAAACTATATTTGGATATTTTTAGTTTTTATCTGCATCTCTGAAACTGTCTTTGCTCAAGAGTGGCGGCTCAGAGCACGTGAGCATTTTGACACTGCAACCGTAAATTACGGAAACCTCATGGAAAAAGAAACAACTTCCGGAATTGGACCGACAATAAATTTTTGGTGGGAAGAGAAGTATAAAAACTCATTTGGTCTGGCACTTAGTTTGATGTACATCGATTATGCGCGTGATTCAGAAAGCCTCGGAAGAGGACATCAGATGGAATTATGGAAACTTGGAGTTGAAGGAAAACATGATCCTCTCGAGGGAGAAGGTGGACTTTTTTTCCGCTGGGGTATTTCAAAAAATAAATTGAAAACTAAAGGAAGTCTCGGCGAGCTAAAAGGGAACGGAGGATATTTAGGAATTGGCTGGGAATTTCCTTTTGAAATCTTGGGTTTGGCTATTGAAATCGCTCAAAGACAAATCAGACTGGAAAACAATTTATCTATTGTGACACTCAGTCCCTCAATTGGAGTACACTTTTACAAACACCTTTAAGCAGGAAGTCTTGAATAATTTGAGCTGACACAAAACGGAAGTGCGGGCAAATGTTCCGCACTCCAGTCTTGATATTAACTAAAGGGCCATGAAGCAAATTCCCATAATGATTGTAGGGACTAATGCGGACAATAACAAATATAAAGGATTAACACCGTTACTGAAAAAACGACTCAGTATAGACTGTCCTGCCGGATTCGGAGCATTGGCAATCACAGTCAGTCCCCCGCCGGTCACAGCACCGGCGACAACCGCATATTTCGAAACATCAGAGAGGTTCGGCACCAGTGTAGCAAGATAGGTAATCGCCGCGTTGTCATTGAATGCAGTTAAGACAGTTGCAGTCACCATCAGCGGTAATTCTGCTAGAGAGCCCAGCACAGGTGCAATCCACCACGCCTGCAGGCCGCCGTGTGTAATCAAGCCGGCAAGGAAAAAGCCAACCAAGATCGGCCCCCTGAGTATAACCTTATTCTGATGAGTTGCCGTGAGAGACATAAAACCCAGGAAAAACAGAAGTCCCCCAATAAACAAGGCTGGATAATGGGCATTAAAAACCGTCCATGCCAGAAAACATAGATGAACCAGCGTAACCCACCATGGAATCGGCGTCTCTCGTTCCTCCCACATGGCTTCAAATTCTTCGTGGCTCAATTGACCGGGTTTATGCGTGGGAACTTCAGGGGTGCCAAAGGCTGCACTTCCGTTCTTGGAATCCGACCCCATAATGGCAAATTGTTTGCGGAAGACCATGAAGTAAAGCAGGTTTGAAATTAAAATTCCCAGTGCCGCTTTCCAACCGAAATTGGACGCCATAAATTCAATATTCCAATCCCAGGGTGCTGCAACCATCAGCACCGGTGGAGCAGCAAAATGAGTTAAGGTTCCACCAACAGAAATGTTGACAAAAAGCAGACCGATTGTGGCATAAGCAAATCCGGTGTTGGGTTTATGTTTGTAGAATTGGTTGGCCAGTAAAATGGCAGCAATCGTAATTGCGGCAGGCTCCGTAATAAATGAACCAAGCAAGGGAGCTATCATCAAAATCGAAAACCACCAGGCAGCAGTACTGTGTCCTCCCAAACCTGCGGCAAGACCAAGTAACTGTTCCGCAATTTTGACCACGGGTCTTGTGGACGCAATGGCCATGATGACTACAACAAACAACGGCTCCACATATTCACGGTCATAAACGATGTAATTCTTAAAAGTAGTCCAATCGAAAAAGCCGATGGTGACAAACAACAAGGCAATAACCCACATTCCAAAAACCACTTCAACTTCTCCAAGAAAGTGAAAAAGTTCTGCTTTGAACGGAATATCGTGTTTTATTTCTTCATCCGAGGCTCCGGCTGCTTTCATGCGTTCGTCATGTTCTTCATGAATCTGATGCGCTTTTGCCGTCAGTTTGTTGGCCATAAAAGTATGAAGGATGGCAATCAGAAAAATCAGCGAGACTACTAAATTGAACGGATTTGCACTCAGTCGATGGAAAAGAATACTGCCAATACTAGCTCCTTCTGGATCACGATAGTTCTCAACACCGTGAATCTTATCACAGCCTTTCTCCATAAACTGTGGCGATTCGAAATCTTCGGAGTAGCAGCTAAGTGGGACAGGGAAAGGAGCACGCTCATTTTGCCCTCCTCCAACAGAGGAGTAGATGCTTGTACTGATTAAGCCCAAAATTCCGAGCGTTAAAAACCATTTTGCATATCGATACATAAATTACCTCTGTGAAGGGTTAACAATTATCTCACTTGATGCTGAAGAATTATCACCTTTAGATTGAAACAAATAGGCTGAATATCGAATAAATGCAGAATGTGTTCCGAAATTCGCGGGAAATATTCCAATTTCAGTCAGAAACTACTGTTGCTTTGCTTCCTGTCATTTGAGGATCGTTAACTTCCTGCGGCACACCCATAAAGACCAGCCCCAAAATGATGGTAGGAATGAGAGCTCCCAACGCCAGCTTTAAAGGACTTACTCCTCCAGGAAAAAACTTGGACAAAATCGATTGACCCGCAGGATTTGGTGCATTGGCAATCACCGTTAAACCGCCTCCAGTAACGGCTCCGGCGACCACTGCATATTTGGCTGAAATGCTAAAATCCGGAACTAAAGTGCTCAAGAAGGTGATTGCCGCATTGTCATTGAAGGCGGTCAAAACTATTGCCATCAACATCAATGGGACATCACCCAAGGATCCTAATACCGGAGCTATCCACCAGGCTTGCATTCCTCCATGCGTAACTAATCCTGCTAGAAAAAAACCAACTAGCAAAGGTGATTTCAAGCTGACATGGCTTTGGTGTGCTTTTGTTGCAACAGCAAAACCGAGGAAGAACAAAAATCCTCCAATGAAAAGCGGCGGATAATGGGCGTTTAAAACAGTCCAGGCCATGAAGAGAAGGTGAACAAAAGTAATCCAAATCGGCACCGAATCTTCCTGTTGTCCTATGGTTTTTTCTTCAGAAACGTCCGCAACGGAAGTAGAAGCAAGCTGTGCAAGCTCGCTCTTAAAGATCATGAAATAAAGAGCGTTTGAAATGATAATTCCCACAAATGCTTTCCAGCCAAAATTAAGGGCCATGAAGGAAAGTGTCCAGCCCCACGGTGCAGCTACCATCAAAACCGGTGGAGCGGCAAAATGGGTAATTGTTCCTCCAACAGACACATTGACAAAGAGGATTCCGATGGTAGCATATGCAAGTTTGCCGGAAGGTTTGAGACGATAGAACTGTTCCGCCAGCAGCATTGCTCCAATGGTCATTGCGGCAGGCTCCGTGATAAAGGAACCCAACAATGGAGCTATCGTAAGAATTGAAAGCCACCAAGCGCCAGGAGAGTGTTTCCCAAGGGAAGCAAATTTACCCATGATTTGTTTGGCCAGCCGCATTATCGGGCGTGTAGAGGCAAGAGCCATAATTACCACCACAAACATCGGTTCCGTATAATTAACCGTGAGTGCGATGTAATTTTTGAAAGTATTCCAGTCATAAAACGAAATTGTTACTGCGGCCAAGGCCAAAACCCAAATTCCGAAAATAGCTTCAACCTCTCCAAAGAAATGAAGCATTTCGGAAAGAACAGGAGGATTATGTTCAATATCTTCTTCAGATTTACCTTCCGCTCGCATTTGAGCAGCATGCTTGTGTTTCAATTTTTCTGCAATTGCAGTAATTTTTGCTGCAAAAAAAGTATGTACTATCGCAAATAAAAATATGAGAGAGGCCCAGAGATTAAAAGGTGTATGTACTATACGGTTTCCCAATACAGCCATTATTTCACCTCTTTGAATTAAATCTGTGTCGTCATAGGTTTCAAGTGGTGTCGGAAAAGTCAGGGCTTCAGTTGCACCACCGCCTGCAAAAGCAATGACAGCCAATCCACCAAAAATAATCAGACCAAGACAATATTTTCTAAAATGTTTCATTCTGTTAACACCATGGGAAGTAAAAATATTTAAAGCAAATTATTTGATAATTTGTCTTTTTTTTTGATTCAAACAAAGTTGAGAATCAATGCGAGCAAAAAATAAGCCACTAATTTGACGTGATTTTATTTGATAATTCTGCAACAATATGCGAGCAGCTTCAAAACTATTTTTACTTTTATGTTAATTTATGGCCAAAAAAATAAAACAAAAAAAATCAGGGATGCTAAAGCGTCAACAGCAAAAGCGTCAAAAAAAAATGATTCGGCGTCGTCTGGCAATGCCACAGCGAGCACCACAACAGCCAAACTCTACCCAACAACTTGAACAACTTTTAAGTACTTTGCCCACACTGGCCTTTGAACCGGAACTGGCGGATTTGAGCATGGGTGAGGCAGAACTCAAGACTCTGCTGGATAGTGATAAGACAGAAGTTGATATTCTGATGGAATTGCTGACAGCGGAATTTATCGCTGATCTTGACCACCGATTGGCTCAGTTGGAAGAAGCAAATTCTGAAAAGTCGATAAAATCTGTTTTGGCAAAAGCAACCCGCCATCAAATTGCAAACAGTGAAAAAATACCGTATCTTTCAAATCCTGTGCTGATTGCGATTTTCCTTAAAACACGTGCCTCTGTAGAAGGATTGGAGTTGGATCTCTCCGGATTGCCTTCGGCAATGGAAGAATTTGATCGGCGTAATCATGACCATATTCAGGAACTTACCGAAAAAATTGAGGGCTCCGAAAAAGAGGTGCCTGACTTGGAAACAGCTGAAGAACTTCCGGAAGAAGAGCTGACTGAAGAACGAATCCCGGCAATTGAAGAAACAGTTTATAAAAGATATTTCGAACTTGTACCTACAGAAAAACAAGAGCAGGTTGAGGAAGATTTGGATGTTTTCCTGGTCGACTTCAAACCACCGCTGGTGGCGGAATGGGACTTGGATTTGCTTAAACAATTCATGAGCAAATGGTTCATTGAATACGCAAATCCATTGGAAGAGGATTTGGACAGTATGCGTGAATCTCTTTTGAACCTGTTCCAGTTTCTTGCTGATGAGGAATTACTTCCGGATGGTTTGCTTCCAGCAGCAACGAAGTATTTGAAAAATTCGTAGAAACTTGTTCGATTGACATAACAGATTGGTTCCTTCGTGTGATTTGCTAAAAAGAAATACTTTTAAAAATATGTCAAAACTAAGGGAGCCCAAACAAAACAAGGAGCCATTTCAAATATTGGTTCTGGATGATGAGCACAGTATTCGCTGGGTTTTGGAACGCACACTGGCGCAAGCCGGTTATATTCCACATTTGGCAGCAGACGCTCCGGCAGCGCGACAACTGCTCCGGAAACATTCTATTAGACTTGCTCTTGTAGACATAAATCTTCCGGGTCAAGATGGACTTTCATTCACGCGTGAAATACTACAGGAGTACCCTTACTTGTTGACAATCGTGATGACCGGACAGAGTACAATGTTCAACACGGTTGAGGCAATGAAAGCCGGAGCTTTTGATTATGTGGCAAAGCCTTTCAATATTGATGAAATTGAAGAACTGGTAAAGTGCGCTCTGCGGGTTCCCCTCATCACTTCGGAAAATAATAGCGCAAAAAAAGGAAAAAGCGCAGACGATTTGCTGACAGGACAGAGCAAGGTCATGCGCGATCTCTACAAGGCAATTGGTCGTGTCGCTGCAACGGATTTGACAGTACTAATTCAAGGAGAAAGTGGTACTGGAAAGGAACTGATAGCACGATCCATTCATCAGCACTCATTGCGTGCCGGCCAGCCATTTGTCGCAATTAATTGTGCCGCGATTCCATCTGAGTTGATGGAGTCCGAATTGTTTGGTCACGAAAAAGGTGCTTTTACAGGTGCGACGGAACGTAAGCGTGGAAAGCTGGAACTTGCCAGTAAAGGTACTTTGTTTCTGGACGAGATCGGAGATATGCCGATGAAACTCCAGAGCAAACTGTTACGGGTTTTACAGGAAAAACAATTTGAACGTCTAGGCGGACACGAACTGATCACAACTGATATGCGCGTGATTGCCGCCACTCACCAGAATCTGGAAAAGCTGATCAGCAATTCTGAGTTCCGGACAGATCTTTATTACCGTTTGAATGTTTTTCCCGTCAACATTGCTCCTTTGCGGGAGCGCCGCGAAGATATTCCGGTACTTGTTGAACATTTCTTGCGGAAGGGTAGTAAAGAAATGGCGGTTGGCCGAAAAGAAGTTGAGCCTGAAGCGTTAAATATTTTGACTCGTTTTAACTGGCCGGGGAATATCCGTGAATTGGAAAATACAGTCAAGAGCTTGATGATCACCAATGTCACCGGCACAATTACTTTGGACTCTTTACCAAAAAACCTGTTCGAACGTCAGCCACTGGCAGATTCTGAGGAGAGTCTTGAAGAAATTGCATCACTCAAACTGGAAGCGCTGGTTAGAGATGCGGTTGAAAACAACAGTGATTCGCTGATGGCAGATGTTCTGCCCCAAGTGGAACGTCCGCTACTGAGATTACTGCTTGAACAAACCCGTTGGAATCAGCAAAGAGCATCCCGAATATTGGGTATAAACAGGAATACATTACGGAAAAAAATTGAAATGCTGGGACTGAAAAATCAGAAAGGTTTTGATAAATGAAGACTAAGATTTCTGCAACAATTTTCGAGCAGGTTTACGAAGTAATACTTGAACGAAAAAATGAGTCGTCTGAAAAATCCTATGTTGCTTCTTTGATGAATAAGGGGACCGATTCCATTTTAAAAAAAATTGGAGAAGAATCCGCAGAAGTTATCATTGCTGCCAAAAATGGAAACATTAAAGAACAAATTCATGAAGTATCCGATCTCTGGTTTCACCTGCTTGTTCTGATGGTGGATCAGGGGCTAACTTTAGCAGACATTGAAAAAGAACTGGAAAACCGTTTTGGAAAATCTGGCTTGGAAGAAAAAGCACAACGTCAAACAATCAACTTATAACATTCAAAATCAGCAATGCCTACTGTATCAAAAACAAAAGTAAGTTCGGCAAAAACGGCTCAGTCTAAAATTGAGTCCATGTTCAAACCCTTTAAGGTAAAAGGAGTACAGTTCCGGAACCGTATTCTTGCTCCCCCAACTGTGACCGATCACGCTGATGTGGAGGGTAAGGTGACACCTGCGCTCATTAAACATTACCGCACTCTAGCCCGACAAGGCGTCGGGACTATCATTGTTGAATCTGCTTATGTGTTCAAGCAAGGACGAAGTCATTTCAATCAATTGGGCATTTCCGAAGAAGAACATCTTGAAGGCTTGGAAACCCTGGCACGTGGTGTTAAAAAAGAAGGTGCAACAATCGGAATTAGAATCAGTCATGCAGGTGCACAGACTTCAATGGCGGCTTGCGGTGAGCAGCCTGTAGGGCCTTCGGCTTTGAATTTCGGACGGGATTTTGACCTCAGTCGGGAGTTCGATCATGGAGATGTTGAGGAGATTATCCTGAATTTTGTTCATGCAGCAGAACGTGCGGAAGAAGTCGGTATGGATTTCATCGAAATAAACGGTACAGAACAACAATTGCTTGATCAATGTTGTTCTGTCAAACTTAACTCTCGTGCAGATGAATATGGTTCAGCAAAAATTGAGACCCGAATGCAATTGGCGGTGGAGGTTGTCAAGGCCATCAAAGGACGTAATTCGATCAATATTCCTCTGAGTTATTACTTTTCAATTTTTGACAAAATTGAAGATGGATTCAAGCCCAAGGATCTTAAAACCATGTTAAACTTACTGGAAAAAGCAGGCGTTGATATTTTCCATCCACTGGCAGTACATGCAATGAACAAGTGTTTTGAAAACAAAGAGCCTCTTTGCCTATGGTCCGCAAAATATACTGATAAGCCACTGATAGTTAATGGTAACATTAAGTCTCCGCAACTTCTTGATGAAGCCGCGACAATGGGTTATGCAGACTGGTTTGCGATGGATCAAAGTATTTTCGACCGCCTCCAGTGGTATCAATTTCTCAAAAGAAAAATCAGTCAATAAACCTTAACCTTTCCAAAAATATGTCACGATCAATAATTAAGACTTCAAAGGCACCTGCGCCGGTAGGACCATACTCTCAGGCCGTTCGATGCGGAAACTTGTTGTTTGTTTCTGGACAGATTCCGCTTGATCCGGAGAATGGAGAACTGCTACTTAATTCATTTGCAGAGCAATGTCATAGAGTACTTTTGAATCTGAAATTGATCCTGGAAGAAGGAGGTTCCAGTTTGGATAGTGTCCTGAAAGTTACAATTTACATGAATAATTTGGCGCAATTTAATGAATTAAATGAAATTTACTCTGAATACTTTGATGCATCCAAACCTGCACGCGCATGTGTTGAGGTCAGTGCTTTACCAAAAGGAGTTGCGGTAGAAATGGATGCAATTGCGGAAATTACCTCAGAGGACTAATCTTCATCAACAATCAAAATAACTTAAAACAATGCCTGTCTTAAATGTTGCAATTGCCGGATTCGGTACAATTGGTAGTGGTGTCGCACATGTTTTAGAACAACACAGCGAACATCCGGATGCAAAAATAAATCTCATTGGAATTCTGGAACGTGATACTCAAGGAAAATTCGTCCGGCCGTGGTTCGAAAAAAAGCCGGAATTGTTTTATGAAAGTCCGGAACAGCTTCTTGAGGATACAAAAGTTGATGTTATCGTCGAGACAATCGGCGGCAGCGGATTTGCCCGTGAACTGATCATTAAAGCTTTGCAGAACGGAAAGCATGTAATTACCGCAAATAAAGATTTGATTGCGGTTCATGGTGCGGAACTAATGTCGATCGCACGGGAAAAAGGTCGGCATTTGCTTTTTGAAGCGGCAGTGGCAGGAGCAATTCCGGTTTTGCGTTTGCTGAAAGATTATTTGCAAGTACAGGATATTCAGGGAATCCGGGCAATACTGAACGGCACTACGAATTACATTTTGAGTGAGATGGAAAGCAACGGCCTTTCTTTTGAAAAAGCACTCGCGCAGGCACAAGAATTAGGATTTGCAGAGCAGGATCCGACCAATGATATAAAGGGAATTGATGCCCGCTACAAACTCGTGATTCTGACTTATTTAATAACCGGACAGTGGTTAGCTCCAGAGCAAATTACATTGGAAGGAATAGATCATTTGGCGCTGGCTGATTTTGAATATGCTGAACGTATGGGCAGGCGGATTAAATTGATCGCAAATCTTCGCCTCATTGATAATGGAATTCAGGTTTATGTTTTGCCCCTGATGATTGAAAAAGAAGATATTCTGGCAAAAATTTCCGGCTCAACAAATGCTGTGACTCTCACCGGAAAATTCGCAGAAGACATCACCCTCATTGGCAAAGGAGCCGGAAGTCTCCCAACTGCCTCAGCGATTGTTTCTGACCTGAACAAAGTTCAAAGCCATCCTGAACCATTTCCTCCGCCTCCCTCTTCCAGAAAGTTGGCGATAGAATCGATGGATAATATAAGATTTCGCCACACTTTGCGCTTTGAAGTACGTGATCACCCTGGCATATTTGGTCACTACGGTAAAATATTTGAGCGGCTTTCTATAAATATTTATGCATTGGAACAGTTGCCGCAGTATCACCGAATTGGAAAAGAAGGTGAGGAAACCGTGATTTTCACATTGACACTCCAGGACTGTAAAGAAGGTTTGGTTCTCAAAGCCCTTGAGGAAATAAATCAGGCAGAGTACATGCTGAAACCCGTCGTACTCCTCAGAGAAATTGTCTGAAGTTGATAAAAGGTAAATCTTCAGTTGTCAACTGACAAAAGACACTCGTCAATAGAATAATGTTCAAGTTTATCAGTACATACCGCCTGCAATTCCTCATCCTTGCCACCTTCATCGGCTTGTTCATGCTGATGTCTCAAACGTATTCCGAGGAAGGTTCATCCCGTTTTCAGACTGTAGTACAGACCGTTACCTATCCCATGCAAGTTTCTGTTAACTCAGTTGCTTCAACTTTCAAAAATATCTGGAGTTCTTACATTTCATTGATCGATGTAAATGAAGAAAATGAGCTTCTCCGGCAGCAGCTTCAGGATATGGAAGAAAAAATGAATCAACACATTGAGAATTCTGTCCAGTTTCTGCGCTTGAGGGATCAACTGCTCTTTGCCAGTAAAAAAACCAAAGAGAAAATATTTGCTGAAATTATTGGTGAATCTGCGGACAACACCCATGATATTAGTTTGATCAACCGTGGCAGCAATCAATTGGTACAACGCAACTTCATTGTTATCCGCAAAGAGGGATTAGTGGGGCGAATTCAATCTGTCTCTCCATTTCAGTCTTCAGTACAATTAATTACCGACCACCGCAACCGTGTACCAGCTTTGATTCAACGTAATCGGATACGGGGACTGATTTATGGAACCCGCGAAGGTTTAGAAATGCGGCAAATTAATCAGCATGCAATTATTAAAATCGGCGACCGTGTGATTTCAAGTGGTCTTGGAGGTCTCTACCCTAAGGGTCTCCTCATCGGCTGGGTTAATGAAATTCGCCACCAAAAGCACGAACTATTCAAAACCGCAATTTTGGACAGTGCTGTAGATTTCAACCAAATTGAAGAGGTATTTGTGATTGTACCTACTAAATCAGACTCTCATTTATTTATCGACTGATGCGCTTATTACTACTTTCTCATGGTTTTATTTTGATCGGTGTCTTGCTGATAATAGTATTCAATAACTATTTTCAACTGGGCGGTTTGAAAATTAACTGGATGTTGATGTTCCTGCTGATTTTGACACTCCGTCATTCGAAAATGTTTTTACCATTTGTCGGCATCCTGGCCGGACTTATCATGGACGCGCTTTCACATGGCATCATGGGACTTTATGGAATTTCTTTTTTTATAACACTGTTACTTGTCAGTCAGACAAATAAATTGTTTTACGCAAATTCTGTTTTTGTAGTAAGTTTAGCTGTCTTTACTATGTCAATTTTTGAAGGTTGGCTCTCTCTCTCGATATTAGACATTTTTGAGCCAGATACAGATAAATCAGCTCTCATGCTGATTTCAATTCTTCCACTTGCAATTCTGCAAGGCATTTTGACTCCATTAATAATTCAATTTGTAATTTTTGGAGAAAATCTTTTCTTGGGTGAAACCGCGTGAATTTTGAAACTCTTGAATTTGAGGAACTGGACCGAATTCGAAACCGCCTGATGATTTTGGGTGGAGTAGTAATTCTGATTTTTTCTTTACTCGCATCACGCCTTTGGTATCTGCAAATAATCGAGGGACAAAAATACACAGAATTCTCTCAAGGCAACCGTATTCGTCTTGTTCCAGAACCTGCTTTACGTGGGATTATTTATGACCGGAATGGCGTTATCCTGGCAGAAAATCGTCCTGCATATCAATTGCACTTGATTAGAGAAGACACACCTGATTTAGAAATAACTTTAGGAAATGTTTCACAAGCACTCAGTCTTTCCTATCCGGCATTAAAAGAAAAAATTGTGGAAAATCATGGTTTAGCACAGTTTAAACCAATTATTCTGGAGGAAGACCTGGACTACGAAAAAGCCATGTATTTGGAAACATTTCAGGATGATTTCCCTGGTGTTTCGATTGTAGTTCAACCACGTAGATTTTATCCTTACAATAATTTGGCGGCTCATCTGATCGGTTATGTCGGAATTGTGCAGGAAGACTGGAAAGAATTACCTGAAGAAAAACGGAGTTCCAGCCAAATCGTCGGCCATTCCGGAATTGAACTTCTTGAAAATGATCGCATGATTGGACTTGATGGCGGATGGCAGGCTGAAGTTGATCACATGGGAAGGGAACTACAGGTTTTGGGAAAACCAGTCCCGTCCGTTCCCGGTGAAAATATCTCACTGAACCTTGATATCCGCCTCCAAAAAGTTGCAACTGAAGCCATGCAGGGTGAAAGCGGAGCCGTGATAGTCATGAATCCTAAAACTGGAGAAATCCTGGCTTTGGCCAGTTTTCCAGACTTTGATCCAAATCTGTTTTCCGGCGGAATTGATCAGAAAAGCTGGAACAGCCTTTTAGCTAATCCGGAACATCCTCTGGAAAACAAAGCCATTCAAGGTTTATATGCACCCGGTTCAATTTTTAAAGTTGTCACAGCATACGCCGGACTTGATCTTGGAGTTCTCACGCCAGAAACTGAGCGTGTCTGCAACGGGTATTACTTCATTAAAGGACGTAGCGATCCTTTTAAATGCTGGAAGGAAGGAGGTCATGGCAGAGTTAAGTTAATAGACGCAATTAAGGGTTCATGCAATGTCTACTTTTACAATGCAGGAATGAGTGTTGGAGTGGATGCGATACACAAATACGCAAGCCTGTTTGGACTTGGTAAATTAACCGGTGTGGGTCTTCAAAATGAAAAAGCAGGTTTGATTCCCAACACTAAATGGAAAAAAAGAATCTTCAATGAACCGTGGTATTTGGGAGAAACACCTTCCACAGCAATCGGTCAGGGCTTTATTACGACAACACCGTTGCAAGTGATAAATATGATAAATATTCTTGCGAATGATGGAATGTGGATGCCCCCCAGGATTTTTAAAGAACAAGAGGGTGTGCGGCCAGAACAAATTCCTTTAAAAAAGAAATATCTAAGTTTGATCCGGGAAGGGATGGTTGCTGTTGTAAACTCTGAAGGCGGAACTGCTAAAAAAGTTCAGTTTGAAGAATTCACAGTTGCTGGAAAAACCGCGACTTCCCAAGTCATCAGCAACGAGACCCTTGAAACGCTGGATGATGAAGCGAAGTCCAGCAAGATTTTTCAGAATCATGCTTGGTTCGTAGCATTTGGACCTGCCGAAGATCCTGAAATTTCCGTCTTGGCACTTGTCGAACATGGCGGTGGTGGATCAAAAGCAGCGGCTCCGGTTGTACGTAAAATATTGAGTTACTATATCGACAATATCTACAAACCAAAAAATGAACAAACTCTAAACAATCACATTGATTCAAAAAACCTTAACTTCAGTGAACGACTGCAAATTGCCTTCAATTGAAAATTAACATAAATACACGTAATTTAAAAAAAATCTGTTTCTCAAACACTAAAAATAATTTTTGAAACTCTCTAACAATGCCGCAGTTTATACAACATAACCCCTTGTGTCTGGCTTCTTCTTCGCCTCGTCGACAGATGTTTTTGAAAAAATACGGTCTTAAATTTGAATGCCGATCTCCAAAGATAAATGAAACTCCGGAAAAAAATGAAACCGCAAGAAACTTTGTCAAACGGATGGCCAGCGAAAAAGCAAGTGAGGTGCAGCGGAGATTTTCAAACCTCCCTGAAAATGTCATTATTCTTTCCGGAGACACAATTGTTTTTTTTGATGATACAATCCTGGGCAAACCGGAAAACGCTCAACATGCCCGCACAATGCTCAAACAATTAAGTGGTCAAACTCATCAGGTTTTTTCCGGTTTTTCAATCTTGGATACAGTTTCTGGAGAAGAAATTTCAGACGTAATTTGCACAGAAGTCCGCTTTCAAAAACTGCATGATGAAATACTTGAATGGTACATCAATTCCGGAGAAGCTTTTGGAAAAGCAGGTGCATATTCAATTCAGGGTTTAGGAACAATCTTGGTAGAATCAATCCGCGGATCCTACAACAATGTGGTCGGATTTCCGATAGAATGCATCATTACGCATTTAACCGCAAATGCATGGATCTCCTTTGCGGAACCAGAAAAAACGGAGGTAGCGGCATGAAACGCTTGTTAATCATTCTAGTTTACGCATTTATTATTCCAACAACACTATCCGCAATTGAACTTGAAAACCGAATACCTGCTTCAATCTGGGAAGTTGAAACGCGTTTCCAATTTACTCCGTCCTACAGCCGTGCTTTTAACGGTTACGGCCAGGAAGCACCGTTGCAGCAGCTCATGCTTTGGGATCGTGAATGGCGTGATTCTGTTGAGGGTGAATTGCAGCGTGAGGAACAGCGCTTAGAGTTTCGCGTCGCGTATGGTTTAACCGAAAAATGGATGATAGAGGCAACCGTTCCTCTGGTGCAAAAAAAGCAAACCTCTACGCTAAATTTCTCGACCGCAACTTCAAGTCAACAAAAAGTGCTCGACAGTTTAGCCTCAGAAACATTAAGTGGTCTTGGTGACATCAGCCTGAAATTCGCGAAAGACCTGAGCGCGACAACGACCTGGTATAACCGCGGTGGATACACCGTGCGCTTACCCACAGCGAATTCAGGAACACCGCGTGGAATTGCTGCGAATGCAATCGGTGACGGTCACGGTTCCGTTGGTGCTTTTGTTCATTTCACCTGGTTTCCGCTGACACACGGCATCCGGAACGGTTTTCGTTTAGAAGGCTCAAATGAGTTAGTTGGAAAACGTGAAACACTTGAGGGTGAAAAAGTTTATTATGCTGCAGGTCACCGCGCTGACATTTTTTATAACTGGAGCATTGAACGTCAAAATATCTTTGCCGGAACAGAGTTGCATTATTTTCAGCAGGCAGAAAGCAAATTGCCGATTGGCAAATCAAATTTCGCTTTTGTCAAAGAAATTAATTTTGAATTCGGCTACGGCAACCTGAGCGAACTTGAGCAAAAACCGTTGTCATTTCCATGGCAATTTCGTTTGGGCTACACGCGCCAACTTTCCGGACAAAATATGCCAATCGCGCAACGTTGGGAATTAAGTTCCTCTTTCTATTTCTGATCTTTCAAAAACTGAAATATCCTCATCAACACATCACAAAAATAATCTAAAGGAACTCAGTGAATTTGGTGGATTTGAACAAATGTGATATCAAGCATGCTCAAATTGAATTGCTCAAATGTTGTGGTTCAACCAAATGGGTTGAAAATATTTTGGCGGCTCGACCATACTCTTCCGTAGCGAACCTGTTTGAGCTGGCCGAAAAAATTTGGTTGGAATTAAGCAAAGATGATTATTTGGAGGCCTTTGCGGCGCATCCAAAAATAGGTCAAAGCAAAATACCGGAAAAAGCAAAAAATACGGAAAAATGGACCAGGAAAGAACAAGCCGGAATGATGTCCGCAGACGCGCAGACAAAAATTGAACTGCTGAAAGAAAACCGGAATTATGAGAAAAAATTCGGTTACATTTTTATCGTGTTTGCAACAGGAAAAAGTGCAATTGAAATGCTGGATTTACTAAGACTGCGGATGGAAAATTCTCCGGAAATGGAACTACATATTGCGGCTCAGGAACAAAATAAAATTACAAATTTGCGGCTGAAAAAAATGCTGTCAGACGCATAATTTGGGCTGGAGCTAAATGGGAAATTCATGATTCATTTCAACTTCCACGATATGTGCTGTAACCGAAAGGACTCAGCAATAAGGGGATGTGATAATGTTGTTCCGGATGGCTGAGCAAAAAACGAACTTCAATTTCCGGATAGAAAAAAGAAATTCCTTGCTGCTCGAAATAGGGGCCTGTCACGAAAATCATCCGATAAATTCCTGAATCCAACACCTCTTCTGCCGGAATCAAGTCCATCACGCGTCCGTCTGCATTTGTTACTCCAGACGATATCTCCTGCCAGTTTCCGCCATTTTTCTGCTGTTCTAAACGTACCTGAATATTTGCTCCGGGACAGCCTTGTGAGGTGTCCAGTACATGGGTAGTGATGGGACTCATCCGTAACTCCTTTACTATTCGTTTTGATATGCTTGCCAAATTACTTTAGTCACCACAGAGAACACAGAGAACACAGAGGGTTGTTTATACTTTTATTTTCTGTGTCCTCCGTGGTAAATAATTATGTTTTACGATTTGGCGCACAGTTTTTGATTCACTCTAGGGATGCCCCTTCCTCAATCCATCTTCCAAGAATAATACGCTCTTCCGGAGTAATTCCAGTTTTATTTCCAAGCGGCATGGCGATTGTTGTTACCGTCTGAGTTTTAATGAGAGAGGCTAGTGACTGAATTTTTTTGTCACTGTCAAACATAATCCCTTTGGGAGCAATTCTGAAAACGTCATCGGTGGGCGTGGCGGAATGACAACTTAGACAGCGCTGATCCAGAATGGTGCGGACGAGGGCAAACGGAATATGCTCTGTTCCAAATGAGACTTTGTCTGGAAAATTTGAAACTGTTGAGGCAGGTTTTGTCACAAAGATAAGGGCAAAAATGGCAGCAGTCGCAATCGGTAAAATCCAAATGTTCAAATGGCCTTTATTTTTTAGATTGAAAAAATGTCTAACAGTGGCGCCAATCAAGATAATTGCGACTAAAATCATCCAATTCATTTGATGCGCAAAAGTGTTTGGAAAATGGTTGCTGATCATAATAAACACAACCGGCAAGGTCATGTAATTATTATGAATAGAGCGTTGCTTTGCTTTTATTCCCAAAGACGCTTCCGGAGTTTTTCCGGCTTTGACAGCATCCACCAGTTTGGTTTGCGATGGAATAATACGCCGCCAGACATTTCCCACCATCAAGGTTCCCATGACTGCGCCGACATGAATGTATGCGGCTCGAGAACCGAACCATTGATGAAACCACCAGATGACTCCAAACAAAAGCACAAATGAAATAACCACTGGCAACCACCCTTTCTCACCCAACGAAGATGCCCAGAGAAAATCGTAAACCAGCCATGCCGCCAAAATTGTTCCTAAACTGATTGTGACTGCCATTCCATAACTTAAATCCGCAATTTGCGAATCAATCAAATAAACTCCGGAACCGGTGTAATAGACAATTCCGAGCAGGAAAATTCCGCTGATCCAAGTCGCATACGCTTCCCATTTGAACCAGTGTAGAACTCGCGGAATTTCGGACGGTGAGATCATTGTTTTTTCCAATTGATAAAAACCTCCGCTGTGTATCATCCACAATTCACCCTCCACTTTCGGTTCCGGATTTTCCGGCGGTGTGAGTTGACTGTCCAGCCAATTGAAAAAAAATGATGCGCCAATCCAGGCAATTCCTGTAATAACATGAATCCAGCGGACAACCAAATTCAGCCATTCGATAATGTAAGAGTCCATAAAGTAAATGAGGGTCTAGATTTTTAATTGTAATTTACTTAAAATAAAGGTTAGTATTTTTTGAAAAATATTGCCATTCCTTTTGGAAATTACATGGAAAATTATCCGCGCGACATGATCGGCTACGGCCAAAATCCCCCGAACCCAAAGTGGCCCGGAAAAGCCCGGATTGCCGTCCAATTTGTCATCAATTATGAGGAAGGTGGAGAAAACTGTATCCTCCACGGAGACCCTGCATCCGAAACATTTCTTTCCGAAATTATCGGTGCGCCGCCCTTTGTCGGAGCACGCCATATGAGCATGGAGTCTCTTTATGAATATGGCAGCCGTGCGGGATTTTGGCGCTTACATCGTCTTTTCACCAGCCGGAATATTCCGGTGACGATTTTCGGCGTAGCCATGGCTTTGGAACGTAATCCGGAGGCTGTTGAGGCCATGCTGCAAGCCGATTGGGAAATTGCGTCTCACGGCTATCGCTGGATTGATTACAAAAATATACCCGAAGACATCGAGCGTGTACATATGGCAAAAGCCATTGATATCCATACCCGTGTTACGGGGAGCAGACCTTTGGGTTGGTACACCGGGCGCACCAGTTCCAACACTCAGCGTTTGGTACAGGAAGCCGGAGGGTTTTTATACGATGCCGATTCTTATGCGGACGATTTGCCTTACTGGGTAGAGACCCCTGCAGGAGATCCTCATTTGGTGGTTCCCTACACTCTGGACACCAACGATATGCGCTTTGCCAGCCCACAGGGTTTTAATTCAGGAGAGCAGTTTTTTGGCTATCTTCGGGATGCTTTTGATGTGCTTTATGCTGAGGGGGAAGCCACACCAAAAATGTTAAGTATCGGATTGCACTGCCGACTGATCGGTCGGCCCGGACGCACCGCCTCTTTGGAAAAATTTATTGGTTATGTAAACAGTCATGCTGATGTCTGGCTGTGCCGCCGCATCGACATAGCCCGATACTGGCACAAACACCACCCAACAAATGAAAAATTTTAACATCCAATATTGACTCCTGTATCCGACTGCCGATGGAGATAAAGCTCCTGGGGTTTTTCGGAAAATTTAATCAATAATTGGATGAACCAGCAAAAACATTGATTTTTTGCTTGACAATGTTACAGTAGTGTTTCCGAATGCTATTCCGACTAGTATACAAGAATATTAACTTATCGCCTACCTTGCCGATTCTGGCCCTGAACTGAGCTAGTATAGCGATAATTTCTTTCTTTTTTTTCAAGTATCTGGAACGAATATAGTTAGTCATGTCAGAAATTATTCAGAAGTTAAATCCCCGGCAGAATACAGTGGAGCAAGTTCACGTTATTCTGCGTAAAGATATCATTGATATGCGTCTTAAGCCGGGTGAGGCAATTTCCGAAAAAGAGTTATGTGGGCGCTTCGGAATTTCCAGAACTCCGGTTCGGGAAGCCTGCCTGCGTCTAAGCTTTGATAACTTGGTTGAAGTATTTCCACAACGGTGAACCTTTGTATCAAAAATTCGACTGCAAGATGTTCGCGAAGATCATTTTATCAGAGAAGCACTGGAGACAGCCACGATACAATTTGCCGCACAACACTTGACTCGTAAAGATAAAGACAACTTAAGCGAAATATTGGACAAACAACAAATTTGTGTTGATTCTAATGAGAGTGAAAAACTCTACCAATTAGATCAAATGCTTCACAAATAGCTGGCACAAGTGGGGCACTCCGACAGGGTCTGGAATGTAATCGAAAATGCGAAATTGCAATTGAACCGAGTTCGGATGTTAACTTATCCAATGGCTGGCTACATGCAGATCATCGTTGACCAGCATCGGGAGATAGTTGAACGACTGTGTTCGGGGGATGTAGAGAAAGCTGTAGCAGCGATGAAGCACCACCTGAATGATGTTTTACAACGGTTTGAAATTTTGATTAAGGATTATCCTGAATATTTTATTTAACAAATTAATAAGCGAGTAATGAACGATTCAAAAGATGTATATTTAAAACAACTTGTAAAACAGTATGGTGATATCATCGCAGTCAATGGTATAAATTTGGAGATTCCTGCTGGAAGCTACTGTTGCCTTGTTGGCCCAAGCGGCTGTGGTAAGACTTCAATACTCCGGATGATTTCAGGACATGAGGATGTCACTGAAGGCAGCATAACTATTGGAGATCAAGAGGTTAATCAAGTTCCACCTGCTCAACGCGGAACAGCGATGATGTTTCAAAATTATGCTCTTTTCCCTCATTTAAATTGTCTCGACAACGTTGCCTTTAGCATGAAAATGAAAGGCATGTCGAAAAATAAACGCTATGCTTCAGCACGAAAGTATTTGGAGTTGGTGCATATGGAAACCTTTGAAAGTCGTTTCCCGGCTCAACTTTCCGGAGGACAAGAACAAAGAATTGCCTTAGCACGTGCGCTGGTCTCTCATCCGAATGTTTTACTGCTGGACGAGCCACTTTCCGCATTGGATCCTTTTTTGCGGGTAAAAATGCGTGCAGAACTAAAACGATTTCAAAGGGAATTAGGAATCTCCTTCATTCATGTGACACACAGTCAACAGGAAGCATTGGCCCTTGCAGATTTTGTGGTAGTAATGAACGATGGCAACATTGAACAAGTTGGAACTTCTCAAGAAGTGTTTAATGCCCCAGTCAACCAGTTTGTTGCCCAGTTTGTTGGAGGTCACAATGTGCTTGAAGGGAATATTATTGAAATAATAAATGAAAATGAAGTCGTTCTTGATGGAGGCGTTGGGCGACGTTACAGAGTTCCCACTCAAGGTTCCATTGGCGATATAATAACTTTTACCTTGAGACAAGATAGGATTGCTTTGAAAAAAGCAATCCCTGCGGGCTCCAATGAACACCTAGAAAATTCCCTGAAAGGAAAGGTCACACTTCTAGAGTACAAGGGAATGGAGGTTAGTTTGGGATTAGATGTTTCCGGATTCAAGGAATTTGGAGTGATTATCTCGGAAAATGAGTTTCAAAAGCTGAGTCCCAATGTTGGGACGCAGCTCATCGCAAGCTGGTCTACGGAGGACGTTCATGTCCTCCATGATTTGCCTGCTAAAAGCTGAATCCTAATGTAGGGACGCAGCTCATCGCAAGCTGGTCTTCAGAGGACGTTCCTGTTCTTAAAGACTTGCCTGCATAACCCTAAGCCCTACTATTAAGAGGTGTTTATGGATAAGACAAGTCAAGCGGGGAACTCAGTGGAGTTGTCCTGGAAAAAGAAACAGAACGTCTCACGACGTGATGTCCTAAAAACAGGTTCTGCAGTTGTGGCAGGAGCAGCAATCGGAATTAATGCGATCACTGGCTTTCCCACAATCTGGGCTCAGAACATCAAGAACATCACCTTGCGCCAGTTCGGCACAGGAGTCTCCAACATCAACGCCATCGCAAAGCGTGCCAAGCAGGACCTTGGAATCACTTTGCAGATGACCGCGCTTGATACGGACTCCACCGCGCAGCGGGTGGTGACTCAACCAAGAAGTTTCGACATTGCGGATATCGAGTACTTCACGCTCAAGAAAGTCTGGGGCAGTGGGAATATGCAGCCAATGGATATTCGCAAATTGAAGTACTACGATAAAATTGTGGGAACCTTCAAGAACGGTAAACTCACACCTACTTCCAAGATTGCGCAAGGCACTGCTCCGCATACCGTGAGCTTTGTGGAAAATCCCACAGACCGGAAATTTGCTAAGGGAGAGACGAACTGGTACACGATGGTTCCGACCATCTACAACGCCGACACGTTAGGCATCCGGCCTGACCTGATCAAGCGTCCGATCAATAGCTGGACGGAGTTGCTGAACCCAGAATTTAAGGGCAAAGCCTCCATCCTCAATATTGCTTCCATCGGAATAATGGATGCCGCAATGGTTTGTGAGGCGATGGGTGAGGTGCAGTACGGAGACAAGGGAAACATGACTCAAGTTGAGATCGACAAGACGATGGCGATCTTCACCGAAGCCAAGCAGGCCGGGCAGTTTCGTGCCTTCTGGAAAACCTTTGACGAATCGGTCAACCTGATGGCTTCGGGTGAAGTGGTGATCCAGTCCATGTGGTCTCCAGCCATCACGAAGGTGCGTTCAATGGGGATTCCGTGCATCTACCAACCCCTCAAGGAAGGGTATCGCTCCTGGGGCGGAGGCCTGGGGCTTTCCCGGAATCTCGCTGGACTGGAGTTAGATGCAGCCTATGAGTATATCAACTGGTATCTTTCCGGTTGGGTCGGAGGATTGTTGATGCGTCAGGGTTACTACTCCGCAGCTCCGGAGACATCGAAGCTCTACATGAGTGATGATGAGTGGGGCTTTTGGTTTGAAGGCAAAGCTGCGAAAAATGACATTGTCAACCCCTTTGGTCAAAAGATGGAACCTGCAGGTGCCAAGCGCGATGGAGGTTCATTCTATGAGCGCATGGGCAAAGTTGAGTGCTGGAACTCAGTAATGGACGAAAACCGTTACATGGTTCGAAAGTGGAATGAGTTCATTGCATCTTAATTAAATCAAATTGGGAGGGTCTTCATGGCCCTCCCTTAACATTAAATAATTCATGAATCGCTATAACCCTGTTGTAATCATTGCACAAGTTTCTCCGATAAGTGCAATCTTAGGATTATTCTTGATTGTACCAATTGCGACGATCTTGATCGTCAGTTTTTGGGATTATAATGAATTCATGTTGCTTCCGGACTTTGTCTGGACAAACTATTCCGATACACTCGGCTCTTATGTCACTTACAAGATTTATTTAAATACATTCAAGTACACGATTCTTACATGGTTCTTCACCCTTGTAATCGGTTTTCCAGTTGCGTATTTTTTATGTTTTCATGTTAAGACATTGCGCTGGCAAATTGTATTGTTCCTCATTTGTACCATTCCTTTTTGGACTTCAAACATTATTCGGATGATTTCATGGATTCCATTTTTGGGTCGAAATGGAGTTTTCAACTCAATGCTTCTTAACATTGGTCTTATTGGAGAACCGCTTGAGTTTCTCTTGTTTTCAGATTTCGCCATAGTGCTTGCTTTTGTACATCTTTACACGCTTTTCATGGTAGTACCCATTTTCAACAGTATGATGCGCATCGACCGTACTGTAATGGAAGCCGCTTTTGATGCTGGTGCCAATGGCTGGCAAATGTTGACAAATGTCGTCATTCCACTCTGCAAACCCGGAATTGCAATCGGTTCAATTTTTGTTGTTACTTTGGTAATGGGAGATTACATCACAGTTCGTCTCATGGGAGGCGGACTTCGAGCTTCAGTCGGAGTGATGATGTCGAATGAAATTTCGTTGCTGCTTTATCCTCCCGCAGCGGCAAATGCCGTTGTACTGCTCGCTGTAGTGCTGATCCTTGTTTCCCTGATGATGAGGGTTGTTGACTTAAAGAAAGAGTTATAAATATGGGGAAGCAACGAGGTCGGGACTTTTACATATTGGCATTTTTTTTCACTATTTTTGTACTCTTTCTATATGGACCAATGTCTGCTATTTTCATTCTTTCTTTTCAAGGACCGAATGGAGGGTTGACCTTTCCAATGAATGGCGTCTCGATTCATTGGTTTTTTGCCCTGTTTGGTGAGCAACTGGTCGGAGATTTCAAGGCAGCATTTTTAAGATCACTACAATTAGGAGTGATTGTGATGGTAGTAACCGTAGTGGTTTCAGTGCTTGCAGGGCTTGCATTCAGAAAGAAATTCTTTGGTTCTACACTGTTATTTTATATTACAGTTGCCAGTCTGATTGTCCCCTCAATTCTAATCAGTCTGGGAATCGGACTGCTCTACAACTTGATGGAATGGGAGGCGGCTTGGTACAGTTCCGGAATGGGAGCACATTTGACATGGACTTTGCCCTTTGGGTTCCTGATTATGATTGCGGTGTTTAACCGCTTCGACAAATCCTACGAAGAGGCGGCAAAAGATTTGGGGGCCAGCAACTGGCAGACGATTCGTTTTGTGGTGCTTCCGATTATTGCCCCCAGTTTGATTGGGGTTGCTCTTTTTGGATTTACACTGTCCTACGATGAGTTTGCTCGAACCCTGATGACTTCCGGAGTAAAGAATACACTTCCGTTAGAAATCTTTGGCATGACAACCAATGTCACAACTCCCACTCTTTACGCTTTGGGAACTCTGACTACAGTGTTTTCTTTGGTCGTGATCCTGTCTGCAATGGGAATCGTATTTTATATGCGAAAACGCAGGGAACGGTTCGGCTCGGATGCCGGAAAAGGAGTGTGAACTATGAAACTATTGCTGGTCAATCCGAACACCACCGCATCCATGACGGAAAAAGCCGGAGAGGCGGCCCGCTTGGTTGCTGCTTCCGGAACCGAAATTATTGCGGTCAACCCGGAATATGGCCCCGTCAGTATCGAAGGTTATTACGATGAAGTGTTCAGCATTCCCGGATTACTTGAAGAAATCCGGAAAGGAGAAGCCTCCGGCTGTCAGGGAACAGTCATAGCCTGTTTTGACGACACTGGTTTGGATGCAGCGCGTTGTCTTGCTTCCGGCCCGGTGGTCGGTATTTGTGAAGCAGCCATGCACACCGCATCTCTGCTTGCAAATAGTTTTTCGGTCGTTACCACACTCAGACGCTCGATTCCAGCTTTGGAAGAACTTGCCGTGAAGTACGGCATGTCCCGGAAATGCCATCGTGTTCGAGCCGCAGAAGTTCCGGTATTGGAACTGGAGAATCCGGACTCTGAGGCGACAAAACTCATCCGTGTTGAGATTCAAAAAGCATTGGATGAAGACCGTTCTGAAGCCATAGTACTTGGCTGTGCGGGAATGGTCGAACTTGCAACGAAACTTTCAAAAGAATTCGGTGTCCCAGTGATTGATGGAGTTACCGCCGCTGTAAAACTTGTAGAAAGTTTAGTTGCGCTTGGACTGCAAACCAGCAAACGAAACGGTTACGCATTTCCGCGTTCAAAACCGTATCTTGGCTTGTTTCAATCTTTTCAGCCTTAATTGATAATCTAATGGTAACTATTCAGTCTCCTCAAAAATAACCACCCAGAGCTTCCAGAAAGTACTCCTGAAAAGGGTGATTTAGAGGGTTTTGAATGAAAACCTGAACAGTTACGGCTGATGAAAGATGACAGACCAATTTATTTTTTGTAAAATGTAAATATAACTTGTTCAATATTTACAATAATAAAGTAAATCCACGTTCCTTAAGTAATATTTTTATTCTTGAGGTACAATAAAATAATCTGTAAAAAGGAGAATAATATGCCATACCCAAAAGGTTTTCTTGAAAGTTGAGCCGTCATTAAAGCCGGAATCTTTACTATCATCCCTCCAGAAGGGAGGGTTATCAATTCCATCCCCGGTTTTGAGGGATGCAAACTTACGATTATCGCTTCACCAAAACATGGCGCAAGCTTTGTCCAGTACGTCGGAAGCGTTGAAGCAGGAGGAAAAACAATTGTCCCATTCGTTGAGGCTCCAGGAGTTGAGACCTTCCTGTTTGTGATGGATGGCGACGGTGAACTTCAGGTTCGTGTCGGAGACAAAACCGAAAAATTAAAGGCCGGAGGTTATGCGTTTGCACCACCGGATACGGGCATTGAATTTGAAAACACATCTTCTGAATCAGTTCGCGTCCTGCTTTACAAACAACGCTATGTTCCTTTAGGTGACCTTAAACCATGGACCGTTTTTGGCGACATCAACAATATCGAAGAGAACATCTACGATGATATGGACAATGTCTTACTGCGAGACCTGTTGCCCAATGACCTGGAGTTCGATATGAATATGCACACACTTAAATTTATGCCGGACGGCTGTCACCCTTTCGTGGAAACTCATGTTCAAGAGCATGGAGCTTATCTGCTTGGCGGACAAGGGCTTTATTTGCTCGGCGAGGAATGGTTGCCCGTGCAGAAAGAAGATTTCATCTGGTTTGGCCCGTTCACGCAGCAAGCTGCTTATACCACCGGACGTAAACCGCTATGGTACATCTACAGCAAAGATATGAACCGCGATGCGGATATCTAACCCCTAACTTTATTTCTAATTTTTTTTAAGATTGAAAACTATGACACTTACAGTAGATTTTAGCCCCAATGACATCGTCAAGCAAATTGAAAAAACCAATATTAAAGGCCGGCATTTGATTTTCATTGACGATTATTTACCCGCAGAACTCGAAAACATTTTCAAGACGGCGGTCATGCTGGAACCATTTTGGCGTTTCCGTATCCCATTGCTAGAAGGTAAAGTACTTTGCAACCAATTTTTCCAGCCCAGCACCCGCACGCGTTTCAGTCATGAAACGGCGATGCTTCGACTTGGAGGAACTGTAATAACTGAATCCAATCCGTTGGTCAGTTCTGCTGCCGCAAAGGGGGAATCGCTCTATGACGCCCTGCGGGTAACCTCACAGTATGCAGATGTGATCGTCTTGCGCCATCCGGATGAGGGAGTGATTGACACCATCGAGCAGTTGGGTAGAGATTCTTCGCCAATCATCAGTGGTGGTTACGGGAATGTAACCCATCCGACTCAAGGACTGCTTGATATGTACACGGCGTACCGTGCCCTGGGAGGTGATTTCAAAGAAATGACCGTCATGATCGCTACACCTGACTTGTCACGGGCGCGTTCCGGGCAGTCTTTCGGGCTTGGCCTGGCACGTATGGGATCCAAACTGATTTATTCAGGGACTACAGGTCTGGGAGTACCTCCAGTCATCCGTGCAAAGTTAAAAGCGATGAACGCCAACTTCACAGAAGTTAACGATTTGACTATTGGGCAGCACGAAGAAATGCTCGCCGATGAAGGAGTTGATCTCCTGTATCTTCCCGGTTGTTCTGTGAAAAAGGGAGATCCCGGACGAGATGATTTCTTGAAAAAAATGGCTGAATTCTACTTCACCCTTGAAGGACTTCAGAAGATTAAACAAAAAAGCGGTAAGACTGTTGGCCTGATGCACTCCCTTCCACGTAACGAAGGTGAGTTCGATTTTGCGATTGATGCCAGCGAGCACGAACTTTATTTCAAGCAGATCGGATTTTCTGTGCCTCTCCGGATGTCCTTATTGGCAAATATCTGCGGTGTTTGAAGCACGGTAAACGACAGTTGAAAAGAGGTCACTATCAAACCGAAAATTCATGTTATCGGCACCGGCGGAACCATTTCCGGAACCGGTTCTACGGCTACAGGTGCGGCTTATGAGTCCGGGCGAGTAGTTGCTTCCGACCTCGTCAGTGCAATTGAGGGTTTGGAAAGACTGGCTGATGTTCATTCAGAAACCATGTTTGCCACGGGTTCTGAAAATCTTGGACCGCACCAATGGCGAATACTGGCCCGTAGAATTGAGGAGTTAACAGCAGACTCAGACGTTGACGGCGTTGTTGTTACCCACGGAACAGACACACTTGAGGAAGCGGCGTTTTTCCTTGATTTGGTGTGCAAACCAAAAAAACCGGTAGTTATGACAGCGGCTATGCGACCAAGCACTGCACTCAGCGCGGATGGCCCGATGAACCTGTTTCAAGCGGTTCTTGCAACCACCTCCCCGCAACTTCAAAGTCATGGATTGCTTGTAGTAATGAACGGTTTGGTGATTCCCGGATGGCAAATCATCAAAACTGATTCTGTGGCACTGGATTCTTTTCATGCTTATCCCGGTGGGCCAATAGGAAAGATTGTCGGTGAAAGCCTTTTGGTTTTCGGATCACCAAATCTTTCTCCGCTAGTGGGACGATTCCACGACCATTTGAGAAATGATGACGAGTTGCCGTTTGTAGATATTGTTTTACTTCGTGGTGGTTGCGGTGATCAGCCACTTGCCGATTTTGAGGTAAATGCTTGTAAAGGATTGGTGGTGGCAGGGTTTGGAGGCGGTACAATGCCTGATAACCTAAATGGACTAGTCGCTGAAACGGCAAATTCTGGATGCACTGTAGTCGTTTCTTCTCGGGTATCACAGGTTACGGTTCTAGCGGAAACCATGACTTCTGTCAAAAGTAAAAATGTTTTTCCGTCAGGTTTACTTAATCCGCAAAAATCAGCATTGCTTTTGTCTTTGGCTCTGGATGCAAACCTTGATGCACTGGAATTAGCCGAATTGTTCAATGTTTT
>Ga0208748_1000022_pt1:32500-85045 | contig 85045 bp, 89 predicted proteins | sample Knorr_S7_td_Bott_FD_185599 | JGI IMG/M metagenome (GOLD analysis project Ga0208748, IMG submission 185599) | Marine microbial communities from Southern Atlantic Ocean transect - Knorr_S7_td_Bottom_ad_4513_LV_A (SPAdes) (version 2) | ecosystem: Environmental > Aquatic > Marine >... | reverse complement strand
TTTTCGTCATTGGTAATTGACTTAATATTGATACCTTCAGAGAGCAAATAGATATATCCTAAAATAATTGTATAGACAAAAAAGATGCTATGCATTACAATAGCCGCACTTTGTGCTTTTTCTAAATCAATACCATATAAACTATTTAAGCAATAAATCACTGCCAAGTGGTATGTTCCAATTGCAGCAGGGGCTAATGGTATAGATGTGACTATACTTGATAAAATAGTTAACCCTAACACTTGTTGTATGTCTAATACAATCCCTATGGATTGCAATACAATGGAAACATACACAACAAATGTAGTCCATAATAAAACAGACCACATTCCTAAACGTAATTTGTTTTTTGACACCAGCTTGTATCCATCAATAAAATTTTCTAATACAGGAAAATATTGTAATAATTTATTAGAGATTGTATGCCGTCCAAAAATAATTAATGAACTTAAACAATATGCCCCAACAAGAATCAATGTGAATTGTGTTCCTAAAACATCCGTATATCCAAATCCAATCAAAACCATTGTAAAAAGACCAATCATCCAAAGATCAATAATTTTTTCACCGACAAGACTACCAATTACATAGCTCATTTTTATTGTTGTGTCATGATTAGATAAAAGTTTAGCACGTACCAAATCTCCAGCACGTAATGGCAAAATATTATTGAGAAAATATCCAATATGGGTTGCAGAAGAAAAATGATGGATGGTGTAAGAACTTGGATGTCCTAATAAGGTGTTCCATCGGATAGAGCGAATAAGAAAAGTGAACCCCGTAATTCCAAATGCATACATAATATAGAGTAATTTTCCCTCTGAAAGAGTGGTAAAAATGTTATTAAGGTTAACTTGTCGAAATGCTAAATAAAGACATATCAACGATACCGCGAAAGATAAAATTTTCTTCAAGGATCTTGTTTTTTTCTTTGGAATTCATAGTAGACAATCCTTTTTTTCATGGTTTGTCCATTTTCATCTAAATGTTCTTTAGACTCAAGAGGAGAGTTATATGGAAGAGGAACATTCGTGTTAACTTGACAATTGCTCATCAATGATAGCACTCCAACTAGCATGGCAAGTGCAATAATTGTTGGTATATGTTTAGTCATTTAAATTGAAATTTTTAAAAAACCTCGTTTGTGTTGCTAAATATATGATTTCAAGAATACCAAATAGCTGAAGAAATCCTACCGCTAAAAACCATAATTTTTGATTATTGCGTGCGGCAAACCAACATGCAAGTAGTGTCCAAATTCCTTCCCATAACGTCAACAAGACTACCATGGTAGGATTGGCGTCTAAATAAGTTCCAAATGATTGTAATACTTCCATTTTTTTTCTTTCTAGTGGTTGAAAATCATAGCAACCACAAATACGAATATGATTATTCCCCCAAAGATGCCGAAATAATATAATTCAAACATGCGGTATTTTAATTATTATTTGTTTAAAACAAAATGAAAACTAAATACTATTTCTATCTTTAAAAAGATTATAAATTCTATCATGTTAGATTCAAAGACTGCCCAAATTACTATTTATACAACTTCTTGGTGTGGACCATGTAAATCTGCAAAACGATTCTTATCTGATCAAGGATTTGATTTTACAGAAATTGATATTGAAAAAGAAAATATTAATCGAGAAGAAATGGAATCCATGACAAAAGGCCCCACTGTCCCTCAAATTGTCATTAATTCAGAACCAATTGGTGGGTTTGAAGATTTGCTTGAATACTTTAAATAGAATTATTAGAAAATTATAATTTTTTATGTGTACCATCACAATATGGTGAATTGCCAGTAGCCTTGCAACCACACCAAGCAATATTACTTTCTTTCTCATTATGTACAGCTATTGGTGAAAAGTCAGTGTCTTTGTGGCTTCCATCACAGAACGGTTGATTAGTAGATCTACCACAAGCACACCAATAATATTTTTTCTTTTCTCCCTTTAGTATATAAGGTGATTTTTGTGCAGTTACAGCTTTACTCATTATTTTTTTCCAATTTTTTCTAAAATATCTTTTAAAATAGTACTAGATGTATGCAAAGTGTACGGAAAATAGATAACTTCAATCTCATATTTACCGAAATCATTTTCTATTCGAATCCATTCTTCAGTGCCTTTCCAATCATCACCAACAAACATCATATCAAATTTTAAATTATTCCATGCTTCCATTTTATCATAATTTACTTGTGGGACAACTTCATCAACAAATTTGATTGCTTCCACTATTTCCATTCTTTCTTCAAACGGAATAAAAGGTTTTTCTCCTTTAACTGACATTGCAAGTTCATCGGTTGTGATTCCAGCAATAAGATAATCACATTCAAGTTTCGCTCTTTTTAGTATGTTGAGGTGACCAATATGGAATAAATCAAAAACACCTGTTGTGTAACCAATTCTTTTCATAATAACCTAAAATACTTATTTATTATTTAATAAATAATCTATTATTCTTGCACTTGCGTTTCCATCTAAAGTGCCTGCTAGTTTTTCTGCATACTGTAAGCGAGTTTTGGACAATGTATGGGGATTTACTACTTGTTCTGCAACAATAGTTTTTAGTTCTTGGTAAGAATCAGCACGCACAGCTATTTTTGAATATTCATTGTAATCTTTATCCATACGTTTTTTGAATCGATAGGAAAAAATTCCTTGATAGTTCCAACGTAATTTTAAAAAGTTACACCATATGACAGGCTTGTCCAGTGCAGCAAATTCAATAATAGCAGAAGAAGCATCACTAATTAGTAAATCAGCAGTCACCATAAATGGTACCAAAGAATAATCATCAACTTTTGCTAAATAAACATTATCATAATTGGACCAATGATCAAGAAGTTGGCGTTGTTTTTTATACTTATCTTTGTTTGTTGAAAAATAGTGTGGTTTTATCAATATATTATAGTTGTTAAAATCGTCAGGGAAATTTTTAGGGAAGCGTTCAATACTGCTAGGATAGAAAGTAGGAGCATAGATTAATGTCTTTTTTTCTGTTTTTAAGCCTAGTTGATTCAAATTAAATCTTGTAGTTTCGCCATTAATAATTGGATCTAGCTTACAAAAACCAACATTCACAAAATTATCGTTAGGATACATATTTTTAAGACGATTTGTTCGGTATTCTCCTTCAACAAATCTCACAGTAGTTGGGGTACTTGATTTTGTATAATAACTTGCTTTTGGTCCAACTCCATGACCGAGTTGTACTGACTTACTGATTTGATGCACTTCGTTTAAGAAGGGAAAAGTATTACCAAAGAATATCCAATCAGCTTTTTGATTTTTATAATATTCATTGGCTTCAGTTTTATCTTTTATCCAGATGTGATCCAGCTTTTCTGATTGAATGATATTTTCTATGATTGCATCATGTGTGCCATGATAAAACACAAAAGTTGCATGCCCTGCATTTTGTTTTAATAATCGATGATAAACTGGTAGATATTGAGGTAAATAATAAAGCTGTTGCACATCAAATAAGATAGATATAGTCTTATTATTCATTATCTGATTCCTGATTTTGACCTGATAAAGAAAAATATTTATCTAATACTAATAATGAAATTAATTTCTCTCTTTTGAAGTTTTTAAATTGGTCTACATAAGCATTAGCATTTTTAATAATTTGTAATGCCTCTTCGGTATGCATAGAATAATAATTAATTTTTTCTTCTGCATTGGAAAAATCATCATTTACTTCAATATAATGTACTCCAGCTTCAAGTTTTCCTTCCATAAACCATGTTTCATATTTTGGTTTAGGCATAACACAAATAGAATGTGAAGACATTACCCATTTTATATTTGTTGCAGTATCACATCCTTCAATGCAGAATATAAATTTGTAAGCAAGTTGGTCATAAATTGACATAAACCCTTTAAACCAAGGTTCATCTACAAAAGGACTTTTTTGTCCAATATTAAATATAGGAACACGATAATAATTTTTTAAAAAATATTGTCTAGATTCTGAATTTGTTCCGTTCCCTCGCCATACTGCAGCGTTTTTTTTATCTGTAAATTTTCTATAATCATTAATAAAATGAAAATGTCTAACCTGATTTAATTTCATTATGATTGCGTTTTTACTGTCTACAATTGGCCTACTTTTAACAATACAAGGTGTCACTGGTTTTTTGTTGATATCTCCAAACATAAAGTCCAATTTTTTATCAGATTGAAAGAATGAAAAAATTCTATATAAATCTAAAAAATATGTAGTGTATTTCCTGGTTGGAGAACTATGTTTTCGAGAGTATATAGGATGTTTTATATTTCTAAGTTGCCTATTGCGTAATTGCTTAAGAGTGAGCGCATCTGGTGATACAGTAAATTGATTTTTTTCTTTATTGTAATAGTTTACGCGTGATAAAATATATTGTCGGTTATATTGATGTAACTTATTTAATTCGGATTTGAGTTTTAAACGATAAAATATTCTTGGAACTAGAAGTAGAAAGAGATTTTTTAAGTAATAAAAAAATTTAACATTTTTATATTTGAATTTGTTCATTGGTCTCAAATTATTTATCAGCAATCTTATAAGCTATTTTTTTTTAAATTAAGACAATATTGTTATGGATATAAAAAAACTAACTGTTGGTATTGAAGAAGAATATCAGGTTATTAATCCTGATACAGGGGAATTAACATCATATATCGCTGAATTTATAGAACGAGATGCTATTCTCTTTAAAGATAGCATGGTGCCTGAATTTCTGAAATCACAACTAGAAGTTACTAGTAAAGTTTGTAAGAATATTAAACAAGCTAGAAAAGAAGTAATTCGTTTAAGAAAATTTGCTTCTAAGTATGCACAAAAAAATAATTGTACCATTATTGCTGCTGGCACCCACCCGTATTCTCGATGGGAAGACCAAGTGAGAACAGACAAAGAGCGATATCGAGGCCTGTATGACTCTATGCAGTTTGTTGCAAAGAGATTATTAATATTTGGCATGCATATTCATATTGGCATTCCTGATCGAGATTTAAGAATAGATGTGATGAATCAAATGAGATATTTTGTGCCGCATATTTTAAGTCTGTCTACTTCATCTCCATTTTGGCAAGGTGAAGATACTGGATTTAAATCATATCGAGGCATTGTGTTTGAAGACTTGCCTAGAACTGGTATTCCAGAAAAATTTGATTCAGCCAAATCATACGATAAGTTTGTTGAAGAGCTTACTGAAACAAAGTGCATAGATACACCGTCAAAAATTTGGTGGGACATAAGACCTCATCATAAATTCCCAACAGTAGAATTTAGAATGTGTGATTCTACTACCAAAGTAGATGAAGTGATTGCTATTGCTGCACTGATTCAGGCGCTTGTTGCGACTATGATACATAATCGTGAACGTAATATTAGTTGGAGAGATTATAGAAATTCTTTTATATCAGAGAACAAATGGCGTTCTATGCGCCATGGAATTAGTGGTAAATTAATTGATTGGGGATTAACAAAAGAATTAGATACAAAAGAACTCATTAAAGAAATCATTGAATTGGTAGATGCAGCTGCAGAAACATTGGGTACACAAGAAGAAATTGCTTATATACATACTATGTTAAAGAAAGGTACAAGTGCTGATCGACAATTAGCATTATATAAGAAAACCGGCGATCTAAAGAAAGTAGTCCAAATGCTTTCCAAAGAAACCCTTGAACATTGTTGATAGATGGTATCTTCAAATGCGCAATGCATCGTTTTATTAAGTGGAGGATTAGATTCTACCACTGTTCTTGCAATTGCCAATCAAACATTTACTATTCATGCATTATCATTTGACTATGGTCAGCGACATAAATTTGAATTAGAATCAGCAAAAAAAATTGCTACACATTTTCATGTGCAGAATCATAAAATTATTACTATTGATCTTGCACAATTTGGACAATCAGCTCTAACTGATGATATTGAAGTACCAAAGAATGCAAACATTGGAGAGGGAATTCCTATTACATATGTTCCAGTACGAAATACCATATTTTTATCCTACGCATTAGCTTATGCAGAAGTAAATAAGATTTATGATATTTTTATTGGTGTTAATGTAATTGATTATAGTGGATATCCTGATTGTAGACCTGAATATATTGAATCTTTTGAGCGTATGGCAAATTTGGCAACAAAATTTACCCAAGAAGATAAAAAAATTATGATTCACACTCCATTAATTGATTTAAAAAAATCTGAAATTATTCTAAAGGGCAATCAATTAGGAATCGATTATGGTATTACCCATTCATGTTATGATCCATCTAATACGGGTGCCTGTGGATTATGTGATGCGTGTGTACTTCGTAAAAAAGGTTTTGAAGACGCAAATATAACTGACCCAACTATTTATCAATGAGTTACGCAATCAAAGAAATATATTTTACAATCCAAGGAGAAGGATTTAATACGGGAAAGGATGCAGTGTTTTGTCGTTTTTCTGGGTGCAATCTCTGGTCAGGATTAGAAAAAGATCGATCAAAAGCAGTCTGTAATTTTTGTGATACAGATTTTTTTGGTACAGATGGAGAAAATGGTGGGAAATATTTATCACATCATAATCTTATTAGTCAAATTGAAATGTGTTGGCCAAAGAAAAAGAAAAATAAATATGTTGTTTTTACTGGAGGAGAGCCATTGCTTCAACTAGATCAGCAACTTATTGATGAATTGCATAATCATAATTTTGAAGTTGCTATTGAAACAAATGGTACAATACTCCCTCCTAACAATATTGATTGGGTTTGTGTAAGTCCTAAAAAGAATGCTGATTTAGTATTAAAAAGTGGGGATGAACTAAAATTGGTTTATCCTCAAAAAAATTTTAACCCTAAACAATTTGAATCATTAGATTTCACTTATTTTAGTATTCAACCGATGGATGGAAAACAATTACAAAAAAATATTTTGAAATGTGTATCTTATTGTATGGAAAATCCAGTATGGAAATTAAGTCTTCAAACACATAAAATTATTGGAGTAAGATAACATGTATAACTATACAAAAAAAATAAAACCCTATGTTGAGGCAGAATTAAAACTATATTCATTAAATTCAAAAGAGGGTCATCATGCTATTGCATTTAAACATTTAGAAAATGCACACATTCTAGGTCAAGAATCAACTTTTTTCCATGTCAAAGTTCATTGTCTAATGTTTTTGTGGGCTTATCGTCAAAAAAACATTCATGAATTAATTGGTCAAATTATTAGGATTGCAGGTGCAGCAATGGCAACTGCAGCAATTAAGACAGGGATTAGTTCCGTACCAAGGGGCAATACAGGAGGTGCAAATGTTAGTCCATTTCAGGAAATGCCAATTAGTTCAGGACTTGAAAAGATTATACAGGAAGCTAAAAATGTTTGAATTAACAAGAAAATATGAATTTCACGCTGCACGTCAGTTAACAAGCTTGCCAGATAGTCATCCTTGTAGTAAAATGCATGGACATACTTTTTCAGTTATAGTCAAATTAAGTGGTGATTTAGATCAATCAAAAGGTTGGGTAATGGATTTTTCTGATATAGATGATATATATCATAAAAATGTTCAATCATTACTTGATCATCAATATTTAAATGATATAGATGCTTTATCAAATCCTACAACAGAACATATTGTAGCTTGGATCTGGGATAAATTATTACCTGATTTAAATGGATTAACTGAGGTTACTGTGAGTGAAAGTGACGATTCTTCTTGTACATATAAAGGAAGCAAATAATGCCAAGAGCAGAAGGAAAAGAATTCAAATTTGATACGGTCGATAAAATTAAACCCGACTATCTTGAAACATTTGATTTTGATAGCAAAGATCAATATATCATTACTAAAACTAAGGAATTTAGTGCTGTTTGTCCTTTTAGTGGTTTACCAGACTTAGCAAAAATAATAATTGAATATTATCCGGATGGAGGAAAGTGTGTCGAACTGAAATCATTAAAATATTATTTCATTAGTTTTAGAAATGTAGGTATTTATCAAGAAGCTGTTACCCAAAAAATTTATTCTGATCTAAAAAATGTTCTTAATACTCAAAGACTTAAAGTAACTTCTGTTTATAATACAAGAGGAGGATTTAATACCACTTGTATAGAAGGAGATTTAGAGAAATAGTGAACAAAAAATCATTTCTAAAAATTTGTTTGGTTGCTGGAATAATAACATTTTTTGCTAACGATATAATGTATTATACAGATAAGTTTGATGTATTATACAGATAAGTTTGATCAAACTTTTTGGGAACATATAATTATTGCAGTTGCGATTTTTGTTACAACAGTTAATACATTGTTTTTATATTGGAGGGAGTAATGAATTATTTAGAGAAATTATATAGAGCAGTTATTCTTGATTCAGAATTATATGAAGAAGTTGAAGCTGACAAAAGTTTAACAAGACAGGCATTGATGACTGTTGCATTGGTTGCTATTATTGAAGGTATTTTTTCTTTAGGAGCTCAAGATCAAGGATTATTCCTTGGGTTATCACAAGCAATTTTTGGTAGCGTTACTCGATGGGTTATATGGGCATTTTTTATCGCATTTGTTGGAACAAGAATTTTACCTGAACCTGAGACAGAATCCAATACAGGTGAATTACTTCGTACATTAGGATTTGCATATGCTCCAGGCGTATTTTATGTATTTGCATCGTTACCTGTTATTGGATCTATTGTTCAATTGTTGGTTCCGCTATGGCAATTAGCTGCCATGGTAATTGCAGTAAGACAAGCATTAGATTTTAGCTCCACCACACGAGCAATTGGGGTATGTGTTGTAGCCTTTTTCCTTATGGTATTAACACTGGTATTATTTATAATGTTTACTTCTTTTTTCATTGCAATTGCATCAAACGCTATTCCAGTGGAGACCCCTTTAATAGGAGTTTAATTTTTACACTTTAAATATATTACTCTGATAATCAATTAGAATCAGTACACAGGTATTCTGATGGAAAAAAATATGGTATCCAAGGATCCATTGTTTGCAATGGTATGAACGAGTTGGCGAAACAAAATTGATTCATTTAAAAAATTATACTAATGATTTTTTTTCATTTCTTCTAAAATCAAACAATGTAAATAAACCAGAAGTAGGAGCACTAGATGAAGAAAAACTTCAATTACTTATTGATCAAGCAAATTATTGCAAAATAGTATTTTATAATGATGATCCTGCAGGATTTCTCCTGTGTTTGCCAGAAAATATTAAATATGATAGCATGAATTATGAATGGGTATCTGAACGATACAAAAACTTTATGTACATTGATCGTATTTCAGTGATACAAGAATTTCAAAACAAACAATTAGGAGCTGTACTCTATAATGATTTGATAAAATCTTCAAAAGAAGAAAACTATGATATTATTTTATGTGAAGTGAATATTTATCCACCGAATCCTAAATCCATAAGATTTCATAAAAGATTTGATTTTATTGCATGTGGTTCGCAATTTACAGAAGGTGGAAAAAAACAAGTCCAATTTTTTTTTAGAGAATTATAATTAACATTGAAAGGATATTAATGAACAATTTTTGGCACGATTTACTTTTCCCACTGTTTTTCTTTACAGTTTTTGTTGCTGTACTCATTTGTCTGTATATAATGATATTCAAGGGAGATAAATCAAAGTGAATAAAAAAAAGAGACTCGTACAAAGAAAACATCGTAAAGCTCGCTTAAGACTTAAAGCGAAGAAATTAGAGCTCTTAAAAAATAAAAAACCTTCAGCTGAAAAAGCTAAAGCCCCAAAAACTCCTTCTAAGAAAGCAGTACCTAAAAAGAAAACTACTAAGAAAAAGAAGAAAAAATCTTCATCATAAATGCGTAATTCAAATACCACATTGGGGGTATTTATCGTTTGTCTCAAAGTATTATGGAGGCATAAACGATACCTCTATCTGTTTACTTTTTTATTGTTTTTTCCACTTTATATTTTCATTAATCGATTATTTTTATTTCTTGATTATCTGGTAGTTCCAGAATTTGAAGATACAAAAATTCAGAATCCTATCTTCATTATAGGGTTTAATCGTAGTGGCACTACATTTTTTCACAAATTCTTATTTCAATCAAGACAATTTACATCATCTACTGCCTGGGATATGATTGCTCCATCTATTCTCCTTAGAAAATTGATTGCATTTTTCCCAGCGTTATTGTCAGAAATAAGATTTGATCGAATTGAAAAAAAAGATAAGGGACATGAAGTAAAACTAACTGAGGTTGAAGAAGATGAAATGCTGTTTTTTTTACATAAGTTAGATTCTAAATGGATTACAAATAATTTAATTCCATGGATGCAATACGATGTTCAATTCAAACGTTTTTCTCACAATCTAGGCAGAGATAATTCAGAAAATGCTGAACGTAATCTTAATTCATTCTCTTTTTATAGAGAATTTTGCAAAAGACAAATATTCTTACAGAAAAATAAACCAATATTATCTAAGGCGAATCCTTTTGTATTTCGATTAGATTCCTTGATGAAAACATTTCCTGATGCAAAGATTGTCTTTATTGTTCGAGATCCATTAGAAACAATTCCGTCTTATTTCTCAATGCAAGAAAAAATGAAATATGGAAATATGATGACTAAACAAGAACTCAAATTTTATCGAGAAGAAACATATAAAGAAATTATTGATTGGTATAAAGAAACAGAAGTTGCGCAAGGTAAGTTAGAATCAAAGAATTTTGTTGTTTTTACTTATCAAGATTTAACAGAGAATTTAGAAAAAACGATAAAACAATTTTTTATATTTTCCAATCAAAAAATGACCAAAGAATTTAAAAAAATTCTTAAAAAAACTATTTCAAAAAAATATGTTAAAAAACATCAAAATAAAACAGTATCTGATTTTGGTTTAAGTGATAAAAAAATTAGAAGAGATTTTGATTTTGTATATGATAAATACTTTAACTAATTTTCTTGTCTTAGCGATGAAAAAAAATATTGTACTTATAGTTGCCTTAATAGTTATTGGGATTCTAGGAAGAATCATTCCTCATCCGGCAAACTTTACTCCAATCATTGCAATTGCACTGTTGGCATCACATGTATTTAAAAATAAATGGATTGTTATCTTAATACCTTTGATGGCAATGTGGATTAGCGATTTAGTGATTAATAATTATCTGTATGCAGGATACTATGATAGTCTCTTAATTTTCTCTTCTGGTTTTTTATGGATATATGGTGCAATCATATGTATAGCGTTGTTAGGGACAGTATTAATCAAAAAAGTGCAGGTATCCAGCATAGCTCTATCTAGTATAAGTGGATCATTAATTTTCTTTTTAGTAACAAATTTTGGTGTATGGATTTCAGGAGCAATGTATCCTAAATCATTATTTGGTTTAATCGAATGTTATACATTAGCACTTCCATTTTTTGGCAATTCTTTAGTAGGAGATTTGGTTTATTGCACAATTTTATTTACTAGCTATAGTCTAGCATTTTCCAAAGGCATAGCATTATATAAAGTAAAGAATCTTAGCTAAAAGTATATAATTTTAAATTTTAAATTTAATTGGCATTACACAAATAACTCTATTATATTGCCCCGATTATTATTTTAATTATTAACTAAAAAGAGAGAAATATGAGTGACAGAGAAAAAGGTACTGTAAAGTTCTTTAATGAAAAAAAAGGTTATGGTTTCATCACTAAAGAAGATGGAAGCGACGTTTTTGTTCATTTCACTAGCATCGAATCAGGAGATGATTTTAAGACTCTCAAACAAGACCAAGCGGTTGAGTTTGAAATAGAGTCAGATGATAGAGGAGACAAAGCAGTCAAAGTAACAGCTGGTTAGTTAATAATTATATAATAGTTTTTCAAAGCTTAAGAAGGGAATGCCTCAGTAGCTCAATGGTAGAGCAGTGGCCTCTTAAGCCATTGGTTCAAGGTTCGAGTCCTTGCTGGGGTACTACTTCAAATGAACCTGGAAAATAAAAACATAATTATTACAGGTGGTTCCGACGGAATTGGCAAAGCACTTGCAAAACGATTTCTAAGAGAATCTCCCAGTTCTATACATCTTATAGATATTAACCCTAATGTTTTTCACGTAGCTGAATCAATTGGAGGCAAAGGGTATATTGCTGATGTTTCAAATTCAAAGCAATTTACTCTTACTCTGAATGAAATTATTAAAGAGGTTAATTCCGTAGATCTATTTTGTTCAAATGCAGGGATACAAGGGCATGGAACCTTAAATGCTAGCGATGATACTTGGGATAGTAATTGGCAAATTAATGTAATGTCCCATATTTATGCAGCTAGAGTATTAATTCCTCATATGTTGGAAAATAAAGACGGATATTTTCTCTTAACAGTTTCTGCAGCTGGTTTATTAAATATGCCTGGAGCAATGCCTTATGCTACCACCAAACATGCAGCATTGGGTTTGGCTGAAAACTTAGCGATTATGTATGGTAATCAAGGAATCAAGGTTTCTGTCCTATGTCCTCAATTCGTAGATACCAATATGTTGAAAACTTCAGAACTCCCAGCAGATGATCATCCATTGATAAAAGATGGGATATTAAGCGCAGAACAAGTTGCAGACGATACAGTGCAAGGAATCAAAAAAGAAGGATTTTTAATTCTACCCCACGAAGATGTTTTGCGTTATATACAGGGAAAAGCACAAGATTATGATAGATGGATTGCTGGAACAAGAAAATTGGTTTTAAAATGAGAAATCCAAAAAATAGCATAATGAAATGGCTTATGTTTTTAAGATTTTTCTTTCCAGAATTAAGTAAAACCATTCAAATATTATTTTTACTACAACTAGTATTATTTTTTGTCAGCATTGCTTTGGTATTTTTGCATCTTGATAGACTTGATTTTGTAGGGTATTTTAGCTTGGTTGCGCTTGTTTGTTGCATGGGGATGAATTATATTCAATCGAACTCTTTTAAAATATAAAAGGAACAATATGAGACATTTAGTATTAATAATTTCACTTTTTTTAACAATATCTTTTGCACAAGATAAAGTTATATCTGAGAATTATACTATCGAAGGAATGATGTGTAATGTAGGATGTGTAACAAAAGTGACAAAAGCAATGCAAGATTTAGATGGTTTTAAAACTGTTAACTTTGATTTTGACAAAGAAAGAAAAGTAGACTACGCTATTGTGACTTTTGATAATGAAGTATTATCTCGTAAAGAAGTAGTAGCTGCCATTCAAAGTGTAAGTGAGGGTGCTTATCAAGTGAAAAAAGTTAACAAAGCTCATTGCGGCGAAAATTTTTGTAACCATTCAGATTCTAAAGAGAAGATATAATTCTTCTAAAACGCAAAAGCTATACCGAAATATAATCCTTCGATCATAAGTTGTAATTGTTTTTCTTCCTCTTCAGAGTATAGTGAAAAATTAAGTCCTAAGTTCAAATACATTTGTGATGGACTGGAAAGCTGAAATAATTTTCCCATCGTTCCTTGCCAATGTTTGTCCTCTACATCATTATCTTTGTAGACACCATTAACATAGAAAGTTGGAAACGTAGCCATAACTCCTAAACCATATTCTTCACCGGTTCCATTCGTCCTATAGTACTTTGCAAATATTCCTATATTGTCCCAAAAGAAGTATGCCAGTTCTGGTTTTAAGGTGAATGTAGGGGATGTTCCTGGACCATTTGTTCCTTCAACATCATATTGTAGAATTTCACTTCCGAAATAAAAGGTATTTCTACCTATTTGGCTACCGAAGAGATTGGTTTCCTGCGCAACAAAATTGAACTGGAAAGCAACCAATAATAAAAGTATTTTTTTCATTTATTACTCTCCTTATCTCTCATCTTCGCGATAAATCTACAACAGCTTTTGAATATTTGCAATCTTTGAATATCTGCAATCAAGATTATAATAATTATTTATTAACAGAATTATTTATTAACAGAATTGATTTACTTTTCATCTTACTCACTTAAATTAAGGCTATTATGATTAGTTGGAAATGTAAACATACTTGGAAAAAATCTGCACAAAATACTGCTTGGTGTCTTTTGGGGTGTTCAATAGGAGATTTTGGAACAATTTTTTACTTTCAGAACAATCCTAGCGATCTCTTTAATACAACATTCTCAATTATGGTACTTGCTATCATTAATGGATTAATGACAAGTATTGCATTAGAAACATTTATTTTAAGTAAGCAAATGAGCTTTAGGGAAGCACTTAAAACAGCTTTCGGGATGTCTTTTATATCGATGATTGCTATGGAAATAGCAATGAATATTACTGATGTGATCTTAACAGGTGGAGCTCAAATTACTTGGTGGGCAACTCCTATTATGTTGTTAGTAGGTTTTCTTACTCCATGGCCTTATAACTATTGGAGACTAAAAAAGTACAATGAAAGTTGTCATTAAAGATGAAAATTGATTTATCTGATAAAACTATTTTAGTAACAGGTGCAAATAGTGGAATTGGAAAAGCAATTGCACAAGAATTATTAAATGCTGGAGCACAAGTAGCCCTTCATTTTAATTCCAATTCTGAAGGTGCTTCCAAATTAAAAGAACAATTTTCAGATCAATGTGAATTGTTCCAAGCAGATTTTAATAATGTTGATGAAGCTATTAAACTTTTTGAAGAGGTTCTATCTTGGAGGAATACGTTAGATATTCTGATTAATAATGCTGGTACTGCCATAATGAATTCTATCAATTTGGATGATGAAACCTGGATTAAAAATTGGAATACAATCATGAATATTAATTTGCTTGCAACTGGAGTGTTATCTAAAAAAGCATTACAATATTTTAAAACAAAAAATGGAGGTCGTATTGTTAATATTGCCTCTCGTGCTGCATTTAGAGGAGATACTCCAGATTATTTAGCATATGCAGCTTCCAAAGCAGGAATGGTTGCTCTTGTACGTTCTATTGCACGAGGATTTGGAAAAGATGGGATTACTGCTTTTTCTATTGCACCAGGGTTTACTCGTACAGCAATGGCACAAAAATCTATTGATAAATATGGAGAAGATTTTGTTATAAAAGATATTGCACTAAACAAACTTACTGAACCGGAAGATATTGCACCAATTATTACTCTCATCTGTAGTGGAAAATTTGACCATGGAACAGGTTCTAATATTGACATTAATGCTGGTAGTTACATAAGATAATAGGATGGGGACATTCTTTAGAAAGCTTGCAGGATTTATTTTCTTTTTTTCAAAAAAAATAAAGCATTTTTTATGGAAAAGAATTTATGACCGTCTAGCCAATACCTATGAATATTTTGATTGGGCCTTTATGAATTATGGGTTTGATTATGATAACAAAAGCAACGAACCTCCTTTAGGCGATGAAGACGAAGAGTATCGATACTGTATTCAATTGTATCATCATACGGTTGAGAAATTAGCTGTGCAAGATAAAACTGTATTAGAAGTTGGATCGGGGCGAGGAGGAGGCACTTCTTATATTGCTCGCTATTTAAGCCCTAAAAAAATTACTGGAATTGATTATTCAAAAAATGCTATCAAATTATGTAACAGAATTCATAATGAGCACAATCTAAGATTTGTTGAAGGCGATGCATCAGATTTACCATTCGAAGATGATAGTCAAGATGTCGTTATTAATGTTGAGTCATCGCATTGTTATCCTTCCATTCCTCAATTTTTATCTGAAGTCAAACGTGTCTTAAAACCTGGAGGCTTATTTGCTTGGACCGATGTATGCCCTACGGAAGCGGTTAATGATTATGAAGAAGCATTTAATACATGTGGAATGAAAACCATTGATTATTATCAAATCACAGAGAATGTTCTAAGGGCACTCGATGGGGATAAGATTAATGAAATAAAAAATGAAATTATCTCTAAAAGTACTCCTTTTTATTTAAAGGGAGTTATCAAGGATTTTGCTGGAGTGAAAGATACTGCTATCTATAATACATTAAAAAATGGAAGAACACAGTATTTTTTCAGAATTTTACAAAATGGATAATCACACTCCATTCGAAATATTTGGAGATATACACTTAATAACACTGGGAATAATCTTAAGTGTGTCTTTGATTTTTTCATTTACTGCAAAAAAATATTATAATGAAAATACGTTTGCTGGTTTCGAGAAAACACTAGGATATCTTTTAATCATCACGGAACTTGTTAAACCATTTTTTTTAGTTGCTCTGGGAGATTATCATTTTACAAATACAGTACCACTTCATCTATGCCATATTGCTTCTTATGCAACAGGATTATTTTTATTAACAAGAGACAAAAGATTTTTTGACTTTGCATATTTCTGGGGAATGGGTGGTGGTACCATGGCGCTACTCACGCCTGATGTACAATTTACGTTTCCACATATTGATTTTGTTTCTCTCTTTTCTTCTCATGGTCTTGTTTTCTTTGCCATTGTTTATATCATTGTAGTCATCAAACAATATGTGACTTTTTCTTCATTAATCAATGCAGTGAAATATGGATTAATGGTGTTACCTTTTGCCTATATATTAAACCTAATGATTGGAGGGGAACCAGGATATGAAGCAAATTTATGGTATTTAATGAAATTATCTGAGGGAGCTTCGTTGATAGATTTCTTTCCCGTATTTTTTCAACAACCTCCATTCCATATAATAATTGTTATTCCACTTTCTATTGTAATATTTTTGTTTTTATATCTTCCATTTTACCTTTTTGAGAAAAAATGAGTAAAGTATTTCAACATTATCAATCTTTTTTACGTGCTACCGAGCAAGCAGCCATTGCAGCAGCGCACTTGAGAGGATGCGGTGATGGAAAAATGGCTGATAAAGCCGCAACAGAAGCAATGCGATCTGTATTAAACCAAGAACCTGTGCATACAAGAGTGGTGATTGGTGAAGGAGAACGTGATGATGCACCAATGTTGTTTATTGGGGAAGAATTAGGAGATACAACAAGCGATATGAAGATTGATATTGCTGTTGATCCCTTGGAATGTACAAATCATTGTGTGCATGATTTGCCAGATGCTATTTCTGTCCTTGCTGCAGCCCCAAAAGGATCATTAATGGGAGCACCAGATACCTATATGGATAAGCTTTGTGGGAGTAAGGCATTAAAAGGACATGTAAGTCTTACAAAAAGTGTATCAGAAAATTTATCTGCTACTGCACAAGCATTAAACAAAGATATTCATGATTTACAAGTGATTGTTTTGGATAGAGATCGTCATCAAGATTTAATTGCTGATATACGTTCTGCTGGAGCCAACACTGTGTTAATCAAAGATGGAGACGTTGCTGGTGGATTAAGAGCTGTAGAAGGCGAAGTAGACTTGTTATATGGCATTGGTGCAGCTCCGGAAGGGGTTATTACGGCTACTGCTGTAAAAGCACTGGATGGATTTTTTGAAGGACAGCTCCGTTTTTATGATGCTGAATTTGAAAAAAGAGCTCATCAAATGTTGGGAGATGATATTCATAAGATTTGGTCTGCAGATGAATTGTGTACTTCGCAAGATGTTTTCTTTGTGGCAAGTGGTATTTGTAGTGGATGGCTCCCTGGTGTTAAATTCCATGATAACAAAGCAATTGTTTCATCTAGAGTAATTTTTGGAGAAACAGGAGAAAGTAAACTAATAACCAATGAATATGATCTATAGGAGAATAAATGTCTGAATTACATACAGTTGCACAACAGATGGTTCAAAAAGGCAAAGGAATACTAGCTGCAGATGAGAGTATAGGAACCTGTACCAAACGATTCGAAGGTCTTGGAGTAGAGTCTACAGCATATTCTAGAAATTTTTATCGTAGTACACTTTTTACTGCACCAGGATTAGAGAATTATATTAGTGGAGTTATTTTATTTGATGAAACATTTAGACAAAAGATTATCGGAAGCGATATGCTGATTCCAGAATACCTACAATCCAAAGATATTTTACCAGGGATTAAGGTAGATACAGGAGCCCATCCATTGGAAGAAGATTCCAATGAGAAAAATACAACTGGATTGGATGGATTAGAAGATCGATTACAAGAGTACCATAGTTTCGGTGCACGTTTTGCAAAATGGAGATCCGTAATTACCATTGAAGATAATATACCATCTGACAAATGTATTCTTGCTAACGCTACTGGTCTTGCTCAATATGCTTTGTTGTGTCAACGGAATCATTTGGTACCAATTGTTGAACCAGAAGTGCTAATGGATGGAACTCATACCGTCGATACTTCCTTTGATGTCACATCTAGAACATTAGATGTGGTATTTCACCAATTAGAAGAACACCAAGTTGATTTAAGAGGAATAGTACTAAAACCAAATATGGTATTATCTGGTTATAATTGTAAGCATCAAGCAAGTGTTGAAGAAGTAGCCCAACGTACTCTAGAATGTCTAACCACCAATGTTCCAAGCGATGTACCAGGCATTGCATTTCTTTCTGGTGGGCAATCTGATGAAGATGCAACGCTTCATTTAAATGAAATGAACAAAAGTGAAACAAATTGGAATCTTACTTTTTCTTATGGAAGAGCTCTACAGCAACCTGCATTAAAAGCATGGGCTGGAAAAGAAGAAAATGCACAAGCTACACAAGATAGATTGCTTCAAAGAACAGAAGCAAACAGTTTAGCAACCACTGCTAGTCTATAGACTGAAAAACCATTAATGGTTCTGAACATTCTATGATAAATGACGTTCCCAATGATTTATTTCTAATCGCTTTAGATGATGGTACCAATTTATATGAATCCAGAGGATATTCTAGATTTGTTGATGAAACAATGCTATGATTTTGTAAAGTGATTAGACTAACTGTCTGTCCAGAAAAAGAATCAAATTCATTTTTTCCTATACATGGCGTAATAATAGAATAATCTGTATAAATTACGCATTGTATTTTGTCAACAAACTCATTAATGGTAAAAAAATTTCCTAAAAAATGATCTTCACTTTTTCCTGATATTCCAAAAATTGATAAAGATAAATAATTGTTGTCAGTACACCATTCTAACGCTTTTTCTAAATCAGTTTTTGATTGATCTGGAATATTAATAGCATGTTCAATGCTATCTTGAGTAGCAGAATCGATTGAGTCCAAGTCTCCTACTACATAATGTGGAGTAATATTATTTTTTAATAAGGAATTTGCAGCACCATCGGTAGCAATGATTATTTCAGAAGATCTAATTTTATCAACAATATTAGAATTCTTGGGAAACGTTCCATTGACAACTAAGGAAACCATCGTTTTAGATGTTAACCTAGTCTATCAGCAACAAAATCCCAATTTATCAGATTATCTAACACTGCTTTGACGTAATCAGGTCTTACATTCTTATAATCTAGATAATAGGCATGTTCCCATACATCAATCCCCATCAGTGCATGTTCACCATGTGCTAGGGGATTTTCAGCATTTGGAAGACCGCGTAGTTCTAACTTTCCGTCTTTTTCAACTAACCAAGCCCATCCGCTACCAAATACTCCAACAGCTTGTTGAACAAAGTTGGCTTTAAACGTATCAAGATCACCAAACGCTTCATTAATTTTTTCTAGTAATTTTCCTTGAGGAACATTACTCCCTCCTGGTACCATTTGTTCCCAATATAAAATATGATTCCATGCTTGGCCTGCATTGTTAAAAACTTTTTTATTGCCATCTTGAAAACTTTCAATGACCACTTGGTCTAATTCCATGTCCATGAATTTGGTACCATCAGCAAAATTGTTTAACATATTAAAATAAGCCTGATGATGTTTCCCATAATGCAAATCAATTGTATCAGATGAAATAGTAGGTGCTAAGTCTGATGCACCATAGGGTAATGCTGGTAGTACAAATTTCTGTGAATCGCTCATAAAAACTCCTATAAATTGTTTTAAATGTTTTAAATTGTCAATGAATTTAAATACTTTCAATTTAACATAAGAGAAAATTATGATTCAAATCAAATTAGGCGATCAGACAGTAGATCTTTCTGGACAGTTACCAACAGTAGGAAGTCAAGCACCTGACTTTTTATTAGCAGATAATGAATTGGTCAATATGACTTTAAAAGATTTTGAAGGAAAACGATTGGTATTAAACATTTTTCCTTCTCTCAATACTCCAGTGTGTTCAGCTTCGGCTCATAAATTTAATGAACTAGCTAGCCAAATGGACAACACAACAGTAATCTGTATATCTAAAGATTTAGCGTTTAATCAAAAACAATTTTGTATTGCCAACAATTTAGAGAATGTTCTTTTTCTTTCTGATATGCGTAATGACGCCTTCGCAAACGATTATGGTATTTTACATCTCAATGGAAAGTTCCAAGGATTGCTAGCTAGAGCTGTTGTAATCATTAATAGCGATGGTACAATTGGTTATACGCAATTGATTGAACAAACAGGACATGAACCAGATTATGATGCTGTACTAGATGCACTTACTTAGCGACTAGAACAGGACAATTACACTGTGCAGTAATACTGATTGGTTTGCTACCAAAAAAATATTTTGTTATTGGATTTTTTGGAGATACTCCAAGCATTATTATGCTATCATCTCCTGCATTTTCAACAATTCTTTTAACAACATTTCCTTCAAGAATAGTTGCAGTATTTTTAATACCAGCATTAGAGAATTTTTCTTCAGTTCTTTCTAATATTTTCTTAAGCGTGTTATCAGAAGATTTATTTTCAAGTACAGTAACAATTTCTACAAACAATTTGTTGGATTTTGCAAATTGTTCAGCAATTTCAATTGCTTTATTTGATCCTTTAGAATTATTTACGGGTAATAAAATTTTGTATTGTTTCTTAACAGAATAATTTTTTACAACCAATACTGAACTATCAATAAACTGAACCAAATCATGATGCATTCCCTTATTGTTGCCACCCCCTATGATTGTAATATCATGATTGTTATCTTGTACCTCTGAACGTAATTGTTCAATAATTTCTCCAGTACGTAAAATGAGATTAATTTTATTCGAATGTTTTCCTTTTAGCAATACGCGCATTCGCGATTGTTCTTCATCTATTAAGAGATAATCATTAAAAGTGGCTACTTTTTCTTCTTCAATATATTCTTTTGATTTTAAAAAGTCATATGCCCATTCAAGTGTTCTTACTCCAGGCCTGTATAGTTGTCTTTCATCAAGACTTTGATGAACAATACTGACATCTTTTTCAGCGAATTGACTAATCTTTTTCCCAACATATGCAATTGTAGTGCTGGCTTCGAACGAATTAGAAACCTTCATTCCAAGATCTAATGTTAGTTTGGAATATTCTCTACCACCAATTGCAATTAAAATGTTCATAGTGTTACCCAATAAAATTTTGAGACCAAATATAAAATAAGAATTGAACTAGAAAACATCAACAACCCAACTCTAAAAAAAATTTTAATACTGACTAGGCCAGTTGAATAGATAATCATAGCTGTTGGACACGAGATTACAGTTAAAAATGAAAAACCAGATGCAATTGCAGCCGACATTCCAAAAGAAATATCATTGGGTTGCAGTTCAATTGCCATTGGTCCCAATAATGATGTTGTAGCCGAACTTGTGAAAAAATTTGATGTTAAACCAGTTAGTATTGCCATGAATGACCAACTAAAAGATGAATCTTCTGGAAAAGATGATGTTAGTTCATTAAATTTTTCAACTAGCCAAGACGCCGCACCTGTTTCGTTAATTTGAAATCCAAGTGAGATTGTTGCTGCAAATAACAGAATTACTCCCCAATTAGTATTTTTATTGATTACTTCCCATGGTACCATTCCACAAATCATAAATATGAGTACACCACATAAAGAAATAATTCCAAGCCCTAGTTCTTGGTTAAATAAAAACCAACTGGTTATAATTAAGCCAATAATTAAACAAGAAAAGAGGTGCTTGATATTGGTTGCACTGTTTGATTTCGCAATAGATCTTTTGTATCCCTGAACTCGTACGTTGTCTAGTGAGGTTGGGAATGCAAATTTGAGAACAAAATAAGCAACAACCAATTGAATCATTAGAATTGGGTATGCATATTTTATCCAATCCCAATAATCAATTTGAATGTTGGTAAATTCTTGTAGATAATTAATCATAATAACATTGCGAGCTCCACCTGATGGAGTACCAATTGATCCAATAATTGTTCCATATCCTATTGAAAATAAAACTAATAAAATTGCATTTTTTCCATCTAGTGTTGAAGAGTCTACGTTTTTAATAATAGCTAATCCTATAGGTAGCATAATAGCAATAATAGTATGTTCGCCTAAAAAAGAAGAGAGAATGGCAGAAACCACCATTAATCCTGCGAGGAATAATCGTTTGCTTTTCCCAAAAATAGCGATAATAATTTTTGCCAATCTGATATCTAGTCCTTGATGAACAATTGCAATGGCGAACATCAAAGATCCCATTACAAATAAAACAGCATCATTCATGAATGATGATGCTATGACATCAGCTGGAGCTACTCCTAATAGCACCTGTAAGACCAGTGTGAGTAGTGCTATTGCTGGAAAAGGGATTGGTTCAGATGTCACCAGAATAAATACCATAAATAAAATTATAAGACTATGATAAGCTGGAACGGTAAGTCCGATTGGTGTTGGTAGACTTATAAAGATTAATGCAAATATTATGCTAAAAACAAACCATTTTTTTTGAGAAAACCAATATAAAATAGATGATGATACAATTTTGTAGTAATCTTGCATTGGGTTAATTTATTTAATAAATCGAAAAAAACATAAGTTTAAAAGTTAATCCTTCTCCTATTTAGTGCTTGACTGCTTTGCTAATTAAGATGTAATGTTTAGTCTACTCTAATGATACAAATTAATTAGTATGCAATTATTTTCCAGATGGACTAATAACTTTGCTGGAATTTTATTGATGGGGGTCTTTTTACTTTTATTTTCTCTGTCATCTTTTATATGGTATTATGGATCTCCTTATTATACTGATGTCGGGTACGCGCCTGTTCAACCAATTCCATATAGCCATAAATTACATGCTGGAGATTTGGGAATTGACTGTCGATACTGCCACGTTGGCGTCGAACAATCTTATTCTGCTGTTATTCCACCAACAGAAACATGTATGGGATGTCATACCTATGTGAAAACAGATAGTGAAAAATTAAAATTAGTGCGAGAGAGTTGGGAAACTGGAAAACCTATTGAATGGATTAAAGTACATATGCTTCCCGAATATGCTTATTTCAATCATAGTGTTCATGTAAATTCTGGCGTTGCTTGTATTACTTGTCATGGAAATATTGCAGAAATGGAAGTTGTATATCAAGTAAAGCCACTAAGTATGGATTGGTGTTTAGATTGCCATAGATCTGATAGCCCTGAAGTGAGGCCAGTAGACCAAGTAACTAATATGTATTGGACTCCACCTGATGACTATGATCAGTTTGTAGCATCGTTTATCGAACAACATGATAATACAAGACCAGTAGCGGATTGTCAACAATGTCACAGATAAAAAATAAAAATCAAGGATTTGTAAAAACAAACCATAACGGTGAAGAAAAAGTAAATTCTCATCAATTTGGGTATTGGAAAGGTTTAAAAGACATTTCATCTACAGATGATTATGATAAATATTTAAAACAATCAGAACATCATGAAGATAGCAATGTTTCAAGAAGAAATTTTCTGTCTTTAGTGGCAGCATCTGTAGCCTTGGCAGGATTGGAAGGTTGTAAGAAACCAGTTCAGAAAATTATTCCTTATGTAGACGCTGAAATTGGAACAATACCAGGTATTCCTAAATATTATGCAAGTACAATGCCATTTCAAAATAATGCAATTGGAGTTTTGATTGAAAACCATGATGAACGACCTGTTAAAGTAGAGGGCAATGAGAAACATCCAACTTCCCTTGGGAAATCAAATACCTTTAGTCAAGCAACTGTATTAGATATGTATGACCCTGATCGTGCTAGAGGATTAAAACTTGATGGGAAGAAAGTGGCTTGGTCAGATTATGTAAAATATGCTAAATCTATTTATGATTCAAATGGAGAAGGACTAGCAGTTTTATTACAAGAGTCATCTTCTCCAACACTCAATGTTCTTCGAGATAATTTTGCAAAAACATATCCTAATGCCGATTGGGTAGTCTATGATCCAATCAATAATGAAAATTTATATCTAGGTATTAAAAAAGCATTTGGAAAAAAAATGCAACCTTATAATCGTTTGGAGAATGCTCAAACAATTTTATCTATTGGTTCTGATTTTCTTGGATGTGATGATAACAATATTTATCACACAAAGAAATTTGCACAAAATAGAAAATTGGAAAATGAAAATAGCACAATGAATAGACTTTATGTTGTAGAAAGCTCCATGACTTTAACAGGTGCGAATGCAGATCATCGATTAAATGTATCTGTTGGTGAATTCAACTCAGTATTAAAAGAATTGTGTAGTGAATTAAAAAAATTAGGACTAAAAACTGATGCTAGAAGTGTCAAAACATCAAATAATTTGTGGATTAAAACTGTTGCAGAAGAATTAATAAAGAATAAAGGTAATTGCATTATTCTTGGAGGGAATCATCTGTCAGCCGAAGCTCATGCTGTTATTGCAATGCTAAATAATCAATTAGTTGCTCCTATTGATTATTATCCATTGACAAAATCTCATGTAACTTCTTCAAAAGATTTAGGTGTTCTTTGCAAGAAGATGGAAAAAGGAGCTGTTAAAAATCTAATTATTCTAGGGGGTAATCCTGTTTACAATACCTCAGCAGATTTAGAATTTGCAACATTAATGAAAAATGTTGAAAACATAGTTCATTTAAGCAATATCTATGATGAAACTTCAAAACATTCTAATTGGCATATAGCAGAATCTCATTTCTTTGAAACCTGGGGAGACGCGATGACTTATGATGGATATCCAAGTGTTATTCAACCACAAATTAGACCTTTGTTCCAATCAAAAAGTGTGATTGAAATACTAATTCCATTGGTATATGGCAAAGAAAAAAGGTCTTATGATTTCATTAAAGATATTTGGAAAAGAAAAATTGCCAAACAATCTAATTTTGAAAATACCTGGAATAAAATTCTTCATAATGGTATTTATAATAAAGCATTATTGAAAGCTCAAGGGGTTCGTTCAAGAAATGTTTCACTTTTATCATTAACAGATCAAAAAACAAAAGAAAATCAATTTGAAGTCGTATTTGTTGCCTCTTCTTCAATGTATGATGGGCGTTACGCAAACAATGGATGGTTGCAAGAACTTCCAAAACCAATTACTCATTTAACATGGGATAATGCTGCCCTAATTAGTATGTCAGTCGCAAAACAACTCAATGTAAAGAATGGTCAAATGTTGGAAATTACTTTGAACAAAAAAACAGTAAAAATTCCAGCATGGATTGTTCCAGGACAAAACAAAAAAACGATTACCTTGGAGCTTGGTTATGGAAGAGACTTTAATGGTCGTGTAGGACATGGTGTTGGGTTTAATATGTATCCTTTACGTACAACAAAAAGTATGAGATATGGTTCTGGTGCAACAGTCAAAGTATTGAAAGAAAAATATCCGTTAGCAGGAACACAAGATCATTATGGACTAGAATCGGATGACCTTGCTTTATCAAAAAGTTTATCTGCTGATGAAACACAAAATCGTATTCCTGAATTAGTTCGCCAAGCTACGTTAGACGAATACAAAGATCATCCAGATTTTGTTAAGCATGCTGTTGAAAAACATTTACCTGATAAGGGAAGAGAATTAAAAGATTATTCTATGTATAATCCAGAACCAGAATATGATTACAGTAAAGGACATCAATGGGGAATGTCTATTGATTTAACAAGCTGTACAGGTTGTAATGCTTGTTCTATTGCTTGCCAAAGTGAAAATAATATTCCTGTAGTAGGAAAACAGCAAGTATTAAATGGAAGAGAAATGCACTGGATTCGTATTGACAATTATTTTTCTGGGGATCCTGACAATCCAGAAGTCTCTACTCAATCAGTTGCCTGTGTTCATTGTGAATTAGCGCCATGCGAAACCGTGTGTCCAGTTGCTGCTACTACACATTCAACTGATGGTGTTAATCAAATGGCATATAATAGATGTGTTGGTACAAGATATTGCGCTAATAATTGTCCGTATAAAGTAAGAAAATTCAATTTTTATAATTTTACAAAAGATACTCCTGAAGTAGTTCAAATGGCTATGAATCCTGATGTTAGTATGCGATCCAGAGGAGTTATGGAAAAATGTACATATTGTTATCAACGTGTAAGTGAAGCAAGAATAAAAGCAAGCAATGAACGCAGAGAACTTGTAGATGGAGATATTAAAACTGCTTGTCAACAATCATGTCCAGCAGGTGCAATCGTTTTTGGCGATATTAATGATTCTCAAAGTGAAGTGAGTAAAGCAAAGAGACGTAATCGTGATTATGCTTTATTAGGGCAACTTGGTACTAGTCCACGAACAACATATCTTGCAAAAATAAGAAATCAAAATCCGAAACTAATTACAAATCATGCAAGAGCACTCCACTAGATGTCAGAAGCAGTTATAAAATCAAGAGCACAGAAAAATTCTGAGGAATTACTTTTAGGTGATCAAACATTCACAACAATTACCAATGATATCAGTGGAATTCCTGAACAGAAAAAAGCACCAATTCAATGGAAGCTGGCATTTGCGTTAGCACTTTCTTTGGTATCTGTATTTGTTGGTGCTCTTGGTTATTTAATTTGGGAAGGAGTTGGAATTTGGGGAGTAAATGCTCCTATTGGATGGGGCTGGGCTATTATCAATTTTGTATGGTGGGTTGGTATTGGTCATGCTGGCACTTTGATTTCAGCCATTTTGCACTTATTTAGACAGAATTGGCGTAATTCAATTAATCGCTTCGCTGAAACCATGACATTATTTGCAGTAATTTGTGCTCTTATTTTTCCTGGGATTCATATTGGAAGAATCTGGCTCGCATATTGGTTCTTTCCTGTGCCCAATCAGATGGCTATGTGGCCTAATTTTAGAAGTCCATTAATTTGGGACTTTTTTGCTGTATTTACATATTTTACAGTTTCTTTGTTATTTTGGTATACTGGTCTAATTCCTGATTTAGCAACCTTAAGAGATAGAGCTAAAACTAAGTTAAGAAAGAAAATTTATGGATTCTTTGCTTTGGGATGGAGAGGTGGAAATAGACAATGGCAACATTATGAATTGGCTTATTTGGTATTAGCTGGGATTGCAACTCCACTTGTTTTATCTGTGCATAGTGTGGTTAGTTCTGATTTTGCTGTAAGTATAATTCCTGGTTGGCATACAACTATTTTTCCACCCTACTTTGTGGCTGGTGCAATTTATTCTGGTTTTGGAATGGTAATGACGTTAGTCATTGCTGCACGAAGTATTTATAATCTTAAACACATATTTACGATTAGCCATTTAGATAAGATGGCTCAAATCATGTTATTAACAGGATCCATTGTTGGATATTCATATGTTATGGAATTTTTTATCGCATGGTATAGCGGAAATCCGTATGAATCGTATGCATTTATTAATAGAGCGCTTGGACCATATTGGTGGGCATATTGGACAATGATATCTTGTAATGTTATTTTACCTCAATTTTTTTGGTTTAAGCGTTTTAGAACCCATGTTCCATTTCTTTTTATTGCATCTATTCTGGTGAATATTGGGATGTGGTTTGAACGTTTTGTAATTGTTGTGATATCATTGCATCGAGATTATATGCCTTCCGCATGGGCAATGTATAGTCCAACCATTTGGGATATTGCAATCTATCTTGGAACTTTCGGAATATTTTTTACTGGTTTTCTTTTGTTTTTACGATTTTTACCAATGGTATCTATGACAGAAATAAAATTAGTTTTACCTGAATCTAATCCTCAGCATGGAGATCATTAATGAAAACGTACGGTATAATTGCAAAATTTGATGATCCTTCGGCATTAGTACATGCTGCGGAGCAAATAAAAGATGCAGGATTTAAGAATTTTGATTGTCACTCTCCATTTCCTGTACATGGGTTGGATGATGCAATGGGATTAAAAAGATCAAAATTAGGCTATGTGATTGGTGTTTGCGGATTAATCGGTGCTTTGTTTGGATTTGGGCTTCAAACATGGGTTCATTTATCTGAATATCCAATGAATATTAGTGGAAAACCATTCTTTGCATATCCTGCTTATTTTATTATCACATTTGAGTTAATGGTGTTGTTCAGTGCATTTGGTGCAGTATTTGGGATGATGTATTTTAATAAAATTCCTCGTTTACACCACCCTCTGTTTTATTCAGAAAAATTTTCTAGTGTTACAAGCGATGCTTTTTATGTTAGCATTGAAAGTTCAGATCCAAAATATGATGAAAAAGAAGTAGAAGATTTTCTCAAAAAGATTGGTGGAAAAGATATTGAAATATTGAAAGATGAATATGAAGAATAACATACTACTACTATTATTATTTTGTTTATTGTTTTTAACGGGATGTTTCCGTGGGTCAAAATTTGAAGATCCACCAATCCATTTAAATCCAAATATGGATAACCAACCAAAATATAGATCATTGGAAGAAAGTTATTTTTTTGAAGATGGTTCTACAATGAGAAAACCTATTGAAGGGACTGTTGCTGTTGGTAGATATAACGAAGATGTTTCATTTATTAGTGGGAAGAATAAAGACGGAAGTTATGTAGCTGATAATCCAATTATTCTTACCAGAGAAATATTAGATAGAGGACAAGATAGGTATAATATTTATTGTGCTCCTTGCCATTCTCAAGTTGGTAATGGAAAAGGAATTGTTACTCAATATGATTATCCTGTTATTCCTGGAAATTTCCATGATAATCGTATTCGCAATCAACCTGATGGAGAAATGTTCAATACCATTACATATGGATTACGTAGTATGCCTGCATATGGTTATCAATTAAAAACCGAAGATGTTTGGGCTGTTGTTTATTACGTAAGAGCATTACAAAGAAGCCAAAATGCTTCATTTGATGATTTACCAAATATTGAAAAAGAAAAGATGAAAAAAGAATAATGCAATTAGATTCAAAAACATATACTTACAGTTCAAAGAAATCCAATAATTATATTTTAATATTTCTTGGATTGGTTTTGTTGATAATAAATTTTGTATTGGGTTTTTCTTCTAAAGAATTCTATTTCTCATATCTTACTTCATACTTTTTTTGGTTGTCTATTTTACTTGGCGGTATATTTTTTACACTAGTTCATCATGGTTTTTCTGCAACATGGAGTACAGTGATTAGAAGAGTAATGGAGAATATTATTATACTAATGCCAGTATTTACATTATTATTTTTTCCAATTATTGTAGGAATGGACAAATTATTTATGTGGATGCCTTCTCACGAACTTTTTAATGCAACTGATCATTTGCTACAAGTCAAAGCACCTTTTTTAAATAAACAATTCTTTATAGCAAGAGCAGTAGCCTATTTTACCTTATGGAATGTGATAGCATTTTATCTGTATTTCACATCTACTAAACATGATAGAACTGGAGATCATGCTTTATTAAGGAAAATGAGTTTATTTAGCATGAGTCCTCTTGCAGTGTTGTTTTTTGTTAGTCTGACTTTTGTAGGATTTGATTTATTGATGAGCTTAGAGCCTCATTGGTATTCAACAATGTTTGGGGTTTATATTTTTGCAGGAAGTTTTTTAGTATTCTTAGCTTTCTTAACTTTTACTCTCATTAGATTGCAAGATCAAGGATACCTAAATGGTATTGTCTCAAAAGAACACTATCATGATCTAGGAAAATACTTATTTGCATTTACTGTATTTTATTGTTATATCGCTGGAGCACAATTTTATTTTATTTGGTATAGTAATATTCCAGAAGAAACAATTTGGTATCTTCATAGATGGGTAGGAACTTGGAAAGTAGCGAGTGTTTTACTTATTTTTGGGAAATTTGTAGTTCCATTTTTTATATTAGTGTTTCGTGCATCAAAGCGTAACACAAAAGTATTAAAAGTCATGGCTCTTTGGATTATAGCAATACATTACTTAGATATTCATTGGATTGTGATGCCTACTATGCATCATGATAATGTTCATCTTGGTGCTTATGATTTATTTACAATGCTAGGATTTACTTTGGTCTTTGTAGGGATGTTTAGACATATTATGTCCAGAAATGCACTGATACCAATTAATGATCCAGAACTAAAACATGCAATTAATCACAGGAATAATTAAAAATGAGTAATAAAAAAGAATATGAAATAAGAGATATTCCAGTCAAGTCAGTTGCAATTGGTGGCGTGGTATTTATAATTACCATAGGGATAACTTTATTTTTACTTTACGAATATTATATTCGTGTATTAGATGATACCGAATATGAATTTAAATTAAGTAAACGATCAAAAAAATTAATGGAATTGAGAAAATTGGAAGATGAATCATTGAATAGTTACAAAATAATTGATGAAGAAAAACAAATCTATCAAATTCCTATCGACCGATCAAAAGAGTTAATGCTTGATGAACAATCTAATTAAATTATTATTGGTTTTTTTACTTTCTGATTTTTCATATACCCAGATTTTAAAGAAAAAATTTCCTGGAGAAGGCACTGTTGATATTATAGAGAATCTAGGCAGTCCTATTTTATTAGAGGCAGAATTTTTAAATGAAAATGGAGAAAAAGTGGTTTTAAAAGATTTTTTTTCCAAAAATATCCCGACTATTATTACTCTAAATTATTTTGAATGTCCTATGCTTTGTACTCTCGTTTTAAATGGATTGGGTGATTCCTTGAAAAATTTGAGTTTAAAAGCAGGAAATGATTATCAGATTATTACCATAGATATCAATCCACATGAAACTTATCAGTTAGCACATCAAACGAAAAAAAACTATGTTCAAAAATATGGTATTGACAATCTTAATCAAAACTGGTCATTTTTAACTGGAACAAATGAGAATATTAAAAAAATTACAAATAGTATTGGGTTTCTGTACTACTATGATAGAATACGAGATGAATATATGCATCCTGCAGCATTGGTTGTTGTCAATCCTAATGGTATTATATCACGCTATCTTTATGGAATTCAGTTTCCTGAAAAAGATTTGAAATTAGCCCTTTTAGAAGCCTCTGAAGGCAAGATTGGTTCTACAATTGACAGAATTATTCTTTATTGTTATCATTATGATCCATATAAGAATACTTATACGCTTTTTGCTACCAATATTATGCGAATTGGTGGTATATTAACTCTCGTTTTTATAGGTCTTATGCTTTTTAATTTCTGGAGAAAAGATCACAATTTATTTGGGGATTGAAATTGGATAGATTAACAGAATATTTGTTTCCTAAACAAGTGTCAACATTTGCACAGGATATTGACAACCTCTTCTATTTTATTTTTTATACTTCACTCGTATTGCTTGCAATTGTCACTTTTGGCATGATTTATCTAGCTATCAAATATCGTTTTAAAAAGAACGATGAAATACGACTTACTAGTAGTACAGATCATAATTCTATCTTAGAATCATCATTTGTTATTATTCCACTTATTTTAGTTTCTATTACCTTTGTATGGGGTATTAAATCATACCTAAATATGGTTACTGTTCCTAATGATGCAATTGAAATCAAAGTTACTGGGCAAAGTTGGTTTTGGACTTTTGATTATCCAGAAGGCGGTTCTACCTTGAATGAACTGGTGGTTCCTTCCGGTGTTCCGATAAAAATTGTTTTATCTTCTAAAGATGTTATACATAGTTTTTATATACCAGTAATGCGTGCAAAAATGGATGTTTTACCAAACCGTTATAATGTCATGTGGTTTAATGCTGAACAGGAAGGAATTTATCCTATCTTTTGTGCAGAATATTGTGGTACTGGACATTCCCAAATGAATGCCCAAGTTGTAGTAATGAATCCAAAACAATACAATGTATGGCTTGCTGAAGTTGGTTCAGAAGATGATGATTTACCTTTGGATGAACTAGGAGCAAAACTTTATAGTAAAAAAGCGTGTATTACATGTCATACACTCGATGGATCGCCACTTGTTGGCCCTTCTTATTTACAAACCAGTCAGATGTGGGGACAGGAAAGAGTGTTTGATGATGGTAGTAGTGCTACAATAGATGATAATTATATTCGTAATTCTATTTTAGAACCCCAATCTCAAATTGTAGCCGGATATCAAGGCGTAATGCCTACCTACCAGGGACTCTTAAATGATCGTGAATTGGATGCGTTGATTGCATTTCTAAAAACTTTAAAAGAGGATTCAGGAATTTAAAATTATAAATTAAAGGACATTTATGAGCGATAATCATCAAAATAACTATCTTACTTATCCAAGGGGAATTATGTCTTGGGTACTAACCCTTGATCATAAACGTATTGGTCTTATGTATCTTTTTGGGGGGATGTTCTTCTTCTTTCTTGCTGGTGTAATAGCGTTGGGTATGAGATTAGCACTTGCAACGCCAGAGGCCGATTTTATAACAAACGATCAATATAATAGTATGTACACTTTACATGGTGCTATTATGATTTTCTTATTTATTATCCCCGCCATACCTGGTGCATTAGGAAATATGTTGCTTCCATTAATGATTGGTGCAAGAGATGTGGCTTTTCCGAGATTGAATTTGTTGAGTTTTTATTTGTATAGTCTTGGAGCAGTCTTTGTTATTTATACAATTCTTGCAGGAGGGGTAGATACTGGTTGGACTTTTTACACTCCTTATTCTACGACTAGTACAACAAATGTTATTCCGATGACCCTCGGGATCTTTGTTATAGGCTTTTCCTCAATTTTAACCGGATTAAATTTTATTGCTACGATTCATAAAATGAGAATTTCGGGCTTAACTTGGTATAAGCTTCCTTTGTTTGTATGGGCACTTTATGGAACATCATTAGTACAAATTACGGCGACCCCTGTTATTGCAATAACAATGGTTTTACTAATCCTTGAAAGATTGTTGGGGATTGGAATTTTTGATCCTGCTCTTGGAGGCGACCCAGTTCTTTTTCAACATTTTTTCTGGTTCTATTCCCATCCAGCAGTATACATTATGATTTTACCTGCTTTTGGTATTATTAGTGAAATTATACCAGTACACTCTAGAAAAAAAATATGGGGATATAAATTTATTGCATATTCAACACTTTCAATTGCATTCATTGGTTTTCTAGTCTGGGGACATCATATGTTTACTTCTGGGCAATCTGTATTTTCTCAAATTGTTTTTTCATTTATTACATACTTTGTAGGTATTCCAACTGGAATAAAAATATTTAGTTGGATGTTAACAATGTATAAGGGACAAGTATCTTTCACTCCACCTATGCTTTATGCACTATCATTCTTATTCTTATTTACGATTGGTGGTCTAACTGGAATATTTCTTGGTGCAGTTGCATTAGATATTCATTTACATGATACTTACTTTGTTGTTGCACACTTCCATTATGTAATGCAAGGAGGAACAATTATTGCCTTTCTTGGTGGCTTACACCATTGGTGGCCAAAAACTTTTGGGGCAATGTATAACCAAACTATTGCCAATATCTGTGCTATTGGAGTTTTTATTGGTTTTAATGGAACATTTTTTCCGCAATTTTTACTTGGTTTAAGAGGAATGCCAAGACGATATGCAACTTATGCTCAAGAATATGCGGAGATACATAGTTATTCAACTTTTTGGTCTTTAGTTTTAGGTTTATTTATATTTATTGCAGTTGTAAATCTTCTTTGGTCTTTAAGGAAAAATAATAAGTTAGATCCAGGAACTAACCCATGGGGTGCTCTGACAATGGAATGGACTCATACAACTTCTCCTCCTCATCCTCATAATTTTGAAGAAGAACCAGTACTAACGCATGGTCCATATGATTATGATAAAGTTATTGTTAAACCTACATTTAAAAAATGAGTCACAATAAATCATCTCCTGATTTTTTGTATCATCATTTTTATGATGTAAATCAACAATATGAAACTTCTAAGCTTGGTATGTGGGGCTTTATTTTGACAGAAGTTCTTACTTTTGGTGCATTGTTTGTTGCATATACGGTATATCGTGCATGGAATCCTGATATGTTTATCAATGCCAATCTCTTACTGGATGTCAATAAAGGTTTAATAAATACAATTGTTTTGATTGGAAGTTCTCTTACAATGGCATTGGCCATTTGGGCAATTCAACTCAAAAAAAAGAAATTATCATTAATAATGCTTTTTGTAACATTTATTTGTGCAGCTATTTTTCTTGGTATCAAATATTTAGAGTATGAACATAAATTTCATCTTGGACAACTACCAGGTGAATATTATTCTTATATGGGCCCAGAAATTGCAAATATGAATAATCCGCATATTTTCTTTAGTATTTATTTTATAATGACTGGATTACATGGTTTGCATGTAGCAATTGGTATGGGTTTAATTGCTTGGTTAATGTATCTTACTGCAAGAGATAAATTACATTCTGCATATTATACACCAATGGAATTAGTAGGTATTTTTTGGCATTTAGTTGATATAATCTGGATTTTCTTATTTCCACTATTTTACTTGATAGGATAACTATGTCTGAACATCATCATATTATACCACTAAAGATTTACTTCATAGTTGCTGGCATATTATTCTTTTTGACTGGAGTAACAGTTTGGGTATCATATATTGATTTAGGATTTTTAAATATTGTTATTGCATTGTTGATTGCTGGGACCAAGGCTACTATTGTAGCATTATTTTTTATGCACTTATTATGGGATGACAAAAAGAATTTAATAGCGTTTGTACTGTCGTTAATGTTTCTTGCAATCTTTATGATTATTACAATGTCTGATACAGAATTTCGTGGTGCAATCAACCCTGAGATTAAAGATCCAATCAATAAGCGTGCTGCATTTTATGACTCCTTACCTTTGACAGATGACCATGGGAATCCAATTCACGAAGATGGTAGCCATGAATCGGGGGATAAGGACGATCACCACTAAATGAAAAAAAAGCTTTTTTTTCAATCTGCAGTTACTGCAACTATTTTATCATATTTACTAATTTTTGTTGGAGGTTTGGTACGTGTATCAGGATCTGGAATGGGATGTCCAGATTGGCCTAAATGTTTTGGGAGATGGATTCCTCCACTAAGCGTTGATCAAATTCCAAGTTATATTGATCCAACTATGTTTAATATTACGCTGGCATGGATTGAATACGGAAATCGTATGCTCGGAGTATTAGTTGGTATTTCAATCATTGTACTCAATATTTTAGCAATCTACTATTTTAGAAAACATTTTAGTTTATTGTTTTCTTCTCTTTTATCATTAGTAATCGTAATCGCAGAAGGTCTTTTAGGTGCATTGGTGGTTTCATCAGTGTTAAACCCTTTTATTGTAAGCTTACATATGTTACTTGCTCTTATTTTGGTATCAGTTTTAAGTTATATATGTATTCAATCTTTCAAATTGTTTAATGCAGAATATTTTGCAAAGGTAGAAAAGAACAATATTATTTCAAGAAGCTTAATCTTTTTTTGGATTTTAATTATAATAGAAATCCTTCTAGGAACTGGCATTAGAACAAATATCGAACTTATCGCCATTGATAATCCACTATTATCAAAGGGAGAGCAATTAAATGCATTAAGTTCTTATAAGTATTTACATTCATTGTTAGGTTTTGGATTACTTTTTTTTAGCATTTATATCAACTATTATCTCAGAAATAATTCCTTATTACTAGCAAAACAGCTAGGGTATTTTATTCTTGCGATGGTTGCTTTACAGATTTTTCTTGGAGAACTAATGGTTTTCTTTGATTTACCGCAACTTACTAGATTATTTCATACTTGGGGTTCATCTTGGCTTGTTGGTGTGATAATTATATTGTATAATTGCATAAAAAATGAATGAATTAAATAAAAAACTATTTATAGCTTTTCTTCTTATTTTTTCTTTAGGAATGACAGCATTGTTTGTATTGCGTGAAGCTACAGAATCAAAAATTCAAAGTTTAAATGTAATATCTAATGTACCAAATTTTGAACTTACAAATTTTAACGGTGAAATTTTTAGTGATAACAATCTTAATGAAAAAATTACCATAATTAGCTTTATATTTACTCGATGTGAGGGAGCATGTCCTATCATGTCAAAGAACTTTAGTATTCTTCAAACACGTTTTAAAAACTCAGATTTAGTTCAATTTGTTTCTATTACTGTTGATCCTGAATATGATTCTGATTCAATTCTTAAATCATTTTCTAATCAATATTCTAATAATGACAACTGGTATTTCTTGAGAGGCGATATTTTAGATATTATTACATTATCTGAAAACGGTTTCTTTTTGTCAGCATCATTGCTTCCTGGTGGCCATTCTACACGATTTGTATTAGTAGACCAGAAAAAACAAATTAGAAAATTTTATGAAGGAACTGTTGATGCTAATGTAATGGAATTACAAAATGATATTGTAACACTTATTAATCAGAGCTAGTTATATATGATTAAAAATCTGATAGAATTAACAAAAATACGTATTGCATTTCTCGTCTTAACCACTACTGTAATTGGATTTTATCTTGGGCAGCAGGGGATTAAATCACCTGAATTATTATTGTATGTTCTCGTTGGTACTTTATTATGTTCTGCTGGTTCATCAGTGTTGAATAATGTTATTGAAGTTGAAACTGATGCAAAAATGAATAGAACAAAAGATAGGGTATTACCAAAAAAGAAAATGTCTATTACAACAGCATCTCTTTTTGGAATTTTACTTGTGGGATCTGGTTTATTTGTATTAATCAATAAAGTAAATATGCTCACTAGTATTTTGGCATTTTGTACTGTTGCTTCATATCTTGTGTTATATACTCCTCTAAAAAAAGTATCTTGGATTAATACATCAGTAGGAGCTATTCCTGGAGCATTACCTCCATTGGGTGGATGGACAGCCGCAACCAATAGCCTTGATCCTGGTGGATGGATTCTATTTTTTATATTATTCTTTTGGCAACACCCTCATTTTTACTCCATCGCATTTATACACAAAGAAGATTATGCAAGAGCAGGTTTAAAAATGTTACCCGTTATTGATAATGGAAATAAAAAAACAGTGTTACATATTTTCCTTCACGCATTAGTTTTAATACCAATTTCAACTTTACCATTTTTCTTTGGTATTTCAGGAAGGATTTATCTTGTAGGAGCTTATTTCTTAAGCAATATTTATATGTTATGTTGTTTACCTTTTATACTTGAACAGACAGAAAGAAACGCAAAATTAATCTTTAAAACTTCTTTATACTATTTTGTACTATTATTTTTTATAATACTTGCTGATGTAAGATTTTAACAATTAAATACAGGAGATGCTGGTGGTGATTTAACTGCCTCTAATAATGAATGGGTATGACAAAAAACAATCGTAAACAGAAAAACACATTACTAATAATAATTGCAGGAGTAACTGTAGGCGTATTACTATTGATGAGCGGACTGTTGATTGGTGACAAAGCGGTACAAACTCCAGACATAGTGGTGTACAAGAGCCAAACCTGTGATTGCTGTAACGCATGGGTTGAACACTTGGAAAAAAACGGGTTTATAGTTGAGGCCCATAATCAACAGAATATGAATTTAATCAAATTACAGCTAGGAGGAGTGCCGCGTAATCTTCAGTCTTGTCATACAGCAAAAGCTGGTGATTATCTGATTGAAGGACATGTACCGGCTGATCTAATTGCTCGTTTATTAAGCGAAAAACCACAAATCAAAGGTCTTGCAGTGCCTGGAATGCCTATGGGGTCACCAGGCATGGAAGGACCAAGAAACGATCCTTATGATATTTTGGCTTTTAAGAAGGATGGCAATATTCAAGTCTATGCCAGTCGAAATCAGTAAGATTCTAGTTTCTGAATTCTTTGTTGGTGTCTACCACCTTCAAAATTAGTATTTAGCCACATTTTAATTAATTCTATAGCGCGACTAGATTCAATAAATCTAGATCCAAATGATAATATATTTGCATTATTATGTTGTCTTGATAGTCTAATAATTTCGTCTGGTCCATCATAGAATACTACTGCTCTAACACCTTTATATTTATTTGCAGCCATTGCTTCTCCTTGTCCAGATCCTCCAAAAATAATACCCATTGCGTCATTTTCAGAAACAAACTGAGCTGCAGGTTTTATAAAATCAGGATAATCGTCAGTAGATTCGTATTCATGAGCACCAAAATCTTTTACTTCATATCCATTATCCTCTAGAAATTTTTTTACAGTTTCTTTTAATTCAAAACCTGCGTGGTCTGTTCCTAATGCGATAATCATTTTAGATAATCCTCAATTTTCTTTGTAATAACATTTTTTGTAAAATTTAATTTTTCTGCTACATCTTTTCCTGGTGCAGAGAATCCAAATTCATTGATTCCGATTGTTAATCCGTCTTTTCCTACAAATTTTTCCCAACCTAATACAGTTCCAGCTTCTATTGATATCCTTTTCTTACAATCATGTGTAAGAACTTCGTTTTTATAATCATCAGATTGTTGATCAAATATCTCCCAACAAGGTATATTAACAACTTTAATATTTTGATTTAAAGATTTTACGATTGATAATGTTAAGCTTAATTCAGAGCCTGTGGTAAATATGATAGTATCTGGATTATCATGATTTACTACTACATAAGCACCCTTTTTTACTCCATTTTTAATAATATTCTTATCAAGTTTTGTTAAAGGTAATTTTTGTCTTGTTAATAAAATGGTACTAGGATTTGTATTATTTTCTAAAATAGTTTCAAAACAGAATTGAGTTTCAACAGCATCAGCAGGGCGGAATACCATTAGATTTGGTATTAATCGTAATGACATAATATGTTCTACTGGTTGATGGGTAGGACCATCTTCACCTACAAAGATTGAATCGTGTGTGAATTCATATATAACATGCAATTTTTGGATTGCTGATAGACGTATTGCTGATCGCATATAATCACTAAATACTAAGAAAGTTCCACCAAAAGGGATTAATCCGCCATAGAGGCTAATGCCATTAAGAATTGCACCCATTGGAAATTCTCTTACGCCAAATGCAATATTTCTTCCTTTAGGATTTGATGAGGAAAAATCTCCATATTTATTTGCAAAATTTGTTGTACAATTAGATTCGTCTAAATCGGCAGAACCACCAACAATTGTTGGAATATATTTTGCTAATTCATCTAATGTCATTCCAAATGCTTTTCTTGTAGCTATAACTTCATCATTGAATTCAATATCAGATATTTTTTTGAGTGCATCATCTATATTAAAATCGAAATTATATTTACTTAAAGAATTGGATGTTTCAATTTTTTTGGCAAAGTTTCTTTGAAAATGTTTTTTTACAATATCAGGGCAATAAAATTCCTCATTTTCAGGTAATCCTAACTTCTTTTTTGTCATAACAATTTCTTCTGGAGTAAATGGAGCACCATGTGCTTTACTTTTATTTTCCATAGAATGACTTCCTTTTGCCATTGTTGTATTACCTATAATAATACTTGGTTTTGATGTTTTCTGTGCATTTGTAATAGCATTTCTTATTTCATTATGATTATGTCCATCTATTTCTTGTACATCCCAATTCATAGATTCAAATAATTGAGCATAATTTGTTGAGTCGCATCGATTGGTTTCACCTGAAATTTGGATATCATTTTTGTCATAGAACATAATTAGTTGAGACAATTGCCAATGACCTGCTAGAGAAGTAGCTCCCAATGCTATTGGCTCTTGTAGATCCCCATCTCCTACTAAAATATAAGTGTATTGTGATTTCTCATTCTTAATTGAGTCTCGTAACATTCTTTCTGCTAAAGCCATACCAATGCCCATCCCTACACCTTGTCCTAGAGGTCCAGCACTTGAATCAATTCCAGGAGTTTCTCTTTCTGGATGTCCGGGAGTTCTACTGTCTATTTGTCGGAAACTTGTTAAATCTTCCATATTTAATATATCAGACAAATAAAGTAAGGTATATAACAACATACATGTGTGTCCAACCGACAATACAAGCCTATCTCTTAGTTGCCAATCAGGATTTTTAGAATCAAAGACTAGGAATTCAGAATATAGTATATAAGAAAAATCAGCAAGTGACATCGGTCCACCAGGGTGACCTGAATTTGCTTTTCGTACTCCATCCATTACAAGTCCTTTAATTATATTAATAGTAAAGAGATCTTGCTCTTCTTTTTTCCAATCATTGAAGCTATCTATCGATTGATAATTCATATTTGACTCATTTTATTTATCACTTCAGTTGGATTTTCTGATTGAAATACTTCAGATCCTGCAACTAATATATTTGCTCCTGCATCAACGACATCTTTAGCATTATGTAATTTTACTCCACCATCTATCTGTATAGATACTTGATTTAGTAAATTATTTTCTATAATAAATTGATGAATTTCTTGAATCTTATTTAATGATTCTGGTATAAATTTTTGTCCAGTAAACCCTGGTTCTACAGCCATTACGACTACATAATCAATAAGGTCCATATATTTTTTAATAATCTTAAAAGGAGTTTTAGGTTTAATAGCAATCCCACATAGTAGATTGGCACGTTTAATTTTGTTTATTAGAATCCTTGGAGGTAATGTAAATCGTGATTCTGATGCTTCAATATGGAATGATATACCATCAGCGCCTGCATTAATAAACGAATCAATCATTCCAAATGGATTGCTAACCATCAAGTGGACGTCAAAGAATAATTTTGAATGTTTTCTAATGCTCTTAACAATATCAGGCCCAAAAGATAGGTTTGGAACAAATTGTTGATCCATAATATCAAGATGGAGCCATGTTGCACTAGAATTATTACAATAATCTAATGCTTTTTTTAGATTAGAAAAATCTGCTGCAAACAATGAGGGTGCAACTACAATTTTTAGCTTATTTTTTGTCCCCATAGACTAAACACATATTACAACTTAATTTTTTTCAAAAAAAAGGAATTGTTGAAATAAAGTGTAGATTTTTTTACTTTTAGACCGACTGGTCGGTTTATGGAGAAAAGTATACAAGATCAAAAAAAAGAACAGATTTTGGAATCTGCTCTTATTGTAATGACTAACAAAGGTTATTTTGGTAGTACTATGGATGATATTGTGAATGAATCTCAGATGAGCAAAGGAGCTATTTATCACTACTTCAAATCTAAAAAAGAAGTGTATTTAGCGGTAATTGACTATTGGGAAAAAAAATATTCAGTCATTCTTGGTCAAGAAGTTAATGAACAAAAAAGTTCATTAAGTGCATTAAAAAAATTATTTCAAACATTTGCGATACAACTAGAAAAAGATCCAACTCCTTTTCAATGTTTACCAACGTTTTGGTCTATTTCTCGTCATGATGAAGATTTTAGAAAATCAATGCAAAAAGTTTATAATCGTTTCCAAAAGTTAGTTGAAGTAATTATTATTAAAGGTATTGAAAATAAAGAATTCAAAAAAATTAATCCAAAAATTGCTTCCCTATCATTGATTTTAAATATTGAAGGAATTTTCTGGTTTACTCTATATGATACAAAATCTGTAAAAGCCTCAAATTATATTAATACAATTTCAGATTATATTTTGAATGCATACACAATAGACAAGGAATAATAATATGTCAGAACAAGAAAATATAACAACAGTAAGTGATAATAAAACCACAGATAATCCAAAAGATAAAACAAATGGATCAGCAAACAGCGGGATGCCTAATCTTAATATGATTAAATCTGGCGGTAGATTTTTAACCACAAGAGTGGGTGAGAATAAGATTTTTTGTAAAGAATCATTTTCAGATGATGAAAAAGCTATTTATGAATTGATGTCAGATTTTGCTGAAAATGAATTATTACCAATAGCTCATGATAAGCTCGAAGAGAAAAATGAAGAACTAGTCCGTAAACTTTTAAAGAAAATGGGTGAATTAGGATTATTGGGAGTAGATGTTCCTAAAAAATATGGTGGTTCTGCTATGAGTAAAACAGGAATGTGTATTTTGGCTGAAGGTATTGCTAAGGGTGGTAATGCATCTTTTGCCACTGTGTGGAGCGTTCAAACTTCTATTGGAAGTCTGGGAATTATTTGGTATGGAAATGATGCTCAGAAAGAAAAGTGGCTCCCTGGACTTTGTACTGGAGAAAAAATTGCCGCATTTGCATTAACTGAACCTGGAGCTGGATCTGATGCTACTAATTTAAAAACTACGGGGGTATTATCTGATGATGGTAAATATTATATAGTGAATGGTCAGAAAATTTTTATTACTAATGGAGCATGGGCAGACGTATTTACCGTTGCATTAAAAATTGATGGAAAATTTTCATCTATTGTTATTGAAAAGGACACTCCTGGATTTGAAATTGGTGCAGAGGAAAAAAAGATGGGAATGCATGGATCTTCTACAGTACCGTTATATTTCAAAGATTGTAAAATTCCTGTTGAAAATCTACTTGGTGAGGTCGGTGAAGGTTCAGGGCCAACATTTTGTGGATTAAATATTGGAAGATTTAAACTGGGAGCATCTGCTATTGGCGGTCAAATGATTGCAGTTGAAGCAGCAGCAAAGTATGCTAAACAGCGAAAAGCTTTTGGACAAAGCATTGCAAATTTTGGTTCTATAAAAGAGAAACTTGCCGACTGTGTAATGAGAATATATACCTTAGATAGTATGTGTTATAACACTATTGGACAACAACAGGATGCTATTAGTGAATTAGACGAAAGCGATTCTGAATATTATGTTAAACAAGGAGATACGACGGAAAGATTTATTGCTGAAAATTCTATGGTTAAAATATATGGTAGTGAAACAAGTCAAATAGTGGTTGATCATTGTTTACAGGTTTTTGGTGGATATGGTTTTATCGAAGAATATCCTATAGCACAAGGTTATCGTGATCAACGTATTAATCGCATTTGGGAAGGAACCAATGAAATCAATAGAATGCTTTGCGGTAGGGATATGATTACAAAAACACTTACTGGAGAGCTTGGTTTAAGAGAATATCTTTCTCAAGTAGATAACTATTGTTCTAATGGAGTTGACAGTGGATATATTGGAGATTATAAACCAGAAGCAGAATGCATTGAAGCATCAAAAGCTATCTATGCAATAGCATTGAATGAATCTCTTAATAAATATGGTCAAGATATTGGTCTTGAACAAGTTCTAATGGAATATCTTGCTAATATTTTAATATTTTCTTACGTAGCTGATAGTACATTAAGTAGAGTGCTTCAAAATAACTATAAAGCTAATGAATTCCCCGGTCTTTGTGTACAAGCGTATGTTGCTGAAGAAGGTGTAAAAGTAGTAGAATATGCTAGAAAAATATTTAATAGTATTTTTGATAGTAGTAATATGCCAAAAGATATCAAAGATAAGTTCGACAAGTTAGGCAAAAGATTAACTTTAGATACCGATATTATTGGAATAAAAAAGGTTATTGGAGAAAAAACTGTAGAAGCAGGAGGTTATCCTGTTAAAAATTATTAAAGGAGTATAGAAAAAATGAATAAAGCTGTTATTGTTGATGGTGTTAGATCACCTATAGGAACTAAAGGAAGTGCATTAATTGGCACTAGACCAGATGAGATTGCTGCCCAGGTTATTAAAGGATTGCTAAATCGTAATGAAAATTTAGATATTAATGCTGTTGAGGATGTATCAATGGGATGTGCTTTTCCTGAAGGACCTACTGGTATGTTGGTTGCCAGAGGTGCTGCAGTTTTAGCTGGATTGCCTGATACTTGTGCTGCAAATGTTATTAACAGATATTGTGGGTCAGCAATGACTTCATTACATCTGATAAGCAGTGCTATTGAAGTTGGTGATATTCAAGTGGGTATTGCTGGAGGTGTTGAAGATATGTTTACAATTCCTCAAGGTGGTTTTGCTCCTGATTTTAATGTAAAACTTGCTGAAGATGATTACTATATATCAATGGGAGAAGGAGCTGAATTACTTGCCAGTGAATTGAGTATTTCTAGAGAAGAACAAGAAGAATTTGCTATCAATTCACATGAGAAGGCATTAGCTGCTCGAGAAGCTGGTAAATTTGATAATGAAATTATTACAATTGATTTAGAAGATGGTTCAAAGTTTGAAAAAGATACTGGACCAAAAACTCCTAATGTTGAAAAAATTAAATCTTTACAACCAGCATTTAGAGAAGATGGTACTGTTACAGCCGCTACAAGTAGTCCATTTTCAATTGGTGCGTCTGCGATGCTTCTAACAAGTGAAGAATATGCGAAAAATAATGGATTAAAAATTAGGGCTTCTATTGAAGGTAGAGCCGTTGCAGGAGTTAACTGGAGAATGTTTGGATCAGGTCCAATACCAGCTACAGCTAAAGCTTTAAAAAATGCTGGCTTAACCATAGATGATATTGATTCAATGGAAATCAATGAAGCTTTTGCTGCCCAAGTTCTGTATTGTATAAAAAAAGCAGATTGGGATATAAATAAAGTAAATCTAAATGGTGGAGCGGTTGCTTTAGGTCATCCACTTGGAATTTCAGGTACCAGAATTATTACTACATTACTTAATGTAATGGAACAACAAAATAGATCTATGGGTCTTGCAACAATGTGTGTAGGTACTGGTCAAGGAATTACTACAATTATCAAAAGGGGTTAACTACATGTCTATTGAAATTAAAAAATGTGCTGTATTGGGCGCTGGAGTTATGGGTGCACAAATTGCTGGTCACCTATCAAATGCGGGAATTCCATCTTTGTTATTTGATATTAACGATGAATTAGCAAGAAAAGGTGTTGATGTATTAAAAAGTCTTAAGCCAGCACCACTGTTTGATAAAAAGAATATTTCTCTTATTACTCCGTGTACTTACGATAATGATTTAGAAAAATTAAATGAATGTGATTTGATTATTGAAGCAGTTGCAGAGAAGATTGAGATTAAACATGATGTTTATAAAAAATTATTACCTCATCTAAAAAAAGATGCAATCCTAACATCAAATACATCAGGTATTCCTCTAGCAAATCTTGTTGAAGTCCTTCCTGATGATATTCAAAAGAGATTTCTTATTACTCACTTTTTCAATCCTCCTAGATATTTAAAACTATTGGAATTGGTTAAAGGAAAAAAGACATCTGATGATGTTTATGATACGGTGACTAATTTTGGAGAGACTATTCTAGGTAAAGGTATTGTTCATGCGAAAGATACTCCAGGATTTATCGCAAATAGACTTATTAATGCAGGTGGTAGACTCGTTCTAGAAAAAGCATTAGAAATGGGGTTATCAGTTGAAGATGTAGATGCTCTTAGCGGGACTTTAGTTGGTAATGCAAAGAGCGCATATTTTAGAACTCAAGATATTGTTGGTTTAGATACAGCACTTAATGTATCCAATAATATGTATGAAAGAGTTACAACAGAAAGTGAAGAAGAAAGACAAAAATTTAAAGCACATGAACTCTTAGTGAAACTCGTTGAAGATGGAAGGTTGGGTCAGAAAACGGGTTCGGGATGGTACAAAAAAGAAGGAAAACAAATTCTTTCATTAGATTTTGATACTCTGGAATATACGCCTACTAAAAAGAGTAGATTTGATACAATTAGGGTAGGAAAAGGTATTAAAAATCTAAAGAAAAGGTTAGAAGCAATAACATTTTTAGATGATAAAGGGGCAAAATTTTTATGGGAATGTAATGCCCCAATGCTAACCTACACTGCAGAAATGATTCCAGAAATTGCTGATAGCATTATTGAAATTGATAATACTATGAAATGGGGGTTTACAAGGCAGATAGGGATATTTGAATCTTGGGATGCTATTGGAGTTGAGAGATCTGTTGATAGAATGAAAGCAGAAAATAGAAAAGTCCCTACTTGGGTTGAAGAGATGCTCGACTCAGGAAGAAAATCATTTTATGAAACTAAAAATGGAAAAATGACTTATTGGTGTCCATTAAAAAAGAAAGCATTAGAATACAAGCCAAATAAAAAAACACTAAATCTTAATTTGTATAGAAATTCAAAAAATACTTTGAAAAGAGATTGGAGTGCTAGCATTCATGATATTGGAGATGGAGTACTAAACGTAGAATTCCACTCAATTTTTGTTCCACAAATGAATCCTATTGATCGATCAATGGTTGAAATTATGTCGCATGCTATGGATTTACTTGACACTGGAAAGTATAAAGGAATGGTTGTTGGACATGAAGGCCAGAATTGGTCTGCTGGGGCAAATGTTAATGATTTTAAGATGGCTATAGATACGGATAATCTACAATTAATGGAACTTGGTACTAAACAAATGCAAGATTTAACTCAAAGAATTAGACATTCAAAATATCCAGTTGTTACGTGTCCATTTAATTTCGCTTTAGGCGGAGGTTTAGAGTTCTATGCTTGTTCATCTCATACGGTAGCATCAGGAGAATTGTATGCTGGTTTAGTTGAAGCAGGTGTAGGGCTTGTACCTGGAGCAGGCGGCCATTTAAGAGTAATTCTTAATTTGCTTGAAAATAATGATGCTAAAAATGTTAATATGCTTATTGCTAGAAAGGCTGTTGAAGTAATTAATCCATTAAGTGTATCTCGAAGTGCGACTGATGCAGTAAAGAAAGGCTTTCTTAGAAAAAGTGATACCATATTAATGAATTCTGATCACTTATTAGCCATTGGAAAGCAAAAAGTTCTTGAAATGAATGACAATGGTTATAAACCTCCAAAATATAGAGATGATCTAACGATGCCTGGAATGCCTCTTAGAACAATGGTCCAAGTAAATACTAAAATGATGAGAGCACAAGGTAAAATATCTGAACACGATGAATTAATTGCTTTAAAAACTGCTGATATCATCAGTGGCGGTAAGAAAGGTGGTTTTATGTCCAAAGTAGATGAACAATATATATTGGATATCGAAAGAGAAGCTTTTATGTCTTTAGCTGGTGAAACTAAAACCCAAGAACGTATTAATCACTTTTTAAAAACTGGTAAACCTCTCAGAAACTAGATTTTTAATTAAGATTTCTTTTCCAAAAGAATTCTGTTTTTTGTAAATTCGGCACCAAAATCTAATCACTAGAGGATAAAACAATATGGCAAAGTGGTCCAAAAAAATGTTTATTAATCACATAAATGAAACATGTGAAAATGATGTAGTTATGATATGTTTAGAATTGATTGATTTTTCGGAAAAAACATCAGATGAACTATCATGGGGTACAAGAGAAGATTTTGGGACAATGACATATAGATGTAATTCTGATTATGGATTGCTACCATTGTTTAGATTATCATCAAATGGAAAGATTAACTTTCAACTAAATTTCTTAAGAAGTAAAAATTTACACAAACAAGTTCTTCAAGATATGATTATTAAATTTGAATCTATTTTTTTAAGAGATTATGATAAAGAATCATACCCTTCTGATTCTTATGAGCCGTTAGAAGACCTAATTTGTACTAATAAACAATTGCATTCATTTATGAAAGCTATTGAAGGCTGTATTTACAGATTAAAGCAATAAATGAATCTTAAAATAAAATCAAAAAAGATAAATGATTTCACTTATGAATTATCTATTTCTATCGCATGGAAAGATATTAAAAGTGATTTCGAATCTTCTAAGAAAAAAGTCGCCAAAGGAACAAAAATATCTGGTTTTAGAAAAGGTAAAATTCCAGAAAATATTCTTATGTCCCAATATTTACCGAATATTGAATTAGCATTCGTACAGGATTTTTGTGAAAAATATTATATCCTATCTTTGCAAAAAGAAAAATTAAACCCTATCAACCAAGCTAATTTGAAAGATATAGATTTTTCATATGAAAATGATCTTTCTTTTAAAGCTGAATTTGAGATAGAGCCTAAAATTTTACTTCCTAAATTTAAAAAGAATATGGTTTCTGTAGAAAAAGTAAATTTTATTTCTAATGATAAAGAAGTTGAAGATACAATTAATAATATTTTAATGTCACAAAGCGAAATCAAAAAAATTGATAAAGGATCTAAAGATGGAGATTTTATGTTAGCTGATTTCCAAGAAATAGATTCTTCTGGTCTTCCTATTATAGGACAAAAAATTGATAAAAAATTTATTGCTATTGGACAAGAGCCTATTACCGGAGCCAATAAAGAAGTTTTATTAAACAAGAATGTTGGAGATGAAGTCCTGGTTAATATTGATTCGGAAAATGGTAATAAAATTTTTAAAGTTTCAATTCATTCTATTGAAAGAAGAATTCCACCAAAATTAGACAAAGATCTTGTTAAAAAAATAGATCCAAATTGTGATAGCGTTGATCAATGGAGAACAAATATTAAAGAAAGTATTGAAAAAGAATATGAAAAAAAGTCTGAAGAAATGTTTAATTCTGGAGTAATTGATCAATTTATTAAAGTAGTTGATCCTATTCTTCCTTCTTCTATGTTTGATTCATATCTAGGGAATATTATTAATGAAGTTAAAGCTAGTCCACAAGGAAATAGCCTTGATGAAAATACAATAAGAGAACAATATAAAACTTTTGCTGAAAATAATTTAAAATGGTTTCTAATAAGAAAAGTTATTATTCAGGATTTGAAATTTGAAATCGAAAACAATGAAATAGAAATTTTTATTGCTAATGCTATTGAAAATAATCAAGATCAAAAAACTGAGATTGAAAGATTTTATAAAAAAAAATCTAATCGAAATAAGTTATTAGATGATCTCCTTGATAGCAAAATATTAGATTTATTAAAGGAAAATTCAAAGGTTGTGGAAAAAGATATGCAAACCTCTGATTTACACCACCACCATAATCACCAATAATTGAATGGAAAAATTTACTGGATTAATTGGCATATTTACTTTGTTGGGCATCGCTGTTCTTTTATCAAATAATAGAAAAAAGATTAACTTGCGTACCGTTTTTTCAGGACTAGCATTACAGTTTATACTTGCTTTTTTTATACTCGGTACTTCATTGGGTGAACCTGTTTTTAGAGCTTTAGATAATGCTATTACTACGCTAGTTAGTTTTTCAGATGCTGGTAGTACTTTTCTTTTTAGATCTTATATTTCTGATACTTATCATCCATCTTTAGAAAATTTTGCATTTCGTACATTACCAACAATTATCTTTTTTTCAAGCTTAATAAGCGTCTTATATCATTTTGGAATAATACAAAAAATTGTAAAGATGTTTGCAAAAATATTTCAAAAAACAATGTTTATCAGTGGAACAGAATCGCTAAGTGTTTCGGGGAATATTTTTCTTGGTCAAACAGAGGCTCCATTAATGGTAAAACCATTTGTTGATAAAATGACTAAATCAGAATTGATGGCACTTATGACAGGCGGATTTGCTACAGCCGCTGGAGGGATTTTAGCTATTTATGTTAGTTGGTTATCAGACATCCCAGGTATTGCTGGTCACTTATTAACTGCTTCGGTAATGTCAGCACCCGCTGCTTTAGTAATGGCTAAGATTATTTATCCAGAGGTGGAAAAATCTAATACTATGGGGGATTTAAATATTGAGATTGAACAGACTACTACCAATGCAATGGAAGCACTCGGGAATGGTGCTACTACAGGTTTAAAGTTAGCAGCTAATATTGCTGCTATGCTTATTGCTTTCTTATCCTTCGTGGCAATGATAAACTATTTACTACTATTTTTAGGAACATCGATGGAAGCTATTTTTGGTTTTCTTTTTAAACCATTAGCATGGACTATGGGAGTTCCATGGTCAGAAGCTGGTGTCTTAGGTACATTGATGGGCAAAAAAATTGTTTTGACAGAACTAATTGCTTATGGTGATTTACAACAAATAGTAGCCGAGGGACTTATCTCTGAAAGAACAACCATTATTGCAAGTTATGCTCTATGTGGTTTCGCAAATTTTGGCTCTATTGGTATACAATTAGGAGGAATTGGTGCAATAGCTCCTAATCGAAGAGGAGATCTTGCACGACTAGTCACAAAAGCAATGATAGGTGGTGCTTTAGCATCCTGGTTAACTGCAACAATTGCAGGTCTACTTTTATAGTCAGAAAATAACTTAAAAATTTTTTATTTTTTGCTTGGTAATCTCTCTCAATAATAATAATTTGCGAGGCTTTGCGTAAAGAAAATCGTTACGCATACTTTTTTAGATATTTGAAAATTTGATATATGTAGAACCTTTGTCTTTTAATCCTGGAGTTAGACAAACAAACTTACAATAAATTACAATTGAGAGTTTGATCCTGGCTCAGGACGAACGCTGGCGGTGTGCTTAACACATGCAAGTCAAGGAGAACTTTATCTTCGGATAAATATTAAACTGGCGAACGGGTGAGTAACGCGTAAATAACTTGCCTTGGAGATTGGGATAACATTGGGAAACCAGTGCTAATACCAAATAATGCAGCGGGTCCTTCGGGACATTTGTTGTTAAAGTAGGCTTCGGCTTACACTTTGAGATAGATTTGCGTCCGATTAGCTTGTTGGTAGGGTAATTGCCTACCAAGGCGAAGATCGGTAGCTGGTCTGAGAGGATGATCAGCCACACTGGAATTGAGATACGGTCCAGACTCCTACGGGAGGCAGCAGTGAGGAATTTTGCACAATGGGCGAAAGCCTGATGCAGCAACACCGCGTGATTGATGAAGTTTTTAGGAATGTAAAAATCTGTCGTAAGTGAAGAAATGTTTCAGATGTTAATACCATCTGTCATTGACGGTAACTTACAAGAAAGGACCGGCTAACTTCGTGCCAGCAGCCGCGGTAATACGAGGGGTCCTAGCGTTGTCCGGATTTACTGGGCGTAAAGGGTACGTAGGCGTTTTAAAAAGTTATATGTTAAATACTTTAGCTTAACTAAAGAAGTGCATATAAAACTATTAAAATAGAGTTTGAGAGAGGAACGCAGAATTCATGGTGGAGCGGTGACATGCGTAGATATCATGAGGAAAGCCAAATGCGAAGGCAGCCTTCTGGCTCAAAACTGACGCTGAGGTACGAAAGCGTGGGGAGCGAACAGGATTAGATACCCTGGTAGTCCACGCCGTAAACGATGAGTACTTGGTGCTGGAGGATTTCGACCCTTTCGGTGCCGTAGCTAACGCGATAAGTACTCCGCCTGGGGACTACGATCGCAAGATTGAAACTCAAAGGAATTGACGGGGACCCGCACAAGCGGTGGAACATGTGGTTTAATTCGATGATACGCGAAGAACCTTACCTGGGTTTGACATGTTAGAGAAAGTTTTCCGAAAGGAAATCCCTTTAAGAGCTTGCTCTTAAACTCTATCACAGGTGGTGCATGGCTGTCGTCAGCTCGTGTCGTGAGATGTTAGGTTAAGTCCTGCAACGAGCGCAACCCCTATATTTAGTTGCCAGCACATAATGGTGGGGACTCTAAATAGACTGCCTGGAAAAACCAGGAGGAAGGTGGGGATGATGTCAAGTCAGTATGTCCCTTATACCCAGGGCTACACACGTGTTACAATGGCTAGTACAAAAAGCAGCAATTCCGCGAGGAGGAGCCAATCTTTAAAACTAGCCCCAGTTCGGATTGAAGTCTGAAATTCGACTTCATGAAGCAGGAATCGCTAGTAATCGTAGGTCAGCACACTACGGTGAATACGTTCCCGGGTCTTGTACACACCGCCCGTCAAGTCATGGAAGTCTGCAGTACCCAAAGATAGTGTTCTAACCTTCGGGAAGAAGCTGTTTAAGGTAAGGCAGGTAACTGGGACTAAGTCGTAACAAGGTAGCCGTACCGGAAGGTGCGGCTGGATCACCTCCTTTCAGGGAGTAATCTTATTTTTTAAAATAAGATATGGTCGAAGAGGATTAAATAATAAAGGTTCTGCATATATTATACTTTTTTTAGAAGGGGCTTATAGCTATTATACTTTTTTAGAAGGGGCTTATAGCTCAGCTGGTTAGAGCGCATCTCTGATAAGGATGAGGTCCGTGGTTCGAGTCCACGTAGGCCCACCAAAATTATGGGGCTGTAGCTCAGTTGGGAGAGCGCCACACTTGCACTGTGGAAGTCGCAGGTTCGATCCCTGTCAGCTCCACAAAATTTAAATTTTAGATATTTGACAATTTGGAAATTAACGCGGGTAACAGAGATTTAATCTCTGTTACTAACAATGTAACAGAGATTTAATCTCTGTTACTGACAATTGTATTGATTAAGCTATTATAGTTTAATCAATGCTGAATCATTAAAACACTCAAGTTATATAAACTTGATAAAGCTACTAAGAGCATACGGAGGATGCCTTGGTACATGGAGGCGATGAAGGACGTGGTAAGCTGCGATAAGCTTCGGGTAGGTGCACACAACTGTTAATCCGGAGATTTCCGAATGGGGCAACCCGTTTTGATTTATATCAAAACATTTCTATCTGAATATATAGGATAGATAAAGCGAACGAGGTGAACTGATAC
>Ga0208748_1000022_pt1:0-27500 | contig 85045 bp, 89 predicted proteins | sample Knorr_S7_td_Bott_FD_185599 | JGI IMG/M metagenome (GOLD analysis project Ga0208748, IMG submission 185599) | Marine microbial communities from Southern Atlantic Ocean transect - Knorr_S7_td_Bottom_ad_4513_LV_A (SPAdes) (version 2) | ecosystem: Environmental > Aquatic > Marine > Oceanic... | reverse complement strand
CCCTGTGACATTGATATTGATAGAATTAAATTATTAAATCCAAAAGGAATTATTTTATCTGGTGGACCAGAAACTGTTACGGAAAGTGATACGCCTAAAATTAACAAAGCCTTATTTGATACCAAGATTCCTCTATTAGGTATCTGTTATGGAATGCAAACAATGGTTCAAGAATTAGGCGGATCTGTCATACAGTCAAATAAAAGAGAATTTGGACATGCTAATATTGAAAAAACAAGTGATTCCAAATTATTTGATGGAATAAATTTTCAAAAAAATTCTTTGAATGTATGGATGAGTCATGGGGATAAAGTTTCTACTCTTCCTGATAGTTTTAATGCAATCGCCAAATCAGAAAATTGTCCTATTGCAGGATTTGCACATTCGGAAGAGGCTTGGTTTGGTTTACAATTTCATCCTGAAGTTACTCATACGAACGAAGGAATCAAGATTATTGAAAATTTTGTATATAAAATATGTAATTGTGAAAAAAATTGGGATATAACCGATATAATTGATGGAATGAAATCTTATGTTAATTCTAAAGTTAAAAATGAGAAAGTTATATTAGGTCTATCTGGTGGAGTTGATTCTTCTGTAGTTGCAATGTTGTTATATCAGTGTATTAAAGAAAATTTAACCTGCATTTTTGTTGATAATGGTTTATTAAGATTAAATGAAGTTGAAGAAGTGTTAGATATTTTTTCAGAAGTTGGTATTAATGTTCATTTATCTAGCGCAAGTGATATATTCTTATCTCGATTAGAAGGGATAAAAGATCCAGAACAAAAAAGAATCATTATTGGTAATGCTTTTATCGAAGTCTTTGAAGAAGAGGCAAAAAAAATTGATAATGTAAATTGGCTAGCCCAAGGAACAATTTATCCGGATGTTATTGAATCTTCTGCATCTGAAACTGGTAATGCGAGTGTGATTAAGTCACACCATAATGTTGGAGGATTACCTGAAAGAATGAATTTAAATCTGTTAGAACCTTTGAGAGATTTATTTAAAGATGAAGTGAGGAATATTGGTAAAAATTTAGGAGTTCCTTCTAAAATTTTAGGAAGACATCCGTTTCCTGGACCAGGTTTAGCAATTAGAATTATGGGCGAAGTAACAAAAGAAAGACTTGATATTTTAAGAATAGCCGATAAAATATTTATCGATGAACTAATCAATGCAAATTTATATGATAATTTAGGCCAGGCTTTTGTTGTTTATTTACCTGTAAAATCTGTTGGTGTAGTTGGTGACACAAGACGCTATGAAGATGTATTAGCTTTAAGAGCTGTTACAACAGTTGATTTTATGACAGCGACATGGGCCGATTTACCTTATGGTTTTATTGCCAAGGTTTCTAATCGTATTGTTAACGAAATATCACAAATAAGTAGAGTTGTTTATGATTGTACAGGTAAGCCACCGGCTACAATTGAGTGGGAATAAAGGAGAGAAGTATTAAAATAATTACAGAAAATCATTTTGTGGTAAAAATATTTTTGATTGGGTTGTTAGGTATCTTATCACTGCTTCTGAGCAATCTTCAAAATGTCAAAATGACCTTAAATTTGACCGAGAAATAAATTATGTGTGGAATAGTTGCTTATAAAGGAAATAAAGATTGTCATCCAATCCTATTGGATGGTCTGAAGAGGCTAGAATATCGTGGTTATGATTCTGCCGGAACAGCTTGTAATCATAATGGTAAACTCGTTGTAACAAAATGTAGAGGAAAAGTTGCAGATTTAGAAAGAATTCTAAAGTCTAGAAAAATATATTCTGATTGTTCTGGATCAGGAATGGCTCATACTAGATGGGCGACTCACGGGGAACCTAATCGTAAAAATGCACACCCTCATGTAGATCAATCTGGAAAGATTGCATTGATTCACAATGGGATTATTGAGAATTATATTACCCTTAAGAAATTTTTAAAAAATAAAAAAATAAAATTCAACTCTGATACAGATACAGAAGTTTTAGTCCAATTGATTGGTTATTTCTATAATAAAGTAGGTTTAGATTTTGAAGAATCAGTTCGTGCGTCTTTGCAGAGGGTAGATGGTGCATACGGAATTGTCGTTTTAAATTCAGATGAACCTGATATGATGATTGCTGCTAGAAGCGGAAGTCCACTAGTACTTGGAATCAAAGACCATGAATTTTTCTTAGCTAGTGATATTTCTCCGATTGTAAAATATACCAAACAAATTATATATCTTGATGAGAAAGAAATAGTCGTTCTTAAAGGAGACAATTATGATATCAAATCTGTTGATACAAACTTAAGTCTTTCAAAAGAAATTGAAATTATCGATCACAAAATTCAGGACTTTGAGAAAGGAAACTTTGATTACTTCATGCACAAAGAAATTCATGATCAAAATTATTCTATTACTAATACATTAAAAGGAAGGAGTAATGATCATGATATTCTTTTGAATGGCTTATCAAAGTATTGGAACGATATTAAAGAAACTAATCGAATATACATTACTGCATGTGGTACGTCTTGGCATGCGGGACTTATTGGAAAAAATATAATTGAAAAATTTGCAAAAATACCTGTTCATGTTGAATATGCATCTGAATTTAGATACAATGATACTATTCTTGATAATAAAACGGTTGTAATTGCTATTTCTCAATCAGGAGAAACAGCAGATACACTTGCAGCTGTTAATAAAGCGAATGACGCTGGTGCAATTACAGTTGGAATTTGTAATGTTCCTGGAAGTTCTATAGCCAGAGCTACCGATTGTGGAATTTATACACGATGTGGACATGAAATAGGTGTTGCATCAACTAAAGCATTTACTTCACAAGTAGTTATTCTTTATTTATTTTGTTTAAAATTAGCTTCTTCTAGGAAAACAATTGATGTAAAAACAACATTAACAGGTTTCTTCAAAGACTTTTCAAACTTAGATAAAGATGTTGAGATTGTTTTACGTAAGGAAAAATATATTAGAAAAGTTGCGTTAAAATATAAAAATGCTTCAAGTTTTCTTTACTTAGGAAGAGGACTGAATTTTCCTATTGCACTTGAAGGTGCTTTAAAATTAAAAGAAATATCTTACATACATGCTGAAGGTTATCCAGCCGCAGAAATGAAACATGGTCCTATTGCTCTAGTAGATAAGAATATGCCTGTTATTTTTATAGTTCCAAAAGACAAAACATATAATAAAATTCTCTCAAATATTGAAGAAATTAAGTCTAGAAAAGGGAAAATCATTTCCATTACTAACTCCAAATCAAAAAGATTAAAGGATTTGTCAGATGATTTAATTTTATTACCAAATGTTAGTCCTTATTTATTTTCTTTATTAGCAACAATTGTTTTGCAATTATTTGCATTTTTTATTGCCGTAGCAAAGAAACGTAATATAGATCAGCCAAGAAATTTAGCAAAAAGTGTTACTGTCGAGTAGTTTGGGGTAGATTTTTCTATGACTAAAAAAATCAAAGATGGACCATTCAAAACCTACCACGAAAACGAACAACTCTGGTATCAAGGAACCTACAAAGATGGAAAAATGGATGGACCATTCAAAACCTACCACGACAACAAACAACTCAAATCAGAAGGAACCTTCAAAGATGATAAAATAGATGGACTTTGGAAATACTACTACGACAACGGACAACTCAGATCAGAAAGAACCTTCAAAGATGATAAACGAGATGGACCATTCAAAGTCTACAACGACAACGGACAACTCAGATTAGAAGGAACCTACAAAGATGGAAAAATGGATGGACCATTCAAAACCTACCACGACAACGGACAACTCAAAGAAGAAGAAACCTACAAAGATGGTGAATTTATTGATTCAAAAACCTACTAATTCCTCATACCCTAACCGAAACCCTTTATAGTCCCAATTAATCAGTTTTTTATTAAATTGGTATTTATTAGGTTGAAAACAATATGAAGTATGTAATTCAAAGAATAAGTAGGGACTTTTTTCACCCTACAATAACCATAGTGTGACTGTAGAGTGAAAAGATTATTAATAATTTTATTTTTCTCAATTGTATTGAGTCAAGAAGGAAATTCTGCCTATCTAAGATTAGAATTAGAGAATGCTATAAAAGATATTAATGCAAGACGATTCGATAGTGCAATTTCACGAATTGAAAATACTAATTTTTCAGATTCGGAATATCTGAATCACTCTTTAATTCTTAAGATGAAAGCACTGCGTGGTATTAATGCTATAGATCAATCTTTATTTGTTGCGAAACAAATTAATAAAAATGGCTTAAATGCAAATCTTCAAACAATATATAGCTTAGAACTTGGAGATATTTTCTCTGAAATGGGATTATTTGATGAATCATTTAAACACTATCTTAGTGCAAGGAAATCAAATATTGACACAAAGGCTAATAAAAGAATAAATCAAAGATTAAATAAATTGTTAAAAATGAATCTTAGCGAAGAAAATTTTTTATCTTTACAATTATTAGAAACTGATTTAACTAATTTAAATATACTAAAGCTTGCACATTCTTTTTTATTAGCTAGGAATCAATCAGAAAATTGGAAAAATGTATTTTCTTCAGTGGATTATTCCATGTTATCTAGGGAATTTAAATCTTCTTACAACTATCTAAAGAAAAATATGCCATACGATAATTATTCTATAGCAAAAATTGGAGTAGTTTTACCTCTAAGTGGAGATAATTCAGAATATGCACAAGCTTTTCTCTCAGGACTTCAAAAAGGGAGTGAATTATTAAAGAGCAAGAATAAAACTTCCTATGTTATTTATGATAATCGAGGGAGTCAATTAAGTACAATTAAGGCATTTAATGAACTTTATTCTTTTCATAAAGTAGACGCAATCATAGGCCCTACTAATAGTAAAAATTTAATATCAGGAGCAACAGCTTTATCAAAGTCTGAAATACCAATCTTTGCACCTGGATCAATTGATGAAGATATCCATTCTATCAATAGCAATGTTTATTTATTGAATTCTTCTCTTGATTATAAAAATGAAATTTTAGCTAATCATATGATTAACAACCTTCAGTTAGAGAAAATTGCAATTATTGCCCCTAAAACAAATGATGGAATCAAAGAAGTTGATTCATTTTTAGAGCAAATGAATAGACTAAATAAAGAGCCAGTATCAATTCAGTGGTACGAAAACACTGAACCAGTAGATTTAAGAGGTATTTTTACAGAATTAAGAGAAGTAGCATGGGAGATCCAACACGCAGATGAATACAAAGAATTTTTGGGAATAGATATCGATATTCTTGATGCAATGTTTGATTTTGATTCAGACGATGTTTATGATATGTTTGATTTTAATAACCAAGAGGAAGAGATTGATTCAACGAAAGTGATTCTAGATGTAATTGATGGTGTATTTTTGCCGTTATCTGGTGAAGGATTGACATATGTAGGTACGCAAATTGCTCTTGCAAATTTGGAAACACAGTTTTTTGGTAATGAGCTATGGTTAGACTTAGATTTTATAAATCAAGAGAATATATCCTCGCATATTATTGGAATGTATTTTATCAGTAGTTTTTTACCTAATTATAGAGTTGGTAATCAATTTGATTACAATCCGAAATTAAATAATGCTTTCCATTATGGTCTTGATTTATCTCGTTTTATTAATTCTACAATAGAAGATGATAAAAGTTTTAACATGTCCAATCAAAATTTGAATAAATATTCTTACACCAGAAAGTTTGATTTTAGTTCGGGTAAAGTAAATACAGATATTAACTTATTTAAATATTCAAACAGACGATTAATTAAAACTGAAATTATTAATAATCCAACTAATTCACATGTTGATTGATTATTCTGAAAAAATAAATGTAAAGAATTTAAATATTTTATTTTCACTATCTAATTTTGCTCAGTCTTTAGAGGATATTTCTGTTATAAGAATGAACCAAACTCATTCTAATCAATCAATTTTTTTAAACCAATTTTCTAAACAATATGAATATTCAGATGGCATATTTAGTTCAAATAATCAATTAATTTTAGAAGTAAGTGTTGCAGATTGTATGCCGATCTTCTTTGCAGACAAAAATAAAAACTTTTTTGGAGTTGTGCATGCAGGTTGGAAAGGTTTAGCCGAAGGTATTATTGAAAACAGTATTGAATTGCTAATAAACGAAGGTTTTAGATTAGATAGTGTAAAAGTTTTAATTGGTCCATCAATAAGGCAGGATAATTTTGAAGTAAAGAATGATGTTGCAGACCTTTTTGATGATAGATTTTCAACATTAAAAGATGGGAAGATTTTTTTAAGTTTACAAAAGATTGCAATGAGTAAATTAAATGCTTACAACATTCATGATGTGATGGATGTAGAAGAGTGTACTTATAATACTCCTGCTTACTATTCATATAGGCGAAATAAAACAGAGAAAAGAATGAAAGGAAGAATTTATTGGAATGAATGAATTAATGAATTATCTAATTTTAGGATTTATTCAAGGTGTTACAGAATTTTTTCCTGTAAGTAGTTCTGGTCATTTAGTTTTATTTGAAGATTTTTTAAAAATTAAGAATGCTGGAGCCTCCGCAGAAATTATTGCGCACTTTGGTACATTGTTTAGCATTATTCTTTTTTATAAAGCGACATTTTTCTCAAATAAAAATTCTGATGATTTTTTCCATCTAAATACGCTAAAAATGCTTTCTATTTCTACTATTCCAGCTATTTTATGCGGACTATTTTTTGATTTAGAAGTATTCTTCAATTATGATTCTGTTAAGACCTTTTTAATGGCTAATGGATTGATTTTGTTAGGGCTGAGTGGGTTAAGGGCTAATATGGATAACTCTTCAATATTCGAGAGTCCTCGTGAATGGAAGTGGAATTATAAAACAGCATTTTTTCTAGGTTTTTTTCAAGCTTTTGCTATGCTACCTGGTATATCAAGATCGGGCATGGTGATTAGTTCTGCATTATTTTTTGGTTTAGATAAGAAAAAAGCAATTCAATATGCTTTTTTTATGGCGATACCTGTTATTATACTATCAATTTTTTATAAACTATTATTTTCTAATGGTTTTGAAACTATTTCTTTTGAATCAGGATTAGTTTTATTTCTATCTTCATTTGTATTTGGATATCTTAGTTTAACATTTTTAATCAAATTTCTTGAAAGATTCAGTTTTGTTTGGTTTGGATTATACTGTATAATTATTAGTTTAGTTTTATGATTGAAATAATTTTTACACTCTATTTATTATTAATAGTATTAATTGGTATTCTATCAAATAAATTTATTAATTCACAATTAGATTTTTTCTTAGCTGGGCGTAGACTTGGTCCTTGGGTAACTGCATTTTCTGAGAGAGCTTCTGGTGAATCAGCTTGGTTATTGTTGGGCTTACCAGGAGCTGCAATTGCAATTGGATATGGTGAAATATGGGCTGTTATTGGGATTATCAGTGGTATTATTCTTTCCTGGTTTCTTATAGCAGAAAAATTGAGAGCCGAAACAGAACAATATGAAGCATTTACAATTCCTGATTACTTACATAAAAAATTTAATGATACATCAGGTATTATTAAAATATTTTCATCTGTAATTATTGCCGTCTTCTTTACTTTTTATGTTTCAGCCCAATTTCATGGCTCTGGAAAGATTTTAAATACTATTTTTGGAATAGAACCTTTGTATGGAATCTCTCTAGGAGCCTTAGTTATTATACTGTATACCATTATGGGAGGACTTTTAGCAGTTGCTTGGACTGATCTTGTACAGGGTATTTTGATGATTGGAACTTTAGTTATTCTACCAATTGTTGGTTTGATTGAATTGTCGTCTTTTGATACTCCATTAAGAGATTTAATTATGAGCACAGATTCTGCAAAAAGTTCTTTGGTATCTGGATTAAGTGGGCTAGCTGCATTTTCGGTAATTATAGGTGGATTAAGCTGGGGATTAGGTTACTTTGGTCAACCACATCTCTTAATTCGATATATGGCCATTAGATCAGTTAAAGACGTAAAAAAAGCGCGACTAATAGCTGCGTTATGGGCTATACCTGGTATCTCTGGTGCCTTTTTAATTGGAGTAATCGGTATGGGATACTTTGGAGAAGCTTTTTTTATAGGTAAAGATGTAGAGATTGTTATGCCTATGCTTGCCAAAGAATTGTTACCTGCATGGTTAGCAGGATTGCTCATATCAGGTGCTGTTGCTGCTATGATGTCTACTGCAGATTCACAATTATTGGTATCAACATCTGCTATTAGTGAAGATTTAGGGGTAAATGTATTAAAAAAATCTAATAAATTATTAAATAGTCGAGTTATAACAGTTCTTTTAGGAATATTTGCCTATTTGGTGGCGATGTATTCCGAATGGAGTGGAAAAACTATCTTTAGTATTGTTAGTTTTGCATGGAGCGGTCTTGGATCATCCTTTGGTCCAGCATTACTGCTTTCATTGTGGTGGAAGGGAGTAACAAGAAAAGGAATTATTGCAGGTTTATTTACTGGATCTATTACCACTATTATTTGGGGGAGTAACCCATATTTGCAATCTATTGTAACAGAGAGATTTATTAGTTTTGCTCTTGCTTTCGTTGCAATAATTATTATAAGTAAATACAGAAAATGATTAAAGCATTACAGTCTATTCAGCATCTTAAGAATCATCCAGATTCTAATTATTTATTAGTTGGTGACCATGATTTCCTCTATTTATATATAAAAAATTTGGTTAAAAAAACACATTTTGAGTCTTTGGAATCTATTTCTTTCGATTGTTCTGAAAAATCTGGAGTGGAAGATAAAATCTTAAATAGTCTTACATCTATAGATTTGTTTGAATCTAAAAAATTTCTAACTATAAAAAATATTAACAAAGTTAGTAAGAAAAATAGAGAAATATTTATAAATACAATATCTAAGAATGATGATTCAAACGTAATAATTTGTACGGATTCTTCTTTTTTAGGATTTGACTACAAATCAAATAAAAATTTTATTAAAAGCCAATTTGTTAATGATATTGCACCATTTTTCACTGTTGTTGATATTAGTATTCCGTTTGAAAGTGAAATGATACAATGGGTAAAAATTTTCTCGAATGACTTTAGTTTTAAAATAAATAATAAGATTGCTAAGGATTTGGTTGAAATATTTGGGAATAATTTTTCAGCTATCTATAATGAAATTTCTAAACTGAGTATTATTGCTGATAGCATAGACGATATTAATGAGGATTGGTTAGACAGTTTTTATGACTGGAAAAAGAATAAACAGCTTTGGGAATTAAATTATGCTATTTGCGATAAAGATATTGATAAAATTTTGTCATCAGGTCTATCAATACTCAATCAGTTTGGTGTTTTGTATATTACCAATTCTTTTTTTACAATTTTTGAGGCACTTTTTCTTGCTAAGTTAAATAATGGAACAATTACTGATATGAGCCGTAAGAATTTAAGAGGAAAGATTATAAATAAAATTTCCTCATCTTCAGAGAAATATACTATTGAAGAAATTGAAAGAGGTATTAATTTATTAGCCGATTTAGATAGAAGAGTTAAAACAAGAAATATAATTGATGAGCCAGAATTTACAAACCTTATTACACAAATCTACCGATATGAATGACGAATTTAAATTAACGGACGAACGATTAATTAAACAATTCCAGGAAGGAGATCGTCATGCATTCGATGAATTGGTAAAACGATATAAAGATCGATTGCACAATTTTGTATATAGATATATGAACAATCAAACTCTTGCAGAAGATGTTGTTCAAGAAACAATGATTAAACTTTATACCCATAAACATTATTATAAGCCTATTGCAAAATTTTCTACTTGGATATATACAGTTGCTAAAAATCTTGCGTTAACAGAGCTAAGAAAAAACAAAAGAAGACGAACAAATTCATTGTGGACTGATGATGGAAGACCTATTGATATTGAAATGGGTGGAGAATCTTTAGATAATAAGGTTCAAAATGAGTTGGCTGTTGAAGAATTAAAGAAATGTTTAGATAAAATTCCTGAGAATTTTCGTATTGCAGTTGTTTTAAGAGATTTTCAGGAACTTTCTTATGAAGAAATAAGTAAGATATTAGAAATACCAATTGGTACTATAAAATCTAGAATCAATAGAGGAAGAATCCAATTGGCTGAAAAACTGAAACACTTTAAGGAGTAAAGTAATGGATTATAATAAATTTGAAGATAGAATTTCAAGTTGGATTGAAAATGATCTCAGTCTAAAAGAGCGTAAAGAATTTGAAGCTTTTTTAGCTGAAAATCCACAATATCAGTCCAAAGTAGATGAAGTACGTCATATCATCTCAACAATGAGAGAATCTGAATCCTTGAAGGTTTCAAAAGAATTTGATAAAAATCTAAATCAAAAATTACAAAACCTTAATATTAAAGAAGAACATTCAACATCTAAGGGAGTTTTTGGCTTTTCAGGTCAAAATTTTGTATATCTTGCTCTATCTTTAGGTGCAATTATTTTTCTTCTGTTTCAATTGCCAGGAAATGCATTTAGTGAAGACATAATAACTAATTCTAACTCAATGTCTGAAGAAAATTTGGAATCAATACCAGTTGCGAATGATTCTTTAGATACAAAAGATAAACCAGATAATAGTTATGATGTGAATGGAACTTTTGTTGGCAACGATGAACAATAGTTTAAGATTTTTTATAGTTATCTAACCTTGTCTGAGTAAATTCAAAACGTATGTAATTTGTTGCAATATGTTTAGAAATTATACAACAACTATCACACTTCTATTATTTCTCTTGAGCTGCAGTGCTCAGAGTCCTCAAGTTGATGTTTCTCCAACACTAAGTGAAGAAAAACCAACAGAAGAGGAAAAAGAATCGAAGACTGTCGAAAACTCTGAGGCAATTCAATTATTCATGGATGGATTGATGTTTATGGAGCAAGGAGACTATTCTAGGGCAATTATTGAATTTCAAGATGCAATTGAACTTGGTTCATCTTCTGGGGAGATTTATTATTCTATTTCTGAATGTTATTGGATGATTCAAAAATATGATAAAAGTATTAATTATGGATTATTAGCTATTGATTATGACAAAGACAGTAAAGATTATAGTATGTCATTAGGAAAAAAATATATTGCATTAAATGAACTAAACTTGGCATTAGATATTTTCGAGAGAGTAGCAGATAAGCATGAAGACAATGCAGATGTTCTATTTATTATTGGTGATTTAAAATCAGAGTTAAATGATATTGATGGAGCGTTAATCTATTATCAACAAGCATACAGCAAAGATAATTCGTTAATTTTGTCTTTAGAAGTTGCTGCAGAATTAGCATTACGATCAAATCATCGAGATAGTGAATTAATACTAAAAAAACTCTTGCTTGCAGATCCTAGTAGTCCAAAATATTTGCAATTATTTGTTGAATCTCTTTCAGATTCAAACAACTTGAATGATATTGAAGAGCTCTTGAAGAATGAAGCGATTAAAAGTAACCCATTTGTGAATAATCTCTACAATCAATTAGGTTATGAGTATTTAGTAAATGGTGTTATTGATAAATCAGTAGAATATTTTGAAAAATCTCTTTCAATCAATGACAACGATCGATTCGCATTATATTATCTTTCAAGTGTTTATAGAGATCTAAAGGAGTATAATAAATCAATTATCATAGCTGAAAAACAAATCACTCTTTACCCTCAAGAGAAAGATGGTTATATCAATAAGATAATTTCGCTACTTACTATTGAAGATTTTGAAAAAGCTGTGGAAATATTGTTAGAATCTTTAAAGATTTTTCCCAATGATTTTGATATAAATTATTTTTTAGGTATAGCCCACTATTCATTGAAAAACTTTATAGAATCAGAAACATACTATGAAAAAGCTCTTAAAATAAATAATCAGTCTACAACCGCTATGCATGGTTTGGCTATGGTGTATGATAAAAATAAAAAATGGAATAAATCAGACCAGCTTTATATTGACTTAATTGCAGATAATACAAATGATGCACAAGCATATAATAATTATGCATATAGCCTAGTTGAACGCAATAAAGATATTGATTATGCATTGACTTTAGCGCAGAAAGCAATTGAATTGAGCCCTAATACATCAGCATATCTTGATACAATTGGCTGGATATATTTTAAGTTAGGTGATTTTGAAAAGGCAAAAGAATTCATAGCAGAATCAATTGTATATGATGATTCTAGTGCTGTTGTATTAGAACATTATGGTGATGTTCTAATAGCATTAGATAATAGAGATGAAGCGCTGGTTTTCTATGAAAAAGCACTTGAGTTAGATCGGGATAGCAGTTCATTATCAGAGAAGATTTTTTTATATGAGAATGAATAATATATTTAACAAAGTTATAGTATTATCTTTGATTTTCTTTATTAGTTGCAGTACTAGTAATAAGTTTACTGTGATTGACTATTCCAAGAATGCCAATCTTGAACTTATGGAACGAGAGTTTTCTAAAAGTTCAGGCTCAGGAAAATTAATAGCAAAAGGACAAACAAATTTTGTTTCTCGTTTTGATTTTATATCAACGAAGAACTCTTCATCAATTGTTTTTAGAGATTTTCTTGGTAGAAAACAATTCCTTGTTGAAATAGTTGATCAAGACATACGATATGTTGATATGAAAAAAAGACAAGACATTGGTATAGAAAATTTTAGTAATTTTTTTCCTATGGCAACAAAAATTGATGCTAAGATCTATAAAAAACTGATGTGGGGAATACCAGATACTTTTAAAGATATGGATGTTACGATGAAAAAAGAATTTATGATATCAACTCGACTTAATACACTTGATGATAGGAATTTAATTGATGAATTGATATTTTCTTTTAACAATGATAAACAAGAATATAAACTGATTTTTTCAGATAGAACATTTTTTAAATAAAACACTAAACTGTAGATGAAACTTTCCATAATAGTTCCTGTTTATAACGAATGCGAATCAATTTATGATTTTGTTCAAGAGCTTTCAGACATATATAAGAATGATTCTAGTGTAGAAGTTATTTTTGTTAATGACGGTTCAACCGATAATACCTTATCAATTCTTGAAAAGAATATAAATAGTACTTTGGGATGGAAGATTATTAACCTATATAGAAATTATGGTAAATCAATTGCTCTTCAAGCTGGTTTTGATATAGCACAAGGTTCGATTGTTGCAACAATCGATGGAGATTTACAGGATAATCCAAGAGAGATAAAGAATCTTATTAATCATCTAAACAAAGGTTATGATCTCGTCTGTGGATGGAAGAAGAATAGAAAAGATTCTTTAGAAAAAAATTTAGCATCTTATATCTTTAATTTTTTTGTAAGACTATTTAGCGGATTAAAAATTCATGACTCAAATTGTGGAATAAAAGTGTTTCGAAAAGAAGTTGTTGGATCATTGAATCTTTATGGAGGTCGTCATAGATATATACCTCTTCTGGCACACCAGAAGAATTTTTCTACTTCTGAATTAGTAGTTGATCACAGAGAAAGAAAATTTGGTGTATCAAAATATGGTACAAAACGTTATTCAAAGGGATTCTTTGATTTCTTGACAATTCTTTTTTTAGGAAAATATATGGATCGTCCACTCCATTTTTTTGGTGCTATGGGGTTCTTTTTCTCTGTTACTGGTATTGTTGTTGAATTCTATGTTTTATATCTGAAATATTTTCTTTTTGAACCTTTTCAAAAACATATTGCTCTACTCATTCTTGGAGCAATATTAATTATTGCGGGATTACAACTTTTTACTTTTGGACTGTTAGGAGAATTGATTGTTAACAAAAAACAAAAAGTACAAAAATATGTTAAAGAAATAATCGAGTAAATTAGTTGAAGATTGTTACCATTGGTCCATTTCCACCATTAAGAGGTGGTATTTCTGATTTTCATTATGCTCTTTTTAAACAATTATCAAAAAATAATGATGTTAGCGTAATAAATTTCAAAAAACTCTATCCAAATATTTTTTTTCCTGGAAAAACTCAATATCAAGATAAAGAAGTTAACAATGGTAATATTTATAGTGTAATCAATCCAATTAATATATTTACATGGTTTCGCAGTAAAAAAATAATAAAAAAAATCAATCCTGATAGAGTTATCATTTCTTATTGGCATTTTTTCTTCATTCCAGTTTATCTGTATCTACTTAAGTGCACAAAAAAAGGAAATCGATATGTTCTATTTCACAATGTTATTTCTCATCAGAATAAACCTTATGAGAGATATTTATTAAGATTATTGTTAAGACATGTTGATTATTGTATAGTGATGAATAGTTTTTCAAGAAATCAAATTATCAATCTCAATCAAGACAAAGAAATTATTGATGCTTTTCATCCATTGTATTGTGTAGATAGTAGATCTTATACCAAAGATACTGCTAAAGAAGCGCTAAAAATTTCTAGTAAGAATGTTATTTTATTTTTTGGATTAATTAGAGACTATAAAGGGCTCGATCTACTTATTAATTCAGTGAAATATTTAAACAATCGTATTGCTGATTTAAAAGTTCTTGTAGTAGGAGAAAATTATGAATCGATGTCAAAATATTATGATTTAATAGATAAAGCCAATTTAAAAGATCAATTTTTATTTGATTTACAATTTGTAGAAGAACATAATATTGCAAAATATTTCATATCTTCTGATATTGTTGTTCTTCCTTATAAAACTGCCTCACAAAGTGGTATTATATCTCTTGCCTATAATTTTAATCGTCCTGTTATTGTTACAGATGTTGGCGGTTTAAGAGAATATGTGGTTGAAAATAAGACTGGTTTTATTGTCAATCCTGATGAAAAGGATTTATCAAACAAAATTAACTATTTCTTTGAGAATAAGTTATTCGAAGAAATGAGTTTATTTATCAAAAATTATAAAGATAAATTTTCATGGAAAAATTTTGAAGAAAGAATAAATGAAAAATAATATATATCCAAAAGTTCATGTTATTGTTCTTAATTGGAATAATAAAGAATTAACTGAACAATGCTTACTGTCGATTCAACGAATTGACTATCCTAATTATGAAATTTTAATTGTTGATAATAATTCGTCTGATGGTTCCGTTGAACTCTTTAAGAATAATTTTCCAGATGTTAAACTATTATCTCTAGACAAAAATTTGAAATATGCTGGAGGAAATAATGCTGCTATTGACTCCCTCTCATTCAATAAAGATGATTTCTTTCTTTTTTTAAATAATGATACTCTTGTTAGTAGGGATTTTCTTCATCATTTAATTAATCCTTTTTTAAATGATTCTGACTGTATCATTTCTGTACCAAAGATTTTATTTTCTAAAGATACTAATAGGATATGGTATGCTGGAGGTATAATCAATTTTTGGAAGGGAATTATTAATCATATTGGAATAAGAGAATTTGACGGTCCAAGATATTCTTTCCCAATGGAAACAATGTATGCCACTGGATGTTGTTTATGTATAAAAGCATCTGATTTTGAGAAATTAAATCGTTTCGATAATACCTTTACCATGTATTGTGAAGACGTTGATCTAAGTGTGAGAGCTAAACAAGGAAATAATAAAATTATATATTCTCCAGAATCAATTATACTACATAGTGTTTCTCAATCATTGGGAGATAATTCTTTTGAAAAAATAAGAATGAAATTATTAAATCAAATTAAATTATTTTGGAAATATGCATCAGGCATACAATTAATTACAATAACTTTGTATTGGGTATTTTTTTATTTGCCAGGCGGGTTCTTAAAATGGATATATTTTAAATTAAGATAGTGATGAATAATAATACTATAGGAAGAAAAGTTGCTAAAGAGGCGTTTATATCTTTTGGGGGTATGGGTACTGGTTCTTTATTTCGTTATTTATTCTCAATAATGATGGCCAGATGGTTGGGTCCCCAAATGTTAGGTATCTACTCTCTCGGTAATGCTATTACTCGTATTGGAGAAATTTTTAGTATTATGGGTCTTGATAATGGAGTCCTTCGTTATGTTAGTCGAGAAAAAGAAAAAAATGATAAAGTAAAAAATAGTATTTATTCATCTATTAAGATGGGATTTGTATCTAGCATTATTATTGGAGTATTAGTTTATTTTTCTTCTGATTGGATTGTGTCTGATTTACTCAATGAAGATAAATTTCTATCTATGGTTATAAAAACATATGCTGTTACATTGCCCTTCACAGTAACAACTTTGATTGCTTCTTTTGCTACCCAAGGATTTAAGATATTAAAGTATAAAGTTTTTGTTAATCAGATCATTAATCCATTAACCCTTCTGTTGTCCATGATACTTTCCTATGTATTTTTTGGACCAAAAATTGCGATTTTAGCACCTACAATTGTTTCTGCTATAATTGGTTTCTTTTTGATCTTATTTTATTTGAAGAGGTTTGTTGATATTAGTATTAACAAAGTTATTAATGCAAAAATTGATACTGCAATTTTAAGATTCTCTCTTCCTTTAATGTTTGTTTCTGCAATTGGTATTATTATGCATTGGACTGATATAATTATGCTTGGAATTTTAGAGGATGCTTATTCTGTTGGTCTGTATCATCCCGTAGAACGTACTGCTGGCTTAACAAGAATGATTTTGTTTGCATTTGCAAGTATCTTTGCGCCACTTTTTTCTCAATATTTTCATGAAGGAAATCAAAAGAAAATGCTAGAAGTATTTCAATTGTCCACCAAATGGATTTTATTAACAAGCTTGCCTCTATTTATATTCTTGATATTATTTTCAAATACAATACTTATGTTATTTGGAGCCGAATTTGGTAATAATTCGCTTGCTCTACCAATATTAACAGTAGGAATTATGATTCAAGCTATTTTTGGATTAGGATCTCCATCTCTTACAATGAGTGGGTTTCAAAAATATAATCTTATCAATGCTTTGGTTGCACTTTTTACAAACATCTCCTTAAATATAATGTTGATTCCAGAGTTTGGTATTGTTGGAGCGGCGATGGGAACAACCATTGCTCTTTTCTTAATTAGTTTGTTAAGGTTTTTTGAAAATTATTACTTATTGGGACTTAATTTGTTATCAACGAAGCTGTTTAAACCAATCAGTGCTGGAATATTAACAACGATTATTGTTTGTTTTTTAAAACCATATATCTTTGAATCAGGTTATTTTGATTATTCTTCTTACATATCACATTTAGTAATTTATTTATTGTTAGGAATAATTTTGATATCATCAATATATTTCATATTAATATGGTTATTTAGATTGGATGATGAAGATAGAGATATATTACAAATGGTAAGTAATAAATTTCTAAATAAATGATGAATAAATATTTATTAGTATTTTTTTATTTTTTAGCAGTAGCACTATTGTTCTACCCTGTCATTTTTCAAGATAATACTTTCGGTTCTGGAGATACATTAAATCCGTATGCTATTAATCATATCTTAGATATTTATAAGAACAAAATAGGTGAATGGCCTTTGTGGCAACCATGGATTTTTTCTGGAATGCCAACTATTGAGGCTTTTACCTATATCAATCAGTTATATATTCCAACTCGCATTTTAATTGGGATAGGATTTTCTGATATTGGTATTCAATTAATTCATCTGATTTTTTCTGCCATTGGCATGTATCTATTATTTAGGCAGTTTAAAATAGATTCATTGATATCTTTTTCGATTAGTTTACTATGGATGCTAAATCCATACTTGATTACTATGATTGTATTTGGGCATGGTAGCCAGATGATGACGGCAGCTTATATTCCTTGGATTATTTATGCTATAAATAATCTCTATAAAAATACTTCTTTGAGAAGTTTGGCTATTCTATCATTGTTGATTGGTTTGCAATTGCAAAGAGGACATATTCAGATAGCATATTATTCTTGGATGCTTTTTGGTGCCTATTTTCTTTTTTATAATTGCTATTACATAAAGAATAAATCTTTGAATTACAAATATGTAATATATTTTCTTATTGCATGTATAGTCGGTTTCTTGTTGTCTTCACATATATACTATCCATCATTGGAATATTTACCTGAATCAATCAGATCAGGAGGAATAGCACATTATGATTATGCTACAAATTGGTCTCTACATCCCAAGGAATTACTGACCTATATCTTTCCATATTATTATGGGTTTGGAGGTGAAAATTATACTGGATTTATGCCATTTACTGATTATCCTAATTATGTTGGTTTTTTTGTATTATTATTTGCTCTATTATCATTTCTAAAGCCAAATAATCACAAATTATTTTTTGGTAGTATTCTAATCTTATCTTTGTTTTTATCTTTTGGAAAATATTTTAGCTTTGTTTTTGATCTTTTCTATAATTTTTTCCCATTTTTTGACAAGTTTCGTGTTCCGAGCATGATTTTGATAATAACAAACTTTTCAATCTATGTGTTAGCTGCTTTTGGGATAAGTGAAATAACCAGAAGATTAATACCAAAAAATTTTAATCCGAAAATATTTATCTATATTTTTATGTTTATTTCTTTGGTCGATATTTATAGGATAGACAGAAATATTATTTCGCCTACAAAAGATTCTAATCAAAAATCTCAAATAATATCAAATGAAAAACTAAATTCATTTTTTGAAGAAGATGAGGTAATCGATTTCTTAAAAAATGATTCTAGTTTATATCGAATCTATCCAGTAGGCCGAATTTTTCAGGATCCTAAGTTGAAATTTTATGGCATTCATTCTGTTGGAGGGTATCATCCCGCAAAATTCCGTCATTACAATAATTTGCTAAACAATTCTAATAATTTACTTTCATTCCCAGTACTTAGGTTTTTGAATGTTAAATACTTACTTAGTCCATTTGAATTATCTCATGATATGATTGAATTAGTTGATACAAAGTTGTACAAATCTGTTATGGGTAAGATGGATCTAAAAATTTATATGATTAAAAATAATCTTGATAGAGCTTGGTTTGTTAAAAGGACCATTGAGCAGGATGATAGAATATATGATTATTTGACATCTGATTCATTTTATCCAGAAGATGTTGCAGTTGTAAAGGGATTAGAATCACAGAAATTTGTAAAAGGGACAATTTTAAATATTGAATGGGATATTCATGAAATAACCATCGATGTTGAAACAACTGGTAGGTCTTTTTTGGTTCTAAGTGAAATATATTATCCTCAAAAATGGAAACTAACTATTGATGGTGAATTATCTGATACATTTCAAGCTAATGGAGTCTTAAGGGGAGCAATTCTTGATTCAGGAAGACACACAGTGAAATTCAAATATGAATCTAAAAGTTTTCAATATTTAAAGTTTTTATCTAATAGTATCATAATAGTAATATTTTTTTTATTAGTGATACCACTCGCAATGCGCTTGTTAAAAGATAATAGCTAAACTAACTTTGCTGTATGTTAATAAATAAACTAATAATTCAGGAATCACAGACGACATTTTTTGATGCTTTGTTAGCTCAATTACCCTTTTTTCTGATATTTTTTTGTATTTGGTATTTTATGTTAAGACCTAATATGAAAAAGCAAGAAAATTTGAAACAAATGCAATCGAATATTAAGAAAGATGATAGAGTAATTACTCTTGGAGGGATTCACGGAAAAGTGGTTCAAGTTAAAAATGACAAAGTAGTCTTAAGAGTATCAAATAATAGTGAAATTACTATTGATACTATTGCTATAAGTCGATTATATAATTTGAATAAAAAAGAATCAAGTGGCAGTTAGAAAAGTAGTGACATATGGTCATCCTGTCTTAAGAAAGGTATCTTCCGATATAACTGATTTGTCAGAGATTAATTCTTTAATTCAAGATTTGTTTGATACAATGTATGAATTTGATGGTATAGGGCTAGCATCGAACCAAATTGGAATCGATAAAAGGATATTTGTTGTTGATATATCTCATATGGAAGAATCTAATGAAAAATCTAATGAAGAATCTGATACACCCTTAGTATTCATTAATGGGAGAATTGATAATACTCTTGGTTCCAATGTTGACTCAGAAGGTTGTTTATCTCTTCCAGAAATAAGAATCAATGTTGAGAGGTATGAGTCAATTAGGTATAAATATCTTGATAGAAATTTGAATAAACATTCAAAAATTTTTTCTGGCCTATTGGCAAAAATAATCCAACATGAAAATGATCATCTAAATGGGAAATTAATTACCGATTATGCAACTCCTGCTGATTTGCTTAAATACGGTAAAGCTCTTGAACTTATGAGGTCAGAAAACACCAAATAATTTTATGAAAATAATTTTTTTCGGAAACACAGAGTTTTCAAATCCTACACTTAAAAAGTGTAACACTTCCCTGGATGTAGTTTCTGTTGTAACAAATCCTTCAAAAAAAATGGGTAGGGGAAGACTTTTTTCAGATACTCCAGTAAAAATATTAGCTGACAAATTAAGAATTAATGTAATACAAGTTGAGAATTTGGAAAACAAAGACTTTATTCAAAAATTAAAAGATCTAAAACCTGATTTATTTGTTGTAGTTGCTTATAAGATATTACCAAAGTTGTTATTGAGTATTCCAACAATAGGAGCAATCAATTTACACTCTTCTCTATTACCAAAATATAGAGGAGCTGCACCAATCCAGAGATCAATTCTTAATCATGATAAAATTACTGGACTTTCAACATTTCTTATAGAACCAAAAGTTGATACTGGAAAAATATTGCTGCAGAAAGAATGTAAAATTTCAGATAATGATAATTATGGAAGTTTATCATTAAAATTAAGCAATATAGGAGCACAACTTATTGTCGAATCTATCGAAAAATATTCTAGTGAAAATCTTTCTCCAATCATACAAGATGAAAAGCTTGTTACTTTAGCTCCAAAAATTAAGAAGGAAGAATATATTATTAATTGGAAGCAAAATTTGACTACAATTGATGCTCAGATTAAAGCATTCAGTCCACATCCTGGAGCTTATACTATGATTAATGGAAAAAGACTTAAAATATTTGAGGCAAAAATGATAAAAGGAATAAATTATAAAGAAGTCGGAAAAATAATTAATTTGTCTAAGACTTGTTTTGAAGTTACATGTCTTTCAGGATCATTAAAAGTTTACGAAGTTCAAATAGAAGGAAAGAAAAGAATGTCTTCAAACGATTTTATGATAGGGATGTCTAATCTAGAAAATGTTATACTTGGTTAAATGAAGTTTATTAAAGAAATTGGAATTTTCCTCGCTACTGGCCTGTTGTTAGTAGCATTATTTAATTATTTACTAATGCCACTTTATATTAATGATCAGAATACTGTTTTTACGCCTAATCTAAAGGGTTTAGATATTGATGAAGCAAAATCTATAACCAAATCAGAAGGCGTAGAAATTGTAATTGCTGATACAATTTTTACTAATGATATCAATCCAAATATTGTACTTGAACAATTTCCAGTAGCTGGAAAGGAAGTAAAACCAGGTAGAGAAATTAAGCTAAAAATTACGCATTTAAACAAGAAAGTATTAGTGCCTGATTTGCTAGGGAAAACTCTAAGAGCTTCAGAGATAGAATTAAACCAACTTGGCATAGAGATTGATTCAGTTTACTATTCTTTTAATCCAAATTATCCAAAAGGAATTATTTCATGGCAATCTCCTACAGTTTTAGATAGTATTAGAAAAGGTTTTGGGATGAGATTAGAAGTAAGTAGAGGGTTGGCACTTAGCGATTTTGTGGCGGTGCCAAATTTAATTGGTTTATTTTATAGCGAAGGTCTAGAGAAAATAGAGAATTCAAATTTAAAAGAAGGATCCATTAAGTTTGTTGATTATAAAAAGTCAGTACCAAATATTATTTTAAATCAAAATCCAAAAGAAGGTACAAAAGTTTCTCAAAATAGTAGAATCAACTTAATCATCAGCAAGTAATGATCTCCTTTTATCATGTAGAAATTTTTTGGTGTCTAATCTTTGTTATAGTTCCAATCTACCTACTAAAGAATAGTCTTATATCTAAGTCTTATTTCTATATTCAGCTTCTATCAATTATACTTCTTTGTTTATTCCTGGCAAAACCTCATACAAATCAATATTCAGAAACATTTGATGAATTATCTTTCTTATACGATTTAGATTTTAATGACTATGATATAATGAATTCGGATTCCTTAGCTTATCAATTGAAAATTGATATAAAAAATCCAAAAATTGATAATATTAAGATGCTCATATCTAATGGTTCTACCATTTATGAAACATTGAATATTATTAATATTGATTCTACTCAGATTATTGATGGATTTTTACCTTTAAATAACAGCGATAGTCTTTTTCAAATCTCGTTTTCACATGGAAACAATATAATTGCAAATCTTTATCATTCAATTCCTGAAAAAAAGAATATCAAAATTGGATCATTTTTCCCAAACCAGAACATTCTAGAAAACCATTCTTTTTTGTTTAACAAAGATTTTGTTACTAATGAAAATTTTATATACAATGAATTCCAAAAATACAATTTCCAAGATAAAGAAATTATTATCTTAAATGATATTGATAATTTGTCAAACCAATCAGTAGTAGATTTGCAGAAATTTCTGTTGAATAATGGATTTATAGTAGTTTTCCTCAATCCTAGTTTTGGAAATAATAAGGATTTAATATATAGTTTAGATTATCCTGATATAAAAGCGGTCAGAGGGTCATCACGAAATCAATTTTTTACAATTGAGAATGTTGATTTTGTTAATAAAGATTTTTTAGCAATTGATGAAATATTTACTAAGTCAAAGATTTATCGATATATTGAATTAAAAGATGATGAAAATTTATTTTCCAAAATTTCCTTTTCTACAGATGATCCATTATTGTTAGAAAAAGAAGTTTTAAATGGAAAGATATTTTTTATAACAACAAAAATAAATTCAAATTGGTCAAATACAGATTTTAAATCGGTTTTATCAGATATTCTTGATAGAATATTATTTCAAAAAATGATTTCGAATGCATTTTAAGAAAAAAAAAGCTTTATTAGTGGCTCCAAGAATCTGGAATAGTAATAAAAACTATAATTACAGCATAGAAGAGCTCTCTTTATTAGTAAATACGCTTGGATTAGATGTTTCTGGAACGATTAAGCAGAACCTAAAAAATATTAATTCATCTTATTTTGTTGGATCTGGTAAAGCAAAACAAATTGTAGAGCAAGCGAAGGCCTTAAATATAGATTATGTAGTATTTGATGAAGATTTAACTCCTGTACAGACAAAGAATTTTCAAAAATTAAATAAAAACTTAAAGTTTATAGATAGAAGCGGAGTAATCTTGGAAATATTTTATAACAATGCTAAATCTAAAGAATCTAAAACTCAGGTTGAGTTGGCAAGATTACAATATCAACTTCCAAGATTGACAAAAATGTGGACACACCTTGAAAGACAAATGGGTGGATTTGGTACAAGAGCAGGTGCCGGAGAAAAACAGATTGAGGTAGATAGAAGAATCTTAAGAAAAAGAATATCTCTTCTTAAGAAAAAGCTCAAAGACATTGATTCTGAAAGAAAAGTTCAAAGTAAAAAAAGAAAATTTTTTTTCCGTACTTCTTTGGTAGGATATACCAATGTTGGCAAATCATCTTTAATGAAAGCTTTAACTAAAAGCAATGTTTTAATCAGGAATCAATTGTTTGCTACTTTAGATACAACTGTAAGGCGTCTTTTTATTGGTGAATCAAATTATATTTTATTAAGTGATACAGTTGGTTTCATTAGGAATCTTCCGAATAATTTGATAGCAAGTTTTAAATCTACTCTGCAAGAGGTAGTGGATTCTAATTTATTGCTAATAATTTTGGATGCCAATTCAAGTGACTTATACAATGAAATTGATACAATACAGAGCGTATTAACCGAAATTGGAGCGGAAAAGATTTCTTATCAGTATGTATTTAATAAAATTGACCTTATTAATGAAGGTAAAATAAAGTATTTAAAAAATTCTTTTCCCGAATCTATTATGGTATCTGCAAGTAGATCTTTACAATTATCAGATATAAAAAAAGTAATTAGAAATCACTATGAAGATTGGTCTATTTCTCTAAAGAATCCATTGCACAGGCAATTGTAGCATCACCTGTTACATTTGTTGTGGTACGGATCATATCTAAAATTCTATCTACACCTAATATTAAAGCTATACCTTCACTCGGAACATTAATTGCTTCCAAAATAATAACTAACATAATAATGCCCGCTCCAGGAACAGCAGCAGTACCGATTGATGCTAATACAGCAGTTGCTACGATGACAAATTGATCTGCAAGTGTAAGATCCATTCCAACGGCTTGAGCAATAAATACAGCAGCTACTCCTTGATATAATGCAGTTCCATCCATATTAATTGTAGCACCTAATGGTAGTACAAAAGATGATATCTCTTTTGAAACTCCAAGATCTTTTTCACAACGTTTCATTGTTACTGGCAAAGTTGCTCCACTTGAACTTGTTGAAAATGCTACCAATTGTACTGGACCAATAGATTTAAAGAAATGTTTGAGGCTTATATTAGTAAAAAACTTAAGGATAGCAATGTAAGTAATTCCCATGTGAATAAATAATCCAAGAATCACAACTCCCATATAAAATAATAGAGCAGTCAAGAGACTACCTATTTGAGATATATCACCAGAAACAGAACTAATAGTTTTGGCTATTAATGCGAATACCCCATAAGGAGCAAAATACATTATTATCTCTACTAGTTTTATAATTAATTGGTTAACTCCTTTAAGAAATTCCAAAACAGGTTTTGAAAATTTTCGATCAATTCCAATTAATGAAATACCAAAAATGATTGATATAAATACTACTTGAAGCATATTGCTGTTATTGGATGCAGCAGAAAAGATATTGCTTGGAACCATATCTACTAGTGGTTGTAATGGTCCTCTGTTTTCTTGAACAGAATCAGCTAAATTTTTCTTGCTAGCTGCTTTATCTATATATTCATTGCTTAAGGTCTCTTGATAACTATCTGGGATTGCAGATCCAGGTTCAAGAACATTGACCAAGATTAATCCAATACTTACTGCAACTGCTGTAGTAGCAACATATAACAAAATTGTTCTTAATCCAATACGAGACAATTTTCTGGTGTCTGATAGTGAAGCAACCCCTGTAATTAGAGAAGAGATTACTAGTGGTACTGCAATTAATTTTAAGAGATTTAAAAAGATTGTTCCAAACGGAGATATGAAGTTCGATGTGAATTCTGACCATCCATTAAAGGCACTTGCTATTCCATAAGCTGTACCAAGAAGTAATCCTATTATTATTTTCCAGTGTAATTGCATTAATTAAGAATAATATATGTATTATGGTTAAATTATTTTAATGATTTATTATGTTGTCATTGGAATTTATTTAATCGGTTTGCTTATAATAGGTTTTAGCAAATCAGGTTCAATTAAGAATCAAGAAGATTTTTCTGTGGCAGGGAGATCTTTATCTACTTGGATTCTTGTTGGTACTATGGCAGCAACATGGATGGGAACAGGGTCTGTTCTTGGGAATGCAGGGAAAACCTTTGAAATAGGTGCAGCTGGTTTTTTGTTACCTATAGGTGGAATGTTAGGTGTATTAGTACTAACAAAGATAGCTGGCAAAGCAAGAGCTTCTGGGAAATTAACAGTTCCAGAAATTATTGGTTCAAAATTTGGTGATATAGCAATGATTCTGTCTGTTTTTGCACTCCTTGCTGCTTACCTAGTGATTGTTAGTTATCAATTCAATGCTGGTGGTGCAGTAATCTATACTATATTTCATGATAATTTGGACAGTGGAATAACTTTGAATCAAGCAACCATAATAGCAGCACTATTTATTGTTGCATATACTGTTTTAGCTGGATTATTAAGTGTTGCATATACAGATGTTGCAAATGGCATACTGATGATCACTTGTTTTATCATCGCACTCCCAATTCTTTTCTTTCAAGCTGGAGGCTTTGAGGGCATGTCTACTAGTTTTGAAAATAAAGGCATGATGAATAATATGTCCATGTTTGGTGTACTTTCATTTCGAGAGGCCATAAACTTTACCCTACCATCTTTTCTACTAATCCTTGGTGATGCTAATATGTATCAAAGATTTTTTGCTAGTGAATCAGTGCAGTCCGCAAAAAAAGCAACCTATCGATTATTTTTTGCGATTGTTATTTTGGAATCTTTGATTGTTGCAAATGCATGGATTAGTTCTAGTATGATTACTGACATAACAAAAGAATCACATGTATTGATTTATGCAGCTTATAATTTCTTACCACCATTTGTTGGAGCGGTAATGCTTGCAACAATAATAGGTATTATTATTTCTACAGCTGATTCATTTTTGCTTGTTCCAACAACCATTTTAATTAATGATATTTATCTAAAATATTCAAATCGTAAACATTCTGACAAGACAATTGTGGTACTTAGTAGACTGTTGGTCCTATTATTAGGATTTTTCTCATATTGGGTCTCAAAAATGTTTGCTACAGATACAACTATTTTCGAAAAAGCACTATATGCATTTACAATTTATGGTACAGCAATTACTCCTTCATTGTTAGCAACATTTTTCTGGGATAAAGCAACAAAGTATGGTGCAATATGTTCAATTTTATCAGGAATAGTTGCAACTGTATATTTTGGTAATCAGTGGAGTCTTGACGAAGCTGTTGTTCCAGCGATAATTATTTCTTCTCTTGCATTAATATTGATTAGTCTTATCGAAAGAAAAATTAGATTGTAATTTCAAGTGGAGGATTATGAACAGATGAAGAAACTCCTTCATCTTCAAATGATCTTCGATAATATTCAAATGACTTCCTAGTTCCTTGCCAATTTTTTACTTGATTGATAATAGAAATATTATCATCAAATCTATTCGCAATACCTATACGGACATGTCCAGTCATATATCTAATATTCTCTCTTTTTTCTGCCCAACTGACATAAACACGTTTTAACATTCTTGCGAAACCATTTGATTTATATTTTGCCATAAAAACAAAAGCGTAGGTATAAAGTGTATTATATTTACCAAAATTTTCATCATTCACAGCCCAGTTTTCTTCACGTAATTCTTCCAAAGGAATTCCAATAATATATCCAATAATTTCATTTTGATATCTTGCGATGAAAGGTAATGATTTTTTTCCATCAAAGTATTTTTCAATAGTATTTTTTGTTAAAACAGCTTGTCTTCCATATTCTTTTGCAAGGCGTAAAGAGATACTAATTAATGGGGGATAATCTTCTTTTCCGAGTTTCTCAACAAATTCGATTTGGAACACATTTGTTGAAGCGATAATCTTTGTCTGTGACTTTTCTAAATTGTTTTCCATTTACGGGAAAATTAAAAATATTTAAATCTACTATGAAGCCATTTGTTTCATTATGCTAATTGAGCTAAATTTCGCTGATGATATCCTTTATAGATAAACTGAAAAATTCAATCA
>Ga0208748_1000021_pt1 | contig 87056 bp, 78 predicted proteins | sample Knorr_S7_td_Bott_FD_185599 | JGI IMG/M metagenome (GOLD analysis project Ga0208748, IMG submission 185599) | Marine microbial communities from Southern Atlantic Ocean transect - Knorr_S7_td_Bottom_ad_4513_LV_A (SPAdes) (version 2) | ecosystem: Environmental > Aquatic > Marine > Oceanic | place... | reverse complement strand
TTACGTGAAACATAATGAATTCTTCTTATCTGGTTGATAATACAGATATATTATGATATATTATGACATATTACTCTGAATTGAACAAGATTAATATTAATTATATTTCAAAATATCAGTAAGTTAACTTAATACTCTTTTTACGGTTCCATCATATTTAAAAGTCTGCTAATAATCCGGTATTGCTCAAAAGAAACTTAAACCAACTGCAGCCCGTACGGAAAAAGTTAGGATTATTATAACCGCGCCGAGCTCTGAAAGTAGATCCGCGATACTTCTCAAAATAATTAAGTCACAACCACAGCTAAAAATAAAATGAAAAAGTGGTTTTCTCTAATATCATTTTTTTTCATAACCTGCTTTGGTGTTTTAGCAGCAGAGTCCGGAATTGTTTGGAAAAGTGTCAATAATTCCGGAGTCATTCTTTCCACAAATTCAGCAAAAACTTTAGCAGAAATGCTGGATGAACTTATAAAAAAATTCGCCTTGCATCCTGAAAAAATAAGGATAGATTCCTCAGTTAAAGGTCTTCCGGAAGTAGAAGAAATTCGAAGCCAAAATCCGGAAAATGTTTTGAACCTGCTTCTTTCACGTCATGATTTGACCTTAGTTCCTCAGCAAGGTCAGCACCTGATAGTGTTACGGACAGAAGCATGGAGGCATCGTCCCTTCAAAAAAATACTCAATGCTCCTGTTTCTTTAGAAAATATTTTGCGTGAAATATCTCAAGTTGGGCAAATTACTTTACATTTTAATACAGAAAAAATAAAAGAGCGCAAAGTAATTCGCAATTTGGATTATAGCACAATTGAAGACGCAATCTTTGATCTGGCACGGCGTCAAAATGCGCTTGCGGTTTATTATCCGGGACAGCATGTTTTAGTATGGACTCAAGATCCACCGTTGGTAACCAAGTCTTTTACCCTCAGAATTGCCAGCCAAAAACAAGTCCGTTCTTTTATGGCAAAGATCAGAATAGAACTGGAGGAAATACGCCTTATACATGATGCATATCCTGCGGATAATTTGTTGGTTTTGAGGGGTTCGGAAGAATCTGTAAAGTTAGCATTGCAATTGATTGAGCAATGGGAAAACGGACTCCCTGACATCTCCTCTACTGATTCTGAACTGTTTCCGGCTCCTGCCGAAATTGAAGCAGAAGACTCTGAGCAAGAACTACTTCCGGAAAGCAGAATTGTGCGCTTGCCATTAAAGTACTTAAGCGTGGGTGCGCAAACTGTACGGAGTAACGGACAGTCTTTGATAATTCCGGGTGTTGAAGAAAGCTTGAGAAAAGCCCTGCAACAACGCCTCGAAGATGAAACAGAAATACCCCCTTTTCGTCCACAAATTATTGCGGATTTGCTCGGCAACACACTCATTCTGGAGGGCAGCAAATCTCATGTGGAATGGATGGAAAGATTGGTAATGATTTGGGATCGCCCCTTGCCTTTGATCCGGATTGAAGCACACCTGTTTGAAACCAGCGAAACACATTCACGGCAACTTGGCTTGGAATTCCGTGGTAAAAGTGTTTCCACAGCTGGAACAGTCAGCGTCACAGATCAAGGTGCTTATACCGCTGGTTTAGCTTTGGGTCCTGCTGCGGCTTCACAGGCTTTGCGAGTCGATGCTGTTTTACGTTTGCTGCAAAGTGAGGGTAAGGGACGCATGCTTTCAAGGCCTGTGGTGGTCACACTCAATAATGTGGAAGCTGAAATGAACAGTGGCTCTGTACTGCATATTAAAATCGTGACCGAAAAAACGAGTCGCTTGCAAGAGTTGAAAACCGGTATTACACTCAGAGTGACTCCCCGTTTGATTGAGGACAATGATAATCACAGCAATGACAGGATATGGCTCAATATCTACGCAGAAACCAGCAACCCGACTGAGGGTTCCAGCATTGACGGAATCCCGCCGATCAATACCCAACGCGCCCAAACTCAAGTAATTGTGAAAGATGGACAACCTTTTTTGCTTGGTGGATTGATCAAAAACAGTTCCGGACAAAGTCAGTCCGGTGTCCCGTTTTTTAAAGATCTGCCTTTGCTGGGCCCTTTCTTCAGGACAAGTGGCGCAAGTGACCGTTTCGATCATGTGATGGTCTTTGTGACACCTACTCGTGTCTTTGCGGATGAGATTCAGCAATTGCCACAATTTACTGAGAAGGCGAGTGTCAAGAAATCCGCAGAAATAAAACCATGATTTTTTCAAAAATATTTTTAAGACCGCTGCTTCTAGTAATTTCGCAGGTTTTCAAAACCTTTGTTCTTATACGGATTCAAGCCTACAAAAGAGGTTGGTTAAAAACAGAAACAGTAAAAACAGTTGTAATTTCTGTCGGAAATTTGACAGTCGGCGGAACAGGAAAAACGCCGGTTGTTGATTTCCTGGTTAAGGAATTCCAACGCCGGAAAAAACGTCCTGTAATTCTAAGCAGAGGTTACAAACGAAAAGACGCATCAACACCGAGGCGACTCCGATTTTGTGAAGACAACACGATCGACCCCGCTTTTTTTGGAGATGAGCCTTATTTGCTGGCTCTACGGAATCCGGAGGTACCTGTTTATGTAGGCAGTTCCCGAATCATAACTGCGCATTCGGCAGAAGAAAAGGATCATCCTGACGTGTTGATATTGGATGACGCATATCAGCATTTGTCGATTCACCGTGATCTGAATTTACTCTTGATAGACGCAGAACAAGGTTTCGGTAATAGTCATTTGCTTCCTTTTGGAGTATTGCGCGAGCCCATAAATCAATGGGTACGTGCTGATGCGATCATTCTCACTAAATCCAATTTGGCAGCCTCCGATTCAGTTTTGCAAATGCTAAAGCATGAGCTGAATGTTAGCTGTCCTGTTTTCAATTTCAATTATGAGGTACAAGGTCTCACCCGACTTGATGGCAAGTCTAAACTGAACATCCATGAAATAAAAACGAAGCGCCTGCTTCTCACATCGGGCATTGCTCAGCCCAAAGGATTTGAAAAATTGCTGGTGCAGCAAGGAGTAGAAATCAGCGGAAAAATAGAATTCCCGGATCACCATGATTATCGAAATGAAGATGTACAAAAGATACTGAATCAGCAGAAAAAATTGCATCCGGATTACGTGCTGACCACGGAAAAAGATGCTGTGAAACTTAGAAGCTTTCCCGAACTCCATGAACATGTCTGGGTTTTAGAAATGGAAACGCGGCCTGAAAATCCATGGAACGAATTTTTTGCTGAATTTCTTCGTGTCAAATTTGAAACTTAAAACATTGAATAGTAATTGACTGTTAAAATTAGATTTTGTAGCATACTAATTCGCTGAATTTTCAATTATTTTAATTAAATGTCTGTGAAAAAAACTCTACTGAAAAATTTACACGTCATCAATCCAACTTCTGTTCCCGCACTGATTGAAAATACCTTTGTCGCAATTTCCGGAGATATAATTGAAAGTGTAAGTACTGTGGAGCCAAACGGGGAATTTGATGTTGTTCACGATCTACTTGGAAAAATTGCTCTTCCGGGCATGATCAATGCGCACCATCATTTATACTCTGCTCTTGCGGTGGGGATGCCGCTTCCAAAAAATAATCCAACCAACTTCAGCGAAATCCTGCAGGAAGTTTGGTGGAAAATGGATCTTGCTCTGGATCATGATTCTACACAAGCAAGTTTTGAGGCGGGGATGTTGGACTCCCTCAAAGCAGGAACGACAACTATTATTGACCACCATTGCAGTCCGTCTTACATTGAAGGCTCCCTCACATTACTAGCGGAAACCGGTGAAAAACTTGGCTTAAATACAAGTGTCGCATTTGAAATTTCTGACCGTAACGGTCAAGAAAAATTCGAAGCAAGTCTGCAGGAAAATATTGATGCCGTTCGGAAGTTTTCAAGTTCTCCTCATGTTCATCCGATGATTGGTTTACATGCTTCTTTTACACTTTCAGATGATTCGCTGAAAAAAATTCGGGATGCTGCAAACACACTTGATTCATGGGGAATTCATATCCATGTTTCGGAAGACAAAGCTGACGAAGCAGATGCCCTAAAAAAAGGCTACGGCTCTGTTTTGGAGAGACTGCACAAATTTGATTTGCTCAATGAAAACGGACTCGTCATTCACGGACTGCATATCAAAGAATCCGATCTTGAGTTGATACAGAAACATAACGTTCAACTTGTACACAATCCATCGTCAAACGCGAATAATCGAGTCGGAATGGCGCCCAATCAGAATCTCAACAAATTAAAATCTGGGCTTGGAACTGACGGAATGCAGGGCAACATGCTCCGTGAAGGAAAAGAAGGGATGCTCATTCGTAGTTCGCACCTTTCCGGCGGTGAAGACAGCGTCGATTACATGCAGCTTTTATTTGAAAATAATGCTTCGATTGCCTCTAAACTCTTCTCCGGAAGTCTTGCTGGCAGCAGAAAATTAGGTTATATTTTGCCGGAATATCAAGCTGATTTGGCGATTTTTGATTATTTCCCAAGAACGCCGATAACCGAATCCACCATTTTTGGACACATTTTTTTCGGCATGAGCAGTTTGCCCTGCGATGTGATGACAAGAGGCGAATTCCGGATTAAGGACTATCAACTCCTTGATGTTTCCGAAAAGGAAATAAAAGCAAATGCCGTCGGTCAAGCAAAAAGACTTTGGAGTAATTTCAACTAGAACTATGCACATACTCTGAAACTGTTTAAACTTTGTACGGGCACGGCGCGCCGTGCCCCTAACTCTGTAACTTTAAAACTTTGAAACTATTTATGGCTGAATTAATTCCGCATCCATTTGCTTCACTCATCAAAAGGATGTTCGTCGAGTTAGAAACAGAGCAATCCATTTTCGATTTTCCCGCAAAGAAATTTTTCTGTGGACTTTCCGGAAAAGATTATTCCGTAAATTTTCACAATAAAAACAGTTCTTCTCCGCTCGGTCCTGCTTCCGGACCACAAACCCAAATGGCACAAAATATTTTGCTTTCCTGGCTTGGTGGATGCAGAATTATGGAATTGAAGACCGTCCAAATTCTTGATGAACTGGAAATTCCACGTCCCTGTATCGACATGCAAACTGTGGGTTACAACGTGGAGTGGTCACAGGAACTCCGGATTGAGCAATCGCTTCACGAATATGTAAAAGGCGCAATGCTGATTGAAATTTTGCGGGCCAGCGGGAAACTGGATTTGACAGATAATTTCGGCGACGTGCTGTATGACATGAGTGTCGGTTACGATTTGGCTGGGATTCAATCCGAAAAAGTTCGCCGGTTTATTGAAGGCATGCTGGATGCTTCCGAAATCGTGGAGCATTATCGAAAACAGATTCCGGAGCAGTACCGTGAATTTCGGAAACTGGATTTTCAGACGAAAATTTCTGACACCCTTACTTTAAGTACTTTTCACGGTTGTCCTCCGGAAGAAATTGAAAAAATTATTGATTATCTTTTCCGTGAGCATGGACTGAATTGTATTATAAAACTTAATCCGACTTTGCTGGGAAAAGAACGTGTGCGTCTGTTGTTAAATGAAATCATGGGTTACACCGATGTCCACGTTCCGGATGAAGCATTTGAAAATGACGCCACTTGGGAACAGGCGCAAGGTTTTGTAGAACGGCTTGGTGCAACAGCAAAAACGCTCGGCCTGGGTTTCGGAGTCAAATTCAATAATACGCTGATTGTTGAAAATCAGCGGGATTTCTTTCCGGAGAGCGAAAAGGTCATGTATCTTTCCGGAACGCCGCTGCACGTTTTAGGAATCAACTTGGTGCAGCAATTCCGGGGAAAATTTGGTGACAAATTTACTATTTCATTTTCTGCAGGCATCGACAAAACCAATTTTGCTGATGCGGTTGCATTAGGTTTGACTCCGATCACTGTTTGCAGCGATTTGCTAAAAGTAGGAGGCTACAGCAGGAGCAGCGCTTATTACAAAGTGCTGAATTCGCGCATGGACAATTTCGGTGTAAATGACATTGAAAGTTATCTTTTAAAAGCATACGGAAATGCGGAACAAGCTCTGGAAAATATCGGCTTTGGCGCCGGAAAAACTTCCGGAACAGAAGCTACGGTTGCGGATGCTTTCCGTAAAATTCTGGTAGAAGGCGGAGACTTCCGGAAATTTGCCGGATCGGAAGAAGCACCGTTAGCAAATGAAATTTTTGAAAAATGGCTTGCGGAAACCAAACTCCTGAACACAAAAACATACGTTGACGAAGTGACTGCTAATGCACGTTATGGAATAGCACAAAACTCAAAACTGCCTCCTAAAGTCGGAACAATGCTTGAGCTATTCGACTGTCTGACCTGCGACAAGTGTATTCCGGTTTGCCCCAATGATGCTAATTTCGCGCTGAAAATTCCTCCAGGGGAAACTGAAATTCTGGAGTTTGAGCAAAATTCTTCCGGATGGGCGGTTCACAAGCGGAAAACCTTAAAATTAGAAAAAAAATATCAGATCGCAAACTATGCTGATTTTTGTAATGAATGTGGAAATTGCGATATTTTCTGTCCTGAAGACGGTGGCCCGTTTTTACTCAAACCACGCTTTTTTGGAACCATGGAGTCTTTTCAAACATTTACAGATCGCGATGGATTTTTTCTTGAAAACAATTCTGATACAGTCTTTGCACGATTTGACGGCAAAGAATTCCGCTATGTGATTACAGGAAATTCCGTCCACTATTCCGGGCCGGATTTTGAGGTTCAGTTTTCTAAAGATGATCCGGAAAATACAATTTCAGGTGAAGCAAAAAGTCGTGTAAGTTTTAGAAATTATGAGATAATGCTGATGATGAGATCAGCCATTTTAGATTCCGGAAGCCCTTCTTATCTTAGTCACACTTAATTTTCCGGAAAGAACAAAGCTCAAAGAGAGAACCATGGAATTCAAACTAAACGGAAGTACCATAAATTACGAAGGTGATCCTGAAGTATCATTGATGACATATTTACGCGATGTTGAGGATATCATCTCTCCTAAAGACGGTTGTGCTCCGGAAGGAGTTTGTGGATGTTGTTCGGTCTTACTGGACGGCAATGTTCTCAAATCATGTATTGCGCCGATGAGACGTATAGCCGGGAAAGAAGTGATCACAATGGAGGGACTTGATTCGGACAAAAAAGAAACTGTGATCAATGCCTTTGCCATTGAAGGTGGTTTGCAGTGCGGATTTTGTACACCGGGAATTATCATGAAAGTCTGGCCACTCTTGAATCAAGGATTTGTAACTGAGAAAGAAATCAACAAAGCATTGAACAGTAATTTATGTCGTTGCACGGGTTATAAAAAAGTCACCAAATCCTGTCTCTCTGCGGCACAAGCTCTGCGAAATAATACTAAAATCGTGCTGCCTCAAAGTAGCGGAAAAGTCGGTGAAAGCCTGCCAAAATATGACTCCCTCCGTTTGGCCACAGGAGAAGCTCCGTATGTCGCAGATTTAAAATTTGAAGGCATGGTACACGGCGCCTTGAAATTTAGTGAGCATCCCAGAGCAAAAGTTTTGAAAATTGATTACGGCGCCGCAGAAAAATTGGCCGGCGTGTTGCGTATTTTTACTGCCGAAGATATTCCGGGAGAACGTTTTACCGGCTTGATTGTTCAGGATTGGCCCATGATGGTAAAAGTTGGAGAAATCACACGTTACGTAGGTGATGTTCTGGCTGGAGTCGTGGCTGAAACCGAAAAGATCGCCCGTGAGGCTGTTGCTCTGATCGAAGTGGAATATGAAGTTTTAACTCCGGTTACAGATCCTTTTGAGGCGCTTTCAGCAAAAAGTCCACAAATACACGAAAACGGTAATTTGCTCTCCACAACTGAGATTGAACGGGGCGACGCAAATCAGGCAGAAAAAGAAAGTGCTTTTGTCAGCAAAGGAACCTACAAAACACAACGTATCGAACACGCGTTTTTGGAAATAGAGTGCTGTGTTGCACTGCCACTGGAAGAAGGCGTTAAGGTCTTTTCCCAAAGTCAGGGAGTCTATGAAGACCGGAACAGTATCCGTAAAATTTTAGGACTTCCTGAAGAAAAAGTGGTTGTCGTTTTGATGCCGAACGGAGGCGGATTTGGTGGAAAGGAGGACATCAGCGTCCAAGGTCATGCAGCCCTGTTTGCGCATCTGCTACAAGTCCCGGTAAGAGTCGCACTGACTCGGCCGGAATCACTTTGCATGCATCCCAAACGTCATCCAATGGTAATGGAAATGTCACTCGGTTGTGACAAAAACGGTAAGCTGACTTTTGTTAAAGCAGACATAATCGGCGACACCGGAGCTTACGCATCAGTCGGCATGAAAGTACTGGAACGGGCCGCCGGACACGCTACCGGTGCTTATTCCATTCCCGTTGTAAATCTCCGCAGCCGTGCTGTTTACACCAACAATATTCCGTGCGGCGCAATGCGTGGGTTTGGTGTAAACCAAATCAATTTCGCGATTGAAAGCTGTGTCGACGAACTTTGCTTACAAGGTGGATTTGACCGCTGGCAAATAAGATTCGACAACGTCCTTCAGCCGGGAGATCGTACCTCGACCGGTCAAAAAATTACTTCCGGAATCGGCATTCAGAAAACATTGCTGGCCGTAAAGGAGCAGTTCCAAAATGCTAAATACGCCGGAATTGCCTGCGGAATGAAAAATACCGGAATCGGCAACGGAGTCCAGGATGAGAGCATAGTCAGAGTTGTGATTGATTCGCCCACTGAAATTACAATCCACCACGGTTGGACTGAAATGGGGCAGGGCGTTTTTACGATGGCCGTTCAGTTTTTGTGTGAAGCAACCAGCGTGAATCCAAATTTCATTTCAGTCAAGGTAGATACTTCCAAAGACGCTCCCTGCGGAATGACAACTGCTTCCCGCGGGACCTCTCTCATTGGCAACAGTGTTTTGGACGCAGGTAAAAAATTGAAAGCGGATTTGGAAACACACTCACTGGCAGAATTGGTTGGACGCGAATATGTTGGAGAATGGGTCTGTGACTGGACCACCGCGGTTGAAGCAGATGTAGATGAACCACAAACGCATTATTCTTACAGCTATGCCACTCAAGTTGTGACGCTGGATGACTCCGGAAAAGTGGAAACCGTTTATGCGGCACACGACGCCGGCAGAATTGTTAATCCAATTTTATTTGAAGGACAACTCGAAGGTTCCGTTCACATGGGATTAGGCTACGCGCTTTCTGAAAAATTTGAGATGGAAGAAGGCCGCCCTGTACACACAAGGCTCGGGAAACTTGGGATGATCCGTGCTACTGACACACCTAAAATCGAGGTTATCGGCATAGAGGAACCAGATGAATTCGGACCCTGCGGTGCGAAAGGTGTTGGAGAAATTGGACTTGTACCGACTGCTTCTGCTGTGGCAAGTGCCTTTTTTCAATTCAGCGGTGAACGTCAATATGAGTTGCCTTTGAAAAAAGTAAATTGACTGAAAAAAGTATCGTCATTTTTTCAATACAATAATTAAAAACGTGAGTCTCACACTTTGTTTGACAACACCTTCAGGATGAAAATAAGTTAAGGCATTTTAATGACATTATCTAATCTTCGTATAAATATAGACCGTCTTCTCGCAAGTATTGAATCCCTTGCTGAAATTGGCGCAATAGCTGGCGGTGGGGTGTGTAGAATGGCGCTCACAGATGAAGACCGCCAAGGCCGTGACCTTGTTGTCGGGTGGATGCATGAACTGGGGCTGGACGTTACCATTGATCAAATTGGAAACGTTATCGGTATCCGTGCAGGTCAGGAATCCGGGAAGCCAGTAATGACCGGATCACATATTGATACGGTAGCATCCGGTGGAATTTATGACGGCAACCTCGGAGTGCTCGCCGGTTTGGAAATAATCGCAACCCTGAACGACGCAGAGATCACGACAAGAAAACCAATCGGCGTTGGATTTTTTACGAACGAAGAAGGTTCCCGTTTTGCTCCGGATATGATGGGAAGTGGAGTTCATCAAGGGGCTTTAGATTTTAAAAAAATGTTGGATGTTGTCGACATTGATGGAGTTCGTGTTGGCGATGAGCTTGAAAAAATCGGCTACGCGGGTGATACATTAACAGGCAATTTCCGTGCAGATAGTTTTGTCGAACTGCATATTGAACAAGGTCCAATTCTTGAGTTGGAAGATTATGAAATAGGCGCCGTTGAAGGTGTACAGGGCATTTCCTGGAACGAATACAGGATAGGTGGTACGGCAAACCATGCAGGGACAACGCCGATGCGACTGCGGCATGATGCAGGATATGTGGCGGCGGCCATTTCGGTTGAGGCACGGCGCCTTGCCAACGAAATGGGAGCTAATCAAATCGGAACTGTCGGGGTAACAAAACTGAATCCCGGATTGATCAATGTGATTGCCAGGGAAGCATTAGTTACAGTTGATTTGCGTAATACGGACGAACAAAAATTACAAGAAGCCGAACATTCAATGACTTCATTTATTGAACAGATTTGTAAAGCAGAAGGCGTGACTTGTTCAAGTCGAACCCTCGCCAGGTTTGAACCCGTTTCTTTTGATAAAGAAATGGTTTCATTAGTTGCCAAGACCGCATCAAAATTGGGCAATCGGGTAAAATCGATGCCGTCCGGTGCTGGTCATGATGCGCAAATGTTTGCACCAAATTGTCCAACAGCGATGATTTTCGTGCCAAGCCGAAATGGCATAAGTCATAACGTGACTGAATATACAGAGCCCGAGCACCTACAAGCCGGAGCCGATGTGTTGTTGCAAATTTTGTTGCAAAAATCCGCATAAACAAAATTCACTTGATGTCAAGAATCTTAAAAGTCGCTGCGGCGCAACTTGGTCCCATCGCATTAAAAGAACCCCGTTCCTCAGCAGTCGGACGAATGATAGCTCTGATGCAAAATGCTAAAGCACAAGGCGCCGAGCTGGTTGTCTTTCCGGAACTGGCGTTAACGACTTTCTTCCCGCGCTGGTTTACTGAGGATCAGTCCGAAATTGACAAATTCTTCGAAACAGAAATGCCTAATAAGGCAACACAACCTTTGTTTGATGAAGCGCGGAAACTAAAAATCGGCTTTAATTTCGGTTTTGCGGAACTTGTTGTGGAAGACGGAGTCACCCGGCATTTTAATACGGCGGTGATTGTTAATAATCAGGGCGAAATTGTTGCTAAATACCGGAAGATCCATTTGCCGGGACACACAGAACAAGAGCCTTGGCGCGCTTTTCAACATCTCGAGAAAAGATATTTTGAAAAGGGTAATTTAGGATTTCAAGTTCATCCGGTATTTGGCGGTAAAATCGGTATGTGTATTTGTAATGACCGTCGTTGGCCGGAGACTTTTCGAGTCATGGGTCTACAAGGGGTTGAGCTTGTAGTGTTGGGTTATAATACGCCTGTACATTATCCTCCTGCACCGGAGCATGATCATCTTCAGGATTTTCATAACCACTTGGTATTACAAGCGGCAGCTTATCAAAATGGCACCTGGATTGTCGGCGTTGCAAAAGCCGGCCGGGAAGAAAATTGTGATCTGATTGGAGGGACTTGTATAATTGCGCCGACAGGTGAAATTGTTGCAGAATGTGAAACCTTAGCAGATGAGGTGATTCTTGCAGAATGCGACTTGGAGCGCTGCAAAGAAATACAGGAAAACATTTTTAATTTTAATCTACATCGCCAGCCTGAAGACTACTCCTTAATTACAGCGCCTAAAAAATGAATCTGCTTCAAACGGTCAATTTTCATTTCCAAGCATGTTTAAAACGCAAACAAACTACAAAAGTAAAATATCACCTTATTTTATCAGTGTGTCTTCATAAAACATTTCCGTTTTGGAAAGCCTTTTAAAATCCACGCAATGGCATTTCCGGGGAACGCCGCAGCCAGTTCCACTCCGGATAATCTGCGGTACCTTCAATGAGATGCATGGTGTAAGCGTATCTGGTACGGGCGGAACGGTTGGCGTAACTCATGTGGGGCAACAGTCCGTGCAGTACCACCATTGTTCCGGCTTTTGCTTCCAAAGGCACAAGTTTGGATGTCTCCCAGGGCATATCATCGTAGATTTCCATTTCGGTTCCTTCACCGCTTTCACTGCGGAAAAAACGTGATTTTAGCGGATTCTTGTGTCCGCCCGGAATGGCCCACATACAGCCATTTTCCAGAGTCGCATCTTCCAGAGCAAACCAGAACCCTTTCACGCTCAACGGTTCAGTATAAAGGAAAGTTGAATCCTGATGACAAACCACTTCACCGCCAATCTTCGGCTGTTTGAAAATGAACATCGACTGCAAAATTTTAGGGTCTTCAAAGCCCACCGCTTTTGCGATTTCCGCTAATTCCGGAGTTCTGGAAAACTTTTGGAAAACGGCATCTAAATCATGCATGGCGTGGCCGATTTTGTTGATTGACTTGGATTTTGATTGACGTAACTTACCATTTTCAGCAAAGGCCTCTTCCTCAAAAAAACAGCGGATTTTATCTCCGGATTCCAGAAAATAACGGTCTGAATGTCTGGTTTGCTCATTGGTGGTAAAGATCGAAACCGATTCTGCAGGATCGAAAGCCTTTACAATTTCAGTTGCTCGATGACTCAAAGCTTCACATGCATCCTGTGAAACAAAGTCCTCCAGGACTAAAAACCCATCCTGTTCAAACAATTCAATCTGCTTTTGTGTCAAAATCATAGTTTACTTGATCATCATGAAAAAAAAGAGTAGCCTTTTCCGGAAAGCAAGCTTTCACTGAAAATATTTTTTCTGTACCGGGGCAGACTTGATTAGGTCGAGTCTGTGTTTCATTTCTCAAATTAGAGTGGCATATGTTGTGGGAAGGATTCAAGCTAATGGGTGTAGGCATGGCGACAGTCATGTTGTTTTTGATGTTGATGATTGCCTGTATTGAATTGGTCAGGCATCTCAACCGCAACTTCACGACACTCGAACAACAAACACTTAAAGCACGTCGAAAATCCAGCAATGCGCCTTCAAAACCAGCAGCGCAGTCCACTGTTCCGGTTGAAGTCTTTGCTGCGGCAATTACAGCTTTCGAGTCAGAAAATAGGACTTCTTAACAGAAGATATTTCATTAGCTAAAACTATAACTCAAAGGGAAAACATCATGGCCAAAAAACATATTGAGTTTATGGACACGTCATTCCGTGACGGCTTTCAGTCCGTGTTCGGCGCAAGAGTCGCGACCAAAGATTTTATGGCGCCTTTAGAAGCAGCAGTCGATGCCGGTTTTCGTTATTTTGAAGCAGGCGGCGGAGCACGTTTTCAAAGTCTGTTTTTCTATTGTAACGAATCTGCCTTTGACATGATGGATGCTTTCCGGGAAAAGGTTGGGCCGGACGCGAATTTGCAGACACTCGCCCGCGGAATCAACGTGGTGGCACTCAGTCAGCAACCGCGGGACATGATTGATTTACATGCGAAAATGTTCAAAAAACACGGAATCACCACCATCCGGAACTTTGACGCTTTAAACGATTTGCGTAATCTAAAGTATTCCGGAGAGTGCATCACCAATCACGGATTGCATCATCAAATTGTGGTTACCATGATGGATTTACCACCCGGATGCGAAGGGGCGCATGACACGGAATATTATTTGAAAACCTTGCGTAATATTCTGGATTCGGATGTGCCTTTTGATTCGATCTGTTTCAAAGACGCCAGCGGTACAGCAAATCCAAGGAAAGTTCACGAGACAATCAAAGGAGCTCGAAAAATGGTTCCGGAAGGAACGATTCTGCAGTTACACACGCACGATACTGCCGGAGCCTCGGTCAGTCAATACTTGGGTGCGATTGAGGGAGGAATTGACAGAATTGATTTGGCAATGAGTCCGGTGAGCGGCGGAACAGGGCAACCTGATATTCTCACCATGTGGCACGCTCTCAAAGGTACAGATTACACGCTTGATATTGATCCCGACAAAATCATTAAGGTTGAAGAAATTTTTGCAGAAAGTTTTGCGGACTATTTTTTTCCTCCGGAATCACGAATGGTTTCACCTTTGATTCCGTTCTCACCAATGCCCGGAGGTGCTTTGACAGCAAACACGATGATGATGCGTGATACCGGAACCTTGCACCTTTTTCCGCAAGTCATCAAGGAAATGTCGGAAGTAGTTCGGCTTGGCGGTTTTGGTGCGTCGGTAACGCCTGTTTCTCAGTTTTATTTTCAGCAAGCCTATCTCAATGTGACTTTGGGCAAATGGGAAAAAATAAATCCCAATTACGGAAATATGGTGCTGGGATATTTTGGCCAAACACCGGTTGAGCCGGATGCGGAAATTGTCAAGTTAGCTTCCGAACAACTCGGCAAACCAATCTTCAAAGGCGATCCGCTCGATATTCTTGAACCGGGAATTCCGAAAGCTGCTGAAGTCCTCAAAAAAAATAACTTGCCTGAAACCGATGAAAACCTTTTCATTGCTTCCAGTTGCGAAGACAAAGGCATTGATTTTCTGCTGGGTAAAGGAAAAACTTCGATCCGTAAAAAATCGGATGAAGCTAAAAAAGAAGCTCCCGTTTCCGCAAAATCTGCAGCACCTTCCGTTTCCGGACCAAGAGATTACACGATCACAGTTGACGGCCGAGCCTATCAAGTTCAAGTCAATGCCGGTGGTGCGTTGGCTGCGACTACTGTATCGGGGAGCTCTGTGGTTTCCACTCCTGCGGCTCCGGCAGTTCCGGAAACTTCCGGCATTGAAATTTCTGCTCCTACTCCCGGAAACATCGTACGGGTGGAAGTAACGGTTGGAGATACCATTGCAAAAGAGCAAACCCTGCTGGTGATGGAAGCCATGAAAATGGAATCGCAAATCAAATCTCCACAAGACGGAGTAGTACAAGCTATTCATGTACAAAGCGGAAATACGGTGCAAACCGGAGATACTTTAATAACACTGAGAGGCTGAAAAAATGCTACACAGTAAAAAGGTGGTTCCGCTTCCTTTTTCCACCTTGCAATATTTACTAAAATTAGAGAAATATCTGGTGCGGTATTTTCTGGTTTTGATCTTTTTAGGTTTATCCGGAACTTTGTCCGCACAGTCCCGTGAAGATCAAATCAGTATCGTGATGCCCACCGATGCACGAGTCATTCGGGTTGATGCGAAAATAGATCAGTGGGTCTATGCCGGTGATACTTTAGCGGTACTCAAGGATACGAAAGGTGCGAAATTTAAGTTCCGTGCGGGGGTTTCCGGACAACTGGTGTTTTGGCGATTACGGAATCTAAAACATTATGGCGTCGGTGAAACGGTGGGGATTCTCCGGATTGCACCGGTGATTGTTGAGGAAGTGGGGAGAAGTGGCTCAGTCGTGGCCTTGCCGGCTTTTTATGAAATGCTGCTGAACTTGTACAATTCTACCGGAATTGCTGCTCTTTTTCGTGGTCAGGGATTGGATTGGACAGAAGGTTTTGGACGCCTGATTATGATCGGTGTAGGACTCATCTTGTTATATTTGGGTATTCGCCACCAGTTTGAGCCGTTGCTGTTGGTGCCCATCGGCTTTGGCGCTGTGTTGTCTAATATTCCCTTAGCCGGACTTTCGGAGCCGGGCGGACTCTTGTATTACATTTACGAATTTGGTATCACCACCGGAATTTTCCCTTTGATAATTTTTATGGGTGTCGGTGCGATGACAGATTTCGGACCGATGCTGGCCAATCCAAAAACCGCATTGCTGGGCGGCGCGGCGCAGTTTGGAATTTTCGGAACCTTGTTAGGCGCACTTGCTTTGAACAACATTCCGGGCATTGACTTTTCACTTCGAGACGCCGCTTCCATCGGCATTATCGGAGGTGCAGACGGCCCAACCGCCATATTTCTTTCAAGCCAACTTTCGCCGCGTCTGCTCGGATCCATAGCAATTGCGGCCTATTCATATATGGCGCTGGTTCCTATAATACAGCCGCCGATCATGCGATTGCTGACTTCTCAGAAAGAGCGTGAGATTGAAATGAAACAGCTACGATATGTTTCAACCCGCGAAAAAATATTATTCCCCATGGTTGCATTAAGTCTTTGTGCTTTGCTTCTGCCTTCTGCGGCCCCTTTGATTGGCATGTTCATGTTTGGAAATCTGGCCAAAGAATGCGGTGTGATCAATCGTCTTTCGGACACAATTCAAAAATCACTGATCAATACTGTGACCATTTTTCTTGGACTTAGCATAGGAAGTAAATTGGCTGCGGGAGAATTTCTCAATCTCGAAACGGTGGGTATTCTTGTTCTTGGCATGATCGCATTTTCAGTGGGAACCGCAACCGGTGTTTTGATGGCCAAGCTGATGAACAAACTGACCTCTTCTCCAATCAACCCTTTGATAGGGGCTGCGGGAGTTTCTGCTGTTCCCATGGCAGCCCGTGTTGTGAACCAAGTTGGGCTCGAAGCCAACTCACAAAACCATCTGCTGATGCACGCCATGGGACCAAATGTTTCCGGAGTGATCGGCTCCGCAGTCGCTGCAGGAGTTTTACTGGCAATGCTGTAAAAAACATAAAACCGAGCTCCGCCGCGAAAACACTCCGCTATGCTCCCTGCCGCTCGACAAATTCCGGATAGGCATGCAAGCCGAATTCACTCACATCCATTCCATTATACTCTTCTTCTTCTGAAACTCGGATTCCTACTGCAAATTTTAGCACAGCCCAAACTGCCAAACTGCTCAAGAAGGTAAATGCTCCAATCAAAACAATACCTTTGATTTGAGCAAAAAGCGCGACATCAGGTTTGAAAATTCCTACTGCTAATGTACCCCATATACCATTCACCAGATGAACCGACAGGGCTCCTACGGGATCGTCGATTTTGAGTTTATCAAACATCGGAATAGCAAGAACCACTAGAACACCACCTATTCCTCCAATCAGGATCGCAAGATCCATACTTGGATAATCTGGTCCAGCCGTGATGGCTACCAGTCCGGAGAGAGCTCCATTGAGAACCATCGTCAAGTCCACTTTTTTGTATAAAAGTTGAGTCAAAACCATTGCCGCTAAAGCACCCGCACTAGCAGCAATATTGGTATTTGCAATCACCGCGGAAACTGCGTCTATATCGTCTTTTGATCCCAAAGCCAATTGGGAGCCGCCGTTAAAACCAAACCAGCCCAGCCACAACACAAATGTTCCCAACGTCGCTAAGGGCAAATTGGCACCAGGAATCGGATGAATGGAACCGTCAGCGCCATATTTCCCTTTTCGTGCGCCCAATAACAAAACCCCGGCAAGCGCTGCCCAGCCGCCGACAGAATGAACAATCGTCGAACCGGCAAAATCACTGAATCCATCAATCAAACCGCCCAAGCTTGTCCCCCCCCAAGTCCAATGTCCTTGAATTGGATAAATGACAGCAGTCAAAACCAGGGTGAACCCCATGAACGGCCAAAACTTAATCCTCTCCGCAAGTACTCCAGAAACAATCGTAGCGGCGGTGGCAACAAAAACAACCTGAAAAAAGAAATCCGAAATCAAGCTGTGACCTTCTGCAGAAGTCCCGGACATCCTGAATCCGCTACCTACAAAATCGTTTCCGCTACCGTACATCAAGTTGTAGCCCACATAATAATAAGCCACACAAGCCAGCGAGTAGAGGGTGATATTTTTGGTCAGGATGGCTGTGGTATTTTTGGTACGCACTAATCCAGCTTCCAACATAGCAAAACCCGCAGCCATCCACATGACCAGGCATCCGCTAATCAGTAACCAAAAACTATCAAGTACATATTTCATTTCTACTGAAAATTCCATTTCATCTCCTTTGTCTAAATACTTTGTTTGTTAAAAATATTAAAGTGCGTCGTTACCCGTTTGACCGGTTCGGATTCGGACCGTTTGAGCAACGTCATAAACAAAAATTTTGCCGTCACCGATTTTTCCGGTTTTCGCCTTTTGCTCAATTGTTTCCAGTACCAAGGCAACTTTTTCATCTGGAACCACAATCTCTATTTTGGTTTTTGGAATGAAATCTACTTCGTACTCTGCTCCTCTATACAATTCGGTATGACCTTTTTGGTGTCCAAAACCTTTGACTTCTGAAACTGTCATACCAACAGTTCCTATCTCTGCCAGCCCTTCCTTAACCTCATCCAGCTTAAAGGGTTTGATAATCGCTTCTATTTTTTTCATATCCTTCCTTTTGAATTATTAACTTAACTTAACCTCAATCATCCCTCAACTTTCTCAAGGATTATACCATGAGCGAGTTTTTTTATATTTTTTCTGTAACATATTGTTATATTAAATTTTAATTAAAATAAGCTGCTGCAAAAATTTTAAATTTTAAGACTATATATGCTCAATATTTAATCAATTTATATTTTTATGACTATATTTTAATCATCTAAATTCATAAATATCCGTTGTAATATTAAAAATATTGCGCAAAATTTTATCAGATTATTTAATGAAAAACTATAATTGGTCATACCACTTTACCACTTGAAATTAAACAACAAATATGCTAGAATAAATTTCCTTTTGCAGAAAGTTACTATTTTAAAAACTTTCGGCAGAATAATTAAAGCGCGAAGCATCCACTAATCATAAATTATAAAGAGCCTTAATGAAGTCCATTACGATCACCGGAAAAATGCATCCAGGTTTTGACAAGATACTGACAGAAGAAGCTCAGGAATTTTTGTTAAAGTTACACCAAAAGTTCAATAGCACCCGTAAGACTTTGCTTGAGCAGCGTAAAGAGATTCATCAAAAGATCCTTGCTGGGCAAAAACCTACTTTTTTAAAAGAAACGGAATCTGTCCGAAAAGGCGACTGGCAAGTGGCACCAATTCCGGAAGATTTGCAGGATCGGCGCTGTGAAATTACAGGTCCGGCAGAAGCGAAGATGATGATAAACGCGCTAAATTCTGGAGCAACAATTTACATGACAGACTTGGAGGACTCGAATACGCCCAACTGGTTTAATCAGATACAGGGACAGGCTAATATGTCCGCGGTTTACGAACGTACTCTGGAATTTACCAGTCCGGTAGGCAAGGAGTATCGGCTCAATGACGGAGAATTAGCAACCCTAATTTTACGTCCGCGCGGCTGGCATTTAGAGGAAAAACATATTTTGATTGAAGGAGAAACTACTTCCGGTTCTTTGGTGGATGCCGGGCTTTATTTGTTTCATAACATCAAACGAACATTGAGCAAAGGAACTGGTCCTTATTTTTATTTGCCTAAAGTGGAAAACCATTTGGAGGCCCGCTTATGGGATGATGTTTTCACATTTTCAGAAAAGGAATTAGGAGTCCCACACGGAACTATAAAAGCCACTGTTCTATTGGAAACAATTTTAGCTTCCTTTGAAATTGATGAAATACTGTATGAATTGCGTGAACACATGGCAGGAATCAACGCCGGCCGTTGGGATTACATGTTTAGCGTGATCAAGAAATTTCGGCATCTTCCCGAATTTATCTGGCCGGAACGGGCGCAAGTCACAATGACCGCTCCTTTGATGAGTGCTTATACTGAATTGCTCGTGCAGACGTGTCACAAACGCGGTGCACATGCAATTGGTGGTATGGCCGCGTTCATTCCCAGCCGCCGTGATGCGGAAGTTAACAGAGTCGCGCTGGAGAAAGTTCGGGAAGACAAAGAGCGTGAAGCCGAGGACGGATTTGATGGATCATGGGTGGCTCATCCGGATCTTGTTCCGGTATGTACTGAAGTTTTCAGCAATGCTTTTGAGGAAGGACGAGTCCACCAAAAACATCGTCTGCGAGAAGATGTTAAGGTTACAGCAGAAATGCTGCTTGATTTTCAAATTCCCGGAGGAAATATTACAGAGTCCGGATTACGAAACAACATCAGTATTGGAATTCAATACATTGCGGAATGGTTGGGAGGCAATGGTGCAGTCGCTATTTTCAATATGATGGAAGACGCGGCGACTGCTGAATTATCAAGATCACAAACTTGGCAGTGGTGCCGCCATCCGGAAGGGAAGTTGGATGATGGACGGAAAATCACACTCGAGATGGTACAAAGTATGATTCCGGAAGAAATTGCCAAAGTCCGGACACTTTTCGGAGAAGCCTACAATGAAGAGAATATGAAACAGGCAACTGAATTATTTATTGAACTGATCACTCAAGATGAGTTTGAGGAATTTCTCACCATCCGCGCCTACGATCAGTTGGAATGATTTTTTAGTTTTAGCGGTTTGGGATGTTCCTCGTCAATGGTTTGTGTCCATTTTTCCCACAGCATCCGGATTCCTGTACCGCTTTCCGGATGCACCCAATCCGGACTTAGTTCGGAAAGCGGAAGCAAAACAAAACTGCGTTTTTCCATTTCCGGATGAGGAATTTTCAATTTTTCTGTGTTGATAATTTCATTTCCGTAACTCAAAATATCAAGGTCAATAATTCTCGATCCCCAGCGTTCTTTGCGGACACGCCCCAATCTGTTTTCAATTTGCTGACACTTTTCCATTAGTTCAAAAGGAGAAAGTTTGGTCAAACCACAAACCACCAGATTGTAATAATTTGGCTGCGGCATCTTCAAAAGCGGCTCACTTTCATAAATTGCGGAAACCCGAAAATTCTGTAACGGTAACGCTGCTAATTCACGGCAGGCCTGATTCAGAAAATCCAGGCGATTTCCCAAGTTGCTGCCAAGCCCCAAATGAACTAAAATAGCTGTTGTCATTGTAAATTCTTTAGTTGAAAAATTTGAAGTATGAGCTTAGCACAATCGCTAATACAGTCGCAAACAGAAGCAACACCGGTTAAGTCAAAATGATTCGCATTATTGCTGGAGAGTTCCGGGGGAGGAAACTAAAAGTTCCTGCGGGAAATGATGTTCGGCCAACTTCGGACCGGGTTCGGGAGGCACTTTTTAATCTGCTTTCTTCGCTGTTAAGCTGGAACGAAATGACCGTGCTTGACCTTTACGCCGGTAGCGGCGCCCTGGGTTTAGAAGCCTTGAGTCGAGGCGCAAAGCACGCGATCTTCGTTGAGGCTACGCATAAAAACTTGAAAATCCTCCAACAAAATATTGAGTTGATGTCGCTGGATTCAACTAGATTTGAACTCGTGCAAGACCGAGCAGTGCGCTGGATTTTTCATTTTACTGATCCTGAAAAACCATGTGTCGCATTTCTGGACCCACCATTTTCTGGAAAAGAATACGATCTCATTCTGGAAAAATTGGCACTACTTCCGGCAATCCGGACAGGATCGTTAATTGTAGTTGAATCACCAAACGCGAGAGAGTTAAATTTTCCAGCAAATTTGGAACTACTGAAACACCGCCGTTATGGCTCCGTTACATTGGATATCCTGCGTAAATGCTGAGCCGGCCTAACTACAATAATCTTGCCTTGACCTCACTACTAGCCTAAGCTAAAACGAGTAAAACGTTTCTTAAGCAAGTAAATTTCAAGATCCGAAATGAGTTTTTTAGACAAAATTGATAGAGCGGCTCTGCCTAAGCATGTTGCCATTATTATGGATGGCAATGGACGTTGGGCCACTCAGCGTCGTATGCCAAGATTTCAGGGCCACCGCTACGCTGTCAAATCGGTACGTGCCTGCGTGGAAGCCGCAGCAGACTTGGAATTGCCGGTACTGACTTTGTACGCCTTTTCGACAGAAAACTGGCAGCGCCCAAAAAAAGAGGTTTCGGCATTGATGAATCTTTTTTTTGAATTCCTGAAAAAAGAACTCGATACAATGCTAAAAAACAATGTGCGCTTTAAGCTGATCGGAAACCGTGACGGATTACCGGATTTCCTGCAGGAACGCTTGAGTCACGCTCTTGACTCCACTTCAGAAAATACCGGTTTATTATTGAATTTAGCATTGAACTACGGAGGCCGGGACGAAATCGTACATGCGGTCCGGATGCTTGCGGAATCGGTTAAAGCCGGAGATTTACAACCGGAAAACATTGATGAGTCTTTAATTTCTTCAAAAACCTACACGGCAGGTGTGCCGGATCCGGATTTGATCATTCGCACAAGCGGTGAGCTGCGTCTTTCCAACTTTTTGATTTGGCAGGCTGCTTACGCGGAATATTTTTTTACCGATGTTTTGTGGCCTGATTTTAATAAAGAAAATTTATACGAAGCGCTGGTTGAGTATCAGCAGAGAAAGCGCCGTATGGGACGTACAACTGATTCCGGAGCAAATTCGAAATCCTCTGCGGATGTGCCACTTCCCGTTTCTAGTGCGACAGTATCCTCAATTTCCGAAACTTCTGCCTGAGATTTATTATGAGTGACGCACCATCCACTTCTGACTTGTCCGCACGAGTTAAAACCGGAATTCCACTGGCTGCCGGAATTATAATCCTGCTTTTTACACCTACTTTTGTGATTGGACTTCTGGTGCTGGCTGTTGCGTTCATCGGAGCACAGGAGCTCACCAGTATGCTTGCTAAAAGTGACAACGATGAAACTCCAGGATTGCTTCCGGAATGGCTTTTGCCGGGTACTGCCGTGCTTATGGGTTTGGGTGCGTTAGCTGGGGAATCAGGACTTCATGCCGCCTTATTGATTAGTGTAGTAGGCTGGATATTTTATGAATTGATTTTTACGCCAAAAAGCGAACTCGCAAAATTATCAGCTTTAGGTTTCGGTTTATTCGGAATGGTTTGGGCAGTTTGGAGCGTCCTGCACATTACGCTGATCAAAGCACTTCCAGATGGAACAGCCCTGCTTTTTTACCTTTTGCTGGTCATAAGTTTCAGCGACATTTTCGCGTATTTTGGTGGAAAACGTTTTGGAAAATCTTTACTTGCGCCAAGTATCAGTCCGAAAAAAACGTGGGAAGGCAGCTTTTTCGGAGTTGTCGGCGGAGGAATTGTGGGGGCAGTATTTGGCGAACTTACGATGTCGATGTTCTGGCTATACGGATTACTGCTGGCCATGTTGCTGGCAGTTGTAGGACAACTCGGTGATCTGGTCGAATCCAAAATTAAACGACTCTGCAACGTAAAAGATTCCGGAACACTCCTGCCGGGACATGGAGGCATCCTCGACCGGATTGACGGACACATGCTCGCTGCACCGGTTTTTTACTATTTGCTGCAACTCGGATGAAATTTTCTGTGAAAGCAAAGATGCATATTTTGACACATGATTGGAAGTTTCACTCACAAAGGCTTGGAAAAGTTTTATAAAGACGGGAGCAAAGCAGGTATTCAAGCCCGCCATGCGACACGGATTCGTTTGATTTTAGCCCAATTGAACCAGGCAGAAAAGATAACGGATATGAATGTCCCTTCTCTCAAGTTACATGAATTGAAGGGAAACAGAACAGGTGACTGGGCAGTCACAGTTCAGACCAATTGGCGCATTACTTTTCGATTTAAAGAAGGTAATGCAGAACATGTTCATTATGAAGACTATCATTAGGTGCTACCATGAAAATGTATAATCCTCCCCATCCAGGAGAAGTGATCAAAGGATTGTGGCTGGAACCGCTGGGTATCAGCATCACAGAGGTTTCTAAAGCCCTTGGGGTCAGCAGAAAAACAATGTCAAATATAGTGAATGGAAACGGACGAATTTCTCCAGAAATGGCGGTTAGATTGTCACTTGCTTTTGGAACAAGCCCTGAAAGTTGGATGGGACACCAAACGGCGTATGACCTGTGGCAAGTGGAACAACATAAAAACGAGTTGCATGTTCGGCCGCTGAAGGTTGCGTAAAGTTGATTGAATTCACGGATGTAAATATGCTTACTGGGATATTACCGAATTTTCTTACGGTTCACAATTCACAATCAGTTCGTTCTGTCCACTCTACAAATGACGACTGATGAAGAATCAACCTGTTTGTGAAAAAAATGCAGAAATTTTATTCAATCGGTTTTTTCTGCAATCATTTCCATTGGGGAGTTTGGAGCTTTTTGCGCCATCTTCTGCTGAGGAGTTCAAAAACGGTTATGACACAAAAATCGCAGGAAGATCAGCTTTTAAGGAAATATACCTCCAATTCAAAGCACCAATGTTTTCAGAAAAACAAGACAGGTTTACTATTAGGACAACAGAGCATCAGCACAATTTACTTAAAAGCTATCCTCCATTTTCGGCTTTTTACGTAGCACCAACATTTCGCACGCTAAAGGAGCTTAACGAGGCACAAACCCAAATTGAAACTGCCAAGGAGTTTCTTCGATTCTTTGTTTGTATAGAGGTCAGTTGTCTTCCTCAAAAGATCAAATTTTTCCATTACGGACACGTTGATTCCAAGCGTGGTTGTCCTGATGTCCGCTACAAAGTCCCTGATGATGGCGGGGCAAAAATAGCGAAACGTCCAATTCCTGCGAAGCATCGTATTCTTGGAACCCAGTTGCTTTCCTTATTCAAGGAAGAACAAGTCGGACATACTGTTGCCTTGTCTCAAGGTATACCAAAAATCCGTCAAAACTTTGATAAAAAGTTGCCTATGATGTTAAACGAAGGACAGAGCGTGCAAAAAAATTTTGTAGATAATGAAGATTTAGCTGCAATGAACCATGACTTTGCAAACGTGTTTAACTTTTCAGAGTTTTGCACAATTTCTGAGTTTGGAGTTTTTATTCGTGAAAAACTCCGATAGTCGTTTCTGCAGTTGAAAAAGTCCGAAAATATTCAAACAATGAAAAAACTCACCATCCTCGGAGCAACCGGGTCCATAGGTCTTAACACTCTCGATATTGTCCGGCAGTTTCCTCAAAAATTTCGAATTGAAGCCCTGTCTTGCCGGAATTCGATTGAGACGCTGGCAGAGCAAATAAAGGAGTTTAAGCCGCGGCTAGCGTGTGTGGATACCATCGAGCAAGCCCGTGAATTGCGGGAGTCATTCTGCAATGGACACTACGCTCTGGAAACGAAATTTGTCTGTGGTGTTGAAGGATTAGTTCAAATTTCCAGTGATCCGGAAGTTGATCTGGTGGTGGCCGGAATAGTAGGTGCGGCAGGATTGCGGCCCACATTTTCTGCTGTACAAGCAGGGAAAATCGTTGCCGTGGCTAACAAAGAACCTTTGGTGATGGCTGGAGAGCTCTTCGTAAAAACAGCCAAAAAAACCGGCGCAAAGTTGTTGCCGACTGACAGTGAACATAACGCGATCTTTCAGGCACTGCATGATGAACCGCCGGACAGAATCGCACGATTGATCCTGACTGCTTCCGGAGGGCCATTTCGGGATCTTCCTTTGGATGAGTTTGAAAAAATTACTCTTGCCGAAGCACTGAATCATCCCAACTGGGAAATGGGCCGAAAAATCACCATCGACTCGGCGACGATGATGAACAAAGGTCTGGAAATAATCGAGGCACACTGGTTGTTCAATACTCCGGTTGCAAAGATTGATGTGTTGATGCAGCGGGAAAGCATCATTCATTCGATGGTGGAATTTATTGACGGTTCTTTTTTGGCGCAAATGGGACTTCCGGACATGAGGGTTCCAATCGCCTATTGCCTCGGCTGGCCTGAAAGACTGCCTTTGGAAATTCCACGTATGGATCCGGTTTCCCTGAAAACACTCCACTTTGAAGCAATTGATCCAAACCGCTTTCCGTGCCTTCCACTTTCCATCAAGGCAGCAAAACAGGGGGGCGGCGCACCCGCAGTTTTGAATGGGACGAATGAAGAAGTGGTTGCTGCTTTTTTAAATGAGAAAATCCGTTTTGTTGACATCTCCAAAACTTTGGCTTCCGTGATGCGTAAGTTGGATGAAACTTTGCAACAAACGGTAACGGATTTTCCGGATAAAATTCCTGACTTCCTGCTGAAAATTCAGACCCTCGAAGATGCGGTTCAAGCAGATCAGTGGGGACGTGAACAAGCCAGAAAAATGCTGGAACAAGTTCTATAGATGACTTCCGATAAACAAAATAATTTGGAGTTGCCGAATTTGCTGCTGTCAGTGCTGGAAGAAACTTTTAGTATATACAGGCTTGCTCCTGATGCATCTTTGCCGGAAGCTGTTAGTGAATGTGATTTTTACAGTCTGAGCAAAACTACTGAGGAATTGTCGCTGGTTTGTCCGGAACATCTTGCAGTAAAAAGTGATAAGAGCAGCCCGGATTGGAAGTGTTTAAAAGTAGCAGGTCCACTTGATTTCAAGCTGACTGGAATTCTCGCAGGCATTACTGAGGTTCTGGCCAAGGAAAAACTCAGTGTTTTTGCAATTTCGACATTTGACACGGATTACATTTTAATCAAAAAACAAGACTTAACACCCGCGATTTCTGCACTAGAACGTACAGGATATAGATTTGAATAACCTCTAACATTTTATTGTTTAATATGCTGACAACTATTTTATCTTTTTTAGCAGTACTTGGAGTGCTGATTTTCATTCATGAACTCGGACATTATCTTGCGGCACGTCACGTCGGTGTACGGGTAGAAGCATTCTCAATCGGTTTTCCGCCGACTGCATTGTCGAAACAAATTGGAGAAACTGAATACCGGATTTCCTGGCTGCCTGTGGGAGGTTACGTTAAATTGTTCGGTCAGAATGTCACTGACGAAGACGCAAACGATCCGACAAATTATGCCGCAAAATCCCTTTTTCAGCGCCTTTACATACTATGCGCGGGTCCGGCAATGAATCTTTTATTCGCGATAATTTTTATGCCTTTGGTGTTTTGGATCGGCATGGATGTTCCAGCATATCTAAATGAGCCTTCCATAATCCATAAAGTTCAACCTGGAAGTTATGCGCATGAATTGGGCATTCAGGCAAACGATGAAATAATCGCGGTTAATGGTGCCAAGATTAAAAACTGGGAAGAACTTCACCGCACTCTGGGACAGATTTCTCCTGCGGAAAATTTGATCCTGGAAGTTGATCGAGCCGGAAATTCTATAATAATTGAAGGTTCCGGAATTGAAATGCGCCGCAGCCGTAATATGGGATGGTCTCCTTCACTTGCTCCAATAGTAGGAGGATTCACCGGAAATTCGGCTGCTGAAAAAGCTGGCATTCAGGCTGGAGACAAAGTAAAAAGTCTCAATGGGCGGCCTATTCTGGACTGGAGTGAAATCTCTCCAGAAGTACAGAAATTCATGAAATCCGGCGATAAGACCGCAGAAAGTTCTACAATAAAACTCACAGTAGAACTGGAAAGAAACGGAGAAGTGGAGTTTGTTGAAGTTGCGCCTTATTTTGAACCAAAATCCCAAAGATGGCTTTTAGGAATGAGCATGCAAAAAATTTCTCGTTCACACGGATTTGGTGAGTCTATCGTTTTGGGTAGCTCTCGGTTGTGGTTTTTGACCAAAGCCACCTTAAGTTTCCTTGGACAAATGTTTCAGGGTGAAGGTTCGATGGACGACCTTGGAGGGCCGATAAAAATTGGTATGGTAATTGGTGACGCCGTACGGAGTGGTGTCGCGGAACTGTTTTTTCTGATGTCGTTCATAAGTCTGCAACTTGGTATTTTCAATTTACTGCCGATTCCGGCACTTGATGGTGGACACATTTTCATGCTGCTACTGGAAAAAGTTAAAGGCTCTCCTTTGAGTATTGCAATGCGGGAACGGACACAAATGATTGGTTTTTCTGTGCTAATTACTTTGATGATTTTTGTGACGTGGAATGATTTGATGAGTTTGTTTTGAACTGTTTCTTTCCATTCACAACTCTTCCAGTGATGTTTCCTTTTTAGTCTTGAAGAGTAGTGTTCCACGGACTATTTTCTTTGAACTCGCCTACCGCCTTACTGCCATCATTGAAATAAAGTATCCCTTGACCATGTTGTTTTCCATCTTTCCAGTCTCCTTCATACTTGTCACCATTAGGCCAAGTATATGTTCCTTGACCATGTTGTTTCCCTGCCTTCCATTCTCCTTCATACTTTCTCCCATCCTCATAAGTTAGGGTGCCTTTACCATCACTTTTCCCCTCCTTCCATTCTCCTTCATATTTGCCTCCATCCTCATAGGTAATGGTTCCCTGACCATGTGGTTTCCCGTCTTTTAGATCACCAACATATTCAACTTTGTCTGAACATCCAACAAGTAAAACACATAATAAAATGGACGTAACTGTTAGTAAATTTTTCATCTCATCCAGATCAATTAGAACTTTTGAAAATTAAGAAATTGCCGTTTATTTTACGAGAACTTAACATATACCACCATTTGCAATATTTTACAAGAGTGAGTGAGTTCAGTTGTTGAGGATTTCAGCAACTCAATCTGCTGTAAATTCAATTACGCTCGAAGGAAATTCATCTCAGGGAAGAGCTGTCTATCAATTCGACTTATATGAACCTTTCAAGTGGTTCTCCAGTGATGCGAAATTCTTGATTTTGCCTGTTCCCGTCAAAGGATTAATCCTGGGATCAGATCGCGGCAGTAATCGCTTGGCCAAGATCTTCTGTATTACCTTTCCCACCCATATCGGGTGTCAGGTCAACGCCACTCCGAAGAACAGTTTCAATAGCGTTCATAATCGAGTCATGCGCTTCGTTATAGCCAAGATGCTGAAACATCATTGCGCCCGCCCAAATTGCTCCGATCGGGTTCGAAATTTTCTGTCCGTAAATATCAGGAGCAGAACCATGTACCGGTTCGAACATAGATGGGAATTCATGTGTAGGATTAATATTAGCTGATGGTGCAATCGCGATGGTTCCGGTACACGCCGGACCTAAATCGGACAGTATATCGCCAAACAAATTGCTGGCAACAACCACATCATAATGCTCAGGCATGCGCACAAAGTTAGCAGTAAATATATCGATATGGTACTGATCGACGGTGACGTTCGGATAGCTTTTGGCCATCTCTTTTACACGTCTATCCCAAAACGGCATTGAATGGATAATACCATTCGATTTCGTTGCTGATGATAAATGCTTAGCATCACGTGATTGCGCTAATTCAAAGGCATACTTAAGGATTCTATCGGTACCGCGACGGGTAAAAATACTTTGCTGAGTGACGATTTCATGCTCGGTACCTTCATATTGAATTCCGCCACTTGCCGAATATTCACCTTCTACGTTTTCACGTACAACGTAAAAGTCGATGTCACCAGGCTTCTTGTTTGCTAAAGGACAAGGAACGCCTTCAAACAAACGGACAGGTCTTAAGTTAACATACTGATCAAATTCACGACGGATTGGAATCAACAAGCCCCATAACGAAATGTGGTCCGGGACTGATGGAAAACCAACAGCACCCAGATACACCGCATCAAAAGGGCGTAAAAGATCGATACCATCTTCAGGCATCATGCGGCCAGTCTCGAGATAGGTTTCACAAGACCAATCAAATTCTGTCCATTCTAATTTCAGACCGTGCTTCGAAGCAGCAGCCTCTAGTACAAGTACACCTTCCGGTATAACTTCCTTACCAATACCATCGCCTGGGATTAAGGCAATTTTTACATTTTTTGACATGATCAATTACAGTTTAGTAGTTAATTTTATAACCAAAATTAAAGTAATAGGAATATCGAAAAGCCTAAAGAAAATAAATCAGGGCTACTTCAACTTTTTATGGTTTGACCTCAAATTGATTAGTATGGATAACTTAAAGAAAAGCCTGGTGGACACACAAAGTAACACAAATAAAGACAAGTCGTTTCAAAAATAATTTGTTATATCATACTTTTAGTTGTTTTTGATTTTCATTGAAGAATTTGACTCATGTTTAACATCGGCAGGAGAACAGCGAGGGCAATAAAACCTACCGCGCCACCAAGAATTAGAATCAAGACTGGTTGCAAAAGTGTGGTCAGTGCCTCAAGTAAGTTGTTTACCTCTTCTTGCATCCTGTCTGCCACTTTTTCCAGGAGTTCATCTACACGTGCAGCTTCCTCTCCGATTGAAACAACATGACGCACATATTCAGGAAAATAATCAATCCTGGCCATAGCAGCGGAAAGAGGGATACCTTTGTTGTTGACATCAATAATCAGTTGATCCAGTTTGTTGATAAATATTTTATTAACGACAACGTACTTCGAAATTTCGAGAGCCGTTTTTAAATCAACTCCGCTTTTAAGTAACGTTCCCAGTGTCTGGCAGTAACGGGCAACCATGACTTTAATCCGCAAGCGGCTCAGTAGCGGTAATTTTAATTCAATCTTATCTTTCCATTCCCGCCCTCGTTTGCTCCGGAAAAATGATGTTACGCCAACTACAATTCCGAAAATCGCCAGCATCAGTAAAAACCAGTGATCCACCACAAAATCGCTGACATCCATTAAAATACGGGTAGGCAGAGGCAATGCCTCCTCCTGATTTTCAAAAATACGCGTGATTTTCGGAACAATTGTCGTGACCATAAACATGACCACAGCCAAACCAAAAACCATCATGAAAGCAGGATAAATAAGCGCGCCTTTTAATTTTGAGCGCAGACGTTCCTGTGCTTCGTAGTAGTCCGCAAGACGAATCATAATCGCACCCAGATTTCCAGCGTTTTCTCCGGAACGTACCATACTGACGTACATTGCAGGAAAAACTTGAGGATGCATTCCCATTGCTCCAGCTAATGATCCGCCTTCCACCACCCGTCCACGTACATCCGAAAGAACGCTTTGAAATCCGGAATCCTCAGTCTGCGGAATAATCAGCTGAAACGCCTTATCATAAGGAATTGTTGCGTCCAGCAAAACTTCTAACTGACGCGTGAATTGCGTTAGCGTTTTTCCTGAAACACCTTGCTGAAAAGAAAATTTCGGTAGTTTAATTTTAGTTGATTTTTCGCCTCCGGAAAGTTTTACACGTGTAAAACGACTGGTCCGGATTTCTTTTGGAAAAAGATCTTTGCTGCGTAAATACTGGCGCACCTCGGATTCCGTTGCGGCATCCGTAGTTCCCTTGTGCAAAGTGCCTTCACCATCAAAGGCCTGGTAATTGTAAATTGGCATTTCCGGTTATTGTTTCAAAAAATTTTCCAGTGTCCCTTTAACTTTTTGCAGAGAATCGGGGTCATCAGGATTTACACGAGAATTTGAGGATCGCACATTCCATTTCCATTGGTTTCCGGAATCATCACTCATTACACCCTGCCGACCTCGACCGTCTGGGGCATATTCCGCTTCCGCGAGAGCATAGCCCTGACCGGCAGAATTTGAGCTTGCTTCCAAAACTACAGAAATAAATTCGTACAGCGGATTGTCCGGATCATCCGAAATCTGGCTCGCTTGAATTTGCTTGGCCGCATTCATTGCCACACGGGCACGTTCCCGTGCGGTTCGTGCTTCCGGAGCGATAATTCTTACCTGCAAACGTGACCGTGTTGAACTGCTTTGGTCTTCAATAAACAAAATTTCATACGCCGGAATCGTACTTATTTTGCTGGAGTTATTTATTTTACGGTCCGCTAACTGAGTTAGCAAAACTAGCAGTAGTGCGAGAAGGAAACCTATTCCGAGTAAACTCCAACGCTCCCAACTGTGTTTTAAAAAAGGCAAAAAACGACGCAAACGCAACATCAACGGTGGAAAAAACGGAATGCTCCATGCCGCAAGCAATGCACCTGCAAGTGGTGAAATAAAGATCATCCCAAGTCCAAAGGATAATGTCAGTGCTGACAAAATCCAAGCCATCGTATTTTCGTCACTCTGACTCGATTTAATTTCTGCAGATTTTTTGCTAGAAGAATTTTCAATATTTTCGAAACCATCTGCTAGTACCGGAATTGCAGGAACATCCACAACTGCCGGTGGTATCTTTGCGGATTCCTTCTCACTCTCTTTGGCAACCAGGTAAATGGAAGTACACCAGGTATTTTTGGAATATAAAGTTGCTTCACATTTTGGATTTGGAACCGGTAAATTTTTTAATGCCTTTTCAAGAGGAAGCACCAAATTATGAAGTTTTCTACAAGAAACAGAACAACCTGTGGCGTTAATTTTAACTTTTGTTTCTCCTTTTTGCTTGAGATCCAACAAACGGGATTGGTGTGATTTTTGTTGGTACTTAAAGGATTTCCGGCCAAGTTTATCCATGAAAACTGCCATGTTCCAATAGAGCATTTGCAATATCTCAAAATTGAGTGCCTTTTTTGTTAAATCTTGAAAGAGCCCCCAAATGACATCATTTTCTTCTACTTCCGCCTTAGCGGATTTAGAAAGTTCTTTCTTTTTTTCAGCAAACTCTTTGGAAGTAATTCCAAATGTACGTAACTCTTCGGGTATGGAAACAGCCATGAAACACAAGATAGTGAGGTTTACGCTTAACAGTTGACGGTTGGGAGTTCTGACCGTAAACTAGAGACTACCAACCACTATAATTATACACGAGGAGTTTAATATGGCAATGGACTATCACCCATTGAAAAGTGTTAGCGGATTTTCATGGCTGGGAATAAACCTGGGAATTAAGGACAAATCTTTAGATTTTGGAGTAATTGCATCAGAGTGCGAATGTTCCGCAGCAGGTGTTTTTACACGCAACAATCTTCCGGGTGCGCCGGTAATTGTTGGCAGAGAAAATATAAAAAATGGACAACTGCAGGCAATTGTTGTTAACTCTAAAACCGCAAATGTTGCAACAGGAAATGCTGGAATTGAAGATGCGAAAAATATGTGCAGATGGACCGGAGAAGCTCTGGGAATTATTTCGGAATTGGTTTTGCCTTCTTCAACAGGCGTGATTGGTCAACGACTGCCAATCGAAAAAATTCGGGAAGGTTGTAAAATGATTCCTGAACAACTTGGTTCATCTCCGGAATATATTGAAAAGTTTGCTCGTGCAATCATGACGACAGACTCTCATCCAAAATGGAATTCTACTGCTATTGGAAATTCCACTTTGCTCGGAGTTGCCAAAGGAGCCGGTATGATTGAACCCAACATGGCGACCATGCTCAGCTTTTTTGTAACTGATGCCCAACTTAGTTCTGAACAACTGCAACCAATGCTTCGGCGGGTTGTCGATCAATCCTTCAACCGCATTTCGATTGATTCTGATACTTCAACAAGTGACACCGTCATCATTCTCGCCAATGGGCTGGCAGGGCCGGTTGATGCTGAACAATTTGAAAAATCTTTTACAAACCGTGGGATACAATTAGCTAAAGAAATTGCACGCGACGGAGAAGGCGCTACTAAGCTTATTGAACTCACAGTTTCCGGTGCAGAATCTCAACAAATGGCTTTGCGGATTGCTAAATCAATTATCAACTCGCCGCTCGTCAAAACTGCAATCCACGGGGCGGATCCTAACTGGGGACGTTTTGTGATGGCTGTCGGAAAGGTTTTCGAGTATCCGGTGCCTTTAACAGATTTGTCAATTCACTTTGGAAAAGGAAGCCAAATTCTAACTGTTAATGCCGAAATCCTTGAAGCAGAAACAGTAGATTTGGATGCTATTTCAAAACTACTTCAAAATCCAGAAGTTTTTATAGAAGTAGTTGTTGGCGACGGGAAACATTCCGAAACGGTTTGGGGTTGTGATTTGACAAAAGGCTATATTGAAGAGAACGCCTTTTACACAACGTAAAACATATTGAGTCAATTCGGAAAAAGGATTCAGCTTCAAACAGCTAGTAGGAGTTGTATTTTTTCCGTCATAATATTTCAAATATAATTCAGGTATCAATTTGAAAAACAGCAGAAAGCAGACAGCAGAAAGTAAGTCTAATACAGGAATTTTGCTGATAAATCTTGGCACTCCGGCCGCACCGAATACAAGAGAGGTTCGTGCGTATTTGCGGGAGTTGCTTTCCAACGGGAGAGTATTGGATATTAACCCTCTCGGTCGCTGGTTACTGCTTAATTTTTTAATTCTTCCATTTCGATCCAGGAAGTCTGCTAATGCCTACCGGAAAATTTGGTTTGAAGATGGATCTCCGCTTTTAGTCTATTGTCAGCAATTAAAAATCGCCCTTGCAAAACAATTTTCTGCAGAGCAAATTCCTGTTGAGTTGGGGATGCAATGCGGACAGCCTTCCTTAAAAAGTGCTGTGGATCAGCTTCGCAAAGAGGGTTGTGACAGGATTATAGTTTTTCCCATGTATCCGCAATACGCTTCCAGTTCTTATGGTGCGGCAGTTGAAGATCTTTACAAAGAAATTTTGCATGACTGGAATATGCCTCAACTGCGAATCATTCCGCCTATTTTTTCAGATTCACGTTTTATTGAGGCGTGGGCAAAAATCGGTTTGCCTTTTCTTGAAAACAAACCGGATCATGTGTTGTTCAGTTTTCACAGCCTTCCCATACGGCATTTGCAGAAAAGTGACCACAGCGGAAATTGGTGCAAAAATGATGGTGCCTGTTGCCTGGAATTAGTAAATGAGAACCGTAATTGCTACAGCGCGCAGTGTTACCACACAGCAAAATTGCTGGCTGCACATTTTGACTTGTCTGCGGAAAAATGGTCGCTAAGTTTTCAGTCAAGATTTGGAAGAGATGAGTGGATCAAACCAGATACTGAACAACATCTCACAGAACTTGCGGAACGTGGCGTAAAACGGGTTATAGTTTTTTGCCCGGCATTTGTCGCAGATAGTCTGGAAACATTGGAAGAAATTGGAATTCGTGCGGATGAACTTTTCCGCAAACACGGAGGAGAAACATTAACACTTGTTCCTTCACTTAACAGTCATCCGGAATGGGTTGCGGCTCTGACTTCAATTATCCGGCAACAGTTAGCCGGATAAAATACAGACGAATTAATTTTTCCAAAGTAAATAAACTTTTGCACTCATGCCTGCTCTTAACTTGAGGCCTGGATTTGCAGCTTTGACATACAAAGGGAAACGCCCTGTTTCCGGATCTGCAGTCCAGGAGATGCGTTCAATAATTCCTGAAAATTCTTTGTCACGAAAACTTGGTGTCGTAAAAACAACAGATTGCCCCTCCATGATCATCGGTAAATCTCCCTCTCCCACTTGAATCTCGATTTCAACATGCTTGATGTCGATGATTTGAAAAAGAACTGCACCTCCACTTATCACTTCTCCTTCTGCGAATGATTTTGCAGTGATAATTCCTCCAATTTTTGCTTTAATCAAAGTGTCTTCAAGAGCACTTTCACGAAGTCCAACATCGTGTTTTGAACGCTCTACTGCTAAACGCGCATTTTCAACTCCCAGCTTGGAACCTTTTATATCCTCTTTTGAACGCTCAAGGTTCAGAATGGTATTATCAACATTTATTTTTGCTCTGCTGATTTCATGTTTGGAACGCTCTAATCCAAGTTTCGTATTTTTTAAGGCAAATTCTCCCCGGCTGTATTGTAAGTGCAGTACGTCCAATTGCGAACGAGTAGACGATCCTTGCTCAAATAATGTCTGTTCATCTTTCAGCCTGCGTAGAATGTCTTTCAAATTTGCTTCCAAATCTTTGACATTGTTCCTGCTTACCTCAATTTGAATCTGAGCCAATTCAAGTTGTTTCTTACGGTCTTTTACATTATTTTCATTTACCTTTACCTGCACATTCGCCAGTTTCAGTTGGCGCTCACGATCTCTAACATTATTTTCATTAACTTTGTGCTGCAAATGAGTTAATTCCAATTGCCGATTCTGCGTGTCATTATTGAGAGTCAGCAGCAACTGGCCTTTTGAGACATGCTGATTTTCTTTAACATGAAGAATTTCTACTCTCCCCCCCACACTGGATTGCACCTTCAATGTGTTTGCCGGCGCGATTATTCCTGACAAAGAAATTGGTGTTTTGAATGAGTTTTGAAGTTCTGTTGCATGCGTTGTTGCTAGACCGAATAACGGCCATATTAAGAAAACACCAATAATTTTTTTACTGTTCTTTAAATAATTATACATTGGATACCTTTTTGCTGATTTAGTCATTGTTCTACTTAGAAAGACGAGTGGATTTCTCATCTTTCATGGTTTTAGTCTCTACTAGACTCAAAGGGTTTAATGTGTAGTAAATACATCATTCCCGGTTCAGTTCATATTTCTCATTAAACTCTCCAGTTAAAGCAAGGAGTTCCACCCGGATTTTTTCTTGACGAATCCGGATAAGAATTTCCTGCTGTTCAGCTTGCACCACGTCCTGTTGATATTGAGAAATACGATAGCTCGTGCTTTTACCCAACTTGAAGCGCTCAATTTCATTGCGCAACTGATCTTTGGAAAGTTTGCTCACTGCTGCTGCAGTCTGTTTTTCCTTTTCAATTAAACTCAAAGAGCGCAACAGAGACTGTGTACTCACGTTAAGTTGAGATTTGCGATCCTCTATTTGCAGAGTTAATTGCTGCTGTTCGAGACGTTTACGTTGGATATTTTCAATAGTGGCTTGATCACCCAAAGGCACTTTCCAGGTTAAAGTAATGTTCATTCCGTGGAGATCACTTTTGCCAAAATCGGCAATTCCGCCAAATTGATTTTTGCTGTAGCCATTCAAAACATAAGACAAATTCAAATCCAAATTAGTTTTTTGCTTATTCAGTTCCTGTTCTAACTGATAACGATTTTGTTCCAACGAGGCTTGTTTCAACCCAATTTGCGAGTCATTCGCATAAATTTTTTCTAACAGTGCAGAAACATTTTCTGTCACAGCCACTTGTGTTGCCGGTCTGTCCCCTGGATATAGTCCGACTGGCAGGTCTTTTATATTGAGTGCTGCACGAACCTGATCTTCAATACGCAGTGCATCCAAACGTGATGAAAGCAAACTTTGACGATTCTTCATCAATTGTGTTTCAGTAACTCTTACTTCTGTAGAGTTCAATAGACCCGCTTCCAGACGAGCCTGATTGTCACGTAAAAGTTTTTCTGAAAGTTCTACCGCCTTTTTCTTAACCTCAACCATTTCCAATATTCCAACTAAATCCCAATAAATTGATGCGACTTGTTTTAGCAGAGACAATTCGGTTTGCAGCGAATTTAGCTGGCCTCTTGTCACACCGATTTCTGCCAGCCGAACAGGAATGTCGTTATATTCTGTGCCCGAATCCTGAAAAAATGGAATAGAAACCGAGCTGGTCAAACTTACTGTGCTAAGAGTATCTCCAGTACTTCCCGATGTAACATCACCACCCATTTCCAAAAGAGAGAGTGTTGTAGATTTTTTGCTGTTCTCAGCATAAGTAAGGCCATAAGTAAGGCCGCTATCCGTTTTCTGGCTATAAGCTGAAGAAAAAGTCATACTGTTAGTACTGCTCCCACAAAGTTGAGATGGTGAGCAACTTGAAGAAGCAGAAAGTGAAGGCGTTTTAGCATAACCAAAACTGGTTGTCAGGTTGGGAGTGTTTCTTTCTTGTGCAGCAATTACTGCACGTTGTGCAGCATCGTTGCCGATTTTTGATGCTTGCAAAAGTACGCTGCGTTCCAGCGCCAACTGTAAAACCAGCTTGAGCGAAATTTCCGCCATTTCCCTGCCATCAACCGTTTTCAAATTGACAAGTTTCAATAACTGGGATGTTTCTTCACTCAATGATGTCTGGTCTTGAGCATGAACAGCACCCCACCAAAAGAGGCACAGCAATGGAAAAAGAGTCAGGATTTTTATTATATTATTCAATTTCAAATTTTCTGTTGGCGGAAAAAGCAACTTTAAATAGTGTCGATATTTCATTCTCTAAGAGAAATCAATTTTAGCGTACATTAAGGCAGAAATCATTTCCGCGGTGTAACGAATTGTATCCAATTCATGTGCCTTCAAACTTTTAATAACTTAAGCCTGAAACGTATTCCGTTCTATTATTATTGATTTAAACACAAGTTTCATGCTATTCCTAGCATTTTACATTATACCGATAAAAGCACCGCATTATGCTATTACGGAAAATAGTTGAATGTTTTCAAGACCGGAAAAGGTATTGCAGAATAAAACAGAAAGGACAAATATGACAGACAAAAAGAACTTCAGCGAACAGGATTGGAAAGAGCGGTTAACTCCGGAACAATTCGAAATTTGCCGAAAAAAAGGAACCGAACTGCCCTTCAGCGGCAAGTATCTTGATACTAAGGCCAAGGGCACATACACGTGTACATGTTGCGGGAATGCCCTGTTTTTATCCGAAACGAAATTTGATTCCGGATGCGGATGGCCAAGTTTTTATAATTCACTAGGCGATGATTACGTCGGCGAGCAGGAAGATTTAAGTCTGTCACGGCAAAGGACAGAAGTAATTTGCAAGCATTGTGACGCGCATTTAGGACATGTTTTTGAGGATGGTCCAGCACCAACCGGTTTACGCTATTGCATAAATTCTGTTTCGATTGCACTCGAAGAGGACGAGGAATCTTGATCTGATTCTCTTTTCCTGTCAAACTAGCATGATCTATTAATATTTTGTTAAGACATTTACTAACATGAAAATTTGTTCCGATGTGGATGGTGTAATCTTGAATTACATTCAAGGATTTATTGATTTCACACAAAGAGAAAATATCCCATACACCCATGAGCCGGAACTTTACGGAGTCATCCGAAATTTTCCAGACAACTTGGGGATGCGGGATCAATTCCATGCCGGAGATTCTCTGCGTCAATTAAATTATTTTGATGATTCGCTGCAAATCCTGAACATGCTGGCTACTCAGCACGAATTGCATCTTGTAACTGCTTTGGAGCCTGAACAATTTCGAAAACGAGAGGAAAATTTAGCCGCGCTAAATTACACTTCGCTGCAATGTGTGGGCGATATTCGTAAAGAGCAGATTATTGTCGAGGAAATACAACCGGACGTAATGCTTGAGGACCGCCCGGAACTGATTGAAGCTTTTTATAGTGCCGGAATTCGAGTTCTATTTCCTGACTGGCATCCCTATACTAAAGGTATGGAACGTTTTGGAACCCCTTTTTCGCGTTGGCAGGAAATTCCGGAATTGCTGCAAAATGCATCAAAATCCAACTAAATTTTTCTGCTCATACTTCAAACTATAATAAAATTAAATGTCTAATAATTATTCCATCTATTTTGCGGGTGATTTATTTAACCATAAAGATTTGATCGGTAATCTGCTTTTGTCAGAAGCCATCGAAAAAGAGTCTTCCGGACGTTACATTTGCGTTGTTCCGCAGCATCTGGAGCAAAGTACAAACCGTTCAATTGATATTCGCAATAGTGATTTGAAAGAGGTTGTCAAAGCAGATTTGATTCTGCTTAATTTTGACGGAACAGAACTTGATTCAGGAACAGTAATAGAGTTTTTGTTTGCCAAAGCCCTCGATATTCCGGCAGTAATTTTGCGCTCAGATTTTCGTGCCGCAGGTGATCAGGAAAGGGGCGATCCGTGGAACCTGATGTGTTCCGGATATCCACGAACCCGTTCGGTTTCTTTGAATGCAATGTCCTGGTACCAGGAGGCATGGAAACAAGGCGGAGGTACTGCCGCAATTCTGGAGCGTTTTTACGGAAAACTATCAAAATTGATCAATGCGGAATTTGACCTTGTTCTCAAAGAACCTTCGCTTTTTGACAATCAAGAAATGCTCTCAAATGTTTATGAGTGGGCATTGCGTTTTCCTGGAAATGGTTTTGCAGATTTATTCAGTGAAGAAGAGCTCCGGAATATACTGGTTGCCAAACAAAACACAGGTTCTGTTTTAACTTAATCCAAAATTATTTTATGGAATTTGAAACAGTAATCGGTTTGGAAATACATCTCCAGTTGGCAACAGCATCCAAAATTTTTTGCGGCTGCTCCACAGAATTCGGTAAACCGCCGAACGCAAATACTTGCCCTGTTTGTCTGGGACTGCCTGGCGCCTTGCCCGTACTGAATCGTCAGGTTCCGGAGTTTGCAGCTCAACTTGGAATTGCCCTAAATTGTGAAATCCGACTTGAATCTCAGTTCGCGCGCAAAAATTATTTCTATCCTGATCTTCCAAAAGCCTATCAGATTTCACAATTTGATCGTCCTATTTGCGAATATGGTTGGCTGGATATTGAAACTGAATCCAGGGGAAAAAGCAGGATCGGAATCACACGAATTCACATGGAAGAAGATGCCGGAAAACTGGTTCATGCTGACGACAGCCCCGAAAGTTTGGTTGATTTGAACCGCGCCGGAGTGCCATTGTTGGAAATTGTGAGTGAACCTGACGTACGTTCTGCGGAAGAGGCCAAAGTCTACATGGAAAAAATTCATGCGATTGCTACCACAATTGGAGTTTCCGTCGGTGATATGGAAAAAGGGCATTTACGTTGTGATGCAAATGTGTCTATAAGACCGCAAGGACAGAAAGAATTTGGCACTCGTACAGAAACTAAAAATCTGAATTCATTCCGTTTTGTCAAGCAAGCAATTACTTATGAAACGCAAAGGCAGCGTGAAGAAATTTTGGATGGAAAAAAGATTGTTCAGGAAACACGACTCTGGGACACCGACCGCAAAGTCACCTTCAGTATGCGCTCAAAAGAAGAGGCGGATGAGTATCGCTACTTCCCGGATCCGGATTTGCCGCTGGTACGTCTTTCTCCGGAATTGCTGGAAACGTTTCGTAAAAATCTGCCAGAACTTCCTGAAGCAAAACGGCAGCGCTTCATGGCAGAATATGGTTTAAGTGCTTATGATGCGGAAGTGCTTTCTGCCGGTAAAGAAATTTCAACATATTTTGAAAAAATCCTTAGCCATGGTGCTTCTCCCAAAATAGCCTGTAACTGGGTAATCGGTGACTTGACCCGTGTGCTGAATGAATCCGGAAAATTACTCAGTGAAATTGACCTCTCTCCGGAACATCTTGCGGATTTAACCAAAATTATTGAAAGCGGTGAAATCAGCAATAAAATTGCAAAAACTGTTTTTGAGGAAATGCTTGCTTCAGGAAAAACACCTGAAGTCATAATTGAAGAAAAAGGCTTGAAGCAAGTATCCGATGAGGGAGAACTGGGCCGGATTGCTGATGAGTTGCTTGCCGCAAATCCGGAACAAGTCGAGCAATTTCGTACAGGCAAGACAAAAGTGCTCGGTTTCTTTGTGGGCCAAATGATGAAACAAACACGCGGTAAAGGCAACCCCGCGGTAATCAACAGCCTGCTAAAGGAAAAGCTGGATGGATAGTATGAAAAAATTAATGCTTTATTTAGAGTGGGTATCATTTTTAGGTCTGCTCGGTTGCGGTCTTTGGATTTTTTTGAAGCTGCCGATAGAAGCAAGCCAGGGATTTCCGCAAAAAATAATGTATCTTCACGTACCTTCAGTAATCACTACATACCTGGCATTTTTTGTGGTATTTATTTTTAGCATCGCCTATCTTTGGAAACGTGAATTGGTCTTTGACCAAATAGCAAAAGCATCGGCGGAAGTCGGTTTGGTTTTTTGTGCGCTTGTGCTGCTAACCGGTGCCATCTGGGGGAAACCGACTTGGGGAACATACTGGGTTTGGGACGCTCGTTTGACAACAACGCTCTTGTTGTTTTTAATTTTCATGGGCTATTTTCTGCTCCGGATGTCTGTCAATGACAGAGACAAAGAAGCACGGCTGGCTTCAGTTTTAGGTATTATCGGTTTCCTCGATATCCCAATTATTCATAAATCAGTCGAATGGTGGCGTACTTTGCATCAGCCTTCGACTCTATTCAAGGTTGAATCAGGTCAAGCCAGTCCTTCAATCTCACCGGAATTATATTATCCTCTCGTGGCTTCAATAATTGTAATGCTGGTTTTCTATATTTACTTATTGCTCCTGCGTTACCAAACTGAAAAACGTACGGACAGACTCAACCAACTTCTTGCGGATACACAGGATTAAATGCTTATCGGATTAGAATATGTAGTGGCTGCATACGGAATTTGGCTATGCACTTTTGTTTGTTACATTTTTTTGACTAAGCGCCGTTTGAAAATTGCAAGCCATGCAGTTGACGCACTTGAACAAAAAAATACGGAATCTTCCACTCGTCCGCAAGACCAGAATAATAAATGAAAACGAGAACTAAATTTGTTATTGGAGGAGCAATAATTTTTGCTGTGTTAACTGCTTTATCCGTGCAGGGGTTACAGGAAATGACTGTTTTCTTTTATACTCCTCAAGAAGTCCTGGCAAGTCCAGGTAAGTTTGAAAACAAAACAATTCGTATCGGAGCACTCGTGCAAAAAGGCAGTGTTGAATGGAATGCACAAGCTATTCAGCTGTCTTTCAACATCACTGAAGATGGTAAAAAATTCATTCCCGTTTATTATGCCGGAGTCAAACCGGATTTGTTCCGTGAAGGTCAAGGAGTTGTTGTTGAGGGTAAAATGCAAGGACCACGCTTTGAAGCACATCAATTGCTGGTCAAGCATAGTGAGGAATACACTGTTGAAACTGAAAACAAGAAAAACAAAGAAGACTACTACAAATCGATTCAGGCACAATAAAGCAAGGGAAAATACAACATGGTTCCGGACTCAAGAATTCCTGAGCTCTTTTTTCTGAAACCTGTCTGCTGATACCTGCCGCCAAAATGCAATCACGTTTCCAAAAATTACGGAAGAACTACAAAGAATTAATTGCGACTGATCCAAACATCCGTAACAGGGTGCTGGTGGTGGTAGTTTTATTGATGTTACTGATTGTGCTGGTCATGTTCAGTATGCAGCACGGCTTTTCCGTTTTAGAGCAATCGGGATCGCAGTTGATGGTTTTTGTGGCAATCAACATCAATATTGTCCTGCTCGCAATCGTTTTCTATATGATTGCCCGCAACCTCCTCAAGCTTTCTTATGAGCGTCGTCGCCACGTTCTGGGCGTCAATCTTAAAACCAAACTCATTACTTCATTTATCGTGCTCTCTTTGCCGGCAATGGGCTTTCATCTCTTTGCAAGTTTCTTCATTGCCACTAATTTGGAATCCTGGCTCAAAGGACAGCAGGAAGCCATGATACACAGTGCGCAAAATGTTTCTGAGGCTTATCATAACAATCTCCGGAAAACCATGGAACTCCAAAATTTGATTTGGGAAAGCCATTTAAAAAAGAGTGGCGGAGAATTCAGTAAAGTGAGACCGTTGGCAAGAATTGAAGCGGATGTGACGCTTTACTCTGAAGATCAAGAGTTGTTGCAGCAATGGTTACAAAACGCGATTTCACAAGTCTATTGGGCCAGTCCTACCTTAAACGAGTGGTATCAAATAAAATCAAAAGCACAAGTCTGGTTCACAGAAGAGTTGGATGAAAGACTCCTTTACCGTCACATCCGAGCTATTTCAATTGAAAATAAAAAATATTATTTAGAAGTTTTTTTTCCCGCAACACCTCTTATTTCAGGTGCAATAAATGAAATAATCGAACAGGATCAGAACAATCAGTTTTTGACAGAATCTGAGGATTTAGTTCGGGGATATTTTTTAATAATTTTTCTGTTGATGACTCTCTTCATAATTTTTGTAGCCACCTGGTTGGCCTTCTATCTGGCACGGGGCTTCGTACAGCCCATTGAAGATTTGGCACTTGCTACTCAACGTGTATCGGAGGGTGAGCTAGGTTTTCAGGTAAAACTTCGCGGACCTCTGGATAAAGACTTTGCTCTACTCATGAAGTCTTTTAATTCGATGAGCCGTGATTTACTTGAGCATCAGCTTGCACTTAATAAAACAACAAAACATCTACAGGAAAGTCACAAAACACTGCAAAGCCAAATTCGCTTTGTGGAGCTTGTACTGGAAAACATCACCACCGGTGTAATGTCATTGGACGTGGATGGACATGTTGAAATATTAAATCATTCCGCCAAACAAATGCTGCAACTGAAAAATGGTTCAGAAGGCAGCAAGCACTACCGGGACGTGCTGGAACAGGAATCTCTGCAAATGTTTGAAGAAATGGTAGTGCAAATTGAGACGGAAAAAGGACGCTCCATTTCCCGTAACCTGGTTGTTCACAAAAAGGAGGGTCCCATTCATGTCTCAGCAACACTTCTTGTGCTTCAAAACAGTGAGGGGGAGTCTGCCGGTATGGTTTGCGTTTACAATAATATCACGGAAATTCAACGACTTCAGCGTGCCAGAGCATGGCGCGAAGTGGCGCGACGCATTGCCCATGAAATTAAAAATCCGCTCACGCCGATTCAACTTTCCGCAGAGCGTATTCACCGGAAATATGCTGGAGAAGTTTCGGATAACGTCGCCTTACAGCAGTCAACTCAGACTATCATAAATGAAGTTCAACATCTCAAACAGATGGTTAGTGAGTTTTCTAATTTTGCGAAAATTCCAGAATCAAATCCGCAGTTGAATGATCTGAACCAGATTATCAAGAAAACTCTCCAGCTTTATCATGAAAACATGCCGGCCAGGATTTCCCTGACCACGGAGTTGAGCGGAGCACTTCCGCAACTGCCATTGGACGCAGAACAAATCCGGAGGGTCATCATCAATTTGGTGGACAATGCAATCAGTTCCATTGAAAAAAAAGGAGCGCTCTCACGTATTTTCCGTCAAGGTGAAATCATTATCCGTACCCGACATGTTCCTGATCTGAACATCATCTTTCTGGATGTAGAGGATAACGGCACCGGAATTTCTCCGGAAATCTCAGACGACCTTTTTGAACCATATACGACAACAAAAGAACATGGAACCGGACTTGGTTTAACCATCGTCAGCCAAACTATCTCAGATCATAACGGTTTTACCCGCTTCCGAAATCTTGATTCCGGAGGTGTTTGTTTTACGATTGAACTTCCTGTCACCTGAAAACCACAGCTAGGTAATGAAGAATTTCCAGCAAGTGCTACAAATCAAAACCCGCGGCAAAGGGCTCCGGGAAATAACTCATGCAGTACGGGAAGTGGTACAAGCTTCTGGAGTAACATCCGGACTTTGTAATTTGTTCGTCCGGCACACGTCAGCAAGTCTCGTAATTCAGGAAAACGCGGATCCGGATGTTCAACAAGATCTGGAATATTTTTTTGGAAAGCTGGTTCCTGAAAACGATTTAGGATATACTCATACGACTGAGGGTCCGGACGATATGCCATCACACATCCGGAGTGCGTTGACCAAGACCTCGGAGCAGATTCCTCTTGCCGGAGGTAAATTGCTTTTGGGAACCTGGCAAGGGATTTTTCTCTGGGAACACCGTACTCGTGGAAATATACGAAATGTGGTTGTTCATATTTCAGGAGAATAACACATGAATTTAACTTGAGAAATCTTTACTACTAAACTAAAGTTCAACTGTTTTTTAGCTAAATTTGTAAACCTACAAAAAGAAATTATATTTATTCATGCAAACAAAATTTATCTTTATTACCGGTGGTGTCGTTTCCGGACTTGGAAAAGGAATTGCCGCAGCTTCAATCGGGGCGCTACTGGAATCAAGAGGTTTAACAATCAGTCTGATGAAATTGGATCCATACATCAACATAGATGCAGGAACAATGAATCCTTTTCAGCATGGTGAGGTTTTTGTCACAGTGGATGGGGCGGAAACTGATCTTGATTTGGGACATTATGAGCGCTACACAAATGCCGTTTTGACCCGAAGACACAACCGTACCACCGGTCAAATTTACGATGCTGTCATTCGTAAAGAACGTGCCGGTGAATATTTAGGCGCGACTGTCCAGGTCATTCCGCATGTGATTGATGAAATTAAAAAGGCAATTTCAGATGCTGCCAGATTAGCTGACACTGATCCTAATTCCGCAACAGCGCCAAATGCCGATATTTGTATCGTGGAAATCGGCGGAACAGTTGGGGATATTGAGTCCCTGCCTTTCCTTGAAGCAATACGTCAATACAGGCACGATCATGGTAGAGAAAACACTTTGTTTGTTCACCTGACTTTAATCGTGAAGACAACAGAAATGAAAACCAAGCCCACCCAACACAGTGTGGGCAAACTCAGGGAAATCGGAATTCAACCTGATATCCTCATCTGCCGTACTTCTGAAATGCTTCCCGATAAAGTTCGCAGCAAAATTTCCCTGTTCACAAATGTTCCGGAAAATTCTGTGATAAATGGACTTGACGTAGAATCGGTTTATGAAGCGCCCATGATGTTTCATCAGCAGGAACTGGATAACACCATTATGACCTATTTGCAAATGTGGACCGGTAGTCCTAAACTGCAGCCGTGGATTGATCTGATTGAAAATTATAAAAATCCGCATGATGAGGTGGACATTGCTTTTATCGGAAAATATGTTGCAAACAGGGATTCGTATGAAAGCCTCAACGAAGCGCTTTTTCATGGAGGAATCGCAAACCGGCTGAAAGTTAAACTGCACTATATTGACTCCGAATTGTTGACGCCGGAAAACGCATTTGAACAATTGGAAAAAATGGACGGAATTTTGGTTGCACCTGGATTTGGAGAACGTGGTACCGAAGGAAAAATTGCTGCCATCAAAATTGCGAGGACAAATAAAATCCCATTTTTTGGAATTTGCCTTGGAATGCAAATGGCGATTGTAGAATTTGCCCGTAATGTGGTTGGAATTGAAGGTGCTAATTCCGGTGAGAACCGTCCTGATCATCCGGAAAATGTGATTGACCTGATGCCGGAACAAGCAGGACATGAGGAAACAGGGGGTACAATGCGTTTAGGAAGCCAAACTACAGTCTTGAAAGAAGGAACCTTGATTGCAAAAGTTTATAATAACACTACTATTTCAGAGCGTCATCGGCATCGTTATGAAGTGATGAACGAATTTGTTCCCAAGTTTGAAGATGCGGGAATGACCATTTCCGGCCGGCATCCTGAAAGGGACTTGGTGGAAACGATTGAACTTCCTGAACATCCCTGGTTTATCGGCTGTCAGTATCATCCGGAGTTACAGTCGAAACCGCTTAAACCACATCCGCTGTTTTCTTCTTTTATTGAAGCAGCTTATGTAAAACGACAGTCACAAACCGGACTTCAGCCAACTTAAAATGAAACTGCTGACTCTAAAATGTATATGCAAAAATACTTAAAAATAGTTGCTGTAATACTGCTTCTACTCAGTTTTGTTGCGACTGAACCGGCGTGGAACGTGAGTCGAGTTAGCCTTGCTTCACCTGCAAATGCCTTCAAAGTCACACGTAATACTCTGGATCACTTGCAAAGGGAGGGTTTCACAAAATCACTCACCGCTATGTTTACCCCACTTTTGGACAAAATCTATCTGAACCGCACTGATTTCCTTGACGCACTGCCGATATTTCTTGCTCCAACACAGCGTGAAATCCTTTTACGTTATGCCTCAACTGAGCAAATTAAAATTCAGGCAGATGAATTTAGTAGTGATCTTAATGAAAACGAAGCCGTTTTTCGGGGGAACGTCAAAGGATTTATTCCGCGGGAAAATATTGAATTAACTACTGCTAAACTTCGCCTGGTTGCGGGAGCAGACAGCAGCTTCGAAAAGTTGATCGGAGAAGGTGGAGTCCAAGTCAAACAATGGGATCGGGAAGCACGCTCAGATTTTGCGATTTACACACAAATAGGTCTTGAAAAACGGACTGCTGACGCTGATTCTTCTGACACAAAAAAAATAAGGACACCTCAGCAAACTTTGCAGCTGCAGGGAAATGTCTTGTTGAAAGCTGCGCAAGGCACGGTACGTAGCGATACAGTACTTTTGGATCTTCTGCTTCAACATGCAACCTTGGAAGGTCAGGATACGAGCAAGGAAGGCCGCATCCGGGTTGAAGCAAACTTGAGTGAATTGGTAACAAATCGTGGAAAGTCGGATTCAGAGTCCAAAACTCTTCAAGCCGGAGATGAAAATCAACCAAATTCTAAACCACGCAAAGTGATTTTACTTGCGTCACGCGCAGAACTGGATAACATCAAACATCAGGCAATGTTTGAAGGTGACGTTGAAATGGAACGTTCACCCGATAAGCTATATATTCATGCAGGAAAAATAACTTTGCGACTTAATGAGTCACAAGAATTACAATCCATCCAGGCAGAACAGAACGTGTGTTTTGAGCAACCGGGACGTGTTGCCAGAGCTGACCGGGCCAGTTTCGATGAAATTTCCCAAACCATTTTACTTGAAGGCAAAGCAGAAGTTCAATCCGGAAAATTTCACCTTCAAGGAACGACAATCAATTTATACCTGGATGTAAACAAAGGCGTGGCTCAAGGCGCCAACAAAGCCCCAATCCAAATGACGATCCTCGGAGCACAATCTCCTTCCATCTTCACTTGTAGATAGATGAAAGTTGCTACATCCGCAGCAGCGCAGCAACAAGCCAAAAAAATAAATAAGCGACCTCAGTTAGCCCTCGATGTTGCTTTTAAAACCGACCGATCCGGAATACAAGTCTATGTCGAACGTCCTGGCCATGGAACAAAAACGGAAAATGGCAGTCATATCAAAGTTCATTATGAAGGCTGGCTGGCAAAGGACTTCACCATGTTTGACAGCAGCCGCGCGAAGCTTCGACCTTTTGAATTTGATTTAGGAAAAGGTAGTGTGATTGACGGTTGGGAGATTGCGCTTGATGGCGTGAGGCAAGGCACAAAGCTGCAAATAAAAATTCCCGCCAGACTCGCCTACGGCATCCTCGGTGCTTCCTCGAATGGTATCCCGCCAAATGCGGACTTGATTTTCAAGGTAGAAGTTCTCAAAGTCACTTGACGAAACTCCGCTCTTCCAAAACAAAAAACAAACTCTGCCCGCAAGTAGTTGCAAATCTTATTTTTGCCGCCAGACTTGAGTTCGGCGATTGAGAGTTCTGACCAGCAGTGAGTGAAACATCCTGAAGATGGCGGAAGTGTAAACAATCATCAAAGCCATTGCCGCAGCGGGTGCGATGTCTCCCGCGTCATCCATGTTCAGAACGGCAACTGAGGCCAGCATTGTTTCCGGCGAGTAAAGGAAAACTACTGCGGAAACCGTAGTCATGGCATTTAAAAAAAGATAGCTTGCAACATCCAGTAGCGAAGGTAAACACACAGGCAGACTGACTTTCCGAAAGGTGCGCCAGACAGGAGTTTTCAAGGAGAGTGAAACCGCTTCAAATTCCGGATCAAGCTGTTTGAGTGCCGTGAGGCAGGTAAGGTGGCTGACGGTGTAAAAGTGGACAATTGTGCAAATTACCAGGATTCCCATTGTACCGTAAAGGAAACCGAGTGGATTGTCCGGATGATTGAAAAAGAAAATGTAGGCGATTCCCAAAACCAGTCCGGGTACAGCGAGGGGTAACATTGCGCCAAGATGTAAAATGGTGCGCAACCACGTGACTCCTCTCGCTTTTTCAACGAGATAACTACCTAAAAAAATCAATCCGGAACCAAAGACCGCGCAATAAATTGCCAGCCGAATTGAGTTATAATACGCTTCCCAGCCTCCTCCATCCATCAAATCAAAGTCATAATTGTTCAGAGTAAGGGATAGATTGTAGGGCCAGAACGTTACGAAAGAGGCGTAGGCTGCCATCGCCAGCATGGCAATGAAAATGAACGCGATAATTGAGCAAAACACAAAAAGCAGCCGGTCACGCAGCGGATCTGATTTTGGCTGGAAAGGAACGGCTCGCGCGGAAAGCATAGCGACTTGTTTGCGCTGCACCCAGCGGTCTGCAATGAAAGCAACTAAGGCGGGCAAGAGCAAAACCAGTGAAACAACCGCGCCCATTTCAAAATTTTGCTGTCCTACAACTTGTTTGTAAACGTCCGTCGCCAACACATTGAAACGACCACCGATTACTTTGGGCACACCAAAATCGGTGATGACGAGTGTGAACACGATGAATCCTGTACTGAGAATTCCGTACTTTGCGCCCGGAAGCGTGACCGTCCAGAACACACGCCATTTTGGGGTACGTAAGGCTTCGGCTGCTTCATAAAGGCGAGCATCCGCAGTTGAGAGTGCCGTGATTAAAATCATCAGCGCATGAGGGAAAACCCAAAAACACGAAGCCATGATGACACCGATTGGTCCGTAGATCGAAGCACCGAACAGCCACGATTTGAGTACCCCTTGATTTCCAAACCAGTAAATTAACGAAATCGCCGCCAGTAACGAAGGCGCAAGAATAGGGATCAGTGCAATTCCACGAAAGAGTCCGCGGAAAGGCATTTTGGTTCGTGTCAGCGCATAGGCGTAAACGAAAGCCAATACCAGTACAATCAAAGCCACAGAAATGGCTACGCCCAAACTGTTTGTGATTGAAGTGAAAAGTGCTGGTGTTTCAAAATATTCGCGAAAATTCTGTAGCCCGACAAATTCGCCGTCCCTGTCTTCAAAACTTTTGGAAAGCAAAGTATAAAGCGGAAACACTACAGCAAGTAACAGCAAACCGATGAGCAGTACCAATCCGGTTCGCAGCAAGATATCATCCTTACTAATCCGGATGCGAACCGATGCGGTGGAGGCAGGAAGAGTAGCGACAGAGCTCATGAGCTTTCCGGAAAAATCCGGAGGTTGCGGGAAGGAAATTCGGCTGTGAGTGTAACATCCGGAATCACCTTTAGATCATGTACTTGCTGGGTGGAAAGATCCGCTTTCAATTTTCCAAAACCTTCTGGACCGGACAAAATCAGCCGACAAAAAGAACCCAGAAATTCGAGAGATTCGACTTTGACCGAAAACGAATTTGCACTCACAGATTGATCCGAAGCAGAATCAGCGCGACACAAAATATCCTCCGGACGCACGGTCAGACGAACTTTGCGGCCCTCCGGAATGTTTAGTGTTTCACACTCTATAGAATTATTTCCGATACACACCGTTCCGGATGAGGAAATTTCTCCGTACATAAAATTCATCACGCCGATAAAATCCGCCACAAAAGGCGAAGCCGGAGTGCTGTAAATTTCTTCCGGAGTTCCTACCTGTTCGATGCGTCCGTGATTCATCACCACAATCCGGTCCGCCATCGAAAGCGCTTCTTCCTGATCGTGCGTTACGAGAATCGTGGTCACACCAAGACGATCATGCAGCGCACGAATTTCCTGACGCAAAGCTGCGCGGACACGCGCGTCGAGTGCGCTCAAAGGTTCGTCGAGCAGCAACAATCCAGGAGAAGTCGCCAGTGCACGGGAAAGAGCTACACGTTGTTGTTCACCTCCGGAAAGTTGTGCGGGATACTTTGCAGTCTGTTCAGGCATACCAACTAATTCCAGCAAATCTGTGACACGTTTGCGAATTTCCGCTTTTGGCAGCCGCTGGTTTTCCAAACCATAGGCGATATTCTGGAAAACCGTCAGATTCGGAAAAAGTGCATAGGATTGAAAAACGATGCCGAAATCTCGTTCCGCTGGAGGAAGGTTAGAAATGTTTTTTCCGGCTTGAGTGATGCTTCCAGAAGATTGCGGATCGAGTCCGGCGATGGCCCTCAAGAGTGTGGTTTTTCCGCATCCGGATGGTCCAAGAAAACAGATGAATTCGCCATCGTAAATTTCCAATGAAAGTTCACGAACCGCGACAAACTCGCCAAAATGCTTGGTGAGATTTTCAATACTGAGATAGGTTTGTTTTGATTCAGACATGTTCAGGAATCCGGGCCGGACATAAAGTCCGCCCCGGTAAAAGGAAGTTTGAAACCAAGATTACTTAGCTTCTGACTTTGCGTCGTAGCGTTTTTGCCACTCTTTCAAAATACGCCTGCGATTCACGGCAGCGAATTCAAAGTCATTGTCAATCATAGCCTCCTGAATTCCGGCAGGAAAATACTTAACCGGCTTGGCAACTCCTGGATAGGCCACCACAGCATAGCCTTTATTGTAAAGTATATTTGCTTTTTTCGTGATCGACCAATCTGCCAGAGTTTGCGCGGCAGAAAGTTTTTTGGTGCCTTTCATGATGGCAGTTGCTTCCATGTCCCAGCCAACTCCTTCTTTCGGCAAAACGATTTCCAGAGGGGCACCGGCGGCTTTGGATTTTGCTCCGCGAAACGCAAATGAAATGCCAATCGGAGTTTCACCACGAGCAGCTTGTTTGCAGGGCTTTGAACCGGAATGGGTGTACCAAGCAATATTTTTATGGAGGTTGTCCATGAACTGCCAACCTCCTCGTTCTCCAAAAATCTGAAGCCATGAAGAGACGTCAAGGAATCCTGTTCCGGAAGAATTCGGATTCGGCATAACGAGGTGTCCCTTGTAAACAGGATCGGTGAGGTCCATCCACGAAGTTGGCGTAGGCAGGTTATAACGCTTGGCTTCCACCGTGTTCACACAAACAGCGGCAATCCACGCATCCATTCCTGTCCAACTCGGTGGATTGGCGGAATCCCGAAATTTTGAATCCAGCTTCCCCAAACCTTTCGGGGCATAAGGCTGCAACATGCCTTCGGATTGGAGCAGCATCAAACTGGTTGCCGCCAAGCCCCAAATAATATCGGCTCTGGGGTTGTTCTTTTCAGCAAGCAATTTTGCTGTGACAATTCCGGTGGAATCACGCACCCAGCGGATTTTGATGTCCGGATGATCTTCGTTGAACGCAGCAGCGTAACGTTTAAGATCTTCCGCTTCCACTGCTGTATAAACAGTGAGAGTTTCGGCGCTCGCCGGAATGGCAAGCATCAGTCCAACCGCCAGTCCGAGAATGCCCCGGCTGAGTTGGCTTATGTTATTAATGAACTTCTTCATGTTTCTCCTACATGAGGGTTTTTGAAGAAAGTGAAGAAAATAGATTCTTTTTCGTTTTCCTCACATGAGCCATACACACTATCAGTATTTATATACAAAGAGCAACAGAAATAATTATTTATATTATTTGGAAGCTTTTCCGCATTTAAACCAGTCCGGAAGCCTCTTCCGCTTCACTGAGACTTTCCTCGATTATGCTCAATGAAAGATCAATTTGCGCCTTGCTAATTATCAGTGGCGGAGTGAGCGTCAACACATTGCCCATTGTAATTTTGAATGACAAGCCCTTGCTGAGGCAACGGTAAAGGACGTCTTCAGCTAAATCGTCTGCCGGTGTTTTTTCTTCCTGATTGAGCACAAGGTCCACTCCAATCAGCAATCCGCGGCCGCGTACGTCTCCAATCGATGGGTGTTCTGCTTTCAGCAAATTTAGTTTCTCGAGCATGTATTTTCCAAGTACAGCGGCATTTTCAACCAAGCCTTCCTGCTCGATAATTTCAATGGTAGTCAAAGCCGCTTTTGCGGTCACAGGATTTTTCTCATGGGTATAATGACCAAAAGCAAATTCACCGCCGACATCAAGTTCCGCTTTTGCAAGCACAGCGGCAATGGGCAAAATACCGCCTCCAAGCGCTTTGCCCAAAACGAGAATATCCGGCACCACTTCATCATGTTCACAGGCAAACATTTTACCGGTCTTACCTAAACCGGTTGGAATCTCATCAAAAATCAATAACGCTCCATAATCATTGCAAGCTTGGCGAACCATTTTCCAGTATCCCGGAGGAGGCAAGTAAGGCACAGCCCTAGCCGGTTCGGCAATAACAGCGGCCACATCTCCTTCCTTTTCAAGAACATAACGCACAAAATTAGCACAGGTCGTTTTGCAGATTTCAAGTTGTGCTTCACCATTAAGATCGGGGTAACCGTATGGACAACGGTAGCAGGCAAAAGGCGCGACATGCTCTGTACCTGAAAGCAGCGGACCGATGACGTGAGAACGGAAGAACTGTTCCCCGCCAATAGAAGCGGCTCCAAATCCTGCCCCGTGAAAAGCATCCCAGAATGAAATTGTTTTGTGACGTCCTGTTGCCGCGCGCGCGATTTTCAGCGCTACTTCAATCGCGTCTGAACCACCGGTTGTGAATAACACTTTGGAAAGTTCGCCGGGTGCAATTTCAACCAGTTTTTTCGCCAGCGCGAGTGCTGGTTCACAAGCAAATCTTCGGGGAGCGAATGGCAAAGCGTCCATTTGTTCGGCAATTGCTTTTTTTAATTTGGGATGGCCGTAACCTATGTGATGCACATTATTGCCGTGAAAATCCAGATATCGCCGTCCATTTGTATCTTCAATGTACGCTCCTTCCGCCTTTGTGACCACAGACAGACATGGACTGGAAACGGCTTGACTCAGGAAATAACGGGAATCTTCATCAAGAATCGCCCGCGTTTCTACGTTATGTGTTTTCGCCTCCCATTCCGCACGCTTTTTTGAATTATTACTTTCTCCTTCAGATAGCGTGGGACTTTGATTCTTTTTATTTTTCATCAGTATCTCTTTAATCTTCCTGCAAAACAGCAAACAAATCGTTCCACAATTCTTCCGTATTTTCCGTTGTAAGTTCCGTGGCTCCACTCCCCAAGTATTTCAAATGTTTCCGGAGTTCTTCAAAGGAGCGAATTTTAAGCGTGAGCGTCAAATCATCATTTTCAAAAAACTGATCGCTTTCCAGCGTCATGCGCGGAGCTAATTTCAGGCGCTTCCTTCCTTGTTTAAATTTCTGTCGCAAATCACTCAACTCCGGATAGCGCCAGGAATCGAGCAGTTGTTTTAGCAATCGGTAGCGGACAGGACCTTGAAGATTTGAGTCCATTAAAATTTTCTGAATTTCCGGAAGCGCCAATATTTCTGAGGCAGAAGTTTCACGCAACCGACTGACTTCATCCAAAACCTGAAGCAAATTTCGCCACTTTTTACCACTGACTTCCATTCTTTCTACAAGGGCGACAACTGATGAAATTTCTTTCTGTGAAAATTTTAGCAAAGGCAGAATGTCTTCACAACCTAAACGCATAATAGAGTCCGGTAATGGAAATTGCTGATGCTGTTCAAGCTCCGCCAATTTTTCTACTAAATCGAGTAATTGCCGAACCAATCTGACTGAAGATTTCTGGCCAAACCGAGGTAGAACTTGTACGGCAATTTCATCTTTTGAATAACCGTTTTCCAGAAATAATTTCAAAACTCCGCTTAGCTGTACACCGGAAAAATTTGACTCTACCGTCGGCAAAGTTTGCAGACGGATTTTTGCAATATCACTTATCGACACCGATTCAGGAATTACTAGACATGGAAATTGAGTAGTTAATTCTTTTTGTGCGGAAAATTCTGTTGCGGACGTGAGCCAGAAAAAACGTTTGAAACCGTCAACTAGGAGATAGCGTGAGTCCTGAACAGCCTGTACCAATAGTGGAAGCTGGACTCCATCTTGCGTAAGTGAATTTTGTGCATTCGCAGACAAAACTCCTGGAAACCAATTGAATGGTGTATCTTCTGCCTCAATTTGGCCGACAGCAAGAGTGGAAAAATCCCAGGCAGGTGTAATTTTCATTTGATGCAATTGTTCAGGTAGGAATTTTGCAGATCAATTCGTAGATCATTGTGCTGATTCCAGTATCTTCAAACTGTAACTCAGATTCAAGTCCAGAAAAAAACAAGTTTTAGATTATATGCATGATTCATCAATATTCAGCCTGATTGCTCTCGGTGGGGCTGCTATCTTTGGACTTCAAGGCGCACTAAGCCTTGCGGTGCGGCATCACATAGTCAGAGATCATCATCCACTCTCAGCCTGCAACATAGTTGCCCTTTCAAAAGAGTCACGCATCGCAAATATTCCTGTGGCTTATGGAGCAGTTATTTTTTACGGATTTGTTCTTACACAACTGCTGCGCGGAATTTATTTGGAGGATATCCAAATGTTTTGGTTAAATTCAGCAATGGTGGCATCTCTGCTGCTGACGTGTTACTATGCTTATGTAATGTTTTTCAAATTACGCCTCGTTTGTATGGGCTGTCTGCGCATCTACCTCGCCAATCTGCTCATGGCTGCGGCTTTGCTTGCCTATCACTTGTACTGAAAATTTGCTTTAATTTCCAGCATAATTTACCTCTCATTAATTGAAAAATTTGGGAGACCTCCCGAGCTATCTTGAATCAGTTTAACAGTATTTTCTGTTTCAACAAACAATTCCATAAAAATTCCCTTTCCCACAGATTTTCTTAAAGAATTTGTTTTATCACTTCAAATTTGTTATGATGCAATGTTAACAATTATTTTCTTTTCTAGATTAACTTCCTTTTTTAATCATCAAAATGTCATCTTCAGTTTCAGTCGAAAAAAATCCACACAAAAACCTGCCTTTAAGTTTGCATGGACTAGAACAGCGTGACCGCTTTATTCATCGTCACATCGGCCCCACTGAAAACGAAATTTCGGTAATGCTGGAAACACTTGGTATGTCTTCTCTTGAGGACTTAATTGACAAAGTAGTTCCGGATTCAATTCGCATGTCCGGAGAGCTAAACATGCCGGGTAGTCGTCCTGAAAACGAAGTTCTCGATGAACTGCGGAACATGGTAAATCGCAACAAGGTCGCAAAATCAATGATAGGCATGGGTTACCACAGTACAATTCTGCCCGGAGTTATTCAGCGGAACCTGCTGGAAAATCCGGGATGGTACACCGCCTACACTCCATATCAGCCGGAAATTTCACAGGGTAGACTGGAAGCCCTGCTTAATTTTCAACAAATGATTATTGACCTCACCGGTATGGAAGTCACAAACGCATCTCTACTCGATGAGGCAACCGCGGCAGCGGAAGCAATGACTTTCTGCAAACGTGTTTCACGCAGCAAAAGCATGCGCTTTTTTGTGGCGCACGACTGTCATCCGCAAACTGTTGATGTGCTGAAAACCAGGGCGGAGCCGATGGGTTTTGAATTGGTCTACGGAAATATCCTGGAACAGTTGGAATCTCCGGATACTGAGTTATTTGGTGCCTTAATTCAATATCCTGGAACATTTGGCGAAATTCACGATATTGAAAATTTGATTGAAAAATGGCACGAGTCCGGAGCAATAGTTGCGGTCGCGTCTGACCCGCTTAGTCTTGTTTTGCTCAAGCCGCCTGGAGAATTAGGCGCAGATGTTGTCTTTGGGAGCACACAGCGTTTTGGAGTACCAATGGGTTTTGGTGGTCCTCACGCGGCTTTTTTTGCGGCACGAGAAAAAAACTTACGGAACATTCCCGGCCGTATCATTGGAGCATCGGTGGATCGTCGGGGAAAAACCGCGTTGCGGATGGCATTGCAAACTCGGGAACAACACATACGCCGTGAAAAAGCGACGAGCAACATTTGCACAGCGCAAGCCTTATTGGCGGTGATTGCCAGTAGTTATGCAGTTTATCATGGACCAGACGGTTTGAAAATCATCGCCCAACGTATTCACAGGCTGACAAATATTCTCTCAGAAGGTTTGAAGCAACTTGGATTTTCCGCAGATAATGCACATTTTTTTGATAACATCACCTTAACGCTCGGTGAGAAGCGCGACAGTATTTATGAAAACGTGCTGAAAGCCGGAATTAATTTACGGAAGATAGGCACCGAGCAATTAGGGATAAACCTGGATGAAGCTACTTCCGCAGAAGACATTACCACACTTTGGCGTGTCTTTGGCGGTGAAAATAAACTGCCTTCAATCGATGAACTCGATTCGTATTTTATGGATGGCAGCAGTGACTCAGGAATTCCACAAAACTTGCGCCGTACTTCCGATCTATTAACGCATCCTGTTTTTAACCTATATCATTCTGAAACAGCAATGCTGCGTTATCTGCGCTATTTACAGGACAAAGATATTGCCCTTGATCGAGCAATGATACCGTTGGGTTCCTGCACAATGAAGCTCAATGCGACTTCAGAAATGATACCGATCAGTTGGCCTGAAATTGCGAATATTCATCCGTTTGCACCTTCAAATCAAACTGAAGGCTACCGCGAAATGATACGTGAACTGGAAAATAGTCTGATCAGCATTACCGGATTTGATGTGGTTTCAATGCAGCCAAATTCCGGAGCACAAGGTGAGTATGCCGGATTGCTCACCATAAAGCACTATCACAAATCACGAGGAGAAGGGCAACGCAATATTTGCCTGATTCCAAGTTCCGCACATGGAACAAATCCTGCGAGCGCGACCTTGGCCAGTATGAAAATCGTCATTGTTAAATGTGATAAAGATGGAAACATTGATGTAGATAATTTGCGGGAAAAAGCAGAAGCTCACGCAGAAAACCTTGCGGCCTTGATGATAACTTATCCCTCAACTCATGGTGTATTCGAGGAAAGTATAATCCGGATTTGCGAAATCATTCATGAGAATGGTGGTCAAGTTTACATGGATGGAGCAAACCTGAATGCATTGATGGGAATTGCTCAGCCCGGAAAACTGGGTGCGGATGTTCTCCACATGAATTTACATAAAACCTTCAGTATTCCACACGGCGGAGGAGGTCCGGGAATGGGACCGATTGGGATGAAAGCACATCTTGCTCAGTTTGCGCCAAATCACAGTGTCGTGCCGATTGATGGGTTGCCGTTGGGAAACACTGCCGTATCAGCCGCGCCCTGGGGCAGTCCAAGTATTTTGCCAATTTCGCTGGTTTATATCCAACTCATGGGCGGATGCGGTTTGAAAAAATCTTCACAAGTGGCAATTCTAAACGCAAATTATTTGGCGCAGCGTTTAAAAGAACATTATCCGATTGTTTATACCGGAAAAAATGGACTAATCGCGCACGAGTGTATTGTTGATATTCGGCCTTTGAAAGTGCTTTCCGGAATCACAGAAGAAGACATCGCCAAGCGTTTGATGGACTATGGTTTTCACGCGCCTACCATGTCCTGGCCGGTTCCTGGAACCTTGATGATTGAACCGACCGAAAGCGAACCCAAAGCAGAGATAGACCGTTTTTGTGAAGCAATGATTTCGATCCGCAAAGAAACAAAACGGGTTGAAAATGGCGAGTGGGACAAACAGGACAATCCACTCAAGAACGCTCCGCATACTTCAGAAGACCTCACCGATCCTGAATGGAAACATCCTTATTCAAAAGAAACCGCAATCTACCCCCTGGCTTCACTCCGCCGCAACAAATATTGGCCTCCAACAAACCGAGTGGACAATGTTCACGGAGATCGTAATGTGGTTTGTTCCTGCCCGCCGCTGGAAAATTATGAGGACGCTAAGTGAACAAAGCCGACAATTTCGGAATTGTTCACAACCTCCCTTTTGAGGAATATCAGCAAATATCCGCTCTTAATCAGTCCACCCTCAAACGGTGGTTTTCATCTACTCCAAAATCAAACGACGGCTATAAAAATCTGCAGGCCCTTCGGTTCGGAAGCGCAGGACATTGCTTGCTACTGGAACCAGAACTATTTCCGGAACGATATGCGCGTGCTCCGGATGGAATGCGACAACGCGGGAAAATCGGCAAAATACGTTGGCTAGAATTTGCGGAGCAGAATCCGGGTAAAATTATGCTGCAAGCAAATGAGTGGGAGCGCTTGCAAAATATCCAAACAGTTTTTGAAATACATCCGCAAATCCAAAAACTGTGGTCAAAAGGCAACTCCGAAGTTTCGTTGTTTTGGCAAGATTCTGAATTTGCTTTGGACTGTAAGGCAAGGCTGGACTGGTATGATCCTGATTCCGGAGTAATAGTTGATCTCAAATTTACTAATCATATCGGCAAAGCCGACGCGCAGAAACCACTCCAGGATTTTTATGCAGTACAAGCGACATGGTATATTCGCGGAGTATCACAATTAAGCAAAAATACTGCTGACTTTTTTTTCGTTTTTATCGAAAAATATGCTCCACACCAGATCAGTATTGTTCCTGTTTCGGCAGACGATTTAGTACTCGGAAAACAAAAAATTGCGTTAGCGATAAATAATATTTCAAATTCAAACAACTGATGAACAATACACAACCACTTGAGTCTGTCTCAGTCATTTTCATACACGAGCAGCAGATTTTTGCAGTTCAGCGTCAGCCGTACCTTCACGCCTTTCCAGGATACCATGCCTTTCCTGGGGGTAAAATTGATAACGATGAGTCATCAACTCCGTTTGAAACAGAATTTCTCTGTGAGCACAATACTCTGCGCATGCGTGCTTTGCGGCGGGAAATAATTGAAGAATTGGGCTACGATTTGGAGGAGGGGATTAACAAAGGAGAAGTGCTTTCGGTCAATGAACTTGCGGAAGCCTTGGCGCCGCCATTTGCTCCGGTTCGTTTCAGAACATGGTTTTACCGGGTTGATTTAAGTAAGCGCGTAAAATTTGACGTTGATTCAGGAGAATTCGCCGATAGTTTCTGGAAAACTTCTGCGGAACTGCTTGAAACTTTCCGGACAGGAAAAAGTTTGATGGTTCCGCCTACACGTTGGGTTTTGGAGGGTTTACAAAAAAAACCTCAAGCAACCGCATTTGGTGATTTGTCACAAAATTTTGCAGAAGATGACCGGGTGCCCTGTCTGGAAATGATAGAAGGCGTTCCGCAGTTAGCAGTCAGATCCGCGACTCTTCCACCTGCCAGCCGCACCAATTCTTTTATGTTGGGAGATTTGGATGCGCCAAAATTACTGGTTGATCCTTCTCCAAATTCCACGGAGGAATATCAGCGCTTACTCAACACGATCCAAGATAAAAAACTGGACGCGATTTTTCTTACGCATCATCATCCGGATCATCACCAATTTTCGAATCAGCTCGCAAGGCAACTAAAATTGCCCATCATTCTCAGTCAAGACACTCAACAGCGGCTGACACTCAAAAACGGTGAAGATTATTTTGAGCAGGTTGAATTGCGTAACGTGGTTGAAAATGAAGAAGTGACGCGCTGGCATGGCTCGCCTGTACGCGTCTATGAAATTCCCGGACATGATGCCGGACACCTCGGTTTGGCTCCGGATTCACTGGACTGGTTCATTGTTGGAGATTTGATTCAGGGCATCGGCACAGTCGTGATCCCTTCACCGGAAGGTGATATGGCAACCTATTTTTCAACACTCGAAAAAGTAATCGCGCTCAATCCGGAAGTAATTATTCCCTCTCACGGAATTCCGATGCGCAGTACTCACCGCTTGATTGAAACACTAAAACATCGTCGCAAACGCGAATCACAAATATTAAAATTATCAAAATCCGGAAAATCCAAAGAGGAAATTCTGGAGCAGCTTTATGAAGGAATTGATCCGCGCCTGCAACCGTTGGCGCTTCAAAATATCGAATCACACTTGGTAAAGCTGCGCAAAGAAGAACAACTAATAAAATGAAATCAAATAAAAAAGCGATTCTCAGCATGTTGGAAAAACATGGAGATTCATTTTCCACAAAACAAATACGCGGTGCACTTGGACTGAATAAAGCAGCAACCGCAAAACTGAAAGCAGAATTACAAAAACTGGTAAAAGCCTGCAAAATTTCGAAGCAGGGGACACGATATTTTATTGCTCAGGAAAAATACCCTGCGGCCGTTTCAAAAGAAAAACGAGTGGAAAGAAAAACCGCAAAAAAAGAGCGCGATCAAAATGAATCCATCTGGAAACAGAAAACTTACGGCGGGAAAAGGAGCGATTCCGGTAAAAAAGAAAAAGGCTATTTTACCCGTAATCGTAAGGGATTCGGTTTTGTCGCGATCGGCGGTGGACGCTCAGACGTGTTCATCGGCGAAAATGATCAGGGCTACGCCATGGAAGGTGATCTGGTCGAAATCGAAATTTTCCGGAGCCGTGGATTTCGCGGAAAAAGCAAAGGTGAAATTGTCAAAGTTCTGAAACGTGCGTCCAGTGAAATTTTAGCGCGTTTGAAAAGGACAAAACGTGAAACAGTTGCTGTACCAGTGCATCGCAATTCCGGATTGCCTTTCCTCTGGATTGCGGAAGAAGATGATCTTCCGGAACTCGAATCCGGAACATTGGTTGAAGTTGAATTGCTGGAAGAAAACAAGCATTCCAAAAAAGCATCCCCCGCGCCCAGTGGACGTGTTTTACGTGCTCTGGAAAATACCAGCGACCACGAATTGGGCTTTCAATTGATCCTCAAAGAAAATCTGATTCGCACAGAATATCCGCAAGAAGCATTGGCACATGTAAATAAATTTTCACAGCAGGTGCGCTTCGATTCCGCTTCAGGACGCAGGGATTTACGCGATTTGGATTTTGTAACAATTGACGGAAAAACAGCACGTGACTTTGATGATGCGGTTTGCGTAATTCCGGACAAAGAAAGTTCCGGAGGTTTCCGGCTTTATGTATCAATTGCAGATGTTGCGCATTACGTGCGTCCGGAAGATCCTGTGGATCAGGAAGCGCTCATCCGTGGAACCAGCGTCTATTTTCCAACACATGCTGTGCCCATGCTTCCGGAAGAACTTTCAAACAATTTATGTAGTTTACGTCCGCATGTAAATCGATTGACATTGACTTGTGAAATGCGGATTGATTCCAGCGGAGAAGTTGTCGGCTATTCAATTTCGGAAAGTATTATCCGCAGCCGCGCCCGTTTAATTTATGAGGATGTGGCGGATTTGCTCGATGGAAAGACTTCCTCAATACGTGATCCGAAATTGCAAACGAATATCCGGGAAATGCACAAACTCGCAAAAATTCTTGAACGTAAACGAATTCAGCGCGGTGCAGTGCAGTTCAGTTTTGCTGAAGAAGTATTTGAGTTTGACGCAGACCAGCAAATGACCGGAATTGGGCGAAGTTATCAGTCCAGCGCAATGAAGCTGATTGAACAGTTCATGCTCGAAGCAAACGAAACGGTGGCCCGACACTGTGTGAAAAACAGAATGCCCGCACTTTACCGCGTGCATGATCGTCCGGATATGAGAAAATTGCAAAAATTGCAGCAAACTTTTTTTCGTTTTGGAGTGAGAACTTCTCTGGCAACTTTAGCTGAGCCAAAAAAGTTCAATGAGGTGATCGAGCAAATTCAGGAGCTTCCGCATTTTGAACAGCTGCAGATTCTGCTTTTACGTTCAATGGCCTTGGCCGTGTATCAGACAACAAACAAAGGCCATTTTGGCTTAGCCGCAGAATATTATGCGCATTTCACTTCGCCAATCCGACGATATCCTGATTTGGTGGTGCATCGGGCACTCAAGGAAAAACTTCACCTCGATCAGAGTGCGAAGTCACAAAACGAACGGCTGCCTTTTGTTAACAGTGAAATGGCGGAACAGTGTTCACAACAAGAACGTCGTGCAGAAAAAGCTGAACGTCAAAGTATTGATCTGATGAAAGTAGATTTTCTGGCACCTCATGCCGGACAAACTTTTCAGGCAGTGGTCATTTCTGTTGATAGTAATGGCTTCCGGGTGAACCTGGAACCGCATGGTCTTGAATGGTTTTTACCGCTTGAATCGATGCCCGATGATAACTACGTTTATGATGAGGTTCGTCTTAGTTTGCAGGGACGCAGAAAAAACCGAACGCTCCAGGCCGGACAACGCCTCGAAATCAGGCTGCTGCGTGCAGATCCGATTCACCGTACACTTGAGTTTGAAGTTGAACGCTGGCTTAGTTAAAGCAATACCCAATAAATCACAAAATAATTAACAAATGGAAAACACAAAAATAAATAACCGTATCCGTAATATCGCCATTATCGCCCATGTTGATCATGGAAAAACAACTCTTGTTGATCAGATGTTTCGGCAAAGTGGACTCTTTCGTGATAATCAATTCGTAGATGAACGCATCATGGACAGCATGGATTTGGAACGTGAAAGAGGCATCACCATTGCCGCAAAAAACTGCTCCGTAACCTGGAATGAAACTAAAATAAATATCCTCGATACTCCCGGACACGTTGATTTTGGCGGAGAAGTGGAACGTGCTCTAATGATGGTCGATGGTGCAATTTTGCTGGTTGATGCTTCTGAAGGACCTTTACCCCAAACTCGGTTTGTACTGAAAAAAGCCCTTGAAGGTCAGAAAAAAGTAATGGTCGTGATCAACAAAATTGATCGGCAGGACGCACGTGTCGCAGAAGTATTGGATGAAATATACGATCTCTTTATTGATCTTGACGCAACAGAAGATCAGTTGGAATTTCCTGTCCTATATGCAGTCGGCAGGGATGGAATTGCCAAGCATGAATTGGCAGATCCGTCTGTAAATTTAAATCCGCTTTTTGACACGATTTTGCAGGAACTGCCTGCGCCAAGACATTCCACAGCAGAACCTTTCCAGATGCTCGTAGCAGATTTGGATTTTTCTGACTATTTGGGAAAATTGGCCATTGGTCGTGTTGCAAATGGGACTGTTATAAAAAATGAACAGTTGGTTTGCATAGGAGAAAGTGGCCAGGAGATTGCCTTACGGGCCAGCAAAGTTCAGGTTTATGAAGGTTTCACCATGACAGAAACGGAACAAGTTGAACCAGGCGAAATTATGATTCTGGCAGGAATTGAAAATGTCCGTATCGGCGATACTATTTGCACCAAAGAACAGCCCAAAGCATTAAAACGAATCTCGGTTGATGAGCCAACCATCGCAATGTTTTTCTATACCAATACCTCTCCTTTTGCAGGACAAGAAGGAAAGCTTGTTCAGCCAAATAAAATCAAGGATCGTCTTTACAAAGAAACTCTGTCTAATGTTTCGCTCCAGTTTGAAGAGACACAGGAATCAGATCGTTTCCTGGTAAAAGGCCGCGGTGAGCTGCAAATGGCCATCCTCATTGAAACCATGAGACGTGAAGGTTTCGAGTTAGCAGTTGGTCGTCCGGAAGTGATTTTCAAGGAGGAGAGCGGTGAGCGTTTAGAACCGATTGAACATGTTTATGTTGACTGCGAAGAAGGATTTTTGGGCGTAGTTTCCGAAAAACTATCTCAACGCAAGGGCCGTATGATCAACTTGGTAAATCACGGCTCAGGACGTGTTCAAGTTCAATTTGACATTCCTTCACGCGGACTTATCGGTTACCGCAACGAGTTCTTGACTGATACAAGAGGTACCGGAATTCTGAATACTTATCTTTCAGGATATGAACCATATCGCGGAGATTTTCCGATACGCTTTACAGGTTCAATTGTTTCAGACCGCCAGGGAAAAAGTGTGCCTTACGCGCTTTTCAATTTGGAGCCCAGAGGAGTTTTGTTCATTAAAGCAAATGAGCGTGTTTATGAAGGAATGATTATCGGAGAGCATAATCGCGATTCAGATCTAAACGTCAATCCCTGCAAAGAAAAGAAACTGACCAATCACCGAGCTTCAGGCAAAGATGAAAATACCGTGCTGACACCGATTATTCCAATAACTTTGGAAAGAGCGATTGAATTCATCCGCGAAGGAGAGATTGTCGAAGTCACACCGGCAAACATTCGCTTACGCAAGGTGCTGCTTTCCGCAACAGGACGCCATACCGCTCGGCCGCCAAAAGCCTGAGTTGATCCGAATTTAAATAAATTGCGGATTAAATTCTAGAATTTATAACCCTTCAGTTTCATCCGGAAGGTCAAAACTGAGGCGTCCCAATTTGCCTGCCCTGAAATCACGCAGTAGTACGCTCTCTACGCGTCGGTGATCAATCGCTCCACCGCTTTTCAGGCAGCCTCGTTTTTCTGCGATTTTATCCAGCAAATCCCCGGGAAGCAAATCAAGATCTTCCGGAGCAAGTTGATAGTGCCTCTGCAACTGTTCCGGTTCTTTCCGCAGCAATATTTCAAGCAAATAATCGCTCAGCATTGAGGTTCCGACAATTGAATCCTTGATGGCGCCGGTAATCGACAGTCGCAAACCTGCTTCATGGTTTTCAATTTTCGGCCACAGAATCCCCGGAGTATCAAGCAGTTCCACGTCCTTGCCCAGTTTGATCCAATCCTGATGTTTCGTCACACCCGGAGTCGGCCCTGTTTCAGCAGCTTTTCGTTTTGAAAGCCGGTTGATCAAACTGGATTTGCCAACATTTGGAATTCCGGTAATCAGCAGTTTTAGTGACGGATGACGAATACCGCGTCTACGGAAAGTAGACCATTTTTCCTGCATCATTTTGCGGCAAAGCGGTAATATTTTGTTTAGATCAAGATGATTTATTGCATCAATAAAAAGGAACGGAATATCTGACTTCCGGAATATTTCTGTCCATTTCCTGGTTATTTCCACATCCGCCAATCCGCTTTTATTAAAAAGCAGTATTCGTTTTTTTTGCTGAAGCAATTCCTCAAAATCGTGATTTACAGACGAAACCGGAATTCTCGCATCACGCATTTCCAGCACAACATCAACACGTTTCAGCTGTTTGAGCAATTCCTTTTTGGCCTTGAGCATGTGTCCGGGATACCAGTTAATATCCGGAGTTTCCCAGCCTTTACCCAACAGTTCAGGTGTTTCCATGATTCCGTTCTTGATGCATGATTTTGTTTTACCGGTAATAGGTTTGTGTGATGACCTGCTCATCCGGTTCTGCCTCAGCTTGCTCTTTTTCTTGGCTTTCCTGTTCTATCCGGCGTCGCTCTTTTGCCAGAATGTTTCCTTGTTCAATAATATCCCGGATTACATTTTCTCCGGGAACCTTCCCCTCATCGTCTTTGTAACTTAAGTCTTCCACACAGAATTGGTCTTGAACAATTTGTTCCATTTCATTAAAAAGCGTTCCCAAACTCAGATCAAATTTCCAGTCCGGATTTTCATAAAATTTATCCGCGCTCATCAATGCTAAAAAAACGACTCGATACGGATCAATGCCCTTATGTTCTGCAACCGCAACCCGCAAATCAGACCATTGATCTCCTTCCAATAAATCTGTTTTCGGATCACCGAAAATTCCTTCTTCCAAATCAACATAAGCAAAGACGTCAAAATGTACGATATATGCTTCCAACTGTTCCACTAAATGCTGATATACCTCCTGTCCTTTTGTAGTCGGCAGATAATAATTTTCGTCATTCACTGTCAGTGTTCCCCGTTCCTCCATAAATTTCAGCAGTGGTTCCAGGCCTTCATCGTCTGTTTCAACAAGTGCAATATTAATTCGGCAATTTTCATTTTCCGCCATTTCTTTTTCAACTTGCACCAGTGCGTCCTGTGCCTCACCTAGTTCATCTTTTTCATAATTGAGCTCCTGATCTTGTTCATCGGAATGAAAAAATCCTTTTTTGAGTTCGGCAACTTCTTCTTCCAACTTTGCAACTGTTTCGTACAGATCATCTTTTTCCTGCCTCAACATTTCGAAGCGCATCAGCTGATCCAGTAAGAGCAATGCGCCAAATTCTTGCCGGGATTCGCTGCTTAATAAATTTAAAGAGGAGGATTTCATGTTTAACTTTCAAAACAAAATGTGATAGCTTTGTAACTGGGACGAAAATGGGATTGCTTTCTCAAATAAAACCTGATAGAAAATTGTCCTATAGGTTTGAGCAATTTTGATTTTATCACATCCTGCAATTATTCGCATCAGCTTCTCGGGATGTGCATCAACTAATAATAATATTGTGATCCGTTATGCAGTGGATTACAAACACACCGTTTACAGAAAAGGGGTTATTGTGGAGGAGAACGATAATAGACAGTACCAGATAAATATCAGCGGTAACCGTTTTTCAATTTCCAGCCCTTATGGAGAAGCACACGTCCGTGAGGTGGAAAAATTTCTGGACCAGCAGATCGCTGAAGTCACAGAAAACACTGAAGCATTTGGTCCAACAAATGTTGCTTATCTGGTTGCGTTAAATTTAGCTGATAAACTGCTGACCTTGAAAAAAAGCGTTTCACAATTCGATGGAATTGAAGATGATTTGGAAAAATTATGTTTTCGATTGGATGAAGTTTTAACAGAAAAATAATATTGATGAGCTAGACAGTTAATTCCAGAACTGTTAATCTCTGCTACAATACGGATTTGTTGTCGAAAGCAAGAAAGTCGGCTGACAGAGCAAGAAAAGAATTATTCTTGCATCTTACTTGTTCTTTTCATCAGGGATGGTTATCTTAAATTCAGAACATTAAAGTCTGCGATGTTCGTGATGTGAAACTTTTGCTTCCTGATTTTTTCAGAAAGGAGTTGGTCCCTGGGAGGGGTGAGCCCGCCTGCCGATGAGCAGGACGCCTAAACCTTCTATCACATTACTCCACCTTGTGTGGCTAAGGAAACAAAAGCTTTTATTTTACACACGGCATCGCGGTCTTTCCACTTTTTCGGCTGACAACACCTTCTTCTTTGCAGCCGTTTCTCTTCCAACTGAACCAGTTTAATCTCATGCAGCCTCTGGTTTTGGAGTTTATAGAATCACTTCAGAACAAAAAATATGCTGCCAACAGTATCCAGAGTCACCGGCTGGACCTGCTGAAATTTTTAAAGTGGCTGGAAATCGATGTGGACGATTCCGACAGTCAAAAACTGCTTGCGTTAATCCGCAAACTTAGCCCGGAAGATATTGAAAATTACCTTTCTTTCCTGCGAGAATCCTTCAAACCAAGAACTTTAGCACGGCACATTTCGTCATTGAGGCTCTTTCTCGATCATCTGGAATTAAGCGGTTTGATCAAAACAAGTCCGGCACATCAAATTCGTTTTCCGGAAGTAATACCTGAGGCACCTGAAATTCTGTCTACAGAAGAGGTTGTAGCACTACTTGAAACACCCTCACTTGAACATTATTTGGGATTGCGCGACAGGGCAATGCTGGAACTACTTTATTCAAGCGGACTGAAAGTCAAAGAATTGCTGGAGTTGGATGTTGATGATTTGTTTTTGGATTTGGAATTTTTGAAAGTTCGCTCCAAACGTGAACGCATGGTACCAATGACATCAAAAGCGGTTGAAGTACTGCGGGACTATCTTGATCAAGCAAGAACTGAACGTCTGCTGCATCCTGAAGATTCCTGTTTGTTTCCTGGACGCAACGGTACACGCATGAGCAGAGTCGGATTTTGGTCAATGATTAAAAAACACGCCCTCCGCGCCGGCATCACCAGCCGAATCAACCCGAGAATTTTACGTCACTCATTTGCGGTACACCTTCTCCAAAACGGCATTGACTTGACTGATATCAGGGATTTGTTCGGTTACGTCAGTCTGGATGCAACCCTGCAGTACGCGCATGTAAACCGTCCAGATTTTTTTGCAGTCTATCATGAACTGCATCCACGAGGTCAGAAACATACTGAAGGAGAATGAGAATTGTTTGTGCCATTTTCTTAAAGCAGATGTTCAAGTCCGTAAACGAGTTCGTTCAAATCCATCACTTTTTTGCACGCCAGGCAAACACCAGGCATGAACGAGTCTCGATGGATTGAGTCGTGCCGGATAGTCAGGGTTTGGCTTTGACCGCCGAACAGCACTTGCTGATGTGCAACCAGTCCGGGAAGACGTACAGAGTGAATATGGATTCCTTCTGCATTGGCGCCTCTTGCTCCAGGAATAATTTCTTTTTCAGCATTCGTTTGTGGACTAGAAGTTCTTGCCTCGGCAATTAAATTAGCGGTTTTGATTGCAGTTCCGGAAGGCGCGTCTACTTTACCATCATGGTGCAGTTCAATCACTTCTGCCTGCGGAAAATATTTGGCTGCATCCTGTGCATATTTCATCATCAGCACTGCGCCAATAGCAAAATTAGGCGCGATTACACCGCCAAGTTTATTTTTTTTGCAAAGTTTCTGAAGTTCGGCAACCTGTTCCGGAAGCAAACCGCTGGTGCCGATCACCGGACGTGCGCCGGATTGAATGATACTTACCGATACTTCCAGCGCAACTGAGGCCGTCGTGAAGTCCACCACGACCTGAGCTTTTGTTTGCTCAATTATTTCAGGCAGATTATCACTCAAATCTGTTTGTGCGACTAAATCCAATTCGGGATCCGCGCTGACTGCCTTGACTGATTCCTGCCCCATTCGGCCCTTGGACCCGTTAATCAATACTCGGATGAGATTCATGGCTGATAAATTAGATTAATGTTTCGCCTGCATTCAAAACAAGCTGATTTTCTCAGGTCTAAATGATCTTGATGCTGTTTTACAACGCTGTCAAAGTTAAGTCAATATGATTAGCGAATTAGTAGAAAAAGACAAGACACGGAGTACCGAATTATGAGACCTTATCAATTTTATCTCATCAGTACCAAAAAATCTGAGGAAGTGGTTAACGGTTTAAAAAAGATCACTTTGGGCTGCGAAAATCGAGCGGATGCTCACGGATTCCTCTGGATTGATATTGAAAATAATATTTGTCAAATCCAACTTATTTTTGGAGAAATTGTACTTGAATGGATTGCGGGAAAAGGAATCAAGTGCAGCCGAACAAACCGCGACTTGGATGCTCCGGAAGGAATCGGATTTCAAAAAGGCGCTCGAATACTCCATCCTCTTGCTGATACAACACAAATTGAGGCAGTTTTGGAAGAAACCAGAAATGCAGAATTTCCTCCGGAATGGTCCGAAAAGATTTTGGAAAAGTTTTAAGTTGGGCAGGATCAGAAAAAGAATGTCCCGACAGCATTCAGGAAAAAGATGCTGCCGGGAAATGGTTGCGCGTAAAATGAGACTTTAGCGCATAGACTTTGCGGTTGAACGATTTACCGGACTCAGAAGCCGAAGCCGAAAGTTACTACAAATATACCAGCAAAAGCTTTGACATCCGTCGATGTTGTAGTCGCCTTGGCCAGTGTTGTAGCAGTTTCGGTTCCAGACTTAAGTGTAACTGTTGCTTTATCGCTTAGTTTACTTCCTCCTTGATACCAGTCAATTCCATAGTATCCACCCCAGTCATAGGTCCATTCGTTGCCAATTCCATAATTCAACTGGGTAATGGAATATTCAATGTCATAGGTCACACCGGAATATACCCAGTCCGGATATGAAATTTTATACATGGCATAACCGAACGGAATATTGAAAGAGTTGCCGATATAGTATCTGCCGGTCACTTCAGTCGTACTAAAGTTGATGTTTTGAGTTTTTGTGGTATAGGTACTCGTTGCTGTGTTATAGTTGGTGTAGGAATAACTGTACTTTCCGGAACCATACGTCAATCCAAAAGTCCAGTCTTCGCTGGGAAACTCCAGCACAAACGGAGATGACGTTAAGTACATTAAATGTATTCCGGATTTCATTCCTAATCTTGCCGTCATATCTTTTCTGTTGGACGCTGAGTCGGCCGCAAAGACAAGACCTCCGCAAAACAAACACGCAAGAACCAGTAGGCTAAGTTTCTTTTTCATAAATATCCTTTTCTTTGAAACAGGTTTTAAGTAAATAACAGCAGTAATTCTTACCGCCGGAATTACCACAACAGCTTGCACTGTTCCGGAACCTTATGCCCAGCAGAGTTTCCCTTAACATACTGCCAAAAGGAAACCTATCATCCTGGACAAACAGCGACTGCATGAACGCCATCGTTTGGATTATAGCACAAGCCGCCAAGAATCTACACACAAAATCAACACCTGATTTTATAACCTGAAGCTAAACTAACTGGTGGTAGAAGTTTGCTAACTTTACAAGGACAGTGAGGGCAGTGCAAATTTATATTGCATCAATTCCTTGCAAATTATTCCAGTTTTTGTTCAATTCTGTCAAAACAGCTGCTTTCCGCTTGTCAGCATAATTATACAGGAGTATATGTAAATGCATGGGCACGGAGCGCCGAGCCTGTACAAAGTTTCAAAGTTTCAAAGTAAATGAAGGCACTAAGGCACTAAGGCACTGAGAAAAAGAAGTTTTTGAGGAAAAATAAAACATGAGACACTATTACTGGGAAGGCATAGATACGAATGGGGCACAGCACGAAGGCGCGCTGGAGTCACAAAATCAGGCAGAAGCAAAAGAGAGTCTCTTGCGGGAAGGTTTTTTCAGGGTTCGATTTTGGAAAATTGAATCCTCTCGACTGCACCGAGTTTTAAACAATAATGAAGTCACAGAATTTTTACTGCAACTGCACCGTCTGCTGAAATCCGGAGTTGAATTGGATGATGCTTTAGGGTTTGCGGTACATGAGCAAAAAGATCCTGTTTTGAGTTTCCTGCTTTGCCGGATACGTGAGGATTTGCGGAATGGACTTTCATTAAGCAGTGCTCTGCAACGCTACCGCGCATTTCCAAAGCTGGTTGGAAAAATGATTGAAGTTGCGGAAAGCTCCGGACGGCTTCCGGAAGTTCTGGGGATGTTACTTGAATTTTACCAGTTTCAACAATCAATTATTCGGGAGCAAATACGATTGCTAAATTATCCTCTGGTTGTTTTCAGTATTTTCATAGTTTTGTCGCTGGGTTCCGTTATTTTCATGGTGCCGATGTTTAAGCGCATGTATGCCGGCCTCGGAGATGAGCTGTTTTGGTTGACACGTATGCTGGTAAATTTAAGCGACTCGCTGCGATTTCATCCGGAAAGCTGGATCCTAGGAACAATTCTTTCCGGAATTCTTGTCGTTTTTATTTACAGAACACTTGGATGGTTTTGGCTCCTGAATCTGATTCCTGGTGGAAAGCGTTTGCAGGAAAGCGTGCGCATGTTGTTTTACAGCAGAGGTATGGAAATTATGCTCAGCACAGGAGTTCACTTACAGGAAGCGCTTGCACTTGCGGAAGAGATGCTGCCGAAATTGCTCCGCAAAAGGATTGCTCCGGTACGTGAAGCGGTTGATTCCGGAAAGTCGCTGCGCGATGCTTATTCCATGGTTCCATTTTTTTCACCGATGTTTGTAAAAATGATTGCACTCGGCGAATCCAGCGGGCACCTCCCCTCAAGTTATGCGCGAATCGGCATGCAAAATCAGGAATCCCTGAAAAAAATAATGGCCTGGGCAAATACGTTGATTGAGCCGGTTTTGATGATTTTGATTGCTTTTGCTGTACTTGGATTCCTGTTATCGATGTACCTTCCTTTGTTCAAAATGGCTGAGCGGTTTTGAATCAAAGGGTAATTCTTCACCAGAATAATCCAAACCTCTTTCCATCCAGGTTGGAGAGTCCGGATGGTGTACCGGAAAGTCCGGAACATGGCCTAAACCGATTTCCAGCAGACGCAAAATCAATTTGGAAGTCAGACCCCAAATGTCAAAGCCTTCATATTCAAAATGATGCGCGAGAACCGTCGCGATGGGCGTCTTGAATTCCTCTGTCCAATGCTGATTACTTTTCATGAAAAAAGAAAGAGGCACCTTAAAAACCGCTTCAATTTCATCTTCATTTGGAACGGGTGTAAAATCTGCGGGAATGAGACCTACATAAGGCGTAACTAAATAATAATGCAGCGAAAGTATTTGATCCAGCGTTCCGATAATTTCCACTTTTTCCGGAAGAAGTCCTATTTCTTCATGAGTTTCACGGAGGGCGGTTTCCAGTGAATTCGAGTCCTGGGAATCCTGCTTTCCTCCCGGAAACGAAACTTGACCGGCATGTGAATGCAGTTTTTCTGAACGCTGAGTGAGCATAACAAACAGCTCACCTTCACATTCCAGCAGAGGAATGAGCACGGATGCACGTTTTTGGAGATGAGAATTTATCAGCGGCTGATGGTCAGCAAGACCACGCCTGATTTTTTTCAACATAAATTTCACGGCGCAAAGAAACGAACTTTATTTTCCTGCCAGTATGCTTTGATTATTTTAAGAATTTTCCTACTTGCTTCATACGAAGTTTTTGCGAATGCAGGAGTGAACTGGATATTTTTTTGACGAGTGTGTCCCAATAAATCCCGATTCAACGCACTGTCAAGTACGTCACATTGAGCACGTGTTATCTCAACTTCCGGTGCGACAGAACTGCAAAGATTTAGCATTTCTGTTGAAGAATATGCCGGAAGCTGAAAATGACCTTGTGCCAGCAAAATGGAACTGAAGGCATTGATTGCTGCTTGATTACTGAGCAGACAACTTGTGTCCGGATTTGTTTTGATAAAGGATTTTGCCATCTCCAAATCCTCACCGGATTGTAGCCAAGACACCTTTGCTCGGTGTATGCTCCGTTCAGATTCTTGCGCTTTTTGCATGATTGTGTTACAAGAGATGTAATGTTTACTAAGGACGGACGCTGTGTTCTGCGAGATAATTCTCAATTTTCAGAAAAATTGACTCGTCCAGCACAACTGATCCGTCTATTTCACGGTTTTTCAAATATGCGCAGATTTCACGGATTGTGATGATTGACCAGACTGGAACACCGGTTTTTTGCTGAAATTCCGCAATTGCGTCATTACCCTGTGAATTTTTTTCCATGCGGTCCAGAGCAACAAGAACTCCGCTAAATTCGACTTTGCAGAGTTCCCGAATCAGTTCGACCGATTCAATTTTTGTAAGACCATCGGTGATCACATCATCAACCATGACCACAGAATCATGTGCGAGCGGTAACTGACCAACAAGAATTCCTTGGTCGCCATGTGTCTTTTTCTCTTTTCGATTAAAGAAATATCCGATATTCTTTTTAAGTCTGCCGGACAATGCACTTGCCGCAGAAACACACAACGGAATGCCCTTGTAGGCTGGGCCAAAAATTAAACTGCAGTTAGGAGCATTTTCCTCAATTGCTGCGGCATAGTATAAACCCAGCTCTTCAATCAGGGGGCCGTTGTTGAATTTTGAGGAGTTGAAAAAATACGGAGAAATACGCCCGCTTTTGAGAGTGTACTCTCCAAATTGAAGTGCGTCTGCGCGGACAAGAAATTCGGCAAATTCTTTTTTATAAGTTTGCATACTAAATCGGCGGTTATTTTTTAGGCCATCATAAAAAGTGCTGTATTGCAAAAAACTTCAGCGCAGTTTTTGACTCGTTGCGAGACCATCATTTTTGAGTTATGTTTTACAGCATAGCAGTAAGTTTCGCTCAACTCAATTCCGGAACACTATTTCTTAAACGAAATGATTCCGGATTATCATTTTTAAAACAGCAAATATAAAATGGCTACTAAGCAGGAAACAAGACTCCAAAATTCGATAGATGCATTGATGGCATCATACCACGAACATCCGGAAATAGAACATATCGGCAACATTGATTTGCCGGTAAAGGAAAATATAGTCGCGCTAATTGAAGATATTCAAGCTCTTTTGTTTCCGGGCTTGATACGTCAAGAATCTTTTGATTATCTAAATTTACCGCATGTGGTTGGACAACAGACTGTGTCTATTTTCTACCGCCTCAAAGAAGCCATTGAAATGGTACTTTGCTGGAAGGCAACTGAAGAAGGAAAAAACTGTGATGAGATGCCTAAATTTGGAGAGCGGGTTGAAAACATTGCTTTCGAATTTTTAGAATTTCTTCCGGAATTGCGCGATATTCTTTCCGAGGATGTGAGCGCGATTCTTGAAGGCGATCCTGCTTCAGTAAGCAAGCGTGAAATTGTGTTGGCCTACCCCGGACTGCAGGCGGTGAGCGTTTTCAGAATTGCGCATTTTTTGCACAAAAGAGATGTCCCTTTGATACCACGAATCATGACTGAACACGTTCACTCTAAAACCGGAGTAGATATTCATCCGGGAGTCACAATTGGAAAAGGCCTCATGATCGATCACGGTACCGGAATTGTGATTGGTGAAACCGCGATTATCAAAGATCAGGTTCGGCTCTATCAAGGTGTAACTTTAGGTGCGCTCAGTCCGCAGCATTCACTCGCAAATCCGGGCTTAAAACGCCATCCGACAATCGAGAACAACGTGATAGTTTATTCCGGCGCGACAATTTTAGGCGATGTGGTGATTGGAGAAGGCTCAATTATCGGCGGAAATGTCTGGCTGACAAGCAGTGTTAAGCCCAATAGCAGGGTATTTTTGAAAGATGCTGAATCGGCGCTGGAAGTAAGAGTGAAGGCAAGTTAAAGCAAATTATTTAAAAAACGTATTGACTTAACCAATAATTGGTCTAAAGTGCAATTATCAGCAGAAAGATATTTTCTGAAAAATAATCTTGCTGAAATGGATTATTTGGAATTCAGGGTTGGTTCTCTGGGAAAAAATAATGGGTGAAATAGAATTTGATGAACAGGTAAAGACCAAAACACGGCATAAATTGAAGCCGCCTCAGAGTTACAAGGTTTTGCTGCATAATGACAACTATACCACCATGGAATTTGTGGTGTTCATTTTGGAAACTGTGTTTAAAAAAAGTTTGGCTGAGGCAACTCAGATTATGATTCATGTTCATGAAAACGGAATTGGAGTTTGTGGCTCCTACACTTTTGAAGTTGCGGAAACAAAAATCGAATCTGTGCATGGACTGGCAGAGCAATATGAATATCCTTTGCAGGCAACAATGGAAGAAAATTGAGTTGAGGTTATGTTTACAAAAGATTTAGAAATGTGTTTGATGGCGGCTCAAAGTGAAGCTATTGATCGGCGGCATGAGTATTTGTGCGTTGAACATATTCTCTATGCTCTCCTCCACAACGATGCGGGACTAAATGTGATTCGGAGTTGCGGAGGCGACTCCACACTCATCAAGCAGGATTTGGAGGACTTTTTTTCTCAACAGGAAGAAGTTGATGAAAATAAATTGCCGCGTCAAACAAAGGCCGTCCAGCGTGTGCTGCATCTGGCAATCATGCATGTTAACAGTTCCGGGAAAGCATCCGCGGATGTGGGTGATGTGCTGGTGGCAATTCACCGTGAATCCCGCTCCTACGCATCATATTTTTTGCAAAAACAGGACATCACTCGTCTTGATCTGCTGAATTATATTTCGCATGGAATTGCCAAAGTTCCTGCGGAAGAAGAAGAAAAGAGTGACGGCCATGATTATGAAGGCGGAGAAGAAGACGAAGAGGGTCAGCAAACACGTCGTGAGCAGAATCCGCTGGAACTATACACCCAGAATTTGACACGGCAGGCAGAAGAAAAACGGATTGATCCGCTGATTGGACGTGAAAATGAAATCAAGCGTACCTTACAGATTTTGTGCAGACGGCGTAAAAATAATCCGATTTACGTCGGTGATCCGGGAGTTGGAAAAACCGCAGTGGCGGAAGGTCTTGCACTGCAAATTTACAATGGCGATATTCCGGAAATTCTGGAAGGAACAGAAGTATTTGCGCTTGATATTGGTGCTTTGTTAGCCGGAACCAAGTTCCGTGGAGATTTTGAACAGCGCATAAAAGCCGTGCTGAAAGCACTTGAAAAACGTCCGGGTTCAATATTATTCATCGATGAAATTCACACAATCATTGGAGCGGGAGCAACCAGCGGAGGATCGATGGATGTTTCCAATCTGTTGAAACCCGCGCTTGCCAAAGGTGAAATACGCTGTATCGGTTCCACGACCTATGAAGAATACAAAAAGATATTTGAAAAAGATCGTGCGCTTTCCCGCCGTTTTCAAAAAATTGACATTCTTGAACCAACACTGGCGGAAACAATCAAGATTCTCAAAGGTTTAAAATCACGTTACGAAAAACATCATCAGCTGCGTTACACAGCTGGATCACTGAAAGTTGCTGCGGAACTTTCGGAAAAATATATCAATGAACGTTATTTGCCGGACAAGGCAATTGACGTGATAGATGAAGCAGGTTCCATGGTGCGACTCCGTCCTGGAACAAAACGAAAAACTGTGGGTGTGCCGGATATTGAAAAAGTGGTGGCCGGTATGGCAAGGGTTCCGGTTGAACGTATGAATTCCAATGATAAGGATAAACTGCGTGATCTCGAAAAAGAATTGAAAATGCAGGTTTTTGGACAGGATGAGGCCATTGCAATTTTGGTCCAGTCCATCAAACGTTCACGAGCCGGACTGCATCATCCGGAACATCCTATCGGCTCTTTCCTTTTTACCGGCCCAACCGGAGTCGGCAAAACAGAATTGGCCAAGCAGCTGGCCTTTATCATGGGCATCAAGTTTGAACGCTTTGACATGAGCGAATACATGGAGAAGCACACCGTTTCCCGTTTGATCGGTGCGCCTCCGGGCTACGTCGGTTTTGATCAGGGCGGTCTGCTGACGGACGCGGTGCGGAAAAATCCGCATTGTGTGATTCTGCTCGATGAAATCGAAAAGGCGCATCCTGACATTTTCAACATTCTGCTGCAGGTGATGGATCATGCGACCTTGACAGACAACACCGGACGTGAGGCTGATTTCCGCAATGTTGTGCTGGTGATGACTTCCAATGTTGGCGCCAAGGAAATGAGTTCGTCCACCATCGGATTTGGCGACAGTACCCCAAAAGCGCCCTCCAAAAAAGCAATTGAAAAAGTCTTCAGTCCCGAATTCCGCAACCGTCTGGACAACACCATTTCATTTAATGGTCTTCCGGAAGACGTTGTTTTGATGGTTGTCGAAAAAATGCTGGTGGAATTGGAAGTTAAACTGCAGCAACAGAAGGTGATCATCAATGTGACGGATGCAGCAAAAACATGGTTAGCCAAAAAAGGTTATGATCCAATCTTCGGCGCACGACCAATGGGACGTACAATTCAGCGGGAAATTGAAACCATCCTGGCAGACGAGGTTCTGTTTGGTAAGTTGGAAAATGGAGGAGAGGTCAGTATTGGTATTAAAAAAGACCAACTGAACTTCAAGTATTCCTGATCAGGAAAAATGTCGTATTTCATTTTTGAGGGGGTGCTTGAATGCGGACAGCAGTACGAACTTGATGGTGAGGAAGCACGGCATGTTTTGAAATCCCGGCGAATGCGTTCCGGAGAGCGCTTCCTGATTCAGGATCAAAATGGTCAACGCTTTGATGCGCTTTTGACAAATTTTGGACGCGGCACACTGAGATTTGTTCCGGAAAATTCTGTCGCGGTTCCGCAAGCATCTGCGTTACGTCTTGAAATATTGCAAGCCCTGCCCAAGGAAAAGGCACTGGACTGGATTCTGCAAAAATCGACTGAACTTGGAGTCAGCCGAATGGACTTTTTTTGCGGAACTCATTCGCCGAATTCTTTTCATTTTTCACAGCAGAAACGTCAACTTAGCCGCTGGCAGAAAATTGTGCTGGAAGCATCAAAACAGTGCGGACGCCAATTTCCTCCGGAAGTTTTCTTGCATCCTGATTTAGCGACCGCACTGGAAAAACTTCCGGAATGTCGAAATTTCTGGTTGCTTTCCGCAGAAAGCGCGGATGCTGTTTCATGGAAAAATTCCGCTGTTGTCACAGAAACAAATCAACTGCACCAGCGTGTGCTGATTGGTCCGGAAGGAGGTTTTCATCCGGATGAAATTGAATTGGCTCTCAGCTCAGGTCTGCGTCCGGTTGATCTTGGCCCCAGAATTCTGCGCTCTGAAACTGCCGCCGTGAGTGCCGTTTCAATTTTACAGTTTTTGTGGGGTGATCTTTCGTGAACTCCGTAAAAATTTGTCATTCCCGTGAAAACGGGAATCCAGTATTTCAACAACTAATATTTTGAGTAAATAAATGCAAAAAATAGTATTGATAATTTTTGGATTGGCCTTCGCATTTTCTGTTTCTGCGAAGGAATCAATCCGCGGACACTATCAGTTAGTCGGATCAATTCCGACTGCGCACAGTGTCAGTAAAGTCGTCTTTGAGGAATTTATGAATTTCGGCTGTCCGCATTGTAACAGGCTGCACAAGGCATCAAAAGACTTCCGTAAGAAATTTGCGGACAAAGTCGAATTTATTGATATTCCGATTGTCTTCCGTGGACAGGATGATTCCCCCCTGCGTCTTTATTACGTGGCCAGGAAAATCGGCAAAGGGAAATTGATCAAAGATGAACTTTTCAAAGCCAGTTTCATACACGGCGTAAATGTTTTTGATCCCGGAATTACAAATTATCTGGCACGCTCGCTGGGCATCAACAAAGAATATCAACAGGAAAAAGACCAGGCGTGGGTCAACAAACTGATCAAAGAAGGTGAACGCAAATCCGCAATTTATGGAGTGACAGGAACACCGACTGTTGTGATTCAGCACTCCCTGAAAATGGATATTAGCCCTTACGGAACAATGAGCGAATTTGTGAAACAAGTACCTGAAACAATAGCAGATTTAATGCAGTAATTCTATGAACAAGCCCACCCGCCATGCTGAAGCAAGTGGCGGGACCACTTCTCCCGCACAGGAAAAACTCTCGCTCCTCCCCGACCTTCCTGGAGTTTATCTTTTCAAGGATGAGCAGCAAAGCATCCTCTACATCGGCAAATCCAAAACCCTCCGTAACCGCGTCCGTTCCTATTTTCACGTCTCGGCAAAACACAATTTGCGGATCAAGCTGATGGTGTCCCGTATCCATGATTTCTCCCTGATTGTAACTGACACAGAAGCCGAAGCACTGATTTTGGAGGAGCAGTTGATCAAGCGACATCATCCGCGCTACAACGTGGCGTTCAAGGATGGGAAATCATATCCGTACTGCAAATTGACTGTTGGAGAAATGTATCCACGCCTCTTTCTGGTACGTGAAAAAATTGACGCGAAATCAGAATATTATGGACCCTACACCTCCGTGAAAGACGCCCGTCAAGTACTGAAAGCGGTCATGACATATTTTCCGATACGTACCAGCAAAATGCTGCTAGACGGCAAAAAGACTTATCGTCCCTGTCTAAATTTTCAAATGCAGCGTTGCCTTGCACCGTGCCGCGGTGTTGTTTCTGTGGAAGAATACGCAAAGGTGGTGCGTCAGGTTCGTCTCTTTTTAAAAGGACGCGATCAGGAACTTCTGCGGGAACTTGAAAAGCGGATGGCTCAAACATCAAAGAAGCTTGAATTTGAAAAATCTGCTCAATACCGTGATCAGATTCAGGCCATGAGCAGGATTTTCGAAAGACAAATGGTGTTGGATGTCAAGGGCAAGGATCAGGATGTGTTCAATCTTTTCCGTGAATCAGATTCCACCGGAGTTCAGGTATTGTTCATCCGTAACGGCAGACTGCTCGGAACAGATTTTTTCTTTTTTGAAGACAGCAGCGAAGCTTCCGATGACAATTTGCTCGGACAGGCGCTGCATCGAATTTACATGCCGGAAGGTTCAATTGTCCCACGTGAAATTTTGTTGCCCTTTGATTACACTGATAGAAAAATGCTCGAAGACGCGCTCAATAAAAATTCAAAACGGCGCGTGCATGTTGTTTGTCCGCAAAAAGGACGTAAAAAGGAACTGGTCAGCATGGCATACAGTAACGCAAAAGTTAATTTGTCGGAGCAACGAATCCGTTCCTCCAAAAATAAAAATGTTCTGCAACACGTCAAGTATGAATTAAGATTGAACCGTACTCCGGAATTTGTAGAAGCTTTTGATATTTCTCATCTTTCCGGAACAATGACGGTTGCGTCAATGGTCTGCTGGAAAAATAATGCTGCTTCTAAAAATGATTTCCGCAAATATAAAATAACCAGCATAAACGGTCCAGACGATTTTGCGAGCATGAAAGAAGTTCTCACACGGCGTTACAAACGCACGCTGGCGGAAGGAAATAAACTTCCGGATTTGATTTTAATTGACGGCGGAAAGGGACAAATCAGTATTGCCGCAAAGGTGTTGGCGGAACTTGATATTTTGCGGAAAGTAGATTTGATTGGACTGGCAAAAGGACGTTCCGAAAAAAAAAGGGGGCGCAGTCGTGGTGAGAATTTTGATTACGAATATGTGGTGAAGCCCAACCAGAAAAACGAAATCCGCCTGCGTAGAAATTCTGATGTGCTTTATTTTCTGCAAAATATCAGAGACGAATCACACCGTTTTGCCATCGAATTTCAACGTAAACTCAAACGCAAACATACGCTGCATTCGAAAATTGATGATATTCCCGGAATCGGTCCGAAACGCCGACGACTCCTGCTGAAGCACTTTGGCAGTTTAACTCTCTTGAAACAAGCATCTTCAGACGAAATAATGCAGGTTCCCGGAATTCCGCAAAAATTGGCCAGTGAAATAAAACGTTTTCTGCAAAACTGAAAAATATGTCCGCCTAGAAAAAGCTATGCTTAATCGTTGAGCAATACACTCTGAAGTCCACGTTTTCATGCCGACTGTAGAAAGATATTATTTTGTCATTCCCGCGGAAGCTGGAATCCAGAATCTTGTGTGAATCCACGTTTCTTGTATTCAATCTGATCTGGAGCGGGATTCAACTTTTTGTCATTTCGAGTAAAGCGAGAAATATATTTGTCATTCCCGCGGAAGCTGGAATCCAGAATCTTGTGTGAATCCGCGTTTCTTGTCTTCAATCTGATCTGGAGTGAGAATCAATTTTTTGTCATTTCGAGCAAAGCGAGAAATATATTTGTCATTCCCGCGGAAGCTGGAATCCAGAATCTTGTGAGAATCCGCGTTTCTTGTCTTCAATCTGATATGGAGTAGGAATCAACTTTTTGTCATTTCGAGCAAAGCGAGAAATATATTTGTCATTCCCGCGGAAGCTGGAATCCAGAATCTTGTGAGAATCCGCGTTTCTTGTCTTCAATCTGATATGGAGTAGGAATCAACTTTTTGTCATTTCGAGCAAAGCGAGAAATATATTTGTCATTCCCGCGGAAGCTGGAATCCAGAATCTTGTGAGAATCCGCGTTTCTTGTCTTCAATCTGATATGGAGTAGGAATCAACTTTTTGTCATTTCGAGCAAAGCGAGAAATCTTAAAGATATTCTTGTACTAACTTAAGCAAAATTTCTCACCGCCTAAGCAATGACACGATTAAAGGACTTTATCCAGTTCAGCATTCTTTGTTCAAAACAACTAAAAATATATTGACAAGACCCGCCAACAATTATATTATATTGGGTTGCTAGTCCCCATCGTCTAGCGGCCTAGGACTCCGCCCTTTCACGGCGGCAACAGGGGTTCGACTCCCCTTGGGGACGCCAACATTCAGGGCGTTATCTGTTCACCTTCCGGTGACAAGCCAAGCAAACAAACTTAAATTTATACTGCTTGTCAAAATCCGGAATTGGATTTCTGCTCATCCTGCCTTTTTCAACTTTTGGGGACGTAGCTCAACTGGTAGAGCGCAACGCTGGCAGCGTTGAGGTAAGGGGTTCGACCCCCCTCGTCTCCAGAGACTATCTTTACAATTTATTGAAATTGTTAGGATAAAATACAAGGGGTTAGTCACATCTAACCCCTTACCCTCTCCGTAGATTCATTTTAGTAACCATTTTAGTAACCATTTTAGTAACCACTTGTTGCTGAGATTTCGTGTTTTAGAGGAATCAACAAGTTCTGATTACTGTGGTAGAAAATGAATCTAATATGAGTTTGCTTACTACACCAAATTCTGGTAATTCTTATTACTTCCGTAGTAGAATCCCTACCGACTTGATAGAACATTTTGGAGGACTGACCGAGTTCAGACTATCTCTAAAATGTGCTATTAAATCTCGTGCCATAAGAACAACAAAAAAATTAGATCAGACTGTCTTAGGACTCTATGAGAAAATAAGAGAAGGTATGAAATCTCTGGACATTGAAGACATAAAGGAAATCCTCAAAATTGAGATAAGGAAACAAATTCTTCATGCACATCATGTTTATGAAGGAACTGTTAGATGGAATGAAGAAGGAGTAGAAAATAGTTTAGAATCAGTACGGCTGCAAGAATCTAATCTCAAAGAAACATTAAAAACAGATAGTAGGACTTATCAAAAAGAGGTTGATCAAAAGTTAGAAGGAATCCTCAAATCATTAGATATTGAAGTTGATAGAGATTCAATAAATTTTAAGAAGTTAAGGAACAAATTTATTGATTTATATTTGCTCAGATATGATTGGATCAAGGATCTGCTTGGTGATTCAGAAAAAACAGATGACGATTTCAGACTTAATGCTCAACAAAAACTTAAAATTGTATTATTTCCAGAATTAACAAATCCTTCTGGAATGGATAAGAAGGATGCATTTGCAAGGAGAACACATCTACAACCAGTAATAGAAAACTATGCTCCAGAACCCCTACAACCATATCAAGTTCAGTCAAATCTATCTCAACAAAATACGGCTGGAAATGGATCATTATCTAAACATCTTAGAACCTTCATTGAACGAAAAAAATTAGAAGGAAAATCCCTAAAGGAAGTAGGAAGTGATAGAGTAATCCTTGAAGAATTTGTTGAAATAGTTGGAGACATTGATATTTCAAATATTACAAAAAAGGAAGTTTCTTACTATATTGATGTTCAAATCAAATTGCCCCCCAACAGAAAGAAATCCCCCAAATATAAAGATTTGAGTATTAAAGAACTGGTAGAAAAGAATCTGCCCGAAAAAGAAACTCAAACCTTACAGAATATCAATAAACGACTCACCAAATTAAGTGTCTTTGCCAATTGGGGAGTAAGACAAGGATTGATAGTTTCCAATCCATTTTCGGGGATGAAGTTCTCAGTAAAAAAACAACCCCACAGAAGAATGCCATTTACGGCTGAAGATTTAAGGAAGATCCTTGACCCAGAGACATATTTCAAATGGACAATCAATTTCCAACATACATTCAGACCAAACAGATCAACTCATCAAGTGCCATTTTTTTGGATATTTTTGCTCGGGATCCATTCGGGAATGCGGACAAATGAAATGTGCCAATTAAGGTGCTTGGATATAAGAAAGGAACATAATATTTGGTTTATGTTTGTTGAAGATTCAGAAGAAACCAGAGTCAAAACTGAGAATGCCATAAGGAAAGTGCCTGTCCATCCTCAGTTGATTGAATTAGGATTCATTGACTATGTTGTAACTCTAAAAAAACAGAAGAAAGAAAGAGTGTTTTGGGAATTGAGAGAAGAAAGAGATGGGTTTGCCAGTAAGGTTTCCAGACATTTCAATGAAAGATTTCTTCCTGCTGTTGGTGTATGGGAAAAGTATACGAAAGTCCTTTACTGCACCAGACACACATTCATCAACAAACTCTTCTCTGAAAGGGTTGATGAGAATGTTATAAAGACACTTGTTGGACATGAAAAGGAATTCACGATGAAACACTATGGGGGTGATCCTTTTACACCAGAACGACTGCTAGAAGAGATTTCAAAGGTGACTTATTCAAAGATAAACTGGAAGAAACTTAAACTTTGATACGGCTGCGGAACTTTATTAAAAACACGAATTTTTGATGCCAATTCGTGCCAATTCATGCCACTTGTGGGGGTATAGGATTTAGGAACATGGTGATTTACACATCACCTTTTTTAGACAGATTTTGCTCAGAGACAGTCATTTGAGAAAACAATCTCATGTCTGCTTTTCAAAAAATTTCTCCCTGCCAAAAATCATTTCCAGAGGTTTGCCAATTTGACAAAAAAGAAAGTAAAAGAAGAGAGAAAGAAATTACTGGAAAGGTACTCAATGCCTATGTCTGAAATTCCTGACAAGTATCTGAAGGATAAAAATGGTGGTTGGATTTGGTTAAGGGATTTAATTGATTATTAAGGTACTACTGAGGAAAACACTTCATTTTCAAGACAACCAGAAAAAAAGATTATATATAGTTATAACACATCAAAAAGAAGTGTTTTAATCAGTAACTTTTTACAGAGATAAAATTATGGATATTGAAAAGAAGATGGAATCCACTAAGGAAATCTGGAACAAGAATGGATCGTTTCTCCATAAAATGCTAAGACCATATTATGAAGAATTGGAAACGGCTGAGGAAAATCTGTCTGATGACCAAAAAAGATTGTTAGTAAGTATGTTAGTAGAATTCCTTTTTTCCTCAATTGATGCATGGAAGGGATCTATGCCTAAGAAAGTGAAAAAGGGAATTATGAAACATCCCTTCTTTGCTGAACATAAACAACCATTCATTGGAAGATTCATAAGTGATAATTACAACTCTAATGGAGAACACAATATGGATTCCTTTTACAACAAACAAGAAACTGCTGCAATATCTTGAGAAATTCACATGGTTGCGAGTTCCAATGACATAAGAACCAACTCAGACAAATCATCAATATATGAAGACAGAGGATGGAACAAGTCAGACCCTATTCCAGACCACATATATGATATTCATCAGTCATTGGTTGAAGAGGGAATCATTATTCATCCAGAGATAATCAATTGTTCCAAACAGTTCATACGGAAGTTAGAACCAGACTTACCCAATCCAGACAAACCAAGAAGGATAAAGAGATGCCATTATGTCAATCATTGTCCTATCTGCAATAATCTGTCAGAACAGTATGTAGAACAACAAATGAACCCTTACCGTCAGGTGTTGCTAGATAATGGTGGTAAGAATGTTCTGATGACATTCAAACTCCGACATAATCAAAAGTCCTCCCTCAAACATCTTCAAAAGGTACTCAAGGATTCAATCAAGAAATTGAAAGATGATGATATTTGGAAAAGAAAATTGTTCCCATCAAAATATAGATTCTATGTAAAAACTGAATATGAGATCAGTTTTAGTGAGGATAATGGATTTCACCCACATTGCCATTTACAAATTGGAACTACTAATCCAATGCCGATAGATGAAATGAAATCTCTTATTGCTCCTGCCTGGAAACAAATTGTATCCAGAGTAAGTCCTACCAAGTATTTCATACCCAATCTATCCAATGGTGTTGATGTGTCAGAAAGTTTGTCTGGTAAACATTCCATAGATAAAGACCCTTATGGAATGGATAAATTGAAACGACTGCATAAGAAATCCTACAAGGAGATGAAGGAGAAATTCAAAAAGATTGATACGGCTGGGAAGAAAAGGGTAAAAGGTTCTTATTCTCTTCTGCAAATGCAATCTGACCTAAAAGATATTTTCATTCCTGTACTAAAAGAAATTTATAGAAGTTCTGTTAAAAGATTTCGTAGAATTTTCTTTAATGTAAATGCCAAACACCCTCTATTCTCCAATATTTCCTCCAAGTGAAGTCAATTCCCACATCCTTTTGATGTGTTCCTAAATAAAAGTAACTACCAGAGTGCAAAAAAACCTATCTAAATGGATATGGTTTGTTAATCGTCAATTAAATGGTAGAACACGAAACAATCAATTTGGAGAACCATAAATGAAGAAAAGAAAAGAACCTGCCAGAAAAACATCTGTCTATCTTACAAAAAATAATATTGAAATCATCAAGGGAATACAGGAGAAGTATGATTTGCCCGTTAATAGGACAATCAATATGTGCCTCACAAAGTATCTTCCTGAGATGAGAGTTTGGATTTGATATGAGTGATTGGAAAGTATTTGAAGATGTGGAGGAACTCAAACAATGTTTGTGTGAGTGGATTGATTACTCAACAGATGAAGGTTTAAGAGAGGATTCAAAAATTCTTGCGATGAAAAAAGATGGAAGTCTCTTTTTCAATTTTCGGGATATTGTCCTCAGACATCCAGATGACGATTCAATTCAAGATCTCTTAATTGAGATTGAAAATATAGAACCGCCCGAATGAAAGATCTATATCAATTTAACTTATCGGTGTTGATTGAAAAGAATCGTCATCAGAATGAGAAGAAACTCAGTACTGAGATTGAGAAGTTATTTTCTAAGAATCATCAATTGAAGGAAATCAAACTCGTCCAGTTCAAAAAAACAAAATAAATTCCCCCCAAAATAGTTACGGCTGTCGTTTAGTCAGAATCTTTTTTTCAAAAATCCTCATTTTTCCTATTCTGCTCACTTTTTATGCTTATTTGATGCTCATTTAATGCTTATTTGCCAGATTTAATGTTTCAGTTTTTTTATATATTGAAACAAATAACTTGACAATACCTTG
>Ga0208748_1000014_pt1 | contig 97262 bp, 91 predicted proteins | sample Knorr_S7_td_Bott_FD_185599 | JGI IMG/M metagenome (GOLD analysis project Ga0208748, IMG submission 185599) | Marine microbial communities from Southern Atlantic Ocean transect - Knorr_S7_td_Bottom_ad_4513_LV_A (SPAdes) (version 2) | ecosystem: Environmental > Aquatic > Marine > Oceanic | place... | reverse complement strand
ATAAATCAAATAATATTACATCCATTACAGGTTCAATTCTTTTATCTGATGATAAAAATCAAACAAATACTTACGAATTAAATTATAATCCAGTAAATGATCAATGGGAAACCAGGTTTCTTGCTGGGAAACCAGGTTCGTACACGTTTGAAATAAATTTAGAAAATGAATCAGATAATTACACACAACAAGGTTCACTTATTATTGATGAAAGTCAAATTGAACTTAATCAAGTTTCTTTGAATAATAAAATTTTAGAGTTTATTTCATCACATACAAATGGTAGATATTTACAATGGGAATCCCGGGCAGATTTAATTGAAAATATTAAACCGGAACTTAAACAGGAGATAATTGTAAAGAATGCTAGATTAAATGAAAATATATATAGTCTATCGTTATTAATTTTACTTATATCAATTGAGTGGTATATAAGGAGACGTATTGGTTTAAGCTAATTTTTATTATTTTTATACGTCGATAAATATGTAGTTTTGTAGTAAAATAAAGAGAGAATATGCAAAATATAGCAGTAATAGGAACAGGTTATGTAGGTTTAGTTAGTGGCGCCGGAATTTCGGATTACGGTCATAATGTAGTATGCGCAGACATAGATAAAACCAAAATAGAACAGCTTAATAAGGGAGAAATTCCTATATATGAACCCGGGCTACATGAATTAGTAAACAGAAATGTAAATTTTAACCGATTATCCTTTACTGCGAATGTCGATGAAGCTATTCGTAACGCAGACGTAATATTCATCACTGTCGGTACTCCAGAAGGCGAAAATGGAGCTTCGGATCTTACAGCAGTATATGAAGTTGCCCGGGCGATTGGTGAGAACTTAAATGGATATAAAGTTGTTTGTACGAAAAGTACAGTCCCAATTGGCACAGGTGAAAAAATTACTAACATAATAAAAGATGTTTCTAAAAATGTTAATGAATTTGATTATGTTTCAAATCCAGAATTTTTAAGGGAAGGATCTGCTCTCAAAGATTTTCTCTGGCCTGATAGGGTGATAATTGGAGCTTCAGGTTCAAGAGCGTTTAAAACAATGAAAGATGTTTATAGACCTTTGTATATAAATGAAACACCTATTATCGAAACAACTGTTGAAACAGCAGAATTAATAAAATATGCCAGCAATGCATTCTTATCTGTAAAAATCAGTTATATTAATGAAATAGCGAATATGTGTGACGAAATCGGTGCTGATGTACATGTTGTCTCAAAAGCAATGGGTATTGATGGTAGAATTAGCCCAAAATTTCTCCATCCAGGACCTGGCTTCGGTGGCTCATGTTTTCCTAAAGATACCAAAGCTTTGATCTCTATGGCTAAAGAGATGGGAATAGATTTAAATGTAGTGAGTGGAGCTGTTGTCGCTAATCAATTACAAAAAGAAAGAATGGCTCAAAAACTTTTAAATCTTTTTGATGGAGATATTAAAAATAAAACTATTGCTATATTAGGTTTAGCCTTCAAAGCCCAAACTGACGATATTCGAGAATCCCCGGCAATTGAAATAATTAATACCCTAAATAAAAATGGAGCTTTAATTAGAGCATTTGATCCGGCTGCAAATGAAAATATGAAAAAACGATTTAATGACTTGAAAACCTTCGATTCTTGGGAAGAAGCAGTAAAAGATGCCGATGGTGTAGTTATCATGACTGAATGGAATGAATTCAGGGGATTAGATCTTTTGAAATTAAAAGGTCTATTAAAGTCGCCTGTTCTTTTAGACTGTAGAAATATATTACGAATGGACGATTTAGAAACAATGGGATTTAAGTATGACAATGTGGGAAGAAAAAAACGATGAACATAACCGCCACTGAATTTCCAGGATTATTTATTATGAATCCTACGGTTTACAAAGACGATCGAGGTTATTTCTTTGAAAGTTATCGCGTTGAACACTTTATAAATGCGGGTTTAAATTTAGATTTCAAGCAAGATAATCAATCAAAGTCGACAAAAGGAGTTTTGCGAGGATTGCACTATCAGCTAAATCATGGTCAGGGGAAATTAGTCAGCTGTGTTATGGGTGAAATTATGGATGTAGCTTTAGATATTCGAGTAGGATCACCTACATTTGGTAAAGCATTTTCAAAAATATTAAATGATTTAGACCATCAAGCTGTTTATATACCACCTGGTTTTGCCCATGGATTCTGCATTGTTTCTGACGAGGCCATTTTTCAGTATAAATGTACGGAAAAATATTATCCTGAAGATGAATATGGAATTTCCTGGAGTGATTCAAGTTTAAAAAATATTTGGCCAATCGAAGATCCAATCCTTTCAAATCGCGATATGTCTTTTTCTTCCTTATCAGATCAAGATGAATCATTACTACCTGTATTCGAGGTTGCATAATGGGAAAGATTTTTTTAGTGACAGGTGGAAGCGGATTCATAGGTGCAAATTTTATTCAGTACTTGCTAAAAAATGATTTAGCTAAAAAAATCATTAATCTGGATAAACTCACTTATGCTGGAAATCCACAGAATTTATTAAAGTTCGAGCATGATGACCGTTATGTCTTTAATCAAGGTGATATTTGTGATCAAGAGCATGTACGAGAATTAATACAACTGCATCATCCAGATATTATTGTTAATTTTGCTGCAGAAAGCCATGTGGATAGATCAATCGATGGTCCAGGCGAATTTATTAAAACAAATATTTCTGGAACGTATACATTACTTCAAGAATCTTTACGCTATTATCAATCTTTAGAAAATGATAAGCAAAAAAAGTTTAGATTTCATCATGTATCAACTGATGAAGTATTCGGCAGTTTAGGTGAAGATGGTTTTTTCACGGAAGAAACACCTTATGATCCAAGTTCTCCATATTCTGCATCAAAAGCTGCTTCGGATCATCTAGTGCGAGCATGGGAGCGAACTTATGGACTTCCGATAATTATTTCTAATTGCTCAAACAATTACGGACCCTATCAATTTCCAGAAAAATTAATACCTCTCATGATACTCAATTGTCTAGCTGAAGAATCGCTTCCTGTATACGGAACGGGAGAAAATGTACGAGATTGGTTGTACGTGGATGATCATTGTGAAGCCATTTATACTATAATTGAAAAAGGAAAAATCGGAGAGACGTACAATGTTGGCGGCAACAATGAAATACAGAATATTGAAATCGTCAATACAATTTGCAGTATTTTAGATGAGATTAAACCTTCTGAAAATGGCAATTCTTACACAGATTTAATCACGTATGTAAAAGATAGACCCGGTCATGATTTTCGTTATGCTATTGATTCGTCCAAATTGAAAAATGAATTGAACTGGTCGCCAAATGAAACATTTGAATCCGGAATTAAAAAAACAATCAATTGGTATTTAGAAAACCAATCCTGGTGGCAGGATATTCAAAACAACACTTATCAACAAGAACGATTAGGAGTTTTATAAAGCCTTATGTCTAAAGTTAAATTATTTACTACTCTTTTAATTATTATGAGTATTATATGTGCTCAAAGGGAAGAAATTGAAGGTTTGACTAAAAATGCTGGTAGTTATCAACCAGTATTTAATGATTTGTCAAATCCAGCTATTCCATTAGAAGAGGAAATAGATCCGGCTGAATATTTATTAGGGCCTGGAGATCAAATACATGTTGTAGTTACTTCATTGGAAAATAAATTATTTCCTGGACACGATTATGATCTTTTTACTGCGGAGACGGTTGAATATTATGTCTTTATTGGTCCTGCAGGAGAATTAATATTACCATCAATCGGACAATTTTCAACTCAAGGGAAAACATATGAGCAGATTAGGGATGAGATTATTTTAACTGCTAAATCGAAATCATATAAAAATGTCAATACTACTATACGTTTAGCTGCCTTGCGTACTTTCAAAATACAAGTTTTAGGAGCAGTTGAAAAACCGGGTTATGTTGTAATGTCCCCAACAAACAGAGTAAGAGATGCAATTGTAAAAACAAAAGGTGTCCAAAAATACGGTAGCAATGAAATAGTTTATTTAGAAAGAAATAGTATTCGTAAAATATTAAATCTTAAGGAATTTTTATTAAATGGCGATTTAATCCAAAATCCAACTTTGATTGAGGGAGATAAAATCATTGTACCATTTATTGGAAATATAAAGGATCAAGATTTAAACTTTACAGAATACAAAACAAGCCAAATTATTGTTCACGGATTTGTACGTCGCCCCAGAGGATTTACTTATACACCAGGTTATAAAGCAAGTGACTATATAGCTATGGTAGGTGGTGCATTGAATATTGGTAATGAAAATAATACAATTATTTATAGAGCTGACGGTACAGAATTAAAAGATGCATTTGATGAATATGTAGAGCCGGGAGACGTTATTGTAGTACCGGAAAGTATCAAAAGCAGGATGTTCGGGAATATTAGTATTCTACAAACAGCTACAGCTATTGCTACTCTTTATTTAACATACAAAGCAGCTATTATAGGACAATAATGATAAAACTAACGCCCCACGAACAGCGAATATTGGATCTAGTTAAAGAACATCCGGATTTAATTAACAATCCTAAAAAGCGAAAAGAAATTGCAGTACAAAATGGACTTACTGAAAAAACGCTACGAAATAGAATTGGTGATTTGAGAAAATATGGCGTTTTGCCCAGCAGTCAAGAATCTGAATTCTCATTTATAAATACTGATTTTGATGATATTGATTTATTTCGAATTGGACAAATCTTATGGGCATCTAAAAATGATATTATTCGAAATGTAGTTATTGTAAGTATACTATCCATAATACTGGCTTTTATGTTACCTAAAACATATCGAACGTCTGCAGTTATAATGCCTCCGTCTTCTGGTTTTGATAGCAGTATGCTATTAAATAATCCTGAAATGTTATCGTTGCAAAGTATGATGTTTTCAAATTCTTCTAATTCAAATACATTTATAGCAATTATGAAGAGTCGTAAAATAATGCGAAGTTTAATTAATCATTTCAATTTAGTAGAGTTCTATGATGTGGCAAATGAAGAAAAAGCACAAGAAGCTCTTGAAGAAAACACTAATTTTGAAATAAATGAAGAAGGTCTCATAAGTATAACAACAGATATAAAAACTGATTGGTTTCATTTTGATAAAAATGAGGACTTTTGTAAAAAATTGTCGATGGACATTACTAACTATTTTGTGATGAAATTAGATGAAGTAAATAAAATATTAAAATCTGAGAAAGCCGCACAGCATAGAGGATTTATAGAAAATCGTTATTATCAAACAATCGATCAATTAGCAACAACTGAAGAGCGGTTAAAGGTTTTTCAAGAAGAACATAATACAATTGCTCTCACTGAACAAACAACTGCAGCTATTCAAGCTGTTTCAGAAATAATATCCAATATTTCTATTAGTAAAGCCAGAATAGCTATTAGCAAAGTGAAATTAGATATTTTAAAAGAAACTCTTCCAAAGAATCATCCGGAAATTATTTTAGTTGAAACTGAAATAAAATTATTGAATACAGAATTAATTGAATTAAATACTCAATTAGAAAACTTGGATAATGGCAATAATAATTTTACAATGATTCCGGGTTTTTCTGATGTGCCTGACCTTGGGCTCAAGCTTGGAAGATTAATACGTGATGTAGAAGTACAGAATAAATTATATGCTTTTTTAACTCAACAATATGAAGAGGCGAAAATTAAAGAAGCTAAAGATACTCCAACGGTTCAAGTCCTGGATTATGCAATTTTACCACAGCTAAAATATAAGCCTTCTAGGGCTAGGGTTTGTATAATTGGATTTGTTCTATCAACAATTTTGTCCATGTATTACGTTTATTTCAGAACAAGATGGCAACTTTCTATTAAAACAATTTATTAATTATTGTTCCCGGTCATGACCAAAGGTGTTATTAATGCTGAAATTCGGCAAAATGACTGGAATATTGATCGTTCCTTCATATTTATTATACCGTTAATACTGGTTGCTGTCCTGATTTGGATGCCGGAGGAATGGCTACTTGAATCATCACTATTATGTATAGCTGTTTTTGTCTATATTTTATTAACATATAATCATCGCCTGGTTTATGGCTTTTCCGGAATCCGAATCGCTTCAATCCCATCTACAATCGTAGCAGTCCATACTGTATTTATTGCAATCCCTTCTATTTATGTTTTAATGATTAGAGATCATCCAAATGAAGTACCATATTTTTATTCTATACTTTTATTTTATATTTTATTTCCTATCGGTTTATTTATAGGCCAATTTTATAGGAGAATAGATTTAAATAAAACTTGGGGATTGCTAAAAAGTGAAATTATTATACATGGGAATGATAAAATATTTTATGAAATTATTATAATTTTATTTTCCATTTCTTTTCTTATTTTTTGTGGTTATTTATTTCGTGTGAATGAAATACCATTGTTTGAATTGATTAAGGATCCGGGGAACAGCACTAAATTCTTTTTCATGCGGGAAGAAGCATTGAAAACACTGCAAATGACAAGGATAGAGCGCTACTTATTTTTTTGGTTGCGTTCTTTATTTATCCCATTCGGAATTATTGGATCATTATTTTTATCCTCAATGCATAAAAAGAAAAAGTATAAATTACTTTTTGTAATATTTTTTATATTCGGTTTACTTGCAAATACAATTACTTTAGAAAAATCTCCCATTGCTTCTATTTTTCTATCCATAGCTGCATACATCTTTCTTAAAAAAGAGAAGGTGAATATGAGTTTAATTATTTTTCTAATGTTTATTACTCTCACAGGACCCATTCTAATTTCATTTTTTCTATTTATCGATAGAGAAGATGTGTTTAACGTAATTCTATGGTCTTATATTAATAGATTATTTGTTACACCTGCTGAGGTACTATTTTATTATTTCCAATATTTCCCGGACACACATGATTTTTTGATGGGCAGGTCCAGTCAGTTATTTTCATGGATGTACTCTGAAGGAACATTTCCTGTTTCAAATTATATAGCAAAATTATGGTGGAAAATGCCTGAAACGACCGGCTCTGCAAATGCGAATTACTTGGGCAATTTTTGGAGTGATTTTGGTTGGTATGGTACAATTATTTCTACATTTATTTTTGGTATAATTGTTCATCTTTTCCAATGGAAAATATTGCAGATTTCAAATTATAAAAAAAATTTACTCTACATAATATCAATGTCAATTTGTATTCCAGCCTTTACTTTTGGATATTTTAGTTCAAATTTTACAATTTTGTTTTTTACTAAAGGATTATTGCTGTTAGTCATTTTTCTATTTGTCTATGATTATTGGCAAAAACAAACAGCGGTTAAGGTTTCTGGATGAATTGGTTTAATAAACATTTATCATTCAAAGCTGATTTATTTGTAACACTCCTGAACAGTCTTGTTGTTATTGGCGGTGTATTTATTCTAAACGGTTTAATTGCGCGAATTCATGGTCTTGAAGTATTGGGTGAATTTCTTTTGGTAAAAAGAACCCTGACAGCTGTAGTTGGAATATTGTTAATTGGGATGAATGTTGGTCTTCCAAATTATTTGAGTAGAAATTTTGAACGATCTTATGGCGATAGTGCTATTATAATATTTATTGTGATTACTATTCCATTAACGCTATTGTTAATTGCAGGTATTCTTTGGTTAAACATTTCGGGGTTTTATTCTGATTATTTTTGGTTATATATAATCTTTACATTGGGAATTTGTTCTCAATTCATTACCTATGGATTATATCGTGGATATATGAATATGATTGGTGCTAATTTTTTTCAATTAGTAGGGACTGCTATTATACCCATCATTGTATTTACGATGGTAGCAGATCTTTATGATGGTTTGTATTTCATGGGCTCTGGTGTTTTTATTATTATGTTGTTTGCATATTTGATGCGCAATGAAGGGATACATTTTCATGAAATAAATTATTATCAAATAATAAAAATAATTAAATATGGACTGGTACGTATTCCAAGTTTTATCGCTCAATTTATTTTGCTGGCCGGTATACCCATTTATTTAGCCCAGGCTGTAAGTTTTGAAAGTGTCGCCTATTTTAGTTCAAGCTTAAGTTTGGTGCGACTTTCATTGCTTATAGTAAACCCCATCGCCATGGTTTTACTCCCAAGAATCTCTAATAAAATAGCAGGCGGCTTAAAGGAGGATGTGGCGCCAATATTTAATATTCTCTTAAAAGCAGGAATTGTTTTTAGTGTAATTGGAACCACCTATTGTTATATATATGCTCCATTTATTTTACAAACTTGGTTGGGTGAAGTAAGTGATGCCGGTATCAATATATTAAGACTGGCAATATTGGCACTGCCCTTTTACACTTTTTCTGGTTTAACACGCAGCCCCATAGATGCCATATCAGAAAAAGGCTATAATTCTCTCATATATGGTGTGGCTGCCATTTCAATGATTGCAATAATTTATATTGGAAACTATTTAGGTTATGATTTAATAACAACCGCTTTAATCAGTTTTGTCATTAGCCACATTATTGCTGCACTGGGGGGTGCCCTTATAATTAAGAAACTTTATAACTACCAGTTATGGAATTTTGAATTAAGTCGAGATATTATTTCAAGTATCATTATTATGTTTGCTATACATCAACTATTTTCATTGCTGCATTTTTCAGCAAAATTAGAATTTTTTACTACAAGTGCAGCTTATGCCACGGTGGGTATTCTTATTTTCAAATATGTAAAAACAGGTTGGCTTGCCGATTTGAAATCGAAAATTTATGCATAATAAAAGAAAAATATTTATTGGTACCAGCGTTCACCGCTGGAACGATAATCGTGTTTTTTACAAAGAAGCAGTTTCTCTGGCCAAGCATTATGACGTTGAATTACATGCACCGGCAGACTTCGAAAACAAATCTCTTCATGGTGTAATAATAGTAGGGCTATCTCAATGGAAGAAAGAGTATGATCGTAAAAATATTAGACATGAATTATGGAATAGATTAAAAAATTCAAATGCGGATATATTTATTTTTCATGATCCTGAATTAATTTGGGTTGGAATTAAAACTGCAATTACGACGAATAAAAAAGTCATTTATGATATACACGAAAACACTGTTGAATCTATAAAACAGAAGAAATGGTTAAATATATTCTCAAAGAGAATTTCTATTGTTGTTTATACAGTTTTACAATGGATAGGGACTAAAGTATTTAGCCATTTTTTATTGGCAGAAAATTCATATAAAAGCATTATTAAAAATAATGCGACAACCATTTTAAATTATCCAATTGTAAAAGATTGGCCTACTAGTGGTGACAAATTATATGATTTAGTGTATTTAGGAGATGTAACAGAAGATAGAGGTGGAGTTTCAATCATCGAAATCATAAGAGTTTTAAAAGAAAATAATAATAAGATAAAGTTAGCTATTGTTGGAAAGATTCCTCATACTTTTCAAAAAATAATAAGTAATAAAATAAAATTATATGGATTAGAAAATAATGTGGATGTGTTTGGTTATCTAAATTATCCAGATGCTATGAAAATAGTTTCCCAATCAAAAATCGGGTTAAGTCTGTTAATGCCTATAAAAAATTATATGTACTCATACCCAACTAAACTTTTCGATTATATGCAAGGAGGGATTCCATTTATATGTTCTAATTTTCCTTTATATAAAGAATTAGTTAAAGAATGTAAAACTGGAATTACAGTTGAACCCTTATCAATCAATGAAGCCTGTAATGAAATTCTAATACTGTTGAATGACCAAATGTTATATAATAAAATGTGTTCTAACGGAAAATCAGCATTAAAAGAAAAATATAATTGGTCTACTCAAGAAAATAAACTTATAGATTTAATAAATTCTTTATGAAAATGTTAGTATTTCAAACATTGTTTTGGATTAGTGGAATACTAATTATATACACTTCTATCATTTATTATTTCATTTTAAAATTATTTCAACAAATTCATTATGAAAAAGATGAAGATTATTTACCAAGCATATCATTGGTTATTTGTGCATACAATGAAGAAAAAAGAATACGTGAAAAATTAGAAAATACTTTTAACCTTGAGTATCCATTGGAAAAACTACAAGTTATTTTAGCAGATGATGGTTCAGCTGATAAGACTATTGAAATTGCAAAAACATTTGAATTTGTTGAAGTTCTATCTTTAAGTAGGGGTGGAAAAACACACGCTCAAAATGAAGCTGTTAAAAAAGCCCGTAATGAAATATTGGTTTTTAGCGATGCAAATAATATTTATAAAAATGATGCCCTAATTAAATTATCTAGAAATTTTGCCGATAAAAAGGTTGGCGTAGTATGCGGAGAGCTCCAATATCATCATAAGCAATCAGAGGAAAATGCTTATTGGCGTTATGAAGTTGCGATTAAAGAGGCAGAAAGTAAACATGGTTGTTTGCTTGGGGCAAATGGGAGTATCTATGCAGTAAGAAGAGATGCATATATTTCATTACCAATTGATTCTATCAGTGACCATTTGGAACCTATTTTAATTTATGGCAATGGTTTAGATGTAATCTATGAGCCTGAAGCAATAGCTTTAGAAGATGCTCCAGATGAGGTTTTGAGCCGAAAAAGACGTATTATATTAAGAAGCCTTGGTTCAATGAAATATTTCTTACCATTAATAAATCCATTCCATAAAAGGTCGATATTTATTCCTTATTTTTCTCACAAACTTATACGATGGTTTTTACCTTTTTTATTTTTAACATGTTTCATTACTTCTTTGTTTTTATCTAAAGATAATACCTTCTTTAGAATATTAATATTTCTTCAAGTTGGATTTTATTCATTGGGTTTAATTCATTCAGGAATTAGGTATATAATAAAAGTAAATATTGCATCTGCAATGGCAATAGTTGATTGGGTACTTGGAAAAAAACAAACAACGTGGAATGTTATTCGTTAAAAATTCACCAATAATCCCCATTGTCCGGATAGTAATGTTTCATCATTATAGGATATATCTGCTTTAATATATAAAAGTTCTGTCATCCTGAATTCGATGTTTAAACCAACATCAAGACGTTCATTTATTTCACCCATTAACATGGGTGTTTTATCGTCTAGCTCTTCATTTCTTAAACTATAATTATCATTTGGATCAGAACCCATCTCCGTTCCTTTTTTTAAATATGATACATTTAATGAAAGGAATGTTTTAAAAGTCGGCCACATATTCATTTCCAAATAAAACATTTGAGCATTTGGTCCTATGGGGAACCCTAGTCCATGTGCTGCCGATGTATAATTTAACAGAGAATCTTGATGTGTATATACCCATGGTCGGCTTGCTGTGAATTCTACTCTAAAATCAGGTAGTTGTGGGTTAGAAAATGGCACCCAATGGAATCCGGATTGAAAAATGAATTTATTTCCCCACCATGGACTGAAAAGTTTAAACCAGGATAATTCATCCCAAAAAAATGTTCCATAGAGAGATAACCCTGGTTTTACACTCCATTGCGCGTCAAATGACATAAGTACATTATCGCGATTGCCCAGCCCATGTTCTTCGGACCACAATAAGTTAACGGGCAACAGGTAGCCCAATTCAATATTTCGTCTGGCATAAATGACCATTTCATTAAATGAAACAGTTAATGATGGTGTAAGATCAAATTCAAATCGATGAGCGGCAATATGCTTCTCCTCAATTATGCCTTTACGATTATCTCCATAAGGGACTAAAGATCCTAGAAAGCTTTGTGCTCGAATTCTTTTATACTCTTTTGAAAACCGTATAAATGAAAATGATTGGACATGTGTAGATAAAATAGGTGAATGTTTTTTACTGAATCCCCAATAAATAGGTATTTTACTGATTTCAGCATTTATAATTGAGTTATCGAAACGTATTGAAGCTTCACTGACATCCCAAACAAGCCAATCTGTATTATCCTCTTCCAGCACATATCCTTGTTTGTATTCATCGGGGAGAGGAAGGTTTTCTGTTTGACTCACTCTATAAAGTGTATAGCGACTGTAAAACGAAAGGTTATTATCAAATTTTCCAGAAATGGTAACTCGGTCAGTAAAAGATGATCTGGATAAAGTGTCTTGAAAATCCATGGCAAAAAATTCTTCCCAATCCGTCCACATTAATAAATCATCATCATGATATGATAAAAATCTTGTTTCAGTATCATTCGTATCAAAAGGTTTAAAAATAGTATGGACAGCAGTAGAAATATGTTTTGATTGCCAAGGTCCTTTGAGACCTTGTTTAATTTCATTCACTGCAAACTCTTTTTTAAAGCGCAACACCAATGATTTTTCACGTGTGGATAACTGTTGATCTGTAGAGGATACTTCATCAAGCACTTGGTTAATCTGGTTGACTGAGAACGGACGCATTCCCGGGTGAATTTCGTGTATTATATTTTGAGTATAAAGGCGTAAAATAAAATCATTTATTGGATGATTCATTGGGACAGGTATGTTCTGACCCGTTAACACTTCTAAAATTAAGACGTATGAAGCAATTCGAATACATATCCGTTTATATTGTTTAAGCATCTATAATAAGTCTACACTTTTTAAAAGATAGGTTACTAATAATTATGGCAACTACTTGACATTTTACATATATAAACCTTATGTTCTAGCAACTTCAAGGAGTACTATCGCCTCAAATCGCTAACAGTTAGTTGAACAACAAAAGGAAATCAACATGTATAACTGTACTGCGAGCCCAATAGTTCTGGTGTGATCCAGCACATTTAATTGATTACTATATTTAGGTAATATTTCAATCATGCTGGAAACATTCCAACACTTACGTATTCGATATCCACGATGGATAGTAGCTTGGGGAATATATTTCTCTGATGCTGTTTATTCTGCATTTGCATTTATGTGGGTTCTTGTCCCTGTTTTCGCACTCCACTCCGATTTATCATTGCTTGATTTATTTTTAATTTATGCAGCATTACAAACTTGTTTAGGTTTGATTTTTCTACCAATGAATTTATACAGAAGTGAGCCTACAGTCTCCCGGTTTTACGAAGTTCAACAAATTGTCCGCACAACGTTCCTGATTGCATTAATCGCAGTATTAGTAGACGCTCTCACACCCGGCGTATGGATGTTATCTGCCCAGGAAATATTGCGCTATTGGTTAGCATTGTCTTTTGGACTCATTCTTTCAAGATGGATATATAGAACATTTCAAAAATATCTTTTAACGAAAGGGTTTGGTTTAAGAAAAACGATTATTGTGGGTATAAACAATCGTGGTTTTCAAGTGGCTAATGATATAGAAATAAATAATCATCAGGGTTTTGATTTGTTGGGTTTTGTTCAATCGGATGACGATCCACCATTTGAAGATCAGGAAGATTTCCATGTAATGGGTCATGAGATGGAATTGAAAAATATCATTTTGGATAATCAAATATCAGAAGTGATTATTGCTCCTGTTAAATTGGAACACACACACGTTACACGAATAATTACCAGAGCAAATGGTTCTCCAGTATCGATTAAAATAGTACCTGATCTCCATGAAGTAATAAGTGGGTTAGCCAGAACCGAACAGATTTATGGAATGCCATTGATTTCAGTCAATCCCAATCTTAATACTGTTTATAACACCATCATCAAACGATTCATGGATGTATGTTTAGCAATACCCATGTTAATTATATCATCGCCGTTGTGGCTTATTATAACAGCAATTATAAAATTCGATAGCAAAGGCCCCGTTTTTTATAAACAGGAGCGCGTGGGTAAAAACCACGAACTTTTTTTAATTTATAAATTTAGAACAATGGTAGCAAATGCTGAAGAATTAACGGGACCCGTTTGGGCAAAAGAATCTGATCCTCGGATTACGCGCATGGGTCGGATACTTCGACGATTTCGCTTGGATGAATTACCCCAATTGCTCATGGTCATCAATGGCGGAATGAGCTTGATTGGTCCGCGACCGGAACGACCCTATTTTGTTGAAAAATTGGTGAAGGAATTTCCGTTCTATTATCGTCGTCATAAAATTCGCCCAGGGATTACAGGCTGGGCGCAAATAAAACACCCATACGATCAGGACATAAAAGATGTCCGTCAAAAATTAAAATATGACTTTTATTATATTGAGAACTTGAGTTTTTCATTGGATTTCAAAATTTTGTTAAGCACCGTTTGGGTTATGCTTTCTGGAAAAGGCCGTTAGTATACCGTTGTAAATCCTCCATATACGATCTAATTTTTAGACTCAATAATTAAACGTATTTAAATGTTATCCATATCCCGCATTCGTAATAACCCAGATGCAATTCAACTTGCTCTTGCAGCAAAAGGTGAGCACGTAGATATTAAATTATTATTGGATATTGATGCACAGCATCGGGAAATCCTGACAGAAGTGAATGATTTAAGAGCCGAACGCAATCGTGTGTCAGAAGAGATTGCAAATGTAAAACGCTCCGGAGGTGATGCCAATCATGCCATATTATCGATGCGTGAAGTGGGCGAAAAGATTGATAAGTTGGAAGATAAAGCGGGCTCCTATAAATCTCAAATTCAGTCTGCTTTGGAAGTCATACCAAACATCCCCCATGAATCTGTGCCTAAAGGTAAAGATGAGAAAGATAATAAAATTGTTAAGGTTTGGGGTGAGAAACCTGAATTTGATTATGAATTAAAGGATCACCTTGAATTAGGATCGATACTCAATTTGTTGGATTTTGAACGTTCTGCCAAAATAGCGGGTTCAGCTTTCCCGTTATATATGGGATTAGGAGCAAAACTGGAAAGAGCTTTAATTAATTTTATGCTGGATTTCCATGTTAGGGAACATGGTTATACGGAAGTGTTTCCGCCATTTTTGGCGAAAGCAGCTGCACTTTATACATGCGGTCAGTTACCCAAATTTGCAGAAGACATGTATCATACAGAAAAAGATCAACTGTATTTGATTCCGACTGCAGAAGTTCCCGTTACAAATATTCATGCAGATGAAATTCTGGATGAATATAAAATGCCCATCAATTATTCAGCTTATTCAGCATGTTTTCGTCGTGAGGCTGGATCGTATGGTAAGGAGAATAGAGGTTTATTACGCGTTCATCAATTTAATAAAGTAGAAATGGTCAAATTTGTTAAACCTGAAACATCCTATGATGAACTAGAAAATTTATTGGCCAATGCTGAAGCCATTCTACAATCATTTGGGTTGCATTACAGAGTGTTAGAACTTTGTACTGGAGACTTGAGTTTTTCTGCCGCTAAATGTTATGATTTGGAAGTGTGGTCTCCAGCTGAAAATCAATGGTTAGAAGTGTCATCCTGTAGCAATTTTGAAGACTTTCAAGCACGCCGGGGAAATATTCGTTATCGGCGATCAAAGGATAATAAGACGGATTATGTCCACACACTAAATGGTTCTGGTGTTGCTACACCTCGATTGATGATTGCTTTGCTTGAAACCTATCAAACTCCTGATGGCAAAGTCATTGTTCCCAAATGTTTACAACCGTATATGGACATAGAGGTCATCGGCTGATTCGATTCATTTGGGTCTTATTTAATATAATTATATGGACGTTGATATGGGCCTCCATAGGTATTGTTTTATCATTATTTGATTGGAGTGGACGTCCTATTGCTTGGGTTGCAAAACGATGGTCTAGAATATTATTATACATTAGTGGAATAACCTATTCGATAAATGGCCTAGAGCATTTAAATCCTGATCAGCAATATGTCTTTATTGCAAATCACGAATCCGCTTTCGATATATTTCTGGTATTTGCAGCTTTACCATACAGTTTAGTTTTTTTGGCAAAAAAAGAATTGAAAAAAATTCCATTCCTTGGTTGGGCGATGATTTTAGGCAGACATATATTTGTGGAGCGAAAAAACCATAATGCAGCACTTGCTTCCATAGAATTGGCAAAGAAATCTTTACAAAAATATCCCCGATCTATTATGATATTTCCTGAAGGTACCCGAAGTTTGGATGGCAACATGAAACCCTTTAAAAAGGGTGGAGCTATACTATCTATTCAAACAGGCCTGCCACTGGTCCCTATGGCTATATGTGATACATTTGATGTTGTAAAAAAAGGGTCTTTTAGCATTATACCTAAACCCATCCACTTGGAAATTGGTCACCCAATAGATACATCGAAATATTCGTTTGAAGAACGCAATAGAGTTACTGAACTTCTTCGTAATAAAGTTGTAAATTTAAAGTCGACATGGGCCGCTCGAGAACCAAATTCAACCAATATATAATTCCCGACAATAACGTTTTTCCAACCCAAGCGATTCATGAACCGCAGTTAGGTCAAGAGATTGGTTTAATCAACCAGTGGTTTTCAATGCCGATTGGTAAAATGCTGCAAACAAATACTGGTTCTCATTTGATCATCATTAATCATGGGTATCATAATCTCAATAAAGGTCCAGATATAAAAGGTGCTCAATTATTTATGGAAGGGAAATTTGTGAAAGGAGATATTGAATGCCATATCTATGAACGGGATTGGTATGCTCATGGACATGACCAAGACTTAAATTATAAAAATGTTATTTTACATCTAATTAGAAAAGCATCACAAAATTATTCACCTGTAATACATACTTTAATTTTACCTTATGTTAAGCAATGGGGTTGCAGTTTAAATGTGAAAAACATTTCAAAAAATAGTATTGCTTCTTTAAAAATAATGAGTTCTAGGCGCTGGCGTGAAAAAGTAAATTTATGCAGAAAAGAAAATGCTGTTGAACAATTAGCAAAACCCCTCGGTTCTGGTGGAAATGAAGTTGGTTTTTTATTCTTAATACATACAATTGACACACGAGCATTGATTTCTTTATCCACTTCCAATCAATTAGAGTATATAAAAAGAAATGCTCAAAATATAGAATGGGAGCATTGCGGGATTCGTCCAGCTCAATGGCCTGAAAATCGATTAACACTTTTGGCTGAATTAATATCTTTTATGAGCGTTATTGAAGAAGAGAACTTTACAAATCATACTGTTTTCATTAAACGCTTAATGGATGTTTGTACCAGCGGAGGTAAGAGTATTTTAATCGAGTGTTGTATTAATTACTTTTATCCTTGTTTTGCTGCACAGGCAATAGAAGACAATAATCATAAAAAATATAAAAAATGGAAACATGCTTGGAATGAATTAAAACTACAGAACCCTTATGGTAAGCAAGCAAAAATTTTCGGAAAATATTTTTCAAGGAAGGAATTGTGTTCAGTTGTAGTAGTCCAAGGATTATTGCAACTGGAAAAAGAATTTTGTAATCCTCGTTTTTGTAAAGTATGTCCAATAAAAGATTTAAATCTGAAACATCTCAAAAATTGATTCATATTGTTTTCAATGGGGAACTTCTATTTAAAATTGGTGTGAAAGATGAAAAGCCTGTTTGAATTGAACCCCAATTGCATAAATATTATTCAAAATTTATAAAGTAAAGCACTTGACTGGCCCCTGTGTTATCGTCTAATTTCGCCTTCCAAATTTTGCTCTAAAACCTTATGATAAAAGAATTTACACGAATTTGTATCGCATTGAACTTTTTGACAATCTTGCTGATTGCCCAAGAAATGCCAATGTCTAATTCTGAAGAATTGGATAGTAATAGTATTAATGTTACTGAACATGCCAATTATTCAAATGGCAATGGGTCTGTCAATCGTTTACCGCAGTTACTTTTTGATGTTAAAGTGTTTTTGACAGAAGCAATGATTGCTGATGTTCACAAAGATACATTAGAAGTCATTTATTATCTGTCTCGAATTTATGATTTACTAGGAGAGGCAGATCAACTGGGAGAAAAAACGGATGCAGACCAGGAAGAATTCGATCGTTTCATTGCTTCATTGGATGAAATATATACAAAGCGTCTCCATACTCTGGAATTATCAGATGCACCTATTTCAGCTGCTTATGCACGGCAAATGATAAAAGATGCAACAGTTCCCGTTGAAATGGAAATGGGAATTAGTAAATTTATTGTTGTAGATGATCGTGATGGACATATACCACTTGTCCGGAACAAAACGGTTGACCAGTTTATTCATTATTTTCAAACCAAAGGACGAAAGCAATTTCAAATTTGGTTGGACCGTATGCCTGAATATGGAGGTTTGATAAATAAAATATTGAATGAACAGGAATTACCTGAAGAATTAATCAACTTGGCAATGATTGAATCTGGTTTAAATCCCAAAGCATTTTCAAAAGCAAGCGCGTCAGGTATGTGGCAATTCGTTTACTCCACAGGTAAAATGTATGGCTTAAAGCGTGACTGGTATGTGGATGAACGTCGGGATCCTATCAAATCCACTTATGCTGCTGCTGCTCATTTAAAAGATTTATTTGCTGAATTTGACCATTGGTACCTGGCACTAGCTGCTTATAATTCTGGTTCAGGACGTATTCACAGAGCCATGCGATTGCACCAGACATCCGATTTTTGGCAGCTTCATTCACTTCCCAAAGAAACTCGCAATTATATACCCTATTATTTGGCAGCGGCTATCATTTCCCGAAATCCGGATGAATATGGATTTTCCTCTAATTCTAGCAAAAAAAAATCCCCTTTTGAATTTGATAAAGTTGAATTGGAAAAAAGTGCAGACCTTTCAGTAATAGCACGCGCTGCAGGTATCAGTTTAAAAACACTAAAATATTATAATCCAGAATTACGCCAATCGGCCACTCCTCAAAATGGTACCTATACATTACGGATTCCAAAGGGAAGTAAGGATCAGTTTTCTGCAAATTTTAATGCCCTCCCGATTGATCAACGTTTTGCTCCACAATATGTTGTTCATAAAGTCCGAAGGGGGGAAAGTTTATCGACGATTTCCAAAAAATATAAAGTGTCTATCCATGATCTTGCTTCGGTTAATAAAATTCGTAATAGACACAAGATTAAAATAGGGCAAAAATTAACCATTCCTATTAGGGGGGCCTATGCTTCTCATGATGGACCGGCTGGACATATTAAAGTCGTATACACAGTCAGAAGAGGGGATACATTAGGCCATATTGCCGAAGATTATGGTACCCGCGCTGTAAAGATAAGGCGCTGGAATAATATTTCCTATGGACAGTATATATACCCCGGACAAAAACTTGTTTTATGGGTAAAACAAGGATAACCTTAACCTTGTCTATGAGAAGAACCATGACTAAACAGGATATAATTAATGAAGTCTCACTCGCAACAGGATTAACAAAAGTGGAAACAGAAGCCGTTATGAACGGTGTTATGACAGCCATTATTGAATCCCTTGCAAAAAATGAACGCGTGGAATTACGTGGTTTCGGTACATTTGTTGTAAAACATCGCAAACCGAAAAAAGCACGGAATCCCGGAACGGGTGCACCCATTTATTTACCAGAAAGAAATGCACCCTCATTCAAACCCGCCAAACATATGCGGGAACGCGTCAATGATATTTTAACCAATAATTGAAAGTAACATATGCCCTGCGGAAAAAAACGTAAGAAGCGCAAGATGAATACGCATAAGCGTAAGAAACGTCTGCGTGCTAATAGACATAAGAAAAAGAAAATATAAATCATAAATTAATTTATGGGCTATACAATAAGAGTATTTTGTTGGATACTCCCCCTAGTTCTATCTAGTTTTATTTGGGGCTGGGGGTATGATGTTCATAGACGAATAAATTACAAGGCTGCTCAAATTATTGAGGGCGATCTTGGAATGTATACAGCCTCTCATGCTGATGAATTGGCACTCTTTGCTCCTATAGCAGATTTTATTAAAGATATTCACCGTGATGAATTTCATCGGCATTTTATCGATGCTGATTTCTATACTTCATTTCCCTTTGAAGAATTAAATATCAGTTACGAAGAACTGGTGAAGAGATTTGGTGAAGATGATATTAAAAAATGGGGTATGGCTCCCTGGTCAATAGATGAGACTGCAAATATTCTTGTAAAAATGTTTAAATATAATCGCTGGGATGAAGCACTTTATTATATGGGACATATGGGACATTACGTCGCTGATTTGCACATGCCGCTCCACACCTGCGCGAATTATAACGGTCAATTAACAGGAAACGATGGTGTTCATTTTCGGTGGGAATCACGGATGGTAGATGAACTCATTCTTGAAATCGATCCCGTTGGGAAAATATATAAAATTGATAACTATATCGAAACAGCATTAAATATTACGAGAGATTCCTTTAGTGTATATCCTCGTTTATTAGATGCAGATTCTATTGCCCGAAGGCACTTAACTCATGAACAAGCAAAACAGCTTCAATCATATAACGTGCTCGCATTTGAAGATCGATATCTAAAAATACTATATGCTGAAACGGAAGATGTTGTCCATGACCGATTAGGCAGGGCAACTGTATTGGTCGCTTCGTATTGGTATTCCTGCTGGCTGGCAGCTGGCGCACCTGAACCACCGAAATGATATCAAATAAAAATTTTTTATCCGTTGGCGAATTAACCCGTCAAGTAAAAGAAATTCTGGAAGGATCGTTTTCCCAACTTTGGGTAGAAGGAGAAATCTCAAATTTTATACATCATTCTTCCGGACATATGTATTTCACTTTAAAAGATAATGAAGCCGAAATTCGATGTGTAATGTTTAAAGGTAATAATCAGTACTTGCATTTTAAGCCGGAAAACGGAATGAAGATATTGCTCAACGGCAGGATTTCTGTATATGCTCCCCGAGGTCAATATCAATTAGTAGCAACACGTTTAGAGCCGGCTGGTTTGGGAACATTATTTCTCGCTTTTGAAGCATTAAAAAAAGAATTGTCAGCCGCTGGGTTATTTTCGGATGAATTCAAAAAACAATTACCCAAAATACCCCAAACGATTGGTTTAATTACATCAAAAACCGGCGCTGCAGTTCAGGATATGATTAATGTTTTAGGTCGTCGTGCGCCCTACGTAAACTTGATATTACGACCAACACTCGTCCAAGGTGACACAGCAGCAGCAGATATTGTGAATGCTATTCAGGAAATGGATACTAGTGGCGAACTCGATTTAATCATTATTGGTCGTGGAGGAGGATCGCTGGAAGACCTCTGGCCGTTTAATGAAGAAAAAGTCGCCTATGCTATATTTAATTGCCAAACACCTACCATTTCTGCTGTGGGTCATGAGACGGATATAACGATTGCAGATTTAGTCGCTGATCTTCGAGCGCCTACGCCATCAGCTGCGGCTGAATTGGCTGCACCGAGCATAGAAGAATTGACGCAGGCTTTAATTGCGATAGATGAAAAAATAGCAATATTATTAGAACATAAACTGGAATATTATTGTCAGAAAATGGATCATATTCAAGATCGGTTTTCTCTTCAGCGTCCCGACACATTGATAAAAGGCATGAATAATTTTAATACCCATTTATCTGTTATGATGAAGCAATCAATTTTGATGAAACTGCAATTACAATTTGGGCAGTTGGAAAAACTACAAGCAGAATTGTCCGTATTAAATCCAAAAAGTATTTTAGATAGAGGGTACGCTATAGCCACAACTGAATCTGGCCAAATAATTCACAGCCCTGATGAATTAAAAATGGGTGAAATGTTTAATCTCCAGCTGGCCAAAGGAATCTTGGCAGCTCGTAAAGAAAAGAATACTAAAACGAATAAAAAGTAAGTGTAAATTAAATTATGACTAAAGAAAAATCATTCGAAGAATTATTCCAAAGACTAGAGGAAATTGTCCAGGAAATGGAATCTGAAGACCTCCAGTTGGAAAAAAGTTTAACATTGTTTGAAGAAGGTGTCAAACTGTCTGAACAATTACGAGGTCAGTTAACAGGCGCCGAACAAAAGGTAAGTGAATTGATGGATAAGCTTGGTAAGGATTCATAGGGTGCCGTCCAGTCAGCCAAAAAAAATTGGTATCTGGGGTAATACAGAAAAGCCTGCTTTCTGGGACGTGCTTCCCAGAATTGCTCAATGGGCAGAAAAACGTGAATTAAACTTATTTTTAACAACGCGCATTATGGCCAAAGCAGTTGATAATCTGGAGTTTGATTACAGTATAATTGAGTCTGCTGACGATTTTAAGCAACTGGATTTTATTCTGTCACTTGGTGGCGATGGAACACTTTTGGCTTTGGCGCGAGCAGTCGGGGGTAGGGAAACACCCATTTTGGGTATTCACTTGGGTGAGTTGGGATTTTTGGCTGAAGTAACCACTGATGATATGTTTGAAAAACTGGATAGAGTGGCTTCGGGTGATTATGAAATTTTGGAACGAATGGTTTTGGAATGCACAGTGCAAAATGGAGAGGTCTCTCAACTATTTAATGCTCTTAATGATATTACTATCGATCGTGGCTCTTCCCATCGTTTGATAAATTGTGTGTTAACTGCCAACGGGAATCATGTGGCTCATTATAAAGCAGACGGCATTATTGTGTCAACGCCCACGGGATCCACGGCGTATTCACTTTCCGCAGGCGGCCCCATTGTTATGCCCAGCCTTGATGCAATGGTTGTGACACCCATCTGTCCACATACGTTAACATTGCGTCCCATCGTTATGCCTGATGATAAAACAATTGAAATTACATTCCCTGAGAATCAATCCGGCGGTTTAGGATTGGCCGTAGATGGACAAGTCCAGGAATCATTAGAATTACACGCCAAAGTCTCTATCCGCAAAGCCAGTTACAAAACACAGATGATTATTTTTTCAGATACAAATTATTTTGACGTTTTAAGCAAGAAAATGGGTTGGGGGAAAAGGGGAGAATGACTGGTGAGTGGTGGCCGGTTGATTGGTAATTATTAATGCCCGCCCGCCGCTTTTACTTCAATTTATCATTCATAGCATCTGCCTATGCCGTCGCAGCATACAGTCATTCATCACCACAAACAATCCGGCGTCTTCTGCCAATTGAGCTGCTTCTTCATTAATGACATGATCCTGCAGCCAGAGTGCTTTTGCTCCGAATTCAATAGCTGCTTCCGCAATGGGGAAGACATGTTCCGACCGGCGGAAAACATCTACTACATCCACCGGTTTCGGAATGTCCTTTAAAGAGGGGTAACATGTTTCGCCGGCTATTTCCGACTGCCCGGGATTGACAGGAATGATTTCATAGCCCTGTTCCCGTAAATAAAGAGCCACATAATGACTAGGGCGATCTGGTTTGGGTGACATGCCCACCACAGCAATGGTTTTCATTTTGTAGATCTTTTTAATTGTTTCTATTTCATTCATTATTCTAATCTATGTTTTTTCTCTTAATTCTTTTTAAACATGTTCTTTAAAACATACGAAATTATTTTTGGGTTTTCTTTTAATCGACGGATGGAATAATCATGCCATTCTTTACCAAAAGGCACATATTGGCGGACGCTATATCCTTTGGCCAATAACTCTTGCAAACGTCCACTCATAGGTACTCCGAATAACACTTGAAATTCAAAACGATCTGGTGCTATTTCATTTTTGATAATCCAATCCTCTAATTCATTTATAAGATTAAGATCATGGGTTGCAATCGCCACATATCCGCCACTGCTTAAAATGGATTGGACTAATTTTATATAGTTCTCATTTATTTTTGCTTTAGATTGAAATGCGATTGATTCAGCCTCTTTATAAATACCTTTACAAATACGCACATTAAATTTTTCACCTTTCAATCTGCTGATGTCATCACTTGATCGATGTAAATAAGACTGAATTACAAGTCCAACGTTAGTGTATTTCATGCATGCTTCCAGATAGAGCTTTATGGCTGCATCTGTATAAGGTGAATCTTCCATATCTATACGCACAAAACTTTGTATTTCATTCGCTTTTGATAAAAGGGTGAAAAGATTATCTCTTGCAGTGTCATAGTTGATATCTAATCCGATATGCGTTGGTTTTATAGATATATTGGAATTCAGTCCATTTTGTAATATGGCTGACATTATATCAAGATAGGATTTCGTAATGGCAGTTGCTTCAGTCGTTGTCTTTACATGTTCTCCTAAAATATCAATCGTTGCAGAGAAGCCAAGTACATTTAATGCGTGCACATGAGTAAGTACCTCGGCGATTGATTCACCGGCAACATACGGTTTTGCAAATGGTTTAATCATCCAGTGCGGGAAAAGAGAAAGAATTACGGCGAGGGTTGAATTCAACAGATTCATCGACGTTGAATTTAGCAGAAGCATCGCTGCCTCATCAATCATAAAAAATAGTGCATTTCTAAAGGGATTAGCCTTGCAAGATGAGTATTCAAATCTATAAATTTCGCGCTCGGAATTAACAAGTTATTATAAATGTATCGCGACTTCGGAACCATATTTCTATTTATCTTGATCGGCATAGTTTTGGTCTATGTGCCTCTGCTTATACAGCGGCTAGTAGCACCCAAAAATGATACGCCAGACAAATTGTCTACATATGAATGTGGTGAAGAGTCAGAAGGCTCGGCTTGGGTTCAGTTCAATATTCGCTTTTATGTAATCGCTCTTATATTTCTTATTTTTGATGTAGAAGTTGTTTTTCTGTTTCCATGGGCTGTCGTCTTCAAGGATCTAGGTCTGCTCGCATTCGTAGAAATGTCTATTTTTCTTTTAATCTTAATAGTGGGGCTTGCTTATGTCTGGAAAAAGGGAGATTTAGATTGGGTGAAGTATCGTGTGAAATATGCCCATGGCCGTTATCGAAAAGCGATCACTGAAAAGGAAGGGAAAACAGTTGGGACTCCTTGAACATAAATTCCAAGATAATGTCGTTGTAGCATCCATGGATAAATTATTGGGTTGGGCACGTTCCACATCCCCATGGTTTTTCCAATTCGGGCTGGCATGTTGCGCTATCGAAATGATGGCAACCGCTGCGAGCCGTTATGACTTAATGCGTATCGGTATGATTCCTCGTTCTTCACCACGTCAAGCAGATGTGATGATTGTAGCCGGAACAGTGACAATGAAAATGTCTTTACGCGTCAAAAAATTATATGAACAAATGGCCGATCCAAAATATGTGATTGCCATGGGTAGCTGCGCCACAAGTGGCGGACCTTATTGGCAGCATGGCTATCATGTATTAAAAGGAGTGGACTTGGTTGTGCCAGTTGATGTGTATATCCCTGGTTGTCCTCCACGACCAGAAGCCTTAATCGAAGGGCTCTTAAAACTCCAGGAAAAAATTCAGGCTGAACGACCTCTGACGAAAAAGATTGCATGAGTGAAGACCTAGATAAATTAATTTCTGACGCTGTTGAAAAAGCACTCCAAGGCGATATGGATGTGATTAATAATATTGAAGATCGTGTCACTCGTTCCAAGGCGAAAGCAGCGCTTGTAAAAGCCAAACGATTGGCTAAAGCTGCTATTGCTGAAGATGCACCCAAGCCTGAAGAGTCAAAAGCAGTAGAAGCATTACCCGCTGAACTTTCATTAACTGAAAAAGTATCTGCAGTCATTGCGAAAAAATTCCCCAATACTATTGAGAGTGATGAAGAGAATTCCCATATCCAAATGAAAGGAAAAAACTGGTTTGAGATTGCTCAATATTTACGAGATAATCCTGATTTCCTATTTGATTCACTCCAATGCGTTACAGGTTATGATTTTGGCGAAAATGAAGATTTAGAAGTTCGTTATAACTTACACTCCATGACTCATAATCATGCTATTGAAATCCGCATTAAAACAGATCGGAATGATCCTAAAGTGCCTTCGGTAGAAAAGGTATGGCGTATTGGCGATTGGTTCGAACGGGAAACGTATGACATGTACGGTATAGTATTTGAAGGCCACAGCAATATGACCCGGATTTTATGCCCGGAAGATTGGGAAGGGTGGCCGTTGCGAAAAGATTATGAAGTACAAGAAACATATCACGGTATTGTTGTACCAAAGGTAAAGGACGGATGGGAGTAATTCACGGAGATTTAATGACCCTGAACATCGGGCCGCAGCATCCCAGTACTCATGGAGTTTTGCGCCTGAAAGTAAAGACGGACGGAGAGATTATTTCTGAAGTTGAACCGATCATTGGTTATTTACACCGCTGTTTTGAAAAACATTGTGAAAATGTGACCTATGATCAAGTCATTCCGTATACGGATCGGTGTGATTACATCGCTTCTATGAATAATAATTTTGGTTATGCAGTTACAATCGAAGCGTTGATGGAAATTAAGGTTCCGGAGCGTGTTGAATACATTCGTATCATTGTAGCAGAACTCAACCGTATCGCCAGCCATTTACTGGCCTTGGGTACGTATGGTTTAGATGTAGGCGCATTCACACCTTTCTTATATATGTTTCGCGATCGTGAACGGATTCTAGACTTGTTTGAAACATTGTGTGGTGCGCGGCTATTATACAATTATATTTGGGTTGGTGGACTATCACATGATTTACCTCGAGATTTTGTTGAATCCGTATTTTCATTTTTGGATTATTTTGAGCCAAAGATTGAAGAATACAATGAATTGCTTACGTATAATAAAATTTTTATTGAGCGAACAGCAGATATTGGGGTTTTGCCGCCGGAAGTAGCGATTAGTTTTGGTGTTACCGGACCCAACCTGCGGGGATCAGGTGTAAAGTGGGATATCCGCAAAGATGATCCGTACTCCATCTACGATAAATTCGATTATGACATCCCCATTGGAGCAGGGGAAATGGGTACGGTAGGCGATTGTTGGGATAGGTATTATGTTCGGATGGTGGAAATGAAAGAAAGCGCAAAGATTATCCGCCAAGCATTGAAGGGTCTACCAGCCGGAGATGTTCACCAGGCTTTACCCAAAAAAATTCGTCCTCCAAAAGGGTCTATTTATAAACGGACAGAATCACCGCGGGGTGATTTAGCCTATTATATCGTTAGTGATGGTTCGCCAATTCCGTATCGCTTAAAAATGCGTTCTCCTGCATTTACGGCGTTGAGTGTATTAGGTGAAATTTCTCAAGGTTGGATGATGTCTGATGTGATCGCTATCTTGGGAAGTTTGGATATTGTATTGGGAGAGATTGATCGATGACAGTTGATAATTTAATCAATTGGTTTCCTTTTGGCGCTGAATGGCCGGTATTGACGTTCGTAACTGCAGTTATCATCTGCGCATTGCCCGTTTTCCTTTTTATTGCTGTATATGCTCTTGTAGCCATTTACGCAGAATTAAAAGTTTCATCATTTATGCAGGATAAGGTTGGGCCTATGGGACAGGGAGTAGGGCTTCATGCATGGAAATTCGGAATTCTGCAGCCCGTTGCAGATGCACTTAAGTTAATTTTAAAAGAAGATATTATTCCGGATTTAGCGGACAAAAAATTATTTGTAATGGCACCGTTTATTGTTTTTGTTGGTGCGTTTATTTCATTTGCTGCATTACCTTTTGGTCAAAACATAATCATTGCCGACATGAATATCGGAATTTTCTATATATTAGCTGTTGGTTCATTAAGTGTGATTGGAATTATTTTGGCAGGGTGGAGTTCCAATAATAAATGGTCCTTATATGGAGGAATGCGTTCTGCTGCTCAAATTATCAGCTATGAAATTCCCGCTGGTTTATCCATCATTTCTATTGTTATGCTCACTGGAACGCTTAGCATGCAGGGTATTATTGAATTTCAGAGTGGGACAATATGGGGAGTGTTGCCGAATTGGATCATTTTCAATAACCCCTTCAGTTTTATTGCATTCTTCATCTTTTTTATAAGTGGTGTTGCAGAATGTAACAGAACTCCATTTGATATTCCTGAAGCTGAATCTGAATTAGTCGCTGGTGCATTTACAGAATATTCCGGTATGCGTTATGCATTCTTCTTTTTGAGTGAATATGCTGAAATGTTTGTTATAAGTGCAATTGCTGTCACAGCATTTCTCGGCGGATGGAACAGCCCAATATCAGGATTTATGAATAGTTCAGGATGGGGAGTATTTTGGTTTATGCTCAAGTCATTGAGTCTAATATTTCTTATGATTTGGTTTCGCTGGACTCTCCCGCGTTTACGAGTTGATCAATTGATGAGTATTTGTTGGAAAGTGTTTTTACCGTTTTCGTTAGTCAATATTTTTGGTGTAGGAATTTGGAGCTTACTTGTAGGGTAAAAATATGTATAAATATTTTAACAATATATTTGTAGCAATTTCAAGCATATTGAAAGGGATGAGTATCACGTGGCGACATATGATAAATATCCGCAAGGGTAATGTAACACTGCAATATCCTGAAGAGCGCTGGCCGCGACCGGAGCGAGATATTGGTTTTGATTTAGATAGTTACAACGTTATTCGTTCTAGGCTTCAAGTAGATATTGACGATTGTATTGGATGTTTGAAATGTGAACGTGTCTGCCCCGTTCAATGTATTAAAATTGTTACAACTAAAGCAGAAACAAAAGGCGAAGATTTGCCTGATATCGGTCATACTGGTATTACGTCTAACGGTACAAAAAAAGCCTTAATCGTTTCCCGCTTTGATATCGATATGAGTGAATGCTGTTATTGTAATCTCTGTGTGTATCCCTGCCCGGAAGAATGTATTTATATGACCGGTGGACCCAATTCCCATAAACATCCTATTGATTACGAATTTTCTCAATATGATCGTAATGACCTTATTTACAAATTTGCCAAAGATGTAGATGACGAGAAAATATCAAAATATGTATCCAAAAAGATAAAGTAAACGCTTAATGATAGATATGGCATTTTGGTTTGTTGTTATACTGACATTGGGGTCAGCATTAATTGTTGTATTAAATGAAAAACTAGTTTACTCTGCAATCGCCCTATTGTTTACTCTTTTTGGCGTCGCTTCGTTATATGTGTTCTTATGGGCTGACTTTTTAGCCGGAGCCCAAGTAGTGATATATGTAGGAGGAATTCTTGTCCTAATCATTTTTGGAATCATGTTAACCAATCGCATTACATCGGTGAATATTTCTCATACAAGCGTACAAAAAGGTATGGGTGGAGTAGCTGTGTTAGGGATCATTATTGTACTGGGAATTATGATACTAAATACACCTTGGTATCAAACAGAATTTGTCGAGCCGGCTCAAACGACCGCTACAATCGGTACATTACTCATGATGGAGTATTTACTTCCCTTCGAAGTTGCATCTCTATTATTATTAGCGGCATTAATTGGTGCTGCTATGTTGTCACGGAGAGATGAATAGTGGATAGTTTAAATACATATTTATTTATTGCTGCAATTCTGTTTTCGTTGGGACTATTTGGTGTGATTACACGCCGTAATGGTGTAGCTGTTCTCATGGGTATCGAACTTATTTTAAATGCAGCTAATTTAAATTTCCTTGCGTTTGCTAAATATGGTGGCATGAATATTGTGGGTCATATTTTTGCATTATTTGTCATTATTATGGCTGCGGCTGAAGCGGCTGTTGCCTTGGCAATCATTATTAACATTTATAATAATTTCAGAACAATCAACATTGATGATGTTAGGGAGTTGCAGCAATGACCGGTAATATGATTATGGATTATTCGCTGTTAATTTTATTCTTACCGTTGGCAGCTTTTGTTATCCAAATATTTATTGGAAAACGACTACCTCGCCAAGGCGATTGGGTGTCCATATCTGCTGTAATTACAACATTGATTTTGGCCATTGCTATGTTTGCATCCATGCTTATAGGGCATGATCCGCAATTCGCCCAGGAAGCATCATTCACTTGGCTGGACATGGGAGCATTTCACATCGAATTGGGGTTTTTGGTAGATAATATTACGATTACCATGCTGCTTGTTGTAGCGCTCATATCGACCATGACCCACATTTTTTCTATCAAATATTTGGAAGGCGATATTCGTTATTCTCGCTATTTTGCTTTTTTGGGTCTGTTTACGTTCAGCATGAACGGCATTGTTCTGGCGAATAATTTAATCTCTATGTATATGTTTTGGGAATTGGTGGGTGTGAGTTCGTTTTTATTGATCGGCCACTGGTTTGAAAAAGAATCCGCCGCTGATGCAGCAAAAAAAGCATTTTTGACCAACCGTGTAGGGGATATTGGCTTTTTTATTGGAATAATGCTCATTTTTTCAACATTAGGTACATTTGCATTTTCAGAAATATTTGATGGAATTGCTGCGGGAAAAATGGGTGGAACTGTTCTGACATTTGCTGGTCTGGGATTATTTTTAGGTGCCATGGCTAAATCGTCTCAATTTCCATTACATATTTGGCTCCCGGATGCCATGGAAGGCCCTACACCCGTTTCCGCTTTGATGCATGCAGCTACGATGGTTGCTGCCGGAGTGTATTTATGTGTTCGCTTATTTCCATTATTTACTCCCGATGCATTGCTTGTCATTGCGTATGTGGGTGGCTTCACAGCTCTTTTTGCGGCAACAATTGCCATCACTCAAAATGATATAAAAAAAGTGCTCGCATACTCAACCGTCAGTCAATTGGGTTATATGATTTTGTCTGTAGGAACGGGGGCGTATATTGCCGGCTTCTTCCATTTGGTGACACATGCCATGTTTAAGGCATGTTTATTTTATGGTTCAGGTTCTGTGATACATGCCATGCATCATGCGTTACATAAAAAACATGATCATGAAACTGATCCTCAAGATATGCGAAATATGGGAGGCTTTAAAAATAAGATGCCCGTTACATACTGGGCCATGCTGATTAGTACTTTGGCAATTTCCGGTGTGCCTCTTTTTTCAGGTTTTTTATCAAAAGATGCAATTCTGGCCGGTACTCTTTCATTTGCATCTCATCATCCCACGCATTTTCTTTTACCTGTTTTCGGTTTTGGAGCAGCAGCCATCACGGCATTTTATATGTTCCGCTTAATTTTTATGACATTCCATGGCCAACCGCAAATAGCTGAAATCGCTGATGATATTCATGAATCACCTAAAGAAATGACTTTCCCTTTAATTCTTTTAAGTTCAATGAGCATTTTCATTTTTTATACATTGCCATATTTTAATCCCTTTTCAGACCATGGCTGGTTTACGGAACTCATCATTGCTTCCGATGCTGCAGTACCGGGAAATCCATCCGCACATTATATTGCGGAAGGTGTTCACCATGCACATTATACGGCCATGGCATTATCACTTTTCGTAGCTGCATTGGGTATATTTTTATCTTGGACATTTTATTATAAGAAAAAACTTTCTGCTGATGAATGGTCAGAAAAACTCAAGCCCATGTACAATTTATCATTGAACAAATATTTTTTCGATGAAAACTACAATCGATTTCTCTATCAACCATTTTTGAAGCTATCTGGCCTTGTGGCATACATTGATTGGGATTTGTACGACAAATATTTTATTAACGGATTTGGCCGAGTGACGAAAGTATTATCGTTTTTTACCGGTCGATTGGATTACGATGGATTAGACCAAACAATCGTAGATGGTATCGGCCGCAGTGTCCGCCAGGCCGGTGGAATATTGAAGTTTTTACAAACAGGCCGTTTGCAAAGTTACTTACTCTTTGCGCTTTTAGGAGTTGTCATAATCGTTCTGGTGCAGTCATTTTAAAAGAATTGAAAGGTTAAAGGAATAGGAATGGATATTAACATTCTAAGTTGGATTATCTGGATTCCAATAATTGGCATGGTTGCAATTGCATTTGTTCCTAGAGAGAATGTGCTATTGATAAAAATTGTTACAGCTGTTGCAACTGGAATTCAATTTTTAGCAACTATTGGACTATGGTCACGATTTGATGCGTCAAATGGCGGATTCCAGTTTATGGAAAGAGCAGAATGGATTCCATCATTTAATATAACCTATATATTAGGTGTAGATGGTTTAAGTCTGCCCATGGTTATTTTAACGGGATTATTATTTTTCTTGGGAACATTTGTCAGCTGGAAAATTGATCGTGCTCACAAAGGATATTTTGCACTTTTTCTTCTCTTAGATACTGGAGTTATGGGTGTTTTTCTATCGCTGGATTTCTTTCTTTTTTTCATATTTTGGGAAGTGATGCTTCTGCCCATGTATTTCCTGATTGGCATGTGGGGCGGACCCCAGCGTGAATATGCTGCAATAAAGTTTTTCCTATATACATTATTTGGATCGGTATTAATACTCATTGCAATTCTGGCTTTGTATTTTACATGTGGAATGACATTTGACATGATACTTCTTATGCAAACAGCTCCGACCGCTTTAGATGGTGTAATGTGGTGGGGCATGAGTGCAGTAAAAGTTATTTGGGTTATGCTGTTTATAGGATTTGCTATTAAAATACCCGTTTTCCCATTTCATACTTGGCTACCTTTGGTCCATGTAGAAGCACCTACGGCTATTTCAGTTATATTGGCTGGAATTCTGCTTAAACTTGGCGTATACGGTATATTGCGGATCAATTACACGATGTTGCCCGTTGCTGTTTGGTGGTTTGCCGGAGCACTCGCTTTGTTGGGTCTCATTAATGTTATTTGGGGTGCCATGTGTGCTCTCGCTCAAAAGGACTTGAAAAAACTGGTAGCTTACTCCAGTGTGAATCATATGGGTTATTTACTCATTGGAATGGCTGCTGTGATTGCAGCTGGTGAAGTGAATGGAAATAATCTGCTAGCAGCGCAGGCCGGATTAGGAGGAGCTGTCTTTCAAATGTTTAACCATGGTACTATTTCTGCAATGTTATTTATTCTTGTAGGCGTTATTTATGATCGAGCTCACCATAGGAATATTGAAGGTTTTGGCGGATTGGCAACATCGATGCCCATTTATTCAGGTATTGTTGCTGTTGCCTTTTTTGCTGGACTCGGTTTACCCGGTCTTTCAGGTTTTATTAGTGAAGCCATGTGTTTCATCGGCGCCTTTCCTGTCTTTAAAGCAATTGTTATCGCATCCACCATCGGAATTCTGCTAAACGCTGCATATTTTTTATGGGCGTTTCAACGCATCTTTATGGGTGAATTAAATGAAAAATATAAAGAATTACCTGAAATTAATAAAATGGAGTTGTTTACAGTTGTTCCTTTATTAGTCATTACGCTGTTTTTAGGAATTTATCCACGACCATTTCTGGATTTAATCAGCAGTACAATGAATGTAATAATTGATAAAGTTGCCGGTTTTGGTAGTATTGCAGGAGCATTTTAATAACGAATGAATAATCTCCAAAGTTTAAGCCTTTACTGGCCGGAACTAATTCTGACAGTTACAGTTCTTGTCACAATCATTGCTGACTTATTTTATTCTGCGAAAGAATCGGGTAAAACAGCGCTGTGGGTTTTAGGTGGTTTGGTGCTTACGTATTTAGCTATTCGATTACAAGATAGCACAATAGTTACAACTCTCTTTATGGAGAATTTAGCGTTTGATCCTTATGCCTCTTTTTTCAAAACATTAATCATTCTTGCTACAGTCTTTGTCATTTTTATTTCCCAGCGTACAAGTGAATTAGATGGTTATCGTACCGGAGAATATTACGCATTATTAGCAATAATGGTTTTCGGCATGTTTCTTATGGTGTCAGCTATTGACTTGATAATGGTTTACCTTGCAATTGAAATTGTATCCATTTCATCCTTTATTCTCGCTGGGTATTTACGAAATGATTTACGTTCCAATGAAGCATCATTAAAATATGTTATTTACGGCGCTTTTTCATCTGGGATTATGCTGTTTGGGTTGAGCATCGTTTTTGGTCTGGCAGGCTCAACAAAATTCTTTGCCATCCAAGAAGCTATGTGGAATTTGGAAGGTAGTGCAGATTTTGCTTTTACTTTAGCTACTATATTTATTCTGGCAGGATTTGGATATAAAATTTCTGCTGTACCATTTCATTTTTGGACACCGGATGTGTACGAAGGGTCGCCTACATCCATTACAGCATATTTGTCTGTAGCACCTAAAGCTGCGGGCTTTGCACTCATTATCCGTTTTTTCAATCAAGTGTTTGGTGATGGAGCCTCTTTTATGGATCCTTCACTCGCAACGTATACAGAACTACCCTGGCCACAATTGTTGGCTGTATTAGCTGTGATAACCATGACGCTTGGGAACCTTGTAGCGATGCAGCAAAACAATATTAAACGGATGTTGGCTTATTCAAGTATAGCACATGCAGGTTATATGCTAATGGCTTTGCCAACTCTATCATCTCAAGGTGTATATGCGGTCATGATTTACCTTGTCATGTATTTGTTTATGAATCTGGGTGCATTTTTTGTTGTGATTTATGTGAAATCCCAAGGCGGTGGAGAAACATTTGATGATTTTAGTGGATTAGGCTGGAAAATACCAATTGTTGGAATTGTAATGACAATTTTTATGATTTCATTAACTGGAATACCTCCGACTGCCGGTTTTATTGGAAAATTTTACATTTTTGCTGCAGTTATAAATAGTGGTCCTCAACTTTATTGGTTAGCCATTGTTGGAGGCATCAATAGTGTGATATCTTTATATTATTATATGCGAGTAGTAAAAGTTATGTTTTTTGAAGGTAAATCCAGTGAATCTGTGATTGTTCCACCGTTCGCAGTCTTGCTCATTCTAATGGCTTTAGCTATTCCGACTGTTATCTTTGGAATCTATTGGGTGCCAATTGCTAATTGGGTCTCTAAATCATTGGTTCTATTTACACAGGTAATTTAATGATTAATCACTTGGGTTTAGTGTGGCACGTATAATTATAAAAAAAGGCCATAACATTCAAATTTCTGGTGTACCATCTTTAGATTTAGTGAATGCCGGGCAAACTGTATCAGTGGCATATCTACCTGAAGAATTTCGATATATAAAACCGAAGCTTCTAGTAAATGAAGGCGATACAGTCAAAATAGGAACTCCTTTATTTTTTGACAAAAAAATACCAGATGTAAAATGGGCTGCACTTGGCAGTGGAAAAATATCCGCAATTCATTATGGACAACGGAGAGTTATTGAAAAAATAATTATAGTAGTTGATAAAAATGAAGAAACTCTTGAACATGCTTATTATGATCATCAAGAAATTACTAATCTGACAAATGATCAGGTAAAAGATCAATTACTTAATGCTGGCATGTGGCCTTTAATTCGTCAGCGCCCGTTTAATAAAATAGCCAATCCTAGGGATTTGCCTGATTCAATTTTTATTTCTTGTTACAATTCAGCTCCCTTATCTGTGGACTTAGATGTGGCATTACGTAACAGACGATCTTCATTCCAAGCAGGCATTACAGCATTATCAAAATTGACAGAAGGAAAAGTAAATGTTGTCGTTGATGAGAATTGTACGTCTGATACTTTCAAGGATCTACAACATGCTGAAACGCACTTGATCAGTGGTCCCCATCCGGCTGGTAATGTTGGAATTCAAATTCACAACATTAACCCATTAACACCCAGGAAAGTTATTTGGACAGTGAACGTTCAACATGTGGTTACAATTGGACGTCTTTTCCTTAAAGGTATATTTGATCCAAGTTTGATTATTGCAATTGGTGGTCCCGGAGTTAAAAATCCTATACACTTGAAATCTCGTATGGGTGCTTCAATACAATCATTAGTAACTGACCGCTTGCATGATGTGTCTCATCGCATGGTTTCTGGTGATGTATTAACTGGATCTACCGTGGACAAAGATGATTTTATCCATTATTATAATAGTGCAGTGGCTAGTATTCCACATTCAGACAAACGTACATTTCTTGGAATGTTGCATCCTGGTTCAAGTAAAAGTCACTATAGTTTGACCCATACTTATTTTAAATTTGGAACATCAACGTTTCCCTTTTCTACTTTGCAAAATGGAGAAGAACGAGCTATGCTTCCAATTAATACGTGGGAAAATGTTTTACCCATGGATATACTACCTAATCAACTTTATCGTGCTATTATAGCCAATGATATTGAAGAGATGGAACAATTAGGTCTAATTGAGTGTGATGAAGAAGATTTCGCTTTATGTTCATTTTCCTGCCCAAGCAAAATTGATGTTGGGAATGTAATTCGCCAAGGATTGGATATGTTGGAGGCAGAAGTATAAAATGAAATTCCTGCGAAAAATATTAGATAATTTGGAACCTAAATTTTTAAAGGATGGCCCACTGGAAAAGCTGTTTCCAATTTATGAAGCAACGGATACTATTTTATTCAGTACAAGTGAAAAAACAGAAAGTGGCCCCCATATTCGTGATAGTGTAGATAATAAACGTATTATGATATTAGTTGTTGTAGCTCTATTGCCATGCTATATCTTTGGAGCAATCAATATCGGTTTTCAAACTGCACAAATTTCAGGAACTGTACAATCCGCTTGGGAAAATTTCATAATAGGAATGGGTGTGGTTTTACCTGTGCTGGCAATGACATTTGCTGTGGGTGGGTTTTGGGAAGTTCTTTTTGCCGTAGTGAGAAAACATCCAATTAGTGAAGGGTTCCTTGTCACATGTGCATTAATACCATTGGTTATGCCACCCACAATTCCATTGTGGCAAGTCGCTATTGCTACAACGTTTGGCATTGTTATCGGTAAAGAAATATTTGGAGGCGTGGGCATGAATATTTTCAACCCTGCCTTAGTTGCAAGGGCTTTTATCTTTTTTGCGTATCCTAGTCAGATTTCCGGTGATAAAGTATGGTTGCATGCAGATGGTGTTTCCGGAGCTACTGCTCTAGCTGTCCCTGCAGCGGTTGAAAATGGAAATGCTGTTGATCTTTTAATGAATATTACTCAATTCAATTATTCATGGAGTAATATGTTCTGGGGATACATCCCCGGTTCAATTGGCGAAACGAATAAATTATTAATTATTTTAGGTGTCCTATTTCTTGTGTTTACAAAGATTGCCAATTGGCGAATTATTGCTGGTGCTTTAATTGGACTGCTTGGCACGGCAACGCTAACAAATATCATGGCGCCGTTATCTTCGAATACTATGTTGACATTACCACCTCATTATCATCTTGTTATGGGCGGATTTTTATTTGGAATGGCATTCATGGCAACTGAACCAGTAACAGGTGCTCACACAGATAAAGGTCGATGGATTTATGGTATTTTAATTGGAGCACTTACTGTCATAATACGCTCAATCAATCCTGCGTATCCAGAAGGAACAATGCTCGCCATTTTATTGATGAATGCTTTTGCACCGCTGATTGATTATTATGTTGTTCAAGGTAAAATAAAACGAAGAATGGCTAGGTATGCAGCAGAGTAATTCATATACGTTAATCTTCACTGGGATAGTTACTGTTATCTTGGGCTTTTTGTTATCGATCGCAGCAACATCGTTGAAAGAACAACAGGAATTAAATGTTGCTATCGATATTAAACGAAATATATTACGCTCTTTAGAATTTCAGGAAAGTCAAGATGAACTATGGACAACTGAAATAATTCAAACTCTGTTCGATAGTAATATTGTTAGTTTTGTAATTGACGAAACTGGAAAAATAGTAGACGGTATGAATGTGGAAGATATTGATACTAAAAGCAATTCAATGCTTGCTCCTGTTTATTGCAAAAAACGAGAAGGCAAAGAAATTGAAGGGTATGCAATTCCTATTTCTGGGAAAGGATTATGGTCAACTCTTTACGGATATTTTGCTCTGGAAGCAGACGGTATGACAGTAAAGGGTATTAAATTTTATAAACATGGTGAAACTCCCGGTTTAGGCGGCGAAGTTGATAAAGAATGGTTCACACAAAATTTTATTGGTAAACGAATCGTGGATGAAGAGGGTAATCTCGTTGGTATTCAAGTTGTAAGAGGGAAAGTGGATGAATCTTCTAAAAACGCATACCATCAAGTGGATGGTATATCCGGTGCCACAATGACAAGCAAAGGTTTAAACAAATTTTTAATGAATGACTTGCAAAAATATGAACCATTTTTTAAACGTATTCGAACTAACGCGAGTATCTGATGGCCTTTTTGAGTAAAAAATCACAGACAGTTTTAAAAGACCCCTTGATGAATAATAATCCAATTACATTACAGGTACTTGGTATCTGTTCTGCATTAGCTGTAACGGTTAAAGTGGATACTGCAGTTATAATGACGTTGGCAGTTATATTTGTTTTGAGCATGTCGAATACGCTCATATCACTTATAAGAAATTTTATTCCGGCTCGTGTACGGATTATAATTCAGCTTGCTGTGATTGCTTCTTTAGTAATTTTATGCGATCAAGTACTCAGAGCATATATGTATGATATGAGTAAACAATTATCCGTTTTTGTAGGGCTGATAATTACGAATTGTATTGTTATGGGTCGAGCTGAAGCATTTGCCATGCAAAATAAGCCGGGCCAAGCATTTTTGGATGGAGTTGGAAATGCTTTGGGCTATGGTATTATCTTGATAGCTGTTTCTGTTTTTAGAGAAATATTAGGTAGTGGAACCTTGTATGGTTTTCAAGTCATTCCAACTGCATTCTATGAATCAGGTTATGTTAATAATGGTTTAATGGTTCTTTCTCCCGGAGCTTTCATTATTTTGGGATTAATCATTTGGATCCAACGCACCGTATATGATGTAGAGGAAAAATAATATGTTAGAACATTATTTAAGCCTCATTACCAAAGCAATTTTCGTTGAAAATATCTTGTTGGCATATTTCTTGGGAATGTGCTCATTTCTGGCGATTTCGAATAAAGTTCAGACATCTATTGGTCTAGGAATGGCTGTAACCTTTGTTTTGACAATTACTGCTCCAGCAAATTGGCTTATTCATAATTATTTTCTGAAAGCAGGCGCGCTGACATGGCTTGGTTTACCCAATGTTGATTTAAGCTATTTGAATTTCATAGTTTTTATAGCTGTCATTGCTGCTCTTGTTCAACTAGTAGAAATGATAATGGACAAGTTTTCACCTGCTCTATATTATAATTTGGGGATTTTTTTACCATTAATTGCAGTGAATTGCTCCATACTTGGCGGATCATTATTCCTTGTAGAACGTGATTACAATTTAATGGAATCAACGGTATTCGGTTTTGGATCCGGTTTAGGTTGGTTTCTCGCAATTGCTTCTATGTCTGCGATTAGGCATCGTCTACGTTATTCGAATGTGCCGCCGAAATTACGTGGTTTAGGTATTACCATGCTTTTAACCGGCTTGCTTTCCATGGCTTTTATGGCTTTTTCAGGGATTGATCTTTGATGTTGGAAACAACCCTTTCGGGAATTATCGTTTTTACTGGAGTTATATTACTCCTAGTGCTCCTTTTGAATTTTGCTCAATCAAAATTGTTACCCCAAGGGGATGTAACACTACATATTAACGATGACCCTGAAAATGATATTATTGCTACACCTGGTTCGACCTTATTGACAGCATTGGCAACCAAAAATGTATTTCTTCCTTCAGCTTGCGGTGGCGGCGGAACATGCGCAATGTGTAAATGCCAAGTATTAGAAGGGGGGGGCGAAATATTACCAACCGAAACGGGTTATATTAACAGAGCCGATGCAAAGAATCATTGGCGTTTAGCGTGTCAAGTCAAAGTGAAAGAAGATTTGACACTTCAAATCCCTGAAGAGATTTTCAACATTCGTAAATGGGAATGCACAGTTATTTCAAATAATAATGTGGCAACATTTATAAAGGAATTGGTTTTAGATTTACCAAAAGGTGAGATACTCAACTTCAAAGCTGGAGGGTACATTCAAATCGACATACCTGAATACACTAATTTGTTATTTAAGAATTTTGATGTTGAAAATGAATATCGTCCTGATTGGGATAAATATAAAATCTGGGATTTAGTAGCAAATAATGATGAATCAATATTTAGAGCATTCTCTATGGCTAATCATCCTGCGGAAGGCAATCGCATGATGTTGAATGTCCGAATCGCAACTCCTCCTCCAAAATTATGGAATGACGTTCCTCCCGGTTTAGCTACTTCTTATATATTCAATCTTAAAAAGGGGGATAAAGTAACAATCTCTGGCCCGTTTGGTGAATTTTTTATCAAAGAAACGGAACGAGAAATGGTCTATATTGGTGGTGGGGCAGGCATGGCACCTATGCGATCTCATTTATTTCATTTATTTCAATCGTTAAAGACTGGAAGAAAAGTTTCATTTTGGTACGGCGCCAGAAGTTTGCGTGAAATGTTTTATGATGAAGAGTTCAAAGATATTCAAAAGCGTTTCCTGAATTTTAATTATAATGTCGCACTTTCTGAACCGCTTCCGGAGGATAACTGGCAGGGCCCAACTGGTTTTATTCACCAAGTTTTACATGATAATTATCTAAAAGATCATGAAGATCCTACTGAAGTAGAATTTTATATGTGTGGACCGCCGCCGATGATTGCAGCTTGTGAAAATATGCTTTATGATCTTGGTGTAGAAGAAGAAATGATAGCTTATGACAGTTTTGGATAAATATTTTTACAAATTCAAATTGATTAAAGCCCAACTAATATTGGGCTTTTTTATCTTTATAGGATTCAATGCCTGTACCCAAAAGCCAAAGGAAATGGTTGTCGAGGGATTAACAATGGGAACATCCTATACAATTAAAATTATTACACAGGATTTTCAAATCAATGCGGAACACATAACGTATCTTATTGATTCAGTCCTTTTAGAAATTAATAATCAAATGTCTACGTACATAGAAAATAGCGAAATTAACCGCTTTAATCATTATAGTGGAAAAGATCCATTTCTGTTATCGCCTGATTTATATCGAGTAGTAGAAAGAGCACTATATTGGACAGAGATGACCGAAGGAGCATTTGATATAACAATATTACCTTTAGTTTCAATCTGGGGTTTTGGTCCTGATACCGGACAATCAATTCCATCCGATGCAGATGTGAAAACTGCATTGAATCAATCTGGATATGATCAGTTAACATTGCATTTAACTGCTGTTCAAAAAATAAATCCAAATGTTCAACTTGATTTGAACGCTATAGCTAAAGGATATGGAGTTGATGCATTATCCTTACTTTTAGACAATAATGGTTTTACGAGTTATATGGTTGAAATCGGAGGTGAAGTGTTTTGTAAGGGTGTGAATAAAAAAGGAAAAGTGTGGCGTATCGGTATAGAATCGCCTAACCGGGCAGAACCTGGATTAATTGAAACGGTTTCATTGCAAAATAACGCAATTGCAAGTTCAGGTGATTATCGCAATTATTATTCAACATCATCTGGAAAAATAAGCCATATTATGGATCCACGTACAGGTCAGCCAGCCTCAACTATTGCAGCAGCAACTGTTATGGCTGGGAATTGCATGGATGCGGATGCTTTAGCAACAGCATTAATGGTTATGGGTGCGGAAGATGGAATAAATTTAATCGAAAAATTGGTGGGTGTTGAAGCGATGATTGTAAAACGAAGTGAAGATATGGAACTGGAGAAAATGTACAGTTCTGGTTTTAAGAAAGCTACTTTTCTTCCGTAAGTTGGTTGGATTCGCAATTGTCAGCTTTACCTCCACATGCCGGACATATCATTTCAATCCCGTTAATAATAATTTTACCATCTTGTCCACCGCACGATCCTTTTAGTGGTTTATTATTGAATATGACACCGATTGACATTGCCAACAGGGCAACTGCGATAACAACTATTCCTAACATAATTTCCATAGTTGAAATTACGTAAATTTATTCATGGAGAACCATTGCATCCGCTATTAATTGTAATTGCATAGACAGTGTCTTTTACTTCAATTAATAATAGAATACATATTAAACTCCCGCTTGCTATTTGCAACACCATATTGAATTAGGAATGAATACGCACACAAAACGGATTATTAAGATACTCATTATTTTTATGGGGTTAATGTCGACTGTATTTGCTTCATCGCAAGGACACTCTGCAACTCCTTATTTAGATGGTAGTGCTTTATCAATATTATGGGTAATACCTTTTGTAGGGATTTTACTCTCGATTGCAATCTTCCCTTTAATAGCGCCCTCATTTTGGCATCATAACTTTGGCAAGATTTCATTATTATGCGCTGCTGTTTTTATCATTCCTTTTATAATTTTCCATGGATTTTCAATTACTCTATATGAATTAATCCATGTTTCTTTATTAGAGTATATACCGTTTATAATTCTTCTATTAGCGTTGTTTACAATATCTGGAGGCGTACGGTTAACAGGTACTCTTGTTGGTAAACCTCTAACTAATTTAGCTATTATATTAGTTGGTACATTTTTTGCAAGCTGGATGGGTACTACAGGTGCTGCTATGTTATTGATTCGACCGCTTATTCGTGCCAATGAAAAACGACAATACAAAGTTCATACAATAGTATTTTTTATTTTTCTAGTGGCAAATATTGGAGGATCGTTAACCCCATTAGGTGATCCGCCGTTGTTTCTTGGATTTTTAAAAGGTGTCAGTTTTTTCTGGACGACAACTGCAATGTTCAAACCCATGTTGTTCATGGTAATCAGTCTTGCCATTATTTATTTTGTTATTGATAGTTATTTATTCAAAAAGGAGAATTCTATTGAAGATGATGGGGAAATGCATAAACTGGGATTGGAAGGATCATTCAATTTATTATTATTGTGCGGTGTAATTGGATCCGTTTTGTTGAGTGGGTTTTGGCATCCCCAGATCAGTTTCATGGTGTATCATGTAGATGTAGAGTTACAAAATCTTGCCCGAGATTTACTCTTATTAAGTTTAACATTAATCAGTTGGAAAATGACCTCACAATCCATTCGCGAAGCCAATGAGTATACATGGTTTCCTATAATTGAAGTCGCCAAGCTTTTCGCTGGTATTTTTGTAACAATCATTCCTGCAATTGCAATTTTAAAAGCAGGAACTCATGGGGCATTAGCGTCGGTGGTTGATTCGGTCTCTAATAATGGAGAACCAGTGAATTATATGTATTTTTGGTTAACGGGAATACTATCCAGTTTCTTGGATAATGCTCCAACGTATCTAGTCTTTTTTAATACGGCTGGGGGAGACCCATCCATTTTAATGGGGGCAAAGCATAATACTCTATTAGCTATTTCTGCCGGGGCAGTATTTATGGGCGCCAATACGTATATCGGCAATGCACCTAATTTTATGGTAAAGTCTATTTCAGAATCATCCGGTATTGAAATGCCTAGCTTTTTTGGGTATTTTCTAAAATATGCATTACCCATATTATTTCCCCTATATTTTGCTGTAATGTACCTTTTCTTTTTATGAGAATATCCAAAGTAGTGACAAAAACGGGTGATAAGGGAGAAACGGGTCTAGGTGACGGCAGCCGTGTATCTAAAGATGATCCACGTATTGAATGTATTGGTGCTTTGGATGAATTGAATTCCTTTGTCGGTTTTGCCAAAGTGGCCATCGCAGATGAAAGTATTAAAACATTTCTCGAAAAAATCCAAAATAACCTTTTTAATATCGGCGGAAGCCTCGCCATGCCAGGTGTAGACATAAAAACTATCGATGAAGCATGTATCGCTGCACTGGAAAAACAGGTTGATGCATGGAACAGTGAATTACCCCCGCTAAAGGAATTTGTTTTACCAGGTGGAAGTGAGGCTAGTGCAAGATTACATTTAGTCAGGACATCAACCAGAAATGCAGAGCGGAAATTGGTCAGTTTTCACAAAAATGAATCGCTGCCTGACGTATGGTTACAATATATTAATCGATTATCAGATGTGTTTTTTGTATTGGCCCGGAAACTTCAGCGTGCCGAGGGTATTGATGAAAAACAATGGACGCATAAATAACACTTTCCTACGTGTGTTATTAGCCTGAAATCAGCTAAATTCTATATTCCATAAAAATACATTTATGATAGATTGGCAACAAGTAAACGCAATGATTGCTGCGTCAGATCGAATAATTCTGACGTCGCACGAAAATCCAGATGGTGATGGTCTTGGATCTGAAGTTGCTATATACCATCATTTACGTGAGGAAGGTAAGGATTGTCGTATTATAAACTGTTCAGACCTTCCAGATGAATATGATTTTCTAAATAGTGATAATATTATAGAAATGTACAGCATAGATAAACATGATGATTGGGTGAAAGACTGCGACTTAGCAATCATTTTTGATGTAGGTGCTTTCAATCGCATACGTGATATTAAAAATGCCATTGATAAATATAATATTAAAACATTGAATATAGATCATCACCCTCATCCTGAAGATCATCCCTTTACTTTAAATGTTGTAGATGTGCAAGCAGCAGCAACCGGAGTTATGGTATATGATTATTTGAAAGAATATCGCCAAAATCCCTTAACTAAAAAAATATGTGAAGGAATTTATACAGCAGTCATGACCGATACAGGCAACTTCAGGCATTCAAATACAAACGCAAAATGCCATGAAATAGCAATCGAATGTTTGAAAAAAGGTGTTGAAACAAGCAAGATTTATCAACGTGTCTATGAGACAAAACCCCAGAGCAGCATTCGTTTATTGGCAAGGGTTATTGACAATGTGACGTTTGAGAGCGGCGGCGAATTAGCCTGGTTTTTAATTGATCAAAAAATGCTGGATGCCGCCGATGCTACCTCAAAAGATGTGGATGGATTTACTGATTTTGTCCGTTCAATCAAAGGAGTGGAAGTGGCTGTGATGATTTTTGAAAATGGAAGAGATGTGTGTCGAATTAATTTCCGTTCTAAAGGAAAATATGTGATTAATGATGTTGCCATCCATTTTGGAGGTGGAGGACATAAGTTTGCAGCAGGGGCAGTTATTAAAGGAAATAAAGAATCAATTATTCCTCTAGTCATTTCAAAAACAAAAGCTTCCTTGGAAAAACAAGCTGAATGAAGATTTTAATTGCTAAAGATGCCGGTTATTGTTTTGGTGTTCGTGATGCAGTCAATTTGGCTTATGAAACAGCTGAAGATCATGGTGATGTTTATATGTTAGGACATATTGTTCACAATGAAAATGTCGTAAAAGATTTGGATGAAGCGGGTGCAAAAGTCGTTGGTAAATTAAAAGATGTTCCTAAAGGAAAACCCATAATGTTTCGAGCTCATGGTACTTCAACTAAAGTCTGGGAGAAAGCACAAAAACAAAATATGAACATTATTGATGCGACATGTCCATTGGTTAAGGAAATTCATGATGAAGTAATTAAACTCGAAAAAGAAGGTCGCAAAATTATTATTATCGGCGATCACGGACATGATGAAGTGGTGGGGATTGCCAGCCAAATTAAGGATCCAATCATTCTTGCAACACCGGACGAAGCTCAAAAACTTCGCAAAATGAAAAAAGCTGGAATTGTCAGTCAATCAACCCAAACGATTGAAAATGTGCAGGAAATAATCAATATTTTAATGACAAAAGTCTTTGATTTACGGTTTATAAATACAATATGTTTCCCGACCAAAAGGAATCAACAACAGTTAAAAGATTTATCTGAAAAATGTGATGTGATGGTTGTGATTGGTTCATTTACCAGTGCAAATTCTAATCGGTTAACTCAATTAGCATTAGAAAGAAATGATCGTTCTTATCAAGTCACATCTGCAGACGATTTAAATTCGGATTGGTTTAATGAATCTGACGTCGTGGGAATAACTGCAGGTGCGTCAACGCCTGATAATATTATTAAAAATGTAACAGAAAAAATTAAAAGTTTTAGTAATAATCTAGAAGGGGAAATGGTTTATGAGTAAATCAAATTTTGAATTAAAAGTTGGTTTAGCTGAAATGCTAAAAGGCGGAGTCATTATGGATGTAATGAACCCAGAACAGGCGCGCATTGCGGAAGATGCTGGAGCAGTTGCTGTCATGGCACTGGAACGCATTCCCGCATTAATCAGGAAAGAAGGTGGAATATCCCGTATGAGCGACCCTGAAATGATTAGGGATATCCAGAAAGAAGTATCTATTCCTGTCATGGCAAAAATTCGTATTGGACATTTTGCAGAAGCGCAAATTTTAGAAGCGCTGGAAGTCGATTTTATTGATGAGAGTGAAGTCTTGACACCTGCCGATGAACATAATCATGTTTGGAAACATGACTTTAAAGTTCCTTTTGTGTGTGGGTGCAGAGATTTAGGAGAGGCTCTACGTCGAATTGGTGAAGGTGCAGCCATGATTCGAACAAAAGGTGAAGCTGGTTCTGGGAATATTGTTGAGGCTGTGCGACATATGCGTAAAGTGACAAGCCAGATAAAGGAATTAACTATTCTGAGTCGAGAAGAACTCATGGCCCAAGCAAAAATTCTGGGCGCACCTTTCACCCTTGTGCAACAAGTTGCCAAGCTTGGAAAACTCCCTGTACCTAATTTTGCAGCAGGAGGAATAGCCACACCTGCTGATGCATCATTAATGATGCAACTGGGCGCAGAAACAGTTTTTGTTGGATCTGGAATATTTATGAGTGAAGATCCATCTTCGCGTGCCAATGCCATTGTTGAAGCCGTCACTTTTTACAATGATGCTGGAAAATTAGCCAATATTTCCCATGGATTAAAAAAAGCAATGGATGGTCTGGATATTGCTAAAATTCCTAAAGAAGAACGATTACAAGAACGTGGTTGGTAAATAGGATCTGGAAAAAAGTCTAATTATGAATATTGGAATTTTATCATTGCAGGGAGATGTGGAGAAGCATGGCTCTGTATTGAGATCTTTAGGTATAGACTTTTCTTTTGTGCGAAATGCTGATGAATTAATTGAATTGGATGGATTGATTATCCCAGGGGGTGAATCGACAACACTTACGCACTTGATGAAGAAAAGTAAATTGTTTCAATCAATTCAATTATTCGCAAAAAATAAACCAATTTTAGGTACATGCGCAGGGATGATAATGATGTCCAAAAAATCCAATCATAGACTTGTTGCCCCTTTGGGAATAATGGATATTGAAGTGGACCGAAATGCCTATGGAAGGCAAGTTTTTTCATTTGTTGATGATCTACCTGTCAGAATTAATGGGCATACAGAAAAAATAAAGGCTACCTTTATTCGTGCGCCTAAAATTACACAATGGGGCAAGGATGTTGAAATTCTAGCTGAATACAACAAAGAACCTTGCGCCATAAAACAGGGTATGCACATTGCACTATCTTTTCACCCGGAATTAAACGGTATAAATATTTTTCACAAAGAAGCGTTTATTAATCATAAAGCGGAAAGGAAATCAAAACCATCTTATGCAGCTTGAATTACTGCCTAACATAAAATCACCCGCGGACATACGAGATTATGATTCAAAACAATTACATCAATTATGCGATGAAGTACGAAACTATACGATTGATGTTGTAACTAAAATAGGCGGACATCTAGCGTCAACATTAGGTGTCGTTGAATTAACCGTAGCGCTTCATCATGTTTATAATACTCCTAAAGATAAAATTATTTGGGATGTGGGTCATCAGGGTTATGCCCATAAAATTCTCACAGGTAGGTTTGAAGAGTTAAAAACGATACGTCAATACAAAGGCTTGAGTGGTTTTCTCAAGCGGACAGAAAGTGAGTATGATGTGTTCGGCGCCGGCCATGCTTCAACATCCATTTCCGCAGCGTTGGGGGTTGCCGCCGCCCGGGATCATCATAGTGATGATTTTCGAGTCTGTGCTGTGATTGGCGATGGTGCCATGACGGGTGGGCTGTCCTTTGAGGGGTTGAACAACGCCGGGCATTTGCGTAAACAATTACTGGTTATTTTGAATGATAATGAAATGTCCATTAGTCCCAATGTGGGTGCGATTCGGACACACTTAACCCATCTTATTACAAACCCTCTTTATAACCGTTTCAGGAATAAGATCTGGAAACTGACAGGCAGTTTGCCAAAAGGTAAAAAATTGACCAGGACATTTATTAAAAAAATCGAAGAGGGATTAAAAAATCTTATTGTACCGGGAATAATATTTGAAGAATTGGGATTTCGTTATTTCGGGCCCATTGACGGCCATGATGTGGATGAACTTGTTCATACATTAGAGAACATTAAAGATATTAAAACTCCAATACTCTTACATGTTATTACAAAAAAAGGTAAAGGAATGGAGGTCGCAGAAAAAGATCCTGTTGGGTATCACGGTATCAAGGCGGCACCAACACCCAGTACGAATGGTCAGCCGCAACCTGTTGTATCCGGGCCACCAACTTTCCAGACTGTCTTTGGGCACTTGTCCCGAGAAGTAGCCCGGAACAATAAAGAAGTTGTTTGTATAACGGCTGCCATGCGTGAAGGAACAGGTTTAGTACCATTTGAAAAAGAATTTCCTGATCGCTATTACGATGTAGGTATCGCTGAAGGACATGGTGTTACGTTTGCTGCCGGTCTGGCGGCAGAGGGAATGCGGCCCATTTGTGCAATTTACTCTACATTTTTACAGCGTGCGTATGACCATATTGTCCACGACGTCGCCATTCAGCATTTACCCGTTATTTTCTGTATGGACAGGGCTGGGATTGCCGGGGAAGACGGTCCGACCCATCACGGTTCTTTGGATATAGCATATTTAAGATGTATCCAGGATATGATTGTTGCATCTCCGAAAAACGGGAATGAATTTAGGAATCTGCTTTATACAGCTTTGGAAGTAACAAATCGCCCCTTCGCTATTCGCTATCCTAAAGCTAGTTCAGTCGAATTTGATGAAAATGGTCAAGCACAATTACAGCCCATTGGAAACTGGGGAGTTGAACGAAACGGTTCAGATGCAGTTATTATGGCAGTGGGACCAATGGTATATGATGCTATTAAAGCTGCGGAAAAATTGGATTTAAAAGGCATTTCCTGCGAAGTAGTCGACTGTCAATTCATTAAACCTATGGATGAATCATATTTGCAAACAGTTCTTGAAAAATTTAAAGCTGTTGTAACGATTGAAGAAGGCGTTATCAATGGAGGATTTGGAGATGGCGTTGCTGCATGGCTTTCTGATAAAGGATTCAAAGGATCAGTAAAACGGTTGGGATTTCCAGACAACTTCATTGAACATGGATCTAGGAATCAATTATTACAGGATTTAGGTTTGGATACAGATGGGTTAGTGAATGCAGTCTCAGCTCTCGTAGAAAACAAAGCAGTTTTAATCTGATTCAGTGAATTCTGTTTCCCTCGCCCTCTTTGGGTTTTTAGTATTTTTTCTCGGATATAAATTTTATTCCGCTTGGTTAAGTAAACGCATCTATGATCTGGGTGAAGATTTCAGGACTCCTGCACATACATATCGAGATAATATCGATTTTTTACCAACTAAAAAACATATTCTCTTTGGTCATCATTTTACATCTATAGCCGGGGCTGCGCCAATCATTGGTCCTTGCGTAGCAGCATACTGGGGTTGGCTCCCTGCAATTATCTGGGTTGTATTGGGTACAGTATTTATTGGTGCGGTACACGATTTTGGTGCATTGGTAATGAGTGTAAAGGAAAAAGGTAAAAGTATTGCCGATATTTCATCACGAATTATTAATGATCGAGTACGAGTTCTATTTCTAATTTTTATTGTTCTGTTAGTCTGGCTGGTTTTGGCTGTTTTCTCCATGGCAATTGCAGATTTATTCGTGGCAATTCCCACCGCTGTTCTACCAATTAATATTGAAATTATTATAGCACTTGGAGTGGGTTGGCTTATTTATAAAAAAGGGTCAGATGCATTGTTGCCATCTTTATGTGCATTAGGATTGCTTTATTATTTTGTTTGGGTAGGAACAGAAACACCCATCAGTTTTGAAACAATGGGTCTAACCAAAACACAATCAACAAACACGTGGGTTGTTTTATTATTTATATATTCTGGAATTGCGAGTCTTTTACCGGTATGGATGCTTTTGCAACCGCGGGATTTCATCAATAGTCATCAGTTGATTGTAGGTCTGGGACTCTTATTTATGGGCATTTTTATTGCTCAACCGGTTGTTGATGCGCCCATGCTTCGGGTGACAGGTGATGGACCCTCATTGTTTCCAATGCTATTTGTCACCATTGCTTGCGGAGCAATTAGCGGATTTCATGGGCTCGTATCATCAGGAACCTCTTCGAAACAATTGGATCAACTCACAGATGCTCGCATGGTTGGTTATGGTAGTATGATTGGAGAAGGAACATTGGCGTTAGCATCCACTATTGCAGCAGTCGCGGGAATCTCGTTAGTAACCAATTGCAATTTACCGGCAGTTGGGGCTGTCGCTGATTTGAATTGGGCAATATATTATGACACTTGGGCTCATGCCAGCGGAAATAAAGCAGCCGCTTTTGTTTTAGGTGGAGGAGCATTGATTGAATCGTTAGGCTTTTCTCCTGCATTAGCTAAAACATTGATGGCTGTCCTGGTTATTTCTTTTGCGGCTACAACATTAGATACGGCAACACGTATTCAACGTTTCATTCTGGCAGAATTAGGAAATGTATTGAAAATTCCTGTTTTAAAAAACAGAGTTGTAGCTACTCTAACAGCAATAATTCCTGCAATGTTATTGGTGTTTACATATGTTGAAAATCCGGCTACTGGTGTTGTACAGAATACAGGTTGGGCATTATGGCCGATATTTGGAGCCAGTAATCAAATGTTGGCAGCACTCACGCTTATGATATTAACTCTTTATTTCTGGCAACGTAAAAAACCCATTCTTCCATTATTCATACCCATGCTGTTTATTATGATTATAACACTAACTTCATTATTTTTAAAAGCGGGTCAATTTTATGGATCTAACCTATTTTTATTTTCATTGGATATATTCTTAATTGTATTAATTATTTGGATGATTATTGAAGGGCTTTTAACAGTAAAAAATTTGAAAGAAAAACATTTATTATTTATCAAATGAAACTGATAAATACGATAATTTCTGTTCTCAAATAAATTACATTATGGGTAAACAACTCAACATATTCAACGATGCTGTTAAAATATGGCAGCAAGAATCATCAGAAGGCAATGCTAGGGATTATAATTTTGATACATTAAGTGGTGTATCCCTCAACCCCCTTTATTATCCTGAATCGGGTAGTAATAGTTATCTGGATAAGCTGGGTTTTCCTGGTCAATATCCATACACCCGAGGTATTCATGCTAATATGTATCGTGGAAAATTATGGACAATGCGTCAATTTGCAGGTTTTGGTACACCTGAAGAAACGAATGAGCGATACCATTATTTATTGAATCACGGTCAAACCGGGCTTTCTGTTGCTTATGACATGCCTACTCTCATGGGATATGATCCTGATCATCCTTATTCTGCTGGAGAAGTGGGGAAGTGCGGTGTAAGTGTTGCGTCTTTAAAAGATATGGAACGCTTATTTGAAGGGATAGATCTGGGTGAAATATCTGTTTCACAAACGATAAATGGTCCGGCTATTATTTTATTGGCTTTTTATATTGCAGTGGCAGAAAATAAAGGAGTACCTTTGGAGAAAATTCAAGGTACACTTCAAAATGATATCCTTAAAGAATTTATTGCTCAAAAGGAATGGATTTTCCCACCAGAGCCGTCCATGCGCATTATAACAGATATGATGACATATTGCGCGAATCATTTACCCAAATTCAATACAATTTCAATAAGCGGTTATCATATTCGAGAAGCCGGATCAACAGCAGCACAGGAATTAGCATTTACACTTGCTGATGGTTTCACTTATGTAGAATATGGAATAAACGCCGGATTGGATGTGGATGATTTTGCACCACGTCTTTCATTTTTCTTTAATTCACATTTAGACTTTTTTGAAGAAATTGCAAAGTACCGCGCTGCGCGTCGTATTTGGGCACGCCACATGAAAGAAAAATATAATGCAAAAAATCCTCGTTCTTGGAAATTGCGTTTTCATACACAAACAGCTGGATGTTCACTTACTGCACAGCAACCTGAAATTAATATTGCACGTACTGCTTTTCAGGCTATGGCGGCTGTATTGGGAGGAACACAGTCACTGCATACTAATTCAATGGATGAAACATTAGCATTACCTTCGGAAAAAGCAGCTGAAATTGCTTTACGGACCCAACAATTAATTGCCTTCGAAACAGGTGTTGCTAATGTTGTAGATCCACTTGGTGGCTCATGGTTTATTGAAGAATTGACAAATAAATTAGAGAAAGAAGCAGAAGACTATTTTGACAAAATTGATGGTATGGGTGGTGTCATACCGGCCATCGAAAAAGGATATTTTCAACGAGAAATTGCCTATGCGGCTTCTGAATATCAGCGCAAGGTTGATGCAAAAAGACGTATTGTCGTAGGCGTGAATAAATTTGTAAAAGAAAATGAAGAAATTGAAATACCTTTATTAAAAATTAGTGATGATGTAGGTGAAACGCAGGTGGAAGCACTCAATAAAATACGTTCTGAAAGAGATGAAGTTGCTGTTCAGCAAGCGCTTTCAAATATTCAGGAAGCATGTATAAGTAAGACTAACTTAATGGAGCCTATTATTGTTGCAGTAAAAGCGTATGCGACGATGGGCGAAATTGTTATTTCGTTAAAAGCTGAATTTGGCGAATGGCAGGAAGCGGCAGTATTTTAATATGGTTTCCCAAAATAAGTTTTTTATAGCAATAATAGGTCTTGTTTTCGTTGTAGGTCTTTGGATATGGTGGGCAACTGAAAATCCAAACCATGAACAAGCACTTGTAAAATTTTTGTCAGTTGAGCAGTTATTTAAAGATAACCAAAATGATCGCATTCGATTGGGTGGACTGGTAGCTGATAAATCCATCAAATTGGATGATAATAATTATTTATCCTGCAACTTTGACTTGCAGGAAGGTGAACTTATTTTGCCTATACATTTTGTGGGTGTCCGTCCAGATTTATTCAAAAATGGTGCTGAAGTCATCGTAGAAGGTTTATATTTAAATGGAATATTTGAAGCTGACATATTACAAACAAAATGCGCTTCACGTTTTGAAGGTGATCTACGCGATGCTGAAAGTTACAATTTAGACGAAGTATCAATATGACTGCAGTTCTTGGAGGTTTAACCCTAAACCTTGCTCTGGGTTTAGCAATTGTTGCTATAATACTACATACGATTTATCTGCGTACTGGCGATGGCAGACTATTCTTATCAGGACAAAGAGCGGCTTTAGCTGTATCTCTATTAAGTTTTTTTGCAACAATTATTCTAACTCAATTGCTAATTGTTAGCAATTTTGATGTAGATTATGTTGCCCATTATACTAGTCGAGAAACACCGCTGATTTATAAGTTTACTGCTCTATGGGCAGGACAATCCGGTTCATTATTATTTTGGCTTTTTATTTTATCTATATATGCAGTCGTAACAATTCTGCAAAATCAACGATCTCAATTAAAACTGATGCCTTGGGTAATGATTGTATTATTAACAGTGCAATTATTTTTTCTGGTTCTTGTAAATTTTGTTGCAAATCCATTTATGCCCACTGAAGCAGATTTTGTTATATCCAATGGATTAGGTCTAAATCCATTGCTGCAAAATGCAACCATGGCTATTCATCCGCCTATGCTGTATTTAGGCTATGTTGGATTCACTGTCCCATTCGCATTTTCAATCGCTGCTATGGCGCAAAAAGAAATGGATGCTCTTTGGATGCGTACAGTCAGGCAATGGCTACTCTTTGTATGGCTAATGTTAAGTATTGGTGTAATGCTTGGCGGTTGGTGGGCCTATCAGGAGTTGGGTTGGGGTGGCTACTGGGCATGGGATCCCGTAGAAAATGCATCTTTTATGCCATGGCTTGCTGGAACAGCATTGCTCCATTCCATAATGATTCAGGAAAAAAAGGACATGTTAAAAGTGTGGAATATGGTTTTGATTATTATCACTTTTACACTTTGTATCTTTGGTACTTTTCTTACGCGTAGTGGCGTAATGTCATCTGTTCATTCATTCACTGCTTCATCCATCGGCCCCATTTTTCTTGGTTTTGTCTTTTTCATTTTAGTGGTTTCTTTCGGTCTTATGTCACGACGTATGAAACTGCTTCGTTCTAACAAAAGAATTGAATCATTCTCATCCCGGGAAAGTGGTTTCTTGTTTAACAATGTGATTTTTATTGTCATGTGTTTTGCTGTATTATGGGGAACACTTTTCCCTGTTATTTCTGAAGCAGTACGGGGAACTAAAATTACTGTGGGGGCTCCATTTTTTAATCAAATAAATATTCCTATTGGATTAGTGTTACTATTCTTAACCGGCGTTGGACCATTATTAGTTTGGAGAAAAACATCCAAACAGAGTTTTATACGTAATTTTACTTTACCGGTTATCGCTGGTTTAGTCATGGCATTGGTACTGTATTTAATGGATATTAGGGGTTATGTACTTATTTCTTTCAGCTTGTCCGTATTTGTTTTAACAACAATTGTTACCGAGTTTGCAAAAGGGATCCGCTCCCGAATTACTGTACAAAAAGAAAACGCTTTAATTGCATTCTGGCAATTATTGCGAAAAAATCGAAGCCGCTATGGTGGTTATATTGTTCATGTAGGAATTGTTTTTATGTTTATCGGTTTTACGGGTCACGCATTTGACACAGAAAAGGAATTCGGAATTAAAACAAGCGAGAGCGAATCTTTAAGTGGTTATACGTTTACATTATATAAAATAAGGGAAGAAGAGCGCCCAAATCATTATGCCTATATTGCAGATATAATTGTTGAAGATGAGAACGGTAAAGAAATTGTTAAACTACATCCAGAGAAACGCATTTATTTTCATCGCAATCCAGATCCGGAACGAAGGCAACCTCATAGTGAACTTGACATTTATTCTACCATGAAACAGGATATTTATTCCATTTTTAACAGTGTTGATTTGGAAAATGGAGTTGCGTATATAAAAATCATGATTAACCCATTGGTTAACTGGGTATGGTTTGGCGGTTTTATTTTTGTAATGGGAACTGTTGTTGCTTTGTGGCCACCAAAAAAGGAAAAGAAATGATAACAATGATTGCAACTTTTTTGATTTTTGGTATAATGGCTATGTTTGTTGTTCAACCTTTATTTCTTACTCACATTCCGAAAATTGAAGATTCAGAAAGCAGTTTCGCTATTTTAAAACAGAATAAAAAGATTCTATATCGTCAAATTAAAGAATTGGAGCTGGATTATCAATTGGGTAATATAAACGAAGAAGATTACCACCAGTTGCGAAATGGTTTGAAAAAAGAAGTTTCTGAAATATTAACATTGTTAAATAACTGATATTGAATACTCTCTTTGCTTTCTGTAACAAATATATCTAAATCTTTTCATTATAAGCCTGTTTTAAAGAATATTGGATTTTCTCTATCACCCGGGGAAACAGTCGCTTTAATCGGAAAAAATGGTGCAGGAAAATCAACATTATTACGTATTATGGCAAAAATTTCTACTCCGGAAGAAGGTCAAATAAAATTTAATGGTAAAAATATATTGAATGGTGATGCCTCAAATCGAAAGGGTATATATTATTGTGGCCATGCACCTGGTATGTATCCATCTTTGACAGCCAGTGAAAATTTATATTACTTCAGCGCTTTACATGGATATAAGTCTGATTTGAATAAAATTAATTCCACATTACAAAATTATGATTTATCAAATTCTGTGAACGTTCCTGTAAAAGTGTATTCTCAGGGAATGATGCAACGCTTAAAACTGGCTTTATTAGAAATAATTGATTGGTCATTGCTTTTAATTGATGAGCCCTTCAATGGATTGGATTTTGGGGGTCAACAATTTGTAATGAAAAAAATGGATGCATGGCAAGATGGTAAAAGAAGCATCATTTTTGTTGACCATGATATAGAACGTATTTTGAAAATTTCATCGCGTATAATAATATTAAACCAGCACTCAATCGCTTTGGATGAACAAGTTGATAGTCCAGAACTGAAAAGTAAAATGAAGAAATTATTGAATTAGCATGTTTACAATTTTACTCAAAAAAGAACTGTTTGTTGAATTCCGAAATAAGGAAGTTGTTTTATCAATGTTGGCATTTGGGGTTTCTGTATTATTGATTTTTTCTTTTTCCTTAAGTGGAGATCCAAAAATTAACCATGAAATGGCTCCCGGTTTATTTTGGACTTTGGTAATATTGAGTTCTTCACTAGGATTGCATAGGTTGTTTGGCCAGGAAAAGGACTTCGATGCTTTTGCAAGCTTAATCGCAGCTCCAATTGATCGGGGTACGCTTTATTTAGCTAAATGGGTGAGTGGAATAATGTTTCTTACAGTTACAGAATTCCTCATAATAATGCCATTTTTTTTATTTTTAGGTTTATCATTACCCATTACAATTTTACCGGGGATCGGTATTGTTTTATTAGGGAATTTAGGAATTGTAGCTGTGGGTGTAATTGTTTCCGGTTTGGCAATGCGTGCAAAAATGAGCGCTGTCTTATTACCTGTTTTACTTTTTCCGTTAATTGCTCCATTGCTAATCGCTTGCGTAAAAGCAACAACCGGTTGGTATCATGTTTTACCCTTCAGCCAATGGCAATTTTGGTTGCTGATTATGGCAACCTATGTTGTAATATTCAGCCTCGTAGGATATATATTTTTTGACCATATAACAGAAGAATAATGTCTATTCAATTCCAGGATCGTACAGCAAATAATTTACTCGTATTAACAATCATATTAATGTCGGCAAATTTGTATACAATATTTTTTGTTGCTCCAATGGTACCTGAACAAACTTGGGCTCAGAAAATATTTTATATTCATGTACCCATAGCATGGACGGGTTTTTTATCTTATTTCATTGTTATGGTAGCAGGAATATTATTTCTATTAAAAAAAGATCCATTTTGGGATAGACTCGGACTTGCAGCTGCAGAAATTGGCACATTATTTATTGTACTTGTGTTGATTACCGGACCCATTTGGGCTACACCAATTTGGGGACGACCTTGGGTATGGGAACCTCGACTAACAACAACTTTGATATTATTTTTGATATATGTTGGCTATTTTATGTTGCGAAAATTTGGCGGACATCCGGAAAGGGTAGCACGTTATGCAGCTGTGTTAGGCATTATGGCTTTTATCGACGTCCCACTCATTTTTTATTCTGTAAAATTCTGGGCACCACAATTTCAATTGCACCCCCAAGTAGAGATGGGGCAACAACCGGATGGTATATTTTACCCTTTTTTATTTTCAATGATAACATTTACAATTTTGAACATACTCATGTTGCGAATTCGAGTTAGAATTCTGAATTTTCATCATCAAATAATAACCAATAATGTATAATTATTTAAGTTACTGTATCGCAGCTTACTGTATAATATTTATCACATTGATAATATGGTTTGTTGTTCAGATAAAAATTGAAAAAGAATTTAAAAACAGATCTAATAGTTAAAGGATTTCATACATGAAACGTAAAATTGTTCACGTTATTGGAACGGGCACAATCGGTGAACCGCTCATCGGTTTGTTGACAGATTATAAATTAAAACTTGGCATTGATGAAGTAACATTTCATAAAAATTCACCATTAATGGGCGATAGATCTAAAGTGTTTGATTTACAGCGGCGTGGGGCACGTTTAGCTGTTAATGCTGATCGCATTCAGGACTTTAAGGATTTAGGCATGGATCCGGATTTTGAAACGGAAGATGCTATTAAGCGATCATCCGTTGTTATTGATTGTACTCCAAAAGGAGTAGGTCATAAGAATAAGGAACAATACTATCAGAAATTTGCAAACGATGTAAAAGGGTTTTTAGCTCAAGGCAGTGAAGATGGTTTTGGGAAAAAATATGCTCGAGGAATTAATGACGAAGTCATAACAGAAGACGATCAATTTATTCAAATTGTTTCGTGTAATACACATAATCTTTCTTGTATCACCAATACATTAGCTTTGAATGGAAATGAATCAGATAATTTAGTAGAAGGAAAATTTGTTTGTATTAGACGGGCGAATGATATCAGTCAACCAGGCGGATTTATTCCATCTCCACAAGTGGGTATACATCATTCTGAAAAATACGGTTCACACCATGCAGAAGATGCTGCGGGCTTATTCAAAACAAAGAACTTGGATCTCAACCTGTTTTCATCAACAATGAAAACAGATAGTCAATATATGCATATTGTTTGGTTCAACTTAAAAGTAAAAGAACCGACAACGTTGCAACAGGTTAAAGATAAGTTAGAGGCAAATTTATTGGTAGCCATGACACAAAAAGATATGACGAGTACTGTTTTTTCATTTGGAAGAGATCATGGACACTATGGTAGAATATTAAATGAGACTGTTGTGGTTGAGCAAACATTGAATGTTCGTAATGAACATGAAATAACCGGTTTTTGTTTTACGCCACAAGATGGCAATTCAATTTTAAGCAGTATTACTGCTGCGGAACGTTTTTTATACCCTCATTCTTTTGATGATAAGATTCAATGCTTGGCTGAACTCTGTTATAATTATATTTGAGTATTCAAGTCCATTCTGTCATTACTGGACCTTTCCAGGAAAATTCATATTTAATCATGGATACGATAACGAATGAAGGCGTTTGTGTTGATCCGGGTGATGATGCACCCGCAATCATAAGTATGATTTATAATTATGATTGTACACCACTTGCTATTCTTAATACACATGCACATTTAGATCATATAGGAGCCGTAGCTACGTTAAAGAAAATGTGGGATTTACCTTTTTATTTGCACAAAAATGAATCAATGGTACTGGATACATATGAAGAAACGTGTCGATTTTTCAATATGACAAGTGGAGAAACACCTAAAGTTGATTTTTGGATAGATGATGAAGATCCACTTACATTTGGGACTATGACATTTACACTTTTATTTACTCCAGGCCATACACCTGGAGGAACAACTTATATTATAGAAGATCATGTATTTGTTGGAGATACCCTTTTCAAAGGATCAATCGGCAGAACAGATTTACCTGGTGGGAATTGGGAAATTTTAAATAAATCACTTTTGAAGATGATGGAAACAATTTCGCCGGATTTCACACTGCACTCAGGTCACGGTCCTGATACAACGATGAAAATGGAAAGAATCGAAAACCCTTTTTTAATTCCTATAGAAAAACAGCTAAATTCAACAATATGAAAGTTATAGATTATTTAAAGAATGCAGATAAACCGCTCTTTAGTTACGAGATAATGCCACCGTTGAGAGGAGGCAGTGCTGAAAAAATTTTTAGAATGGTGGAAGAATTAATGCCGTTTAATCCACCTTTTATTGATTTAACCAGCCGCTCTGCAGAGGTTGAATATATTGATACACCAAATGGGCAGTTTGAGCGACATGTTCGCAGAAAACGTCCCGGTACCATCGGTTTAAGCGCTGCTATAAAAAATCGCTTCGATGTTGAAACTGTTCCTCATGTTCTTTGTAATGGCTTCACTCGTGAAGAAACCGAAGATGCTCTAATTGAATTAAACTACCTTGGGATTCATAATGTTTTGGCAGTACGCGGAGATGATTTAAGACGTAATATGACCACAAATGGTAAAACAACGAATAAATGTGCTTCTGATTTAGTTTGTCAAATCCAAAAAATGAATCAGGGTGAATATTTGGATAAATTACTGGATGCCAGTGCAACTGATTTTAGTGTTGGAGTCGGCGGCTATCCGGAAAAACATTTTGAAGCTGTAGATATGAATACTGATTTAATGTATTTAAAAGAAAAAGTGGATAATGGAGCTGATTATATCGTCACCCAAATGTTCTATGAAAATAAATCTTATTTTGACTTTGTAGAACAAGCGCGTGCTGTTGGGATTACTGTCCCTATTATTCCAGGATTAAAAATAATTTCAACCAAAAGACATTTAAAATTAATCCCGGAATTCTTTTATATTAAAATTCCTGATGAACTTGGAAAACAAGTAGAAGAAGCAAAAACGAATGATGAGGTAAAAAATATTGGTGTTAATTGGGCTATAGAACAAACAAAAGAACTGTATGAAGCCAATGTGCCTTGTATTCATTTTTACATAATGCAGTCCGCAAAGCAAGTAGTTAATGTTGTGCAGGAATTCAAATGACATTATTTTCTGAATTCAAACACAATATAACTGTAAAGAAATTAATCTCTGATGGAGATCGTATTCTAATTGCAGTATCGGGTGGTGTGGATTCCATGGTTTTACTGGATATGCTCTCACGTTTAAGAAAAGATAACAAATTGCAACTGTCTGCAATTCATGTACAACACCATTTACGATCTGATGCAGAAGAAGATGCTTTCTTGGTTAAATCATTTTGCGAAGAAAATGAAATTAATTTTCACAGGGTTGACCTTAATCCTGAATTAAAACTAAAAAACCAAAGCATTGAAGCATGGGCTCGAACAGAAAGATATTCATATTTCAATGAATTAAAAGAAAAGATTGGAGCGGATATCATTATGACTGCTCACCATGGTGATGATCAGGTTGAAACTATTTTAATGCACATTTCCGAAGGCTCTGGTTTAGATGGTCTAATGGGAATCAGGGAAAAAATAAAGAATACAATTCGCCCTTTATTGCCATTTTCTAAAATAGAAATTCAAGATTATGCAAAATCAAATAATATCCCATTTAGGCAGGATAGTACAAATACTGATATTTCCCACCCTCGGAATTTCCTACGCCATGAAGTAATCCCAAACTGGAAAAAACAAAATCCCAATTTGAATTCTTCTGTTCAGCAATTAACAAAAAATATAAATGAAATTTCGGATATTCTAGATTATACTCTTAATACTTTGGCAAAGAGAGTCGTAGGGGAAACTGATAAAGGAAATATAATTCTTAAACTTGATGAATTCACTGATGAGCCGGATGTTTTAAAAGCACATGTGTTAAAACATGTCTTAAATGACATTCAATGGAGAAAATACCATTGGAAAATTGTCAATGATTTAATTGAAAAAGGGAAAACCGGTTCAATTATTGCAATTGGAGATTATGATATTCTAAAAAATAGAAACACCCTTATCATCCAGAATAATACTATTATTAACAATACACATTATAAAATCCGTCAAGGAAAGAAGGTGGAATCAAATTTTTTCACCTTCGATTGGCAAACAAAGAAAAAATATGTATTCAATTCTAATAAAGACATTGAAATGATTGATGCAAAATCTCTTCTTGGCTCTATTGAACTTCGCCCATGGAAAGAAGGGGACTATTTTCAGCCATTGGGAATGAAAGGACATAAAAAAATAAGTGATTATTTGACAGACATCAAAATGGATAGTTTTTCTAAAAATTCACAATATGTTATAGCTTTAAATGATGAGGTCTATTGGGTGTGTGGTCAACGTATAAGTGACAAAATAAAAATCACACCTGAATCAACCCAATTTGCGGAACTATCATTTACGAGTACAGTAGGCTAAATATGCATTTTCATGGATATGAGTTAAGTCTAGTAATATCTGATAAAGATATACAAAATAGGATTAATGAAATAGGAAGGGAACTGTCTGTAAAATTTAAGGATAAAGTTCCTATATTTATTGGCATTTTAAATGGCAGTTTCATTTTTATGGCTGATTTAATACGTGCATTAGATATTGATTGTGAAATGGATTTTATTAAATTAGCTAGCTATAAAGGTAGTCAATCAACAGGCACAGTTAGATTGCTAAAAGATATTTCTGCAGAAATTACAAATCGCCACATCGTGATTGTTGAAGATATTATCGATTCAGGATTAACCATTAAATTCATAAAAGACCGTATGCAGGATGCATCACCAGCATCATTAACAATAGTAACATTATTATTAAAACCGGATGTAGCAAATCTTGAATTTCCAATTGACGTGATAGGGTTTGAAATTGCACCTGAATTTGTTGTAGGATACGGGTTGGATTATGATCAGAAAATGCGACATTTACCGGCTATTTACCGCATAGAAAAGGATTAAAATGTATTTCAAAATAAATATATCAAAAATTGAGGGAAAAAAGAAACCTGATCCCAAAAATACAAAACAAGCTCCTTTAGAAAAAAAAGGTGAAAATAAGAATAATGAATTTCAATGGAAACGTGCTGGTAAAACGTCACTGATTTGGGTGATGATTTTAATGGTGGCGATTTCCCTATCTGGGCTTCTCACCACCAATGATAAATCAGTAGAGATTCAATATTTTCAATATCGTGAATTTTTAGAGACACGTCAGATAGTAAGTGCAGATATTATTGAGAGTGTTTTTTATGGAGAATTTTCTACACCCCAGTCTATCCCAAAAGGGATGACGATTTTAGAAAATGTATCCAAGTTTCATGTCATATTACCATTTATTGACAGAGAGGTAATGGCTGAATGGGATGCGTATGATGTTAATTACAGTTTTAAAGGAAAGTCCATTGACTGGACAGGATATTTCCTAAATTTATTACCATGGATACTTATAATCGGAATTTGGATATTTTTTATTCGTCGGATGCAAGGCGGTTCCGGTGGCGGGATGGGGGGCATATTCAATTTTGGTAAAAGTAAAGCCAAAATGTGGACGTCAGATATGCCAAAAATCACATTCGATGATGTGGCCGGATGTGTTGAAGCAAAAGAAGAATTGAAGGAAGTTATTGATTTTTTAAAAAAACCTAAACGTTTTCAAAAATTAGGTGCCCAGATTCCCAAAGGTGCCTTATTAATTGGCCCTCCCGGTACTGGAAAAACATTATTAGCACGAGCAGTTGCTGGTGAAGCAGATGTTCCCTTTTTCAATTTGAGTGGAGCTGAATTTGTTGAAATGTTTGTGGGTGTAGGTGCGTCTCGAGTTCGGGATCTTTTTGAGCAAGGGAAGAAAAATACACCCTGTATTATTTTTATTGACGAATTGGATGCTGTAGGTCGCCACCGTGGTGCCGGTCTTGGCGGTGGACATGATGAACGAGAACAGACTTTGAATCAATTATTGGTGGAAATGGATGGCTTTGAATCCAATCAAATGGTAATAGTTCTGGCTGCAACAAATAGGCCAGATATATTAGATCCGGCTTTATTAAGACCCGGGCGTTTTGATCGTCAAATTATTGTGGATATTCCAGATATAAAAGGTCGGTTTGAAATTTTAAAAGTACATACCAAGAAAATTGTTTTAAATAAACGCAAAATGAACTTGGAAGAACTAGCTCGTGGCACTCCCGGATTAGTGGGAGCTGATTTGGCTAATCTTGTGAATGAAGCCGCTTTATTAGCAGCAAGAAAACGCAAGAAATCCGTGGATATGGAAGATTTTGAAGATGCAAAAGACAAAGTTATGATGGGCATTCAGCGTAAGAGTGTTATTTTATCCGACGAAGAGAAAAAAGTGACTGCTTATCACGAATCTGGGCATACACTTGTTGCAACAATGACACCCGGAGCCGATCCCATCCACAAAGTAACAATAATCCCTCGAGGTCAAGCACTAGGGATTACATCTCAAATACCTATTGATGAAAAACATAATTATTCTAAAGATTATATTGAAGGCCGTTTAGCCATTTTGCTGGGTGGGCGAGCAGCTGAGCAACTCATTTTTAATGAATTGACCACTGGCGCAGGTGATGATATTGAAAAAGCGACAAATATCGCACGAAAAATGGTATGTGAATGGGGTATGAGTGATGTTCTCGGTCCCATGACATTTGGAAAAAAGAATGAAGAAATTTTTCTAGGTCGTGAGATACAGAGTCATCGTGATTACAGTGAGTCAACAGCTCGAATGATCGATGAAGAAGTGGTGCGCATCATTCGAAAAGCTCAGCGTTCAGCTGCCACTATTTTAGAAGAGAATGTTCCCATACTTCATATCATGGCAAATGGTCTATTGAAATATGAAACGTTGGATAGCAAAGACATCAATCGAATTATGGATGGGAAAAAGCTAACGAGATCTAAAAATGGAAGTATCAAAAAAAGTCGTCCTAAAAAGCGCAAAAAACCACAAGTGAAAAAAACAGACTCTAATGTGCAAACAGAAAAAAATAAAAAAGAGTCACCATCTAAACCAGACAAAGGTTAAGTCAATTTATTTATTCCCAGATGACTCCGTTATGAAAGGGTAAATAATGAGTCATTATTCTGATGCCATTACCTTCTAACTGGGAAAATATTTACGATCCCTATACATCAACGCTAGTAATGGGAATCTTAAATGTAACTATTGATTCCTTCAGCGATGGCGGACAATTCTTCCATAAAGAAATAGCCGTTAAACATGCGCTGGAAATGGAAAAAGATGGCGCTGATATTATTGATATTGGCGGAGAATCAACTCGACCTGGAGCAGAACCAGTTACAATAGAAGAAGAATTGGAACGAGTGATTCCAATTATTGAAGCAATTAGATCTGCATCCGATATATGCATTTCCATAGATACGTATAAAGCGGTTGTAGCTGAAAAAGCATTGGTTTCCGGAGCGGATTTAGTAAATGATATTAGTGGGTTGCAATTTGATGAAAAAATGGTTCATGTAGTTAGTACTGAAAATGTCCCTGTGATTATTATGCATATCAAAGGAACACCAATTAATATGCAGCAGGATCCAAACTATGATAATCTAATGGAAGAAATTGTTGCATATTTTCAAGAACGTGTGAAGTTTTGCCATGAAAATGATATCAAAAATCATAATATTATTCTCGATCCGGGCATTGGATTCGGAAAACGATTAAAGGACAATTTTGAATTGATTCGTGAATTAAATGACATTTCAGACCTTGGCTTTCCGGTATTATCTGGTCCTTCCCGAAAATCCTTCATTGGGCTTACCCTTAATCTTCCTATAGAGAAAAGGATGGAGGGAACCGCTGCAGCTGTAACAGCTTCCATTATGAACGGTGCAAAAATAGTTCGTGTGCATGACGTTAAGGAAATGAAACGTGTGGTAACAATTGCAGATAATATTAGGGGAATGGCTTAATGGATCTATTCAAAATTGGTTTTCTTACATTTACGTTGGTAGATGTCATTGACCTTATCTTAGTAAGTTGGCTGTTTTATAAAATATATCAATATTTTAGGGAAACTCGAGCAGGACAGATGCTTGTGGGGCTTATCATTTTGCTCATTGCGTCATTTTTATTTAATGCGATTGGTTTTAGTGCTTCTTCGTGGCTTGTGAATCAATTCCAGACGGTATGGGTTGTGGCATTTGTCATCTTATTTCAGCCGGAATTACGCCGTTTACTCATTTACGTTGGTCAAACTCGCTTTTTCCAAACTATCTTTCGTATGGGAACATCTAAATCCATAGAAGAAATGGTAAAAGCTATTAACCAAATGATTGAAAATAAATGGGGTGCACTCATAATCATTCAGCGAGAAACAGGCTTGCGTGCTTATAAAGAATCCGGAACGCAGCTCAAAGCAGAAGTATCAACACCGTTACTCATTTCTATATTTAACCCCAAATCTCCACTTCATGACGGTGCAGTCATAATCCAAAATGAAATTATAGAAGCAGCTGCCTGTATTTTACCGTTGACGGAAAGCACGACTATTGATCCGTCTATGGGCACACGTCATCTTGCTGCGTTGGGAATAACGGAAGAAACGGATGCCATTGCCATTGTCATTTCGGAAGAGACTCAACGTATTTCTGTGGCAGAAAACGGACGTTTTATGAATATTGGTATGGATGAAATGGAACTCCGCCGTTTCTTGAATGAAGAACTGTTCATCTCCTCCGGAGACTGATTTATGACAACCATCACCAGCCAGACATGGCTGTATGCACTGGGAAGTGTAATAGTAGTCAGTTTTATTTCTTTAGTCGGGGTTGCAACACTATCACTATCACGTAACTTACTTAACCGCATTTTACTATTTTTGGTGAGCTTTGCTGTAGGCAGTTTACTAGGGGGTGCATTTATCCATATACTCCCGGAAGCATTTGCTTCCGATTTAAACCCCTTGGCAGTTTCTGCTTCGGTGCTCGCTGGGATTATCCTTTTTTTTATATTGGAAAAATTTTTTCGTTGGCGACATTGCCATTTGGAAACGACGGATGATCATGTTCATCCTGTAGTACCTATGAATATTTTTGGGGATGCCATGCACAATTTTATTGATGGTATTTTGATTGGCGTTTCCTATGCTGTGAGCATTCCATTGGGGATGGCAACAACTGTAGCAGTACTACTCCATGAGATTCCCCAAGAAATCGGGGATTTTGGTATATTGATTCATGGAGGACTTACCGTAAAAAAAGCACTATTATTTAATTTTGCATCGGCGCTTACGTCTGTAATTGGAGTGGTGTTAGCGCTAATCATCGGTACGTCTATGGAAGGAATTGTACTTTATTTTCTACCCATGACAGCCGGCGGATTTATTTATATCGCAGGATCAGACCTCATACCGGAATTGCATCACAATACTGATGTTAAAGTGTCTATTTTGCAATTAATGGCATTACTGGGTGGTATTGCTGTGATGTTTGGACTTGCATTTGTATTTTAAACAAAAAATAATCTTAAATTAAATCATGGAATTGACAGACTTAAAAGACGGCTTCGCTTCAGCAGAAGCCAAACATCACGAACTTCGGAGGTATCTTTGACCTGGAATCCAGGGAAAAAGAAGTAGAAATACTCCGAAGTAAATCCGGGGCTCCGGATTTTTGGAATGACAATGCAGCAGCCCAAGTCATCCTCAAAAAAAAATCCCTTATAGAAAAAGAACTCACTCTTTGGTCCGACCTTGAAAAACGCCATGGAGACGTGGAAGTTCTGTTGGAATTCGCCGAAAGCGGCGAAGCAGAATTAGAAGAAGTAAATGATGAATTAAAGTCCTACACCATAATCATCGAGGATGTAGAATTGCAAATGATTCTTGGAGGTGAACAGGATTCTCAAGATGCCATTGTGACCATTCACCCCGGAGCTGGTGGAACCGAAAGCCAGGATTGGGCAGAAATGCTTTACCGCATGTATACACGCTGGATTGAGCAGAAGGGTTTTAAGAAAAAAATCATGGATTATCAGCAAGGGGATGAAGCAGGATTGAAAGATGTAACCATGGAAGTAAAAGGAGATTATGCTTATGGATTACTAAAAGCGGAAGCAGGTATCCACCGTTTAGTGCGCATTTCGCCTTTCGATTCTAATAGTCGCCGTCATACGTCCTTTGCTTCAGTATTTGTGTACCCATCCAGTGACGAAGAGATTGAAATAGAGATTGATCAAAATGATTTACGTATTGATACATATCGAGCCAGCGGTGCCGGTGGTCAGCATGTAAATAAAACTGATTCCGCCATTCGCATTACACATATTCCCACGGGTATAGTAGCCCAATGTCAGAATGAACGTTCCCAGCATAAAAATAAAGGAACGGCAATGAAAGTGTTGAAAGCGCGTCTCTATCAATTAGAAGTAGAAAAACAAAAAGAAGACAATAAGAAATTGGAAGATTCTAAAATGGATATTGGCTGGGGGAGCCAGATACGGTCCTATGTGTTTCATCCGTACAATATGGTGAAAGATCACCGTACGAAAGAAGAGACAGGAAATATTTCAGCTGTCATGGACGGCGCCCTTGATAATTTCATCCGGGCATTTTTGATGAGTAAGTTGAAGTAGTGAAATGATGAAATCCGAGAATTTCGCATACAAAGCAACCGCCAGAATATCCCTCGCGACAGGATTCATTTTGCTGTTGCCATTGTTGGCGATGCAGTTTACCGATGAAGTAGTCTGGGACCTGACCGATTTTATTGTCATGGGTGGTCTCTTGTTCGGCGTTGGTTTCGCGTATGAGTTTGCGACGAGAAGGTCGGAGACAACTGTGTACCGAGCTGCCGTCGGTGTTGGACTTGCAGGAGCATTCCTACTTTTTTGGGTGAATGGTGCTGTTGGCATCATCGGAAACGAGGGACAGCCCGCCAACTTGATGTATGGAGCAGTATTCGCTGTCGGATTTATAGGTTCCCTTATGGCAAGCTTTAAGCCACGGGGAATGGCACGTACATTATTTGCGGCGGCACTCACTCAAATGCTAGTCCCCATAATTGCGCTCTTTATCTGCCCGCCTCCTGTTACATCCTGGGCACCGGGCGTGTTCGGCGTGTTCGTTTTGAACGCATTCTTTGCTATGCTGTTCGTCGGATCGGCGTTATTATTTCGGAATGCAGCGAGGGAGTAACCTTCCGCATAAATATCAAAGTATAAAAAAAAGTATAATTACAAAAACCCCTCAAAAAGAGGGGTTTTTTGTTGAATATTTATTATGTGGAGTTTATTCTACAAGATTCCCATCAGTATCGAGTAAGATCGGGTCGCCAAAACCCAGCGATTTTAATCCATCAAGCTGTGTAGCTGCATCTCCCACAACCAAATAAATCATTTCGTCGGGGCGAATTAGCTTTTTTGCCAATGCATTATGGCTTGCAACAGTCATATTTCGAACGATTTCCTCTTGGTCTTTGATATAATCATACGGTAAATCGTATGTTGCAATATTATCTATCATTCGACGCAATGCGCCTAATGTTTCAAATTTTCGGGCATTTGATTTCAGCAACACATTTTTAGTAAAATCCAAATCTTCTTCAGCAATGGGTTCAAGATAAGCAGTCAGAAGTTCTTTAAAAATATTGACGGATTCTTCGGTCGTATTTGATCTTACTCCGGAAGAGGCTGTGAATTTACCAGGGAATTTTGATCCACTGAATCCTGTTCGCGCTCCGTACGTGAAGCCCTTTTCCTCACGCAGTGTCAAATTGACATCACTGCTGAAATTGCCGCCCAGTTTCATATTCATCACTGTGGCAGGAAAGTAGTCGGGATCTGTTCGGGCTAATCCTAAATATCCAATACGTATTTCAGATTGCTTGGCATTGGGAACATCGACGAAATAAACTTTTGCTGTTTTATCAGGTGCCGGCATTTCGTATTCAGTGAAATTCACATTTTTTACTTCCCATTTGTCCACCAAATCTTCAAATGCTCTTACAGCTACATTGCGATTTAAATCACCTACAATACTCATGGATACTAAATCTGCTGAAAAGTTGGCATTATAGTAGTTTATTAAATCATCCAGTTCGATAGATTCCACTGATTCAACTGTTCCGGATGTTGAATTTGCAAGAATATGATTGCCATAAATCAATTTATTATATACGTTTGATGCGATGGATGATGGTACAGCCGTCCGACGTTTTATGGATTCAGCTGTTTCTCTCTTGATACGATCAAATTCTGTTTCATCCCAGCGTGGCTCAAACAGGATTTCTTCAACCAATGCAAGAGTCGCAAGAAAATTCCGTTTTAATGTTGTGACTTCAATACCAATGGATTGTTTTCCGGTGTACATATATATTGATGATCCCAACGCATCAATCGCTTCTTCAAGCTCAATAGGTGTTTTGTTGGCAGTGCCTTCCATCATCATATCCGTAACGAGTTTTGCAACGCCGATTTTGTTCGGATCGTCCAATAACATTCCGCCATCAATTTGAATACCGAAATTGATCAAAGGCAGTTCATTATGTTTCGAACCATAGAGTGAAATACCTTTTTTGTAATTATGTTTCCAGATTGTAGGCAGGTTTAAACGGGGTTGCGGTCCAGTGGTCGGTTCAACTGACCGGTCGAATGTAGACGGAATTTCAGTCACATCCATACTGCCTGTTCCCGTTTCTTTAGCCACATTTTCTACGATTTTTTCTTCCTTTATTGGGAAGAGAACTGACCCATCCGCGACCAAGTCAACTTTGCCTTTGGGGACGAAGCTGGTCAAAACATAATTCTGGCCTTTAACATATTTTTCATACACCCGTTTAACATCACTCATATTTACATCGAGGACTTTTTGGAGTTCATCAGCAATCGCATCCGGTGATCCATAATATTCATTATAATGAGCCAACTGAAACCCTTTTCCAAGGACAGAGGAAATCCCTTGATAGAATCCGGTTTCATACTTTGCTTTAAGTCGTGCTAAATCTTCATTGGTGAAACCATCTCGTTCAAAACGGTCAAATGCTTCATGCACAGCTGATTCCACATCCGTGAGGTTTGTTGCAGGGAATCCATTTACAACAATATATAAAATGCCTGCAATTTCTTGTGTATAGCTGTAGGAATATAAATTGGGAGCTAGTTTTTTTTCTTCCACGATTACTTTATACAAAGGTGCTTTTTTGCCATCTCCTAAAAGTTGGCTTAATAGTTCAAGCGCAGCCGCATCATCATGCTTGTGATCTACAGTTGGAAGCGCCATGGTTAATCGAGGTGATTTGGCAAAAATATCCTCATGAAATACTTTTTTTGTTTCGGAGAGTTGAATATGCATAGGTTCCGGATTGCCATTCTCTGGTCCGGCCTTGATTTCACCAAAATATTTTTCGACAAGTTTTTTCACTTCACGTTTATTAATATCACCCGCGATAACCATTGTCGCATTATTAGGTCCATACCATTTTTCGTAGAATTCCCGGACATCCTGTAATGTTGCATTTTGCAGGTCTTCCAGCTCACCGATGGTCGTCCAGTTATATGGGTGCTCTTCGGGATACATATTTTTAATAATAACATAATCATTATGACCGTAAGGACGATTATCTACCCGTTGACGTTTTTCATTTTGTACAACTTCTTGCTGGTTTTCAAATGCAGGTTGGGTTACGGTTGAAAGCAGCCAGCCCATACGATCCGATTCCATCCATAAAACTGTTTCCAGTGCATTTTTGGGTACGATTTCATAATACACAGTTCCGTCTTTGTTGGTGCCACCATTGAGCGTGCCGCCGACGTTTTGTATTATTTTGAAAAATTGATCCTGACCAATATGTTGTGATTCTTGAAAAAGCATATGTTCAAACAAGTGGGCAAAACCGGTTCTCCCTGGTGTTTCACGATTTGATCCGACGTGATATTGTATGGCAATCCCAACGATTGGATCGGATTTGTCTACATGTAAAATGACCGTTAAACCATTATCGAGTGTATATTTTTCATAATCAATCGTAAAGGGGATTGCGGCGCACAGAGAGGATCCTAACAGAATTATAATCGATAAAATTTTACTGAAAATAGTTTTATTTAACATTGTGTTCTCCTGTAATAATTATGTGCAATAAACTAAAATATTTCTACTGAAATTACTGACAAAAATTAAGATAATTAGTTGTCCCAACATAAGAATATTAAAACATGCTCCGCCAAGTATAGAAAAATAATAATTTTAGGTGAGTATTTTAAAAAGAATCATTTAGGCACTGTTCAGTATATATTTAAATTCATCACCTTCAATTTGTAAATATAATCATGTCAGACGAACATAAGAGCTTAAACGAAGTTATACGATTCCGAAAGGAAAAGCTGGAAACTCTCCGAGAACGAGGGATAAATCCATATCCTCATAAATATACTCCTACCCATACGAGTGCTGAAGTGCTTGAAAATTACGATACATTGGAAGAAAAGGATGTGACTGTAGCCGGTCGCATTATGGCTTTACGCAAGATGGGTAAAGCGTCATTTTTTCATATCCAGGACATGGGTGGCCGAATCCAAATTTATATTAAAAGAGATGAAGTGGGTGAAGATGCTTATGCCAATTTTAAAAAAATGGATATAGGTGATATTGTTGGCATTGAAGGTTTTCCTTTTACAACGAAAATGGGTGAACAATCGATTCATGCTAAAGCATTTACTGTTTTGGCAAAAAGCATTCGACCTCTACCAGTTGTGAAGGAAAAGGACGGAGAAAGATTTGATACTTTTGAAGATAAAGAATTGCGCTATCGCAATCGTCATTTGGACCTTATCGTTAATCCCGAAGTAAAAAACGTATTTGTGAAACGAGCAAAAATTATTTCTACCATCCGCCAATATTTAGACAATCTTGAATTTTTGGAAGTGGAAACGCCTGTGCTCCAGCCCTTGTATGGTGGCGCAAATGCCCGACCGTTTACGACTCATCATAATGCATTAGACCAGAAACTTTATCTACGGATAGCAGATGAATTATATTTGAAACGATTGATTGTGGGAGGAATTGACCGAGTGTATGAAATTTCAAAGGATTTTCGTAATGAAGGGATGGATAAAAATCATAATCCTGAATTTACTATGCTTGAATTTTACTGGGCCTATGCAGATAATGACGACAATATGGAATTGGTGGAAGATATGATTCGTAATACGGCAGAAGCTGTGGATGCCACAAAAGTTACTTGGCAAGGAAATGAAATTGATCTGTCCAAACCATTTGCTCGTAAACCGTTATTGGGTTTATTGAAAGATGCGACAGATCAGGATTTGGGTTCTGCATCTGAAGCAGAAATGAAGAAGCTTTGTAAAGCTCATAATATTGATGTGGAAGACAATGCCAATTATGGACAAATGCTGGATGAACTTATGAGTGAATTGGTAGAGCCAAAATTGATTCAACCCACATTTGTTACAGATTATCCCAAAGCAATTTCGCCATTAGCCAAAGCACATCGGAATGGTGATCCCAATTTAGTTGAACGATATGAATTGTTTATCGGTGGTGCAGAATTTGCCAACTCATTTACAGAATTAAATGATCCCATTGATCAGCGAGAACGCTTGGAGGCGCAAGCCAAATTGCGTGAGAAAGGTGATGAAGAAGCACAGCCGGTTGATGAGAATTTCATCCAAGCCATGGAATGCGGTATGCCGCCAACAGGCGGAGTCGGTTTGGGGATCGACCGCCTTACCATGCTGCTTACTGAACAGAATACCATCAAAGATGTAATTCTGTTTCCCGCCATGCGCACTGTCGATGAATGATTATTTATATCTAAAAGATCCAATACATCCCTAATGTAATTGTAATCTGGTAATATATTATTTCTATTATATATATTATTTTCAGAATCGGAATTAATGATTCTGTAGTTAAATTTAATGACAATAGAATTTGTATATAATTGGTTAGTGTTTTCATGAATATAATAAACACCTTCAGTATATATTCTGTCACCGTTTAGGATTACAAAATCACAATATATAATGTTTGTTATTATACAAATATATTTGAAATAATTCATTATTTCATGAGTTGGTTTTGATATATGTTTGTAAAATCTCCACAAAATGTAAACATTATTATTTTAATTGGTTATTAATATTGAATATCTCATTTCGCATTGCTTTACGCCATTTAGGATTTAAACACCAGGGAAGTTTTACTTCTTTCGCCAGTATCACCGCGATGGTTGGCCTGGGGTTAGGTGTATGCGCTTTAGTTTTAACCTCATCCGTTCTGAATGGATTTGAAGAAACCATTTCCAATAAAATAGCTGGTTTTGATGGACATATTCGCGTTCAGCATTTCTTATTTAAACCGGTTACTCCCTATAAAACCAAATTAGATAGTATTCTAACCGCAAACAATTCATCTTTTTCGACTACGGCGTATATTCAAGAAGCTGCCATGGTTCGCAAAGGTCGTTCAGCAGAAGGAGTTTTGATTATTGGACATGATAATGATGGATTACCAAAAAGTATATATAATATGATGCGCAAGGGTTCTGCCAATTTGAAAAGTGGTAATATAGTCATCGGCAGCGATTTGGCCAGCGCTCTTAAAGTAAGCGTTGGAGACAATCTCGTTTTGGTCGACATGAAGTCAATGGTAACACTTTCATCCAGTCAACGGATGAAGCAGGCAACAGTGAGTGGAATTTTTAAATCCGGATTACAGGAATACGACAAATCAGTTGTTTATATGCCAATCGCAGATGCTCAATCTCTTTTTCAATATGGCGAAAAAGTGTCTGGATATACAATCAATCTAAAAGATGGAAAACGAGCGGGAGTTTTAGCAGAAACCATAGAGGAAACACTGGGCTATCCAAATTATGCGATTACTTGGAAAGAAAAGCACCGGACGCTATTTAACTGGTTAAACCTCCAAAAATGGCCCATTTTAATTATATTCGGAATGATTGCATTGGTCGGTGTGGTCAATATTATTTCTGCTCTGACCATGATTGTATTGGAAAAAATGCGGTCCATTGGAACACTCATTTCCATGGGTATGAACAAAAAAACAATTCGCAGAATATTTCTGATAAAAGGAATTTATATTGGTGTAATGGGCTCATTGGCTGGTTTAGGTTTAGCTTTAATTTTAGCCGGAATACAGATTTGGTTCAAACCGCTGTCCATCGCAGAAGACATTTATTTCATGAGTCACGTTCCAATCTTATTTGACTGGACTATCATTGGACTCATTGTCATGTGTAGTTTCATAAGTTCTATTTTTGCAGCGTTGTGGCCAACCCATCGTGCGTCATCTGTTGATCCTGCAATTGCCCTGAGGTACGAATGAAATTTGCGTTTACAATTGCATGCCGATTTATGATGGGCGGTAAAGGGGCAGGGCCCAGTCAATTAACAGGATGGATCTCAATTATTGGTTTAGCCACAGGTACATTTGCTCTCATTGTTATTCTCGCCATACTAAATGGTTTTGAAGAGCGAGTCACAAGCAGAGTAATCGGCTTCGAAGGAGATTTGAGAATTACAGCTATAGATAATGATATAAAATTAACTGAAATTTTCGATGCAGTTCTTCGGGATAAACATGTTGTTGATGCATTACTTTTTCGAGAACGAAAAGGGTTGATTTCATCATCCAATCAAGATCAGAGATTAGTAACATTTAAAGCAGTCCCAATTGACAGGTTCCAGGCGTTTTATGATATGCAAATAAATTCTTCATCCGAAGAACTCCATGATCGATCTGTGTTTATTGGTCAAATATTGGCTCGAAGGTTGAATGTGGATGTGGGGGATGAAATAAATCTAATGAGTCCAATAGATCATAGTGGACATGTAGGTTTGCCGAGAAGATTTTCTGGTACAATTTCAGGAATTTTTCACGCCGAAGTTTTAGATGTGGATGATCGAATCATTTTTATTCCAATGAATTTAGGAAAAAATTTATTTATTCGAAAAAAAGGATATGATGGTATCGATGTTAGGCTCCATGAATCAGAAAATGCAGATGAACTGAAACGTTATTTTCGACGGATACTTCCAGGAGGTATTTCCATCAAAAGCTGGGCCGATCTGAATTCAAGTTTATTCAATGCTATGCGAATGGAGCGGATAGGAACTATGGCAGTTTTGAGCCTGATTGTCCTTGTAGCTTGTTTTAACTTAATGTCCACACTTGTTTTGGTTACATATCAAAAAATTAGGGAAATAGGCATTTTAAGGACACTTGGGACGACAGCGCGCAGAATCCAAAGCATCATTTTAATGCAGGGCATAATGATCGGCGGTATTGGCGCCGTAGTGGGAATAATAATCAGCCTGTTGTTGGTTGCGGCTCACAATCATTATGGTATATTTCCATTACCTGAAGAAATTTATTTTATTGATAAATTGCCCATGGTGTTAAAAATGGCAGATTTGATGGCAGTCATTATTATTTCATTTGTATTTATTATTATTTCATCTTTTGTGGCATCAAGTCGCACCCTTAAGATCAACCCCAAAGAAGCAGTATATTTAGAAAAATGATCTTAAGCGCAAGCCATATAAGCAAATCATATCACAATGGTGAAAAAGAACTCCATGTTTTAAGAGATATAAATTTAGAACTCCAAAAAGGAGAAATCATCACCATCATGGGACAGTCGGGTGCCGGAAAAACAACTCTACTTAATATTTTAGGTACACTTGATCAACCAGATAGTGGCTCTGTTTCCATTTGTGATCAGGATATCGACAGTCTAGCAGATGAAGATCTTTCCAAACTTCGAAATAAGCATTTGGGATTTGTTTTTCAATTTCATCATTTACTTCCAGAATTCACAGCGATGGAAAATGTATTATTGCCTGCCTTAATTTCCGGAAATGAGACTGAAATAAAAGAGCGAGCAAAAGAATTATTTGATTATGTGGGTATGGTTGAACGCCAAAAACATTATCCTGCACAACTTTCTGGCGGTGAACGCCTTAGAGTGGCTGTGTTGCGAGCATTGATTTTAAAACCTGATGTCGTTTTAGCTGATGAACCCACCGGGAATTTAGATGTGCATAATGCCGATCGATTATTATCATTATTTCAGAAAATAAATAATGATTTTAATCAAGCGATTGTTATAACAACTCATAATTCAAAAGTGGCTGAAATAGGAAAGCGGCGATTTGTTTTAGAAAATGAATCGTTAAATCATATAGATATTATTTGAATGTGAACCAACACTGCTTAATTTAGGATACCCATGAAAGAGAATTTTTCCAAGAGAGTCCAATTGATAATGAAACATGCCAAGGAAGAAGCTCTGCGCCTTGGACATAGTTATGTTGGTTCTGAACATTTATTATTAGGTATGATTCGTCTAGAAGTTGGTCTGGGTGTAAAAATTTTGGATATTTATGATATTGATCTTGCTGACATGCGGACCATGATAGAAGATATGATTAAATCATCCGGTGGCACAATGACTCTAGGGCATTTACCATTAACACGTCGAGCAGAACGGATATTGAGAAATGCGTATAATGAAGCAGCGGCTTTAGGAGCATCAGTCGCCGATGATGAACATTTATTGCTGGCAATGTTCAAGGAAACAGAAGGTATTGCTTTTGAAGTTTTGAATTCATATAACCTTGATTATGAAGGTGTTTTGGAATTGTTAAATGATGATGTATCAGATGATGACGATGAAGAAAATGAAGTATTGCCTGTCATTAAAAAAGAAAAAAGAAGTAAAAAGTCCAAAACTCCGGCGTTAGATCATTTCTCGAGGAATATTACAGAGCTCGCAAGAAAAGGTAAGTTGGATCCGGTCATTGGCCGAATGGCTGAAATCGAACGCGTTGCCCAGATTTTAACACGTCGTAAAAAAAATAATCCGGTTTTGATTGGAGAGCCTGGAGTTGGAAAGACAGCCATTATTGAAGGTCTTGCACAGCGAATTATTGAGAAATCTGTGCCAAGGTTGCTCCATAATAAACGCATTTTATCTCTTGATTTGGCTGCTATTGTAGCTGGAACAAAATATCGTGGTCAGTTCGAAGAACGCATGAAAACAATCATGGTTGAACTGGAAAACGCTGAAAATCTTATTTTATTTATTGATGAGTTACATACATTGGTTGGCGCCGGCGGTGCTTCGGGATCATTGGATGCTTCAAATATGTTTAAACCGGCTTTGGCGCGCGGGGATATTCATTGCATAGGTGCTACCACTCTGGATGAGTTCCGTAAATATATTGAAAAAGATGGTGCTTTGGAACGTCGTTTCCAGAAAATTATAGTTAATCCGCCCAATCAGGATGAAACGATTAAAATCCTTATGGGACTTAAAAAAGCCTATGAAGACCATCATAATGTTCGTTACGATGATAGCGCTATCGCAGCGTGTGTGTATTTATCTGATCGTTATATATCGGATAAATTTTTACCGGATAAGGCAATTGATATTATGGATGAAGCTGGTTCTAGGGCTCATTTGCATAATGTTGTAGTCCCACAGGAAATATTAAATCTTGAAAAAGAAATTGATGTAGTTAGAATGCGGAAAGAAAATGTCGTTGCTGCTCAAAAATTTGAAGAAGCTGCAAAACATCGTGATAAAGAACAAAAATTGATTGCAAAATTAGCAAAAGCACAAAAAAAATGGCTTGAAGAAGAACATTCAAAACCTGAATTGATTTCCGAAGACACAATTGCTGATGTTGTAGCGCTTGTTTCTGGCATCCCTGTGAATAAAGTTGCAGAGTCTGAAACAAAAAAACTTTTAAAAATGAAAGATATTTTGCATAAAAATATTATTGGTCAAGAACAGGCTATAAATAGTGTATCTAAATCTATTCAACGAGCTAGAGCAGGATTAAAAAATCCAAATCGCCCCATTGGTGTATTTTTATTTTTAGGGCCAACTGGAGTAGGAAAAACCGAATTGGCTAAAGTTTTAGCAAATTATTTGTTCAGTCATACAGGATCTTTAGTAAAAATAGATATGTCGGAATTTGGTGAACGGTTTGCTATTTCTCGTTTGATTGGTGCTCCTCCAGGATATATAGGCTATGAAGAAGGCGGTGAATTAACAGAAAAAGTAAGGAGAAGCCCTTATTCTGTTGTTCTTTTTGATGAGATTGAAAAAGCACATCCGGATGTATTTAACCTTTTACTTCAACTTTTTGATGAAGGTATTCTTACCGATAGCTTAAGCCGTAAAGTTGATTTCAAGAATACGATTATAATAATGACGTCCAATGTTGGGACCAAAGAAATTGTGCATGGAAAAACACTGGGATTTGTAGAGCAAAATGCCGATCAATCGTATGAAGTTATGCGGGATAAATTGATAGAGAAAGTAAAAACTACTTTTAGTCCAGAATTTTTAAATAGAATAGATGAAACTATTGTATTTCATTCTTTAACTAAAGAACATGTAATGAACATTATCAATCTTCAATTGGAAGACATACGTACCAATTTACAACGTAAGGGTATCAAAATTAAATTGACAAAATCAGCAATCAAATTACTTGTTAAGCAAGGATATAACCCTGAATACGGTGCCCGTCATTTACGTCGGGAAATACAAAAAAGCTTGGAAGATCCTATTTCTGAAATGCTACTGGATGAAAAATTTGTTGATGGTGATACTATAAATGTGAATGCTAAAAAAGAAGTTTTATTATATACAAAAGGATCACTCAAAAAACGTAAATCCAAAAAGAAATTTCCACCTATTGATTCTACAAAATAAGTAATACCAACCAAAATTCTGCCATAAAGGACGAAAATTTAATTCTACAGTGCCATATAGGTTAATAATCTACTATGGTATAATAATTGTAATATACACAGCAGATATTAATAGCAGGACAAAAATATAAAAAATTTTAAGGAAAATAATGAAAAAAATACAAACATTTATGCTCAATCATCCATATATCAGCATTGCTTTTATACTACCTTTCACCTTGATTATTGTTGTCGGTATTTTTTCAATACTACTTAATTTAGTACTTCCTTTGATTATAGCTCTTTGGTTGGCAGGATGGGTTTATACTCGTATTGTAGATCGACCTGTGAAAAATTATTATCAGCAACCATTATGGTTTGTGCGCTATTAATTTTCAAAACATTAATATAAATAAAATAATGGAGAAATAAATCATGAGTAAAATAATTGGAATTGACTTAGGTACAACTAATTCTTGTGTAGCAGTATTGGAAGGTGGGGAACCGTCTGTAATTAATAATCCAGAAGGTGGGCGGACAACCCCTTCTGTCGTTGCATTTACAAAAAATGACGAACGTTTAATTGGTCAGCCGGCCAAACGTCAGGCTGTTACCAATCCTCAAAAAACAATTTTTTCGATAAAACGCTTCATGGGTAGAATGTTTGATGAAGTTGGTACTGAACTTGAAGAAGTTCCGTATAAAGTTAAAAAGAAAAAAGGTGGAGGCTTGGCAGTTAAGATAGATGATAAAGAATATACTCCGCCAGAAATCAGTGCCATGATTTTGCAAAAATTAAAACAAATGGCTGAAGAACATTTGGGTACGACTGTAACCGATGCTGTGATTACAGTACCTGCATATTTTAATGATTCACAACGACAGGCTACAAAAGATGCCGGAAAAATTGCAGGATTAAATGTTCGACGAATAATCAACGAACCAACTGCGGCATCTCTTGCCTACGGTATGGATAAAAAGAAGGATGAAAAAATTGCTGTATTTGATTTAGGCGGTGGAACATTTGATATTTCTGTCCTTGAATTAGGTGATGGTGTTTTTGAAGTAAAATCAACCAATGGAGATACACATTTAGGTGGTGATGATTTTGATCAAAAAGTTATTAATTGGATTGCAGATGAATTCAATAAAAGTGATGGAATTGATTTACGCAAAGATCCAATGGCATTACAACGCTTGAGAGAAGCAGCTGAAAATGCTAAAAAGGAATTATCTACTTCAAAACAAACTGAAATAAATCTCCCTTTTGTAACAGCAGATGCTTCGGGACCGAAACATCTAAATATTACTTTGACTCGTGCAAAATTTGAAGAATTGGTTTCAGATTTGGTTGAAAGAATAATTGAGCCATGTAAAAAAGCGATTGAAGATGCCGGTCTATCCGCATCAGAAATTGATGAAGTAATTCTTGTAGGTGGTTCGACACGAATGCCAAAGATCCAGGAAAAAGTCAAGGAAATATTTGGCAAAGAACCGAATAAAAGTGTGAACCCTGATGAAGTTGTAGCTCTTGGAGCTGCCATACAAGGTGGAGTATTAGCCGGTGATGTTGATGATATTCTATTACTTGATGTAACACCCCTTTCATTAGGCATCGAAACATTAGGTAGCGTATCTACAAAACTAATAGAACGAAATACAACTATTCCCACTCATAAGTCTCAAGTGTTTAGCACAGCAGCAGATAATCAAACCACTGTAGAAATTCATGTACTGCAAGGTGAACGTGAGATGGCAATTGATAATAAAACAATTGGACGCTTTCATCTGGATGGGATTCCACCTTCACCAAGAGGTGTACCCCAGATTGAGGTTGGTTTTGATATTGATGCCAACGGTATTTTGAATGTGAGTGCAAAAGACAAGGCTTCCGGCAAAGAACAAAGCATTCGTATTGAAGCATCAAGTGGATTAAGCGAAGCAGAAATTGATAAAATGGTAAATGATGCCAAGAAAAATGAATCTGAAGATAAAGATAAACACGAAATGGTCGATTTGCATAATCAGGCTGAACAGCTTGTTTATCAAACAGAAAAGAATATTGATGAGTTTGGCGATAAAATATCCGATGAAGAGAAAAAAACGATTACGGATGTAGTTGAAAAGCTGAAAACTGCAAACTCTGGTTCTAATAAAGATGATATAAAATCTGCAACAGATGAATTAAACAGCGAATGGAATAAACTAGCTTCCAAAATGTACGAAGCCAGCAAAGAGACTGGACAAACTACAACAGAAACATCTTCTAATGGAGCTGAGAAGAAGAAAAAAGAAGAAGGCGAGATTGAAGATGCCGACTTTGAAGTTGTAGATTAAAAAACGATTAAAATAAAACCTAAAAAAAAGCGTTCTTATGAACGCTTTTTTATGTATTTGGAACCCTGAACATGTATATTCGTATTGATGGGTATCCATATTCATAAAACATGACACAATTAAAATCCATATTGTTTGGAATTATTTTCATTATATTTATAGCTGTAAATATAATTTTACAGTCATCGTCATGGCGCATATCAATAGAGAAATATGTAAACTTCAAATTATCAATAAACTCTGAATGGCAAGTGAGCATTCCTGATCTGAAGGGAAACCTGCTTGGAGTAATTCAGGGTAGGGGAATGACGTTTTCCCATGAAAATGGATCTGTAGTTACTTTTGGCGAATTCTCGATTAAAATAAATTATTTTAGAAGTTTATTTACTTCACCAACATTATCACAATTACGCGTAGAGAATTTAAATGTGTATCCGATTTTAAATACGAATTCGTTATTGTTTGATACTAAAGATAGTTTAGAAATAGAAGTTCCTATCGAATTAAACTTTGTTATTGAAGACTTGAGATTAGGTGGTGTTATTAATATTCCAATAAATAATAATATTACAATGCTACAATTACAGTTGGATAGCCATCTTGAAATTACTCAAGATCAAAAGGAGTTTTTTATAAATGAATTTTCTGCCTCAATAAATGATACATCCGGATATATTTTATTGAGAAACACTGCGTTTACGCTATTTGAAACCAGCGCTCATTTTACATCTGCTAACGGTGTTATGAATGGCTTGCCATTTGATGGTGAAATTCATTACGATTGGACAATTTTGCCAGATTTAACTGGTGATATCCATATTGAACGCTATGATTTCCCAGAAAAGATTTTTGAAAATTTACCTTTAAAACCAAAATTTTCTTCATTGGAAACATTTATTCATTTTGAATCGGATTTAGTTCACTATGTTGGAGATGTGATAGTAAAAAATCCAATAGGTTTATACATGAAAGGGCAACTTTCTTTAACACGACATGATAATCATTTTTCACTAAACCGCTTAAGCTTAGACAGTGAAGACACCAATCTCTTTTTGTCAGGGATTTATGAAGATAATGGCCGTATCAGTGGCAATATGTTATTAACACATTTTGATTTGAGTAAATGGATCACTGAACAGCAGCAGACGAATGTAAATGGAACTATCATGCTGGAAGGGACTATTCAAAAAAATAAAATAAATGATATTTCTGTAACCATGGAAGTGAATGAATCTGAATTATATGGTGATCGTGATATTTCCATTTCCGGAACATTTTCATACAATGATCAAATCTTTTCTATAGATTCGCCATTATCCTTTGCTATAGGTCCGAGTTCTGTAACACTTAAAGGATATGCAAATCTTCAGGATAGAACACTGGACATGGATCTGAAACTGAATGATGCCAGTGTTTTTCTAATAAATAATTTTTGGAGCGATTCACTAAACAGCGGTTATGCAACAGGTGATTTACAAGTGACAGGTACGTTTGATAATCCATTGATTCGTGCTGAATTGGAATGCAGCAATCTGGGCTATCATGATATTTTCTTGGATCAAATAAAAATGAATATCCATTGGATTCCAACACAGAGTGGCGGTGATGGTTTTTTCAGAGGAAAAATTGGTCGGGGCTCGTGGCGGAAGTATGCATTTGATAACGGATTGGTTGATATTGCTTTTTCCCAGGATGGTATTGTTATCCAGAGCGCTGAATTCAATCAGTCAGAAAATTTTCTGCAAATATCAGGAATTTTGTCACCAGATAGTATTTTGACTTTAAATCATATGCAACTGGCCTATGAAAACCATTATTTTATAAGCGCCAAACCCTTCTCCGTGGAATTTGAACCGGATAAAATCGAAATCCATCCTTTTAAAATTCATATAGATGACGGCATTGCCTCGGGGCAAATGACCATTAGAGAAAAAATTAGAGGGATTTTTCATTTAACAAATATAAATGCTGATATCATGAAACTATTTACCGATGATATCCGCTATCATGTTTCTGGCACAAGCTTTGGAGATATTTCCATTGCAGATCGAGATGACTATCTCGAAGTGAAAATGGACTTAACTCTGAAAAACGGTATTGCTGCCAGGCAGAAATTTTCAGAGATGAAATTAAAAGGATCTTTATACAAATCTCTTTTAAATGTAGAAGAAGTTTCATTGATAGCCGATGATCGAAAACGTATTTTAATTTCTGGTTCTGTACCTCTTGGCAAAATAGATAATGGAGACCGTGAATTTGATTTTTACATTATTTTTGATGAATTGGACATGTCACTTTTAACACAATTTAGTCAGTCATCAACGTTTATGGATGGTATGATTTCCGGCAGTTTTCATCTGGGAGGAAGTACTAGAAAAACACTATACAATTTTGATCTTTACATTGAAGATGCTATCTGGGACAGGCTACCCCTTGGTACTGTAACCACTGAAGGATTATTTGATGGTAAACGATTATACTTTAACAAATATACTTCCAGTTACAATGGATCAAAACTTTCAGGTGCAGCTTTTTTACCTATTGACTATAATATTGCTTCTGAAAATTTTGGTGAAGATTTCAAGGATGATTCAATGTGGGTTTATGTGACTGGTTATACAAAAACCCTCGAGTTTTTAACTGCTTATTTAACAGATATTGACTCTATTATAGGAGATTTTGAATTTGAATTAGAGGTATTGGGACCGAAGAATAATTTAATCCGAAACGGATATTTAACCTCTAAAGAAGGTACGATTTATTCACTGCAACTGGATGACCCAATATATAATGTTCAAGGACATGCAGAATTAAATCAAAATACATTTGAATGGAAATCATTTGCTGGAAGTATGGTCAAAGATCCCTCTAAAACTAAAAAACATAATATGTTTATTTCAGGTACGATGGATATGACAGAATTTTTCAAACCAGTCTATGATCTTAAAATCAAAGGAAATGAGATTCATTTTAGAACTTTATTAGGTGATATTGAGGGCATTGTAAATGTGGATCTTAATTTAACTGGAAAGGATGCGATAGAAATATCAGGCATAATTGAACCCATTGATGCTGTTATGTATCAAGAGTTTGTTTCTGATTCAGATGTAGAAACTATTGATGAAGAGGGGAGTATAGTTATTAATTATAAACTCACGTTTCCTTTGACCGGAGATTTCGCTTTACGTAATTCACAAATTGATGCTCTTTTATCGGGAGAGTTAAGTCTGACAAAATTTGGAAATAAACCATCAGATTTTGGTGGCGAATTGTATGTTCGAGATGGAAAGTTTTATTATTATGGAGATGTATTCACAATAACAGAAGGATATATGGTTCTGGATAAAAAAGGATTTAATCCTTATTTTGATATATCTGCTCAAACAAAAATTAATCAGGAGCAAATATATATACAATTAGTGGGACATTTGGATAATCCTCAATTAGTTCTGGAATCTTCCAGTGGATTTTCAGAAAGTGATATTGTTGAATTATTGACAATTCGAAGTCGTTTTGATGATAATAAGATTTCTGCAAAGGGTTTTGGAAACCGTGCTCAAAATATATTTGGAGCATATTTGGAACGGCAACTGGAAAAAAATATTTTACAAGTAACAGGATTAAGTCAAGCGGGAATCATAGACAATGTAAGCATTTCAGGTGCCGCTGGATTTATTAGCCAAAATACCGATCAGGATTTTACTGTCACAGCTGAACGACAGATTTCAGATAATCTTTCATTTAATTATTCTTATCATCGTTCTTTTTCCTTATCCAATCCTACCACAAATAAAGTCGGTGTAGAACTCCGATTAAATCGCTATGTTTCCCTAGTGGGAAATGTTGACGAAACAGGTAATATGCACGTAAAATACCGCCTACGATACTCGTACTAAATACACATTTAATATGCACAGTTTCAGATACTGGGGAATTATTGTCCTCACCCTGGGGATAGTCTTTGCACAAAGCGATAAAACGTTTTTTGTGAATGAAGTATACTTTATAGGCAATGAAGCGATTTCAGAGGGGAAATTAATAAAAAATGTAAACCTTAAAGGATCCTATATATTCTCAAAAACAGTATTTGATCGACGGGTTTTAAAACTGGATGCAATTACAATTAAGAACCGATATGTAACAGAAGGATATTTACAAACAACTGTTCGAGATTCATTCATTACAGAAAACAACGTTATAGATATTTACTTTATTATTAATGAAGGGAAAAGAAGTTATATAAACAAGATTGACGTAAAAGGGAATCAACTTGTTAGTAAGCAAAACATTCTAAAAAAATTAAACTTGAAAAAAAATAATCCCTTTAATCCTGTAGCATTAAATTCAAATTTAGAAGTTGTTGAAGAGAATTATTATCGTAAAGGAAAATTATTTGCCAATATTGATGTTAAGACACAAATTAAAGATTCTGTTGATATTGAAATTATAATTAACGAAGGACCGGATGTTTATATAAATAATATTTTTATTGAAGGCGTTGACTCTCTTAAACTCTATGTTGTTGATAGAGAATTATATTTTGAAAAGGGAGATTTATATAATTTAGATGATGTACAATTATCTCAACGCAGATTGTTAGAAACAAGTCAATTCTCCTTTGCAAATATTTATCCTGTAAAATTTATACAAAGCGATACGTTGGTGAATATTGTAGTAGAATTGAGATATTTCCCAAAGAGAGAAATCAGTTCTGAAGGCGGGTTTGTGCCCATTGAGTTTGGTGGTCTTACCTTATCTGGCCCGGGTGCATTTCTCAAATGGAAAAATAGAAGCTTGTTTGGATCTACCACTCGATTATCAGCTGAAACTTCAATTGACCTTCCGACTGAAGAAGGTTTGCGTTATCCCCGTTTTAAAATCAATGTTAATTTGGAAAATCAATGGCTGATGAATTTACGCTTTCCTACGAAAGTTCAGGCATTATATGAATTGTATAAGAAATATGGATCCAGTGATAATCCATTTATTCTCCGTTATGGATTTAAATGGTCATCTATAAATCGATTAACAGAAACATCATTTGTTGAGTTTGGAATGCGCTGGGAAAAATTCAGTCAGCAAGAGGGCAGTACATCAGATGTAGAACAGCGTATGATATCACTCAAAACAAAATTTGACTTTTCAGATAATCCATTATTCCCAACAAAAGGTATTATAATTACAGGAGATATCTACAGTGTAGGAGGTCCATTGGGAGGTACCAGAAAATATCAAAAAATGGATACTGGGATACAATCGTATTTACCTCTGCCACGTAAAATTGTTTTTGCCTCACGAATTTTATATGGGATGATTTTTAATTGGCAAGATGAGTATAATGATTACGAAGAAGTCTTATTTGATAAATTTTATCTGGGTGGAGCAAAATCATTACGTGGTTGGCATGCTCTTCAATATCCAGATGAAAGAAAGAGTGATATCTACAAAAATGGTAAAGAAATTCGCTTTTTATCCAGTTATGAAATTCGTTTTCCAATTATGGGTGCATTGGGTGCTGAAGTATTTATTGATGGAGGTCAAATATGGGATACGATTACTGAAATTGACTTGAGAAGATTGAGCTGGAACGCTGGAGTAGGACTAACATATGCATCTCCTTTAGGACCCATACGAATGGATTATGCATTTCAAATTGATAATCCGAAATCAGGTATGATTCAATGGGGAGTTTTGTATGCTTTTTAGGGAACTCCTTTTTAAATCGGTAGTACAAGGCCTTCAGTTACATGTTGTAGTATATGATCGCTGATGTAAATTCGGCGTCAAAAAAAATGAGGTCAACAAGCAAAATGAAAAAACTAATTATTATATGCATTTCTGTTATCAGCTTAATGATTATTAGCTGTGAAGGAACGAAAACAGCTGAGGAATATTTTACAGCAGCTGAAGTGGAGAGAAATGCAAAAAATATTAAAGCATCTCTGGAATGTCTCGATAATTTAATTAACCATTATCCAGAACACTTATTGTCACCCCAAGCTCAATATCTCATGGGTGATATTTATATGAATGATTTGCGAGACTTTGATAATGCCATTTCATCTTACACAAAAGTTGTAGAGAACTTTTCCGGTTCATCCCATGAAGCACAAGCTCAATTTATGGTTGGTTATGTGCAAGCAAATATTTTAAATAATATTGACCAAGCGAGAATAACATATAAAATATTTCTCGAAAAATTTCCGGATCACGAATTAACGCCTTCCGTGCAATTTGAAATTGATAATCTGGGTAGAGATATCAACGAAATCCCTGTTTTAAAACATATCACTTCTTAATCATTAGTCCCACAATGAGTGAATTCAGTCTTACCGAAATAAACGAACGTATTGCCCGAGAATCAACCTTCGTAGATGATTTAAAGAATGCTCTCGGTCATATAATTGTTGGTCAGGATGATTTAATCAATCGCATTTTAATTGGTATACTTGCTAATGGTCATATTTTACTAGAAGGAGTCCCCGGTCTTGCGAAAACGTTAATAGTGAAAACTCTAGCGCAATTGATTAATACTAAATTTCAACGCATCCAGTTTACTCCAGACATGCTACCTGCTGATTTATTAGGAACACTTATTTTTAATCAAAAGAATGGATCATTCGAAACTCGTAAAGGTCCGATTTTTGCAAATGTGATTCTTGCGGATGAAATTAACCGTGCACCTGCTAAAGTTCAAAGTGCCTTGCTTGAGGCTATGCAGGAGAGGCAAGTAACGATTGGTGATGAAACGTTTAAACTTGATGCACCTTTTCTCGTTATGGCAACGCAAAATCCCATTGAACATGAGGGAACGTATCCATTGCCGGAAGCGCAAGTGGATCGTTTCATGTTGAAATTACGAGTGGATTATCCCAAAAAAGATGAAGAGCGTGCTATTCTGAAGCGAATGGCAAAAACAAATGTATCAGATAATGTAACCGCAGTTGTTGATGCTGAACAAATCTTAAAAGCGCAAAATGTAATTAATGATATTTATGTAGATGAAAAAGTGGAAGATTATGTTCTCGACTTGGTTTTCGCTACTCGTGAACCCAATCAATACAACTTGGGTGATATGGAAAATTTGATTGAATATGGTGCATCGCCACGTGCAACAATTAACTTAATACTAGCTGCAAAAGCTCGAGCTTTTCTACAGCATCGTGGTTATGTTACTCCGGAAGATATTCGCTACGTCGGCAGAGATGTATTACGCCATCGTGTCATTTTGACCTATGAAGCTGAAGCTGAAGAACTAACTTCAGAAGACGTTCTGCAGCGCTTATTTGATGGAATAGAGATTCCCTAATTAAAGGAAAAAGGAAGAAGTATTAAGTAATAAGGAAAAACATGCCAAATACTCAGTATTTAATTTTTCCTTCTTCATACTTGTTCCTTATACCTTTTTCCTTAACCTCATGATCCCTCGCGAGATCCTCAAAAAAGTTCGCCAAATTGAGATTAGAACCAAAGGATTAGTCAACGATCTATTTGGTGGTGAATATCATTCAGTATTCAAAGGGCGAGGTATGACCTTTTCAGAAGTACGTGAATATCAACCCGGGGATGATATTCGACTCATCGACTGGAATGTTACTGCACGTTCCGGTTCACCCTTTGTAAAGATATTTGAAGAAGAACGTGAATTAACCGTTTACCTTTTGGTCGACGTCAGTCGTTCTGGACATTTTGGTTCCATCTCCCAGTTTAAGAGTGAAATGGCAGCAGAAATTGCAGCAGTACTCGGTTTTTCTGCTATTAAAAATAATGATAAGGTTGGATTAATTTTATTCAGTGATGAGGTGGAACAATACATCGCTCCCAAAAAAGGACGTTCACACGTATTACGGGTTGTAAGGGAATTATTGTACCACAAACCCCATGGAAAAGGCACATCTATTAGAAAAGCATTAGAATTTCTGCTAAATGTGGCGAAACGTCGGAGTGTTGTTTTTCTACTGTCTGATTTCCTGGATGACAACTATTGGTCCAGTTTAAAAATGGCCAATCGTAAACATGATTTAATCGGCTTAAAAATGAGCGATCCTTTTGAATCGTCTATTCCTGATATTGGATTAGTTAAAGTCCATGACCCTGAAACGGATGAGGCAAGTTGGATCGATACTGTTTCGAGTGTAGATCGCACGCAGTATGAAGCAGCTATGATAGAGCAGAATGATAAGTTTGTCAAAGAATGTGATCGCATTGGCTTCGATTTAATTCCTATTTCTACGGATAAGGACTTCGTTGAACCATTGATGAATTATTTTAAAAAGCGTGAAAAGCGGATTTAAAATGAACCGATTTCTCCCAATTACAATGCTGTTCATTTTTAGTTGTTCGACAGAAGAAATTCAGCAAAATATTTCCATAAGTACAGAAATAGATACAACAATGGCAACTATCGGCGATATTATCCATTTTTCTATTTATACAACAGGCGCTGGTGATTTACCTGTCATAATTAAAAAATTTGAAAAACTAGATGCCTTGGAGGTTCGTAATCAAACACTTGTTGAGGGAAAAACCTTTAATCTGGAAATAGTGTTTTGGGATACGGGGCATTATGTGATTCCGGCTATTGATGTAGTTTTCCTCAATTCAGATTCAACAGAAAAATTGAGAATGAAAACTGATGAACAGGGAATAACGATTGTTTCTTCATCAGATCCGACCATGGCCGGTGCAATGAAACCAGTCAAAGACCCATTGCCAGTATCGCGTCCGGTAGATTTGAAAATGATTACGCTTTTTTTGATCCTGTTTTTGACATTGTCTTTCATGATATGGTTAAGTATAAAATACAGAAAAGAAAAACTGTATGGTTTACCAGAAACTATTTTACCCCAGCCCGATGAAATTGCCATAGAAAAACTGAATGCTTTACGAATGAATTCAAAAGAAAATCTCGATCTCAAGGAATTTTATGTGCAAATTTCTTACATTTTGAGAGAATATGTTGAACATAGTTTATTTTTAAAAACATTGGAAATGACAACGGAGGATATAAAATCATTGGATAATATATTACCATTTTCAAATGAAGAAATGAAAGCATGGCTTGCATTACTGGAACGATCAGATTTAATTAAATACGCAAAAATGATGCCGGAAAACAATATACATAATCAAGATTTAATTACGGCCGAAGAATTCATACAATCAACAATCCCCTATTGGAAACAGGTTGGAATCACTGTCGCATAAAATCTTTATGCACGTTTGAGAATTCTTATACTAATCTGTAAATTATTAGCTCAATTTAAAGGACACAAATGGCAACAACATCAAATATTAAAAATGGTGCAGTTATCCTGTACAAAAATAAACGGATGAAAGTAATAGAATTTCTACACGTAAAACCGGGCAAGGGTCCGGCATTTGTTCGGACAAAATTAAAAGATATTCAGTCGGGTAAAATTATTGATGAAACATTCAATTCCGGTGCAAAACTGCAATTTATAAAAGTCGAAGCGAAAAAAATGCAATACTTGTACCAAGAGAGGGATCAATATATATTTATGGACAATAAAACATACGATCAAACAAATGTCGGGGAAGATGTATTGGGAACGAGTTTGGGTTTTCTTAAAGCGGGATTAAATGTCGATTTATTGTTTGACGGGCAAGAAGTACTTGATGTACGTTTGCCAGCTCATGTGAATTTAGAAGTCACCCATACAGAGCCGGGCATGAAAGGGAATACAGCAACCGGAGCGACGAAACCCGCTACGCTGGAAACAGGGATTGTAGTAAACGTCCCCTTATTCATTGATGTAGGTGATATTTTGCGGTTAGATACTCGTACTGGTTCGTATATTGAAAGAGCAAAAATTTAATAAGGGATCGAGGTAACTATGTGGCAGGATAAACTAAAGGAAATTATTTATATACTTGAACACAGTGATGTAAACGAAATTGACGTGACATTTCTTGGGAAACGATATCGTGTTGTAAAATCTGCATCTGTGTCAACAGTGGCGTCTGAAGTAGCTCCGGCATCTGCAGTGTCTGTACAGGAAACCACATCTCCGCCAGCAGTTGAAACTCCTGTAACTGAAGAAGCTGTAACAGGGAATGAAGTTCTATCACCTATGCCCGGAACATTTTATAATTCAGCAAGTCCAGAAGATGGAGCTTTCGTAAAAGAAGGTGATAAAATAGCCAAAGGCGATACACTTTGCATAATCGAAGCTATGAAAATCATGAATGAAATTGAAGCTGAAGAAGGCGGTGTTGTGCGTAAAATCCTGGTCAATAATAATGATCCGGTAGAATATAACCAGCCCTTATTTATTATAGATTCCAACGGATAATCCATGTTCAAAAAGATTCTGATTGCCAATCGCGGTGAGATTGCTCTGCGAATTATTCGCGCCTGTCATGAATTAGGGATTAAGACTGTAGCGGTTTATTCTACGGCTGACGAATATTCCCTTCATGTAAAATTTGCAAATGAGGCTGTGTGTATCGGCCCGCCTGCAGGTAAAGATAGCTATTTGAATATGCCACGCATTATAGCAGCGGCCGAAATTACAGCAACGGATGGGATTCATCCCGGTTATGGATTTTTAGCAGAGAATGCTGATTTTTCACGTATTTGTACCGATAACAAATTTACCTTTATTGGACCAACCCCGGAAATCATCAATGCCATGGGCGATAAAGCCAATGCCAAAGAGACCATGAAAGCTGCCGGTATTCCGGTTATTCCCGGTAATGACGGTTTATTGAGTGGGCCGGATGAAGCCAAAAAACTGGCAAATGAAATGGGATATCCGGTTATGCTTAAAGCATCTGCCGGCGGTGGCGGAAAAGGGATGCGTCTTGTTCGAGAGCCCAATGAGCTAGAAAAAATGTATGTTATTGCAAGTAACGAAGCAAAAAATGCTTTCAATAATGGTGATATGTACATTGAAAAATTTGTTGAAAATCCACGGCATATAGAGGTGCAGATTCTTGCAGATGAACATGGCAATTGTATTCATTTAGGCGAGCGGGAATGTTCCATCCAGCGTCGTCATCAAAAATTGGTGGAAGAATCACCTTCACCGGCTGTTTCTGAAGACCTTAGGCAAAAAATGGGCGATATGGCTGTTCGTGGAGCAAAAGCAGTGAATTATGTGGGTGTAGGTACAATCGAATATTTGTTGGACAAGAATAATGATTTTTATTTCATGGAAATGAATACGCGAATTCAGGTTGAACATACCATTACGGAAATGGTTATGGGCGTAGATTTAATCAAGCAGCAGATTCGCATGCATACCGGTGAACATTATCCGGAGAATTTTAAGAATTTTAAAATGCGCGGTCATGCCATTGAGTGCCGTATTAATGCAGAAGATCCGGAAAATAATTTTATGCCTTTCCCTGGAAAGATTATTAGTTTGCATTTCCCAGGAGGGAAAGGTGTTCGTATTGATTCACATGCGTATGCAGGTTATGAAATTCCCTCACATTATGATTCAATGATAGGTAAATTAATTGTGTTTGCCAGTAATCGCGAACGAGCCATTAATCGTATGCAGCGAGCTTTAGAAGAAACCATAATCGAAGGCCCTAAAACGACAATACCATTTCACCAGGCCATCATGAAAGATGAAGCATTTAGAGCCGGTGATTTTGATACAAGTTTTTTAGAAACATTTGAATATAATCCACGACAATCTGATTAATAGGAACTCGAATGAATATTCCATCAAATTTAAAATACACATCTGACCATGAATGGGTTAGCATGGAAGATGGTGTAGCTACAATTGGAGTTACTGATTTTGCCCAAAGCGAGTTAGGCGATATCGTTTTTGTAGAATTCCCGGAAGTCGGGGATAGTTTTGAAATCGGCGAAACATTTGGTACAATTGAAGCGGTGAAGACAGTAGCAGATTTGTTTATGCCGGTGAGTGGTGAGATTGTTGCAATTAATGAAGAATTAGACGTCGACCCAGCCAAAGTGAATTCTGATCCTTACGGCGATGGATGGCTGGTGAAAATTAAATTATCCAATTCGGATGAAGGAGATGAACTAATGTCTTTCACATCTTACGAGGAAATGATAGGCTGACGATGAATTCTGTATTCCAATACCTCCTTGATGTCAAAGCCGAAAAAGGCGCTGGCTATATCGTACTTATTGACCCAGATAAGAAAAATGAGAAATCTTTGATAAAACAGGTTGAAGCAGCCAATCATTCAGGAGTTGATGCATTGTTTGTTGGCGGAAGTCTTATGATGGACAGTAATCACAATGAACGTGTCGCACAGATTAAAAAGTGTTCTGATATTCCGGTCATTTTTTTCCCCGGTGGCGCTAATCAGATTAACAGTCATTATGATGCTATGTTATTTATGTCACTTCTTTCCGGGCGAAATCCGCAATACTTGATTGGAGAGCAGGTTGTTGCAGCGCCCCTTGTAAAAGACCTGGGGATTGAAGTTATTCCAACTGCTTATTTACTGTTTGACGGCGGAGCTCATTCCACTGTGGAAGTGATCAGTGGCACAAGGCCCTTGCCAATGAATCGTCCGGATATTGCTGTAGCCCATGCTTTAGCCGCTGAATTTATGGGAAAAAAATTAATTTATCTTGAAGCGGGAAGTGGTGCAACAGATGCAGTTTCTATTGATATCATTCAGAGCGTTTCTTCAAATACTCATGTTCCTTTAATCGTTGGCGGTGGTATCCGAACTCCTAAATCTGCTCAAGAGCGCATAGCTGCAGGAGCATCTTTTATTGTAACAGGAACCGTGTTGGAAGAAAATGGTAATAATGGTTTAATGAACGCATTTGCGGATGCAGTGCATGGAGGAACATCATGATTGATCGTCAAGATATTATTAATCAACTCCGAGAAAGTTCGGATGTAAAAAACACTATGATAATTGCCTGTGTGGAAGATATTGAAAAAGCGGCTGAAATGATGGTTGCTGCAGCAGAAAATGGACGGATGATATTTTGGTGCGGAAATGGTGGAAGTGCCGCTGATGCCCAACATATGTCTGCAGAACTCATGGGCGGACTACGTAGTCATGACCGTCCTGCAATTAAATCTATCGCTCTTACAACGGACTCATCTTTCATTACAGCTTGGGCGAATGATACCGATTATGAATCCATTTTTTCACGACAGATTGAAGGACTTGGGAATGAAGGCGATGTGTTGATCGCAATATCCACCAGCGGCAATTCAAAGAATGTAATAAAAGCTATAGAAGCGTGTAAAGATAAAGGGATTTCGGTTATTGTTTTAACTGGTAAATCAGGCGGTGTTTTAAAAGAATTGGGTGATGTGACCATTTCTATTCCCAGTGATGATACACAACGCATTCAGGAAGGACATTTACTAACTGAACACATTTTGTGTGAAATGGTCGAAAAATCAGTGATAGGGTAACTGATGGATACTCACCTCCACGATTATATTACCATGCTGCGCGTGGAACGCAATCTCGCTCTAAATACGATCGATGCTTATAGTCGAGATCTAAAAAATTACGTTCATTATTTAGAATTAAAAGGTTTAAAAAGTGTAAAGGGGATTAAGCAAAAACATATTCGTGGTTTTATACGTGAACTGGCAGATATCCATTTATCAGCATCCAGTATTTCCAGAGTTTTTTCTTCGATTCGTTCCTATCATTCTTTTTTAAACGCAGAACATTGGATGGAAAATAATCCATCACAGCTATTGGAAGCGCCCAAACTACCACGGAAACTTCCCGAAGTGTTAACCATCCAGGAAGTGGATGATATTTTAGATGCCATCGATGAATCATCTGCTTTGGCTATGCGAGATTTGGCATTATTGGAAATACTGTATTCCGCCGGTTTGCGTGTTTCAGAAGCATGTAATCTAAATTTAACAGGTTTGTTGTTGGATAGCGAAATGATTCGTGTATTCGGTAAAGGAAGTAAAGAACGCTTGGTCCCAATAGGAAAAAGTGCAATGCAAAGGCTGGATGATTATCTGCATTTTGATCGTCCGGAATTAGCCCGAAAACGAGAAACAAAAGGCATTGTTTTCCTAAGTCAAAACGGAAGACCGCTCACACGTATGACAGTTTATAATATTTTGAAAAAATGGAGTTTAGCAGCAGATATTACTAAAAAGATTAGTCCCCATACATTTCGACATTCGTTTGCTACACATTTGCTGGAAGGTGGGGCGGATCTCCGGGCTGTACAAGAGATGCTTGGCCATGCAGATATTTCTTCAACACAGATTTATACTCATTTAGATAAAGAATATTTAAAAGAGGTTCACCGAACCTTTCATCCAAGGTGGTAAATTATGTTATTCCGTATCCCAATTGAAGTATTAATCCTCCTGATTCCTGTGCTTGTCTTTGCATTGGTTTTCCACGAATTCTCCCATGCTTGGGTTGCTAATAAATTGGGTGATCCCACAGCACGATATTCCGGAAGGCTCACGCTCAACCCACTCGCCCACCTCGATCCATTTGGATCGCTGATGATTTTGTTTGTAGGGTTTGGTTGGGCGAAACCAGTCCCTGTGGATTCTCGCTATCTTTCCAATCCACGAGTGGATATGATGAAGATCGCCTTTGCGGGACCGGCAGCAAATTTACTTTTAGCGTTTGTAGGGGGAACAATAATCAGAACGGGCATTTTCGGTGGTTCTATTACCTTGATGCTTATTTTATTTACACAAATAAATATTATGCTGGCCGTTTTTAATATGATACCCATTCCTCCTCTAGACGGTTCGCAAATATTTTCGGGATTGATGATGCGTAGAAATCCTGAACTGGTTCACAAATTACAAATGTATGGGCCTCAAATTTTATTGGGACTTATAATGATTGGTTATTTTACCAGGATTTCTCCTTTGTGGATGATTATGAGTCCTTTCGTTAATTTCTTTTTATTTCTGTTTGCAGGATTATGATCAGGGACGACAGCAATCAATATTTTAGAAAAATTATTGATCGAAAACGACCTACCCGATCTCTTTTTAGGACAATCGTTTTAATAGGTATAATTATTTGGTTGATGTATTATTTAATGAAAATCGCAAACATAGGGTGATCTGATGAAGCAGCTTGTTGAGTGCGTACCCAATTTTTCTGAAGGCCGTGATTTGGCCAAAATTAAACAGATTACAGATGCCATTGAAGCTGTCGATGGAATTACACTATTGGATGTAGACCCGGGGAAAGATACTAATCGAACTGTAGTTACGTTTGTAGGAAATGTTACCAGTGTTGAAGAAGCGGCTTTTCAAGCTATTGCCAAAGCGGCTGACGTAATTGATATGTCTAACCATTTCGGAACTCACGCCCGTATGGGTGCTACGGATGTATGTCCATTTATTCCCGTCAGCGGAGCCACGGTTAAGGACTGTATTGCACTATCCCATCGCGTAGCAAAACATGTGGGAGACGCACTGCAAATCCCCGTTTATCTCTATGAGGATTCAGCTCAAAAAGATGATCGCAAAAGTTTGCCTGTTATTCGTGCCGGAGAATATGAAGGATTGGCCAAAAAACTGAAAGATCCCCATTGGAAACCAGATTACGGTCCGGCAACATTCAATGGCAAAAGTGGTGCGACTGTTATGGGTTCAAGAGAGTTTTTAATTGCTTATAATATCAATTTAAATACACGAGATCAACGTTTAGCAATGGACATTGCATTTGAACTTCGTGAAAAGGGTCGGAGCAAACGTATTCTTAATCCGGAGTCTCCCAATTTATTGGATGGAGAAATTGTACGCGATGAAAAGGGGAAGGCTGTTAAAATTCCAGGATTGTTTAAAGATGTAAAAGGTGTTGGCTGGTATATGGATGAATTCAAGCGAGCGCAGATTTCCATCAATTTTAATAATTATAAAGTATCTACTATTCATGATGTATTTGACAAAGCATGTGAGTTGGCAATGGAGCGTGGGGTACGCGTAACAGGGAGTGAATTAGTGGGGCTTATTCCCCGGGAAGCATTATTAATGGCCGGTCGTCATTATTTAAAGATGCAGCGTCGCACGACCGCCGTGCCGGAAGCGGATTTAATTGAATGTGCTGTGCAATCATTAGGACTAAATGACCTGTATCCTTTTAAACCGGAAGAAAAAATTGTTGAATTCGCTGTTGGACAAAGTAGCGGACAGTTAATGAATTTGACATCTGAAGGTTTTATGGATGAACTTTCATCTAATTCTCCGGCACCCGGCGGTGGCAGCGTAGCTGCCTTGGCTGGAAGCCTCGGCGCTGCACTGGTATCCATGGTGGCGGCGTTGACCCATGAAAAAAAGGGTTTTGAAACATCAAAAGATGAAATGGAGATTTTAGGAAATAAAGCCCAAAAAATAAAAAATCGATTATCTT